>Ga0181612_139476_pt1 | contig 17434 bp, 6 predicted proteins | sample HoacroProtozoa21_FD_119630 | JGI IMG/M metagenome (GOLD analysis project Ga0181612, IMG submission 119630) | Hoatzin crop microbial communities from Cojedes, Venezuel. Combined Assembly of Gp0051906, Gp0051904, Gp0051908 | reverse complement strand
TTTTAATTTAAACACCATAAACCTATTGAGTGCTTAATTAACTTTAACCGTCTTTAGGGGAATGAAGCCAATTTGAGAGGGTCAAAAGAAGTTGTTTCAATATCAAACAGTTTTACATAGTCAATCCATTCATTCGGCCTACAGCTACTGATTAACCCACAAAATTAACATGTTAGTAAAAATTCATATTCGGGTCTCTGGGGAAATTAAGATGCACATGCACAGAGCACGATTAGCACAACTATTGTTTTCCCCCAACAATATAATTTAATGGGTTTTCAGAATTACAGAAAGAGAGACTCGGTGCTGGTTTGAATTGATTATTTACCACAAAGCTTTGAAATATAGAGAAGACGGAAAACATCCTGAGCCAAGAGGCCAGCGACAGACAAAAACAGGAGCAGAGCGAGTCCCCGCTGCAGAAGGGTACGGCTGGAGCAAGGGAGCAGCGAGCATCAAGCCCTCGCGCGTCTCACAGCGGGCCTCCCCGAGAGCTCTTCCCCTTGCCCTTGCCCACCGACGCCTTCCCCTCCTCCTCCTCCTCCTCCCCTCCCTCCCTTTCATGTCTCGATGTTATTTTTCCATTGTGTCATTTGTTTTAGTAAGAGAACAAACGGCTCAAAGCTTCCTCCTATGCCTCAAAATATTGCACACACCAATTTACTGTTCAGAAATAAGAGGATTAGGAAGGGCGCCAAAGAGACAAAGCGAAGGTCAATAAAAGAGGCGGTATTTTAGAAATATACAACTGGCAAGCCAATCAAAAAATCACAGCCTGGAGGACCTGGCTTAAGTAATACTGAAATAAAACGAGAAATCCTCAGTGACTTCAGAAGTTTTTGGATCAGACCCTTGCACGTGGGCATTCCCCTGCTGTGGTGTCCCACATGGCAAATCATCGTTTCCAGTACACGGAGGCACCGGGAGAGTTACCAGCCATGCGGTTACACACTGGGCTGCTTCGTGTGAGGCCACCAAAGCCTGAAAGTCAACAACAGAGGAGGAAGTCAGAGAGTAGCAAATGTCTGATTTTTTGCATCACTAAACTATCAGTAGGCTTCTATCATGTTTAGCAGGGGGAAAAAAACCAATGTAGTCATATGGGTTTCAGATCAACCATTTAGGGTGAAAAAAGACCCCTTCTCCCTCTTATCTGAGTAATGTATCCAAGGGTTACACAAAGATAGTTTAACTGTCAAACTAATAAAGGTCTCATGACTGGCAAATGGTCCCCTGGCTTTCTAGGTTTAACCAGTTAATTGTTTCACGACAGTAAAGCGAGACAGACAGGGAATTCTCTCATCGTAAATGCAGATGACCATACATGCAGCTGGTTAGAAATCTAGCTACCTCATCCATCTACCATGTTTGAGCTACCAGACCTGAGGTCCCACAGAGCTTCAGTCTGCAGTGCTAGAGAAGTTTGTAGCCACAGTGCCTGTGGATACCAGAAACATCCCCAGTCATGGGGAGAGTCTGGAGCAGGAACTGGTGGGCTGTCATGAGATAACTAGGATGAAACAGGTGCCCAGAAAGACTCTGCAATGTCCATCCATGTTGTTTTTTTCAAAACTCAACTGTATAAAGCCCCTTGAGACCTGGTACAACTTTTGAGTTAGCTCAGCCTTCAGCAAGAAGCATACCAACAGGCTGCCTCCTGACATTCAGATGTCAGGAGCCATACTTCACACAGCACTAAAACGTTGTGGATCAACGGCACCTAGCCATGGCACCAACAGCGGCATTTGGACCCCAGCTTGCAGTGAGCCTGAAGTTCAAGAAAACACCAAGAGCATAGTCCTCTACAAAATGGGAACATGCCTCTAAAAACAACATAATAAAATTCTGCCCTCTTCCATAATCCACACAGATGACAAATTCAGGACTATGATGACTCAGGAATCTCTAAATCCTTATGCAAAGTCTCTTACAATTAGAATCCCAAGGGCCAGAACAAGCATGCAGATATCTATTTACATGGTATTGCAGAAGCATTTGGCAAAGAGCAGCAAAACAAAACCTAATAAAAATCAGCATACAGTTAGTTGGGTCACAAATTTCAATTTAATGTAGCAAGACTTACAGTTCTGCTTCCACGGTTTAGCATCTGGGCACACAATTCCAAGTGTGTAGGTGTCTTTCTACAGGTCTAATTTAACCACCCAACTGAATTAATTTATTAAGATGGCTAACAACAGTTATGAATCCATATTTAAATTATCATTTCTGGAACAAGGACTAATGAGAATAATAGTATAATCCCATTCGTACTTGCATGTGATTTCCATTCTACATCTGATTTAAAGTATTTTTTTGCGTAGAAAATTTTAAAGACCAAAGAATCTGAAAGGCACATGGAGTCTGTAGATGAGAAAACAGCATTAAAGCAAAATACTGGGGGTAGTGGAGCAGAAGGGGATGAGGAAAACTGGCTGAATGTCTCATAACAGCACAGGTTAGGAAACTAATGTTTGGTTTATCATCAGCTGATTTTCACAAAAACTATGGTGAAGCACATGAAAGTGGAAAGGTGACAGCTATCTCGGACTCAGCCCTTAGACACTGGAAGGACTGCAAGAGAATACACACAGTTCAGCAGTGATCAATAGTTAAGGTTGACCTCCTTGCAGAACATCATATCATGTAGCAGTAATCAACAGTAATATTTTAAAAAAGGGAAGTGATTTTATTGCAAAGATGGAAGTCAGAAATAGTTCATAATGAGAAAAGTTAGCAGACTTAAGAATAGTCCAAAGTAGTAAAACTATATTTAAAATGATGGTGTTAAAAATGAGTCTGAAGTGTGGAAAAGCAAGATATAGTATCAGGATTGTGATGTTACAGAGAAATAAGAGGAATCTGCAGAACAGACAGCTAAAGCTGGAGAAGCAAGGAGGCTAAGTCTCAGAAGACTTCTCACTATTTAATCTATTTAAGCACCAATATATAAATAGATAAGGAGAATTAGGAGACTACAGAGAAGCAAAAATATTTCTGTTAACTGGATTCAGCACGAAAAGAATCTTGCCGTTTCACAGATAACTGAGGGCATGGTGTTCCAGAAAACCTATTCAAATTCAGTAAAATATCCCATAAACAGAGACATCTAAGAAAGGACATGCTTATTTTCAGTGAATTTGTACTAAAAATTAGGACCAGGTAAGGCTTACAGAAATTTCCAAGAGCAGCAAGCATTGTAGCTATTAGAAGAAATTTTGTCTGAATACAGACATACATTTCAAAGGAACAGCAAAGGCCAAATGATGATCATACTTAAAACCAACTTAAAAGACAGGTGTTATGGATGGGTCTGGAAATCGTGCATCATAGACCATTTCACTGGATCCGTCTGAGTCTACAAGATAGAGATCTGGATGCATTCTATCAATTGAGCAAGGCAAAGCAGCAGAAGAGAAGGAGCTGAAAATCTGGCTCTGGCTGAGTCTTCTTTACATCAGTATCAAGCAGATTAGTTAAAAACACACCAGCTCTTCTTCCAGTGCAGTGTGAGACTAAACAAGAGCAGCATCTGTAAAGATGAAATAAGCCTCCTGTCCTACACATAGGAATTGTCAAAACTGCCAAACTAAGCACACGTGGTTGTAATTTAGGCAGTATTGAAAAGTCTTTTGATTGAAGCACCTTCTAAGGATCTACTAATGACACCATCTAAACTGACTGTAAAGGTGTCAGGATGGGTGTTGAGAACAGGGAGCACTAAGCTACTGTCAAGACTAAACACGAACCCATTAAGGGCTGAACCCCAGGTAAGGCTCAGTAAACAGTTCAGGAAGAGGAGTCCCCAAGGAAAGAAGCTACATGCTGGCTCCAGACAGATTTGTGTATTTATTTTTAAATACTTGAAAATAAAGGGGCATATAACGGTGTACAGATGGTAGAAGTCTCTACTTTCAAAATGGTATAGCTTTGGAAAACCTCAGGGTTTCCCTGTGTGTCTTTGCAATGGGTAATTCAGAAACACAATGACATTCAGATTTCATGAAAATGAGGGCCACAGCATCCTATAAAGAAACTGCTTAGCATTACCTATAATACTGGATACTAAACAGACTGAAAATTAGTTTCAGTGGCTCAAGGTCAGGGAATCTAAACGTGTGGGTAACATCTTCCTGCTATTGACGCACTGTGAATAAAAAGCAGTGTTACGACCAAGAGGAGTACCAGTACACAGTGCCTTATAGGAAAGCAAGAAATAAAAATACCACAGTTATATCAATTACTTTTTTTTATCTTTAGGTTTGGCTGCTGCAAATCAAAGGATCCCACAAGAACTTATGGATGGAGATACTTTTTTCATGGAAAGAAATTAGAAAAAAAGGATGATTTATCAGCAAAATTCTGTGAATGACAGAAGACAGCACACATACAGCAAGCAAATTTTCCACTGGCCTTTCTCAGAGTCCATGAGCCAAAAGACCCAAGGAGAAATCAGAGTGCAACAGCATAACACACAGGAGTCCAACACATAAAAAGTAACAGAAGGGCTTGTGCATAAAGAAAATTACTGAAGCAGAAATACATATTAAAAAAGGAAAAGTTGTTTCAAAATATCTGACTAGAAAACAACATTAACAGCAAACAAACAGAAGATAATTTTTATCACATAAACAGAAGCAAAAAAAGACATTTTCATCACTACACAGCAACAGATACATACTGAGAAGCGTCTTTCATGAAGTCTCCAAGTCTCCCAGCAGAAAAAATTGAAGGAGTTTGTGAACCACCATGTCTTGCTGAAGAATTTCAGCAAAAAAAAAGCCATCTATTTCCCTCACTTACGTAAGAATAGTTCCTAGCTAATTGCAAATGATAAATAATGATGAAATTACCTCAGCAACTATTTAGTTAAGCCACATAATTATAATTTACCTCCATAATTTTCTTTTATCACAACACAATAAATCATAAGTAGATGATTCACAGATTAATTCCATGCAAATGCCAAAATGTATGGTTTGTATCTAAGAATAAGTGAGTAGGTATACTCTCAATAGCATATACGATTTAGTCTAACACAGAATGAGCAGCACAACTAGTAGGCAAAGTCTGTAAAGTCTGTGTGTATATCCTCAAGCTCACACAGGACACTTGACTGGATATGCATCAATACATGGAATATACCTGAACTTAGGTAATATAGCTCTCCACAAGCATACAAAAAGTTCCGAGGCATCTTTTGCTAGCTGGTAAAAAAATATGTTCAGAAAACCCACTGAATTTATTTCAGATTACATGTCTGACAATTGTTAACTTTAAATAAATAAATGGAGAGGGGGGAAAAACCTGCAGAAACGAAGATCGACATTCACAACTTGCATCAGTAATTCAACGTGAAGTGCACGAACACACCTGATATCTGCAAACTCTGTGTCTTTTCCACTGAAACCGCACAGGCACTTACCAGTGGCATGTGACAGGACATAAGCATACATACATTTTACAGAGGTTTACAGTAGTATATTCTAGAAAGCTATGTGGCTTTGGAGTTGCAATAAGAGCACTCCTTTATTTTATGTACGTGGGGAAAATAGTACTTGATGCAATTACATTTTTCCATGAACTTTGTGTGTTGCACAAGTGATAGTCTGAAAGCCATTTAAAAACAGAAGAGCAAAAGCTTTTCCTATTATGATCTTTTCAAGCAGAATGAGTGAAGAGTTATGGCAAGTTCATGCCACTTCTAAGATGTTTAACACAAGTATCATAATTGTCACTTAATGGGTCAGGAAACAAAGACAGACTTGTCTCGGTGGTGTTGTCTGTTCTCTATAGATCACACTTATTTTCCTTTCGTATTTAGGAAATGTAATTATGTCTAATTCAAATTACAAGAGAGAATAATTACACAAAGCCATTTTTTTCTTTATAGTTAATCCTCTGAATATTTTATTTGCCAAGGCATACAATTTTCCAAAAAGAAAACATTATGTGGCCCATATGGAATTTATTTAATTATGATATTCCAATACGGTTCCCTGCAATTTATTATGTTAATTAGTTAGATTATGTGTGAAACATTTTATAATGAGCCCATTCCTTTACTTTATCTGTATTTTTAAGTCCTTCTAATGAACCGTTTTTCTACAGTTGTAAGAGATAACTGGGCTTTGCAGTTTAAACAAGACATATTACAGTTTATATCAACGTTGACTTACTGAAGGTTTTGAGAACCTGAAACTGCATATTTTGTAAAACTGCAATCTCCTTACTATAATTAAACACAATAATAGGATAATATAGTGTATTTGATATCATAACAGAATCCTATACTACTTTGGGAGTAAATGCTATATTATTGATTACAAGGGTGGGGGGAGGGAGGAAAAGAACTCCAATAGTTCTTCAACTAGGAGGGCAGAAGAGGATTAAAAGAAAGCCTCTAACAATCAACATATGCAAATCTCTTTTGGAAATGAGCCAACAAACTAGATCAACACGGATTTTTGCAAGAAAGGAAGTTACTGTAAGTTAACTACAAGTTATTACTACCATGTGATCAGAGAAATAGACCATTGAACGTAAAATCCCTTCCACGACATCTCCTACAGAATGTGTCTTCCAACAGTCCTGGGGTACCATCTCACTCGAAACTTCATTTCACACATGCAATTTTCCTTTTCTTACTGAGTCGAGGAATGCGCTCTACTTCCTTGCTGGAGTTTTCCATAGCAAAGGTGAGCACTTTTAGGTAGATACCAGGGGTTTTGTGCTGACACAGGCTTATGTGTCAGGGTGGGAAACAGATTTCCAGGACTATGCTCTGACTCCAGGTACATTCTGAATTTGCCTGGGAATTCATGCCTGGATATTCAGTCTCCAAATACACCCTCTGTATTTGTAGGTGGATGTAGTATTGACAGAACATCCTTTTCAGGTAGAGATGATAAACTGTGAGATGTACCTACCCACTACTGCACTCCTATTACTGAATACTTCATAAACATGAGGTTTGGTTTTTAGGTTGTGTTTGGTTTTGTATTCATGCTGTAAACTGAGAACAAAATCTCACTTTCTTCACCATTTTCAGCCCCACACTGCACCATGTAACACAGAACAACACTCTACCACAAAGACACACAAGCTCACAGAAAAAAGGACTGGTGAATTGGGATGTATACCCATGTACATGACAGTAGAGGTCTTAAATGGCACTTGTCCATCACAAACTCATGTTAACAAAAATTTCACTATGGTAGGGGAAACACTCCCTCAAACAATACGAAGGAAAATCCAGACTTACAGGTCATGATAGGATCCATTTTTTGCAAATAGTACAGATGTCATTTGTTTCTAGGTGGTGGAGGACAGAAACAGAGCTGCAAAAAGCCCTGCTGCTCAATGGTGAGGGCAGTGGCTGCTCAGTACAAAAAAAAAAAATCCACAGAAAAATTCAGATGAATCAGACTCTCTCCTTAGATCCTGAAAGGTTTGGCTTATGTGTCATTTGAAAATATTTTAACGCTACAGAATCACTGATGTTGGCCCAAATATCACATTTAACTCAGTTTCCAATTAGTATCTTTCCATTTATATTCATTTTCCCTTAATGGGAAGACAGTTACAGCACTATAAAAAATTCTGCTGTGGTCACATATGTTTCAAAGGCTTGACAGTCCAGGCAGCCACAGAAGCCTATAAGTATTTCAGCTAACCTAAATTTTTTGACCAACAGATACTGATGTAACAATAAAAATAATAGATGGAGGCAGATGAGAAGGGGTCAGGGTATATTCCAAGCAAACTAAAGTTGTGTTCATTTCCTCCAACTGTTATATTCAAGTCACATTTGCTTCCACATACAGTCCATGTTCTTAAAATGTTTATATACTTTGTGTTACATCTTTTGGCTTGACTGTTGTTAACAAACCAAGAAAGTTTAGGACTGCATTATTGTTTATCTCTGGAAGAACAATAGAAATATTGCTACATGTCAGAGTAAACACAGTGCACCTGGTAACAGACTTTGTTTGCATCTCATGCAAATGCAATGACTTTTGGCAGCACTAGAGATTTTGCCAGCAACAGGTCCACCAAACCTAACCTGAGAGCACACCAGGGACTAATAGTTTAGTTCTCAGTGCAAGTTCTTAGAACACCATTAAAGGCTCTCTGACAGTGAGCCTTTAAAGCGCCTTATCTTGCTTTAATGCTCTTTAGAGAAGAATTAAATAGGACTAATACATTCACAATGAAGTTTATATGAATAGTTCAAGAATGGCTCGCATTATGTCCCAAATTTTTTTTTTTGCAGAGACCAAAGTAACGGCCAGACACAGATAATATAAAGCATTCTGTTCCCGCCAGTAAACATCTCTGTACGTCACAACTTGTCTCAGCACTACCTCATGATCTAACAACCAACTGGTCTCTGGCCTGTTCCTGCTCTCCCCACCAGCACAGCGTGCACCATCAGAGCAAGGATCACAGCCTGTGTCACGCTGTGACTAGCAGGAGTCGAAACATTCAAGATCAGGTCTTGAACTTTTTTGTGGCAGTTGCTGGATGCAACCCTAGCAATGACACAGTCCTAAGCTGTGGTAGTGTATAATCCTTGACAAGTCTTTCCTGCAAAAAATTCCATGCATCAAGTCATAGGGTTCCTCAATTCTTAGCTCCAAGCCTTTCAGTACTGCAATAGTTTTAAGTCAAATGATTGGTGATGAACAAATATTCCTTCCACATGTATTGTACACTTCAACACACCACTGACAGTTTTAAAAACTCATGCATTAAAATCATTGTCTAGCTATGTATTTAAAACAATTAAGTCATCATTAATTTGGTAAATGCCATAATAGGCTTTTAGAAATTACAAAAGAATCCTTTCCCACGACATACATCGATATGATATTTGTCTAACTAGGTGATCTGCTTATTATGCATCAATTTAATGCTTTCTTAAAGTATGTAGCAACAAAATGCACAACGGAACAAAGTTACCCCACATAATTATTGGGCACGGTTAGTTTCAAAATCCTCACATGCCAAGCTAACTAAAAACATGAGTGCTACCACAGGACCTCCCAATTCACTTGGCACCAAAGGGTTAATCTCACACATTTAATATCGTACCTCAAACAAGAATAATTGTAACAAGAAGCAAGCTTTTACGGTAGCCTTAGTAAGACCATGCTGCTTCTTCAGAACACAACAGTAAAAAAGCCATGCAAATGGAGATGAATGGAGCACAAGCCACCGAGGTAATTAAAAATGTATTTTCCATCTCCTAGTAATTGAATTGTGTACAAGCTGCAAGTTAATGAGGTCATCTACCCCCGAGCACTGACAGGAAAGCAGGAATAATTATCTTTCAATTTTTTCTTATGTAGCAATTAATTTTAACCATTCGCCTACACCCCACTCCCACTTCCCTCATTCCAGTCAGTCAAAGTCATAGCTAAGCCGAATTGACAAGCAATTGATATGGTGGCGGCACGGAGCCACCGAGGCGGGCAAGGTAATCAAGGGGCTGCAGCTGTTGAGGGCTAAGCGCTTCCAGGTGAATGTCACCTGAGATTTTGCATTCTGCCACTCGGAAGACTTGGGACACACAGTAGTGCCTGACAGCACATCTGGTGCCAGGTGGGCAGGGAGGGGACATTGCTGATTCGGGAAGGGAACAGAAGGGTGGACAAGGATTGATGAATGGATAAGACTTGAAATAAAAATGTCTTTTTTTTTTAGGGCTCATCTACTATCATTGAGTATTGCATACTACATTTGATATCTGTATGAAAAAAGTGTCATGCCTTGGCTTTTAATTCAAAAACACAAACACCAGTTAGACTCAAACCCTTATGATGCCTCCTGTAACTATCTGACATGGACTTCCAGCAACATCACACTTAAAAGGAACGAAATATGTGCCAATCACATCTGTGAGAGTGGGACACAAAGAGCAGTTTGGCACTGTGACCTGTGGACCAAGGCCTTGCAAGCTCTGTGCAGATGCCCACATTTATAATTGGGCTGGTAATCTCTGGTTCTTCCTTTGACCTGCAACATCTTTCAACAGCTAAAATGAGCAGTTCTGTTCACAAAAAAGCAGGCAGCTGGGGTCTTTTAACAGTGACACCACCACCAATGTAACAAATGTACTTAAATCAAACAGTTCACTAAAATGGTTAAGATCAAAGGGAGGAGGCCTAAGTATTTGGTTATTAATACAACTCCTACATTTCCTCCCTCATTGAAGACTACAAATGTTATCAGCACATTGCATGCTAGATGGAGCACACTGCTGGACTCAGACATGGCCACATGAGCCTATACCACAATGACAACTTATCCATGTGTGTCAGTGTATGTCAACTTGTCCCACTTGCCCTCAAGCTAAATTTCTTCTATAATTTTTAATTATTATTTTCGACTAACATTTTCAGGAAGAAGCCCTTTCCCAACAGCAAGAATTCCAATTCAGACGCTCCTACATTCACGAATTATGACAATGAATGCATCTTACCTAGCTGAGCAGAGTAGCAAGCCTGCCCGCCAGGTAAAACTCCTTCACATTTGCAAGATGTATTAAAAAGTCTTCTTATATGCACTACTAGAACTGCAGAGAAACACCACAAAAATGGTAGAAGTTATTCTGTGTCAGCAGTGGTGTAAACAGAGAAGAAATCTCAGACCATTGCCTTGGGCTCCAAGTCCACACTCCAGCTGCCTCCTCCTTTTGCTAGCCAATTAGAGGGGGTTTTTTTTAAAGCTGATCCTATGTGTTTCAGAAGTTTCCAACAAATATATTTCCTTTTAGATGAGCATAATTTTCAAAGCAAATTTGGTAGAAAAGGTAACAGAAGTTAGTCCCTTTCTTCATTAGAAATGCAAATAATGGTTATTGCATGGCTAAAAAGTTAGTAGGCTACACCTGGAAAAGTGGTACATATAAAGGTCACCTCAGCTTCAGTATAAAATTAGCATCAGGAATGAAATCAAAGCAAATGCCAACATGTTGAGACTGGAGGGAAAAGGAGTCGTCACTTTCTTTTGAGCACATAAAGAATATAACACCACATGACAGTGCAGTAATATAGTAATAGCAGTAATTTCTATACATTTATTTTATCATCTAACTTTCTATGTACTTTGCAACAAAGTCTTCTGCTTTTCTTCCCATTGATGTTGCATTTCACAATCTAAAAGCTTTTGAGCTACAGATAAATACTCCAGGAAGTGGAAAATTAGAAGCTTGTTTCTCCTGAAACAAAGATCAATTTTCACTTGTAGCATGAGACTTTACGATCTTGATTTCTCATGTCATAGGGAGATGGTCAGATGCATACCTGTAGCATATGCACAGAGCAACATCTTCACAAATATCAGCAAAAGGAGTTTTTACCAGAAAAAAAGTTGTAACTTTTACTTTTTCCTTCATTACTGAGCTGTGCCCAAGAAACCGAAAATTGAGTCAGTATCTACTCCAAAGAAATCACAAATAAAATCAAGGGCACTAACTTCCATTTAGCCAATCAGAAATTAATATTCTTGGGTAATCACAAAATAAAACCCAAAACTTTTGCTCAGGAGAGAAACAACAAGAAACACAAAACTTTTGTTCAGGATTGAAACAACAACAAACCAAACCAAACATTCAACTTTCACAACCAAGCCCCAACAGTTTAACTAACTGCGGCGAAGTGCAGCCTGGGACACTTGCGAACACCATTGAGAAGTCCAGATGAACAGCAACCAGTTACAGTATTACAGAGAAAAGCATGTCCATAAGGCTAGTATTCATCACTCATAATTAAATTCATCTGAAAACACTACACACACGGACATGATGGAAAGACATGAATTGTACTACAAAGACAAAATCATTCTCAGTGGTTAGTTAAGGTTGTCAGTCAATCCAAACCATTTCACAGCCAGCTTTCTCTCTGTAATGGGAGATTAAACTTGGCAGACTTGATGGGGCGTAATAAACTTCATGTAGCTACCACTCCTTCTCTTTTTGCAAAGCTGGGGCATGTTCATCCCTTTAGGTTTACTCCTGAAGCCCAGATAAAACAAGAAGATCAGTTTCCATGTCCTCTGGAGGTTCTCCTGCTCTCGTTAGAAGCGAAAGTTCAAATACAAGTGCATGAACTGAAGAAGCTGCTTCATTCTCTCTCCTGCCTCTGAAGTGCAAAAGGACAGAGGAGTGAAGCGCTCACTCAGACAGTGTCAGTGATCAAAGTGCAAAGACAAGGCTTAAATAAAAGATTAAGATTGTACAGCTTCTTCTCTTCTGAACTCATACAATGTTCTGCTGGGTCAGATAAATAGTTCAGGCTGGGAAGCATCCTGTCTCCCACAGAGGGAAAAGGGAGATACTATTTGATAAGAGCAGGCAACCTTGATCATTTTGTGTGATTTGTTCTCCTTGCATCTCCCAGCATCCAAAACTACTGTCTTGGCATATTTCTAGGGCACATCCCTGTTTAAGCTGTTCAGTATCTGTTTATAGACCTGTTGCCCATCAATTTGTCTACTCCCTCTTTGAACCTTCAGATACTGTATCTCTGCAACTTTTTGTGGCAATTGATTTTAGAGTTTTACTACCCACTGTGTTAATACTTTCTCTGTTTGCTCGTCTTTTGATTTTTTTTTTAAAGTTCTCATATTATGCCAACAAAGTGTCCCTTTCCCTGATCTGCTCTGTCACAAACTGTTCCCAGCAGTAGAAACCAGAGGTGGTTACTCCTGAAGCTCACTATAAATCACAGACGGATTTAAAAAGAGGCGGGGGATAATTCTTCCCATTAGAAGTAGACATCTTGCCCTAACTGTAAAAAGTTTTTACTGAAATCCAGGACAATACTATTTCCTTACTTTCAGGGATCTTCAATATCCCAAATTTACTACAGACTTGTCCACCAGTGATAAACCAACTTGGGTTATTTAATGTACAGTAAATTACATAGAAATGACATGGCAAATTAAAAAAAAAAATATGGAAGTGTTTAGAATAGCCTCCAATGAATAGAAGGTAAATTATGATGATGTAAAAAATTGGCTTTTTTTAATACCTAGCATTGTTGAATTTTCTTCTATATATTAGTATAAAAGATATTGTTTGTATTGGGTATATTTACATGTTATATCTCCACATTAAAATGTTTTGGGGATATTTCTCTTTTTTGTTACAACTTCTTGTGTTTATATACCATAATTTCCATGTGAACTTTATGTTCACTTTCTGTAAATCTGAGTCTTCAAATTTGGATTAGTCCCCTTTTCCTTTTCTGCCATTCCTGCAATGCAGATGTGAGGAAAATCAACATATGAAGAACTAACCCCAGAATCATCACCCTTTAGCTCCCAAAGCAAAAGCCTTTCTTGAATCATCTAGGGCTAAATGATATTTGGGTTAACCACAAGGAAAGGAACCACCTCTACCTCAACACACAGTAAACTCAACAACAGTAAGTATATTACCCGGCTACCAAAAAGCCCTATGATCAGAATTCATACAGCAAATGTGACTCAAAGAAGCTGGTTAAATGCTTTCCTTCCAAAAATCGGAAACCTAAAACTTAGATACCATTCTGAAATAAGACACAGCCAGAATACAAAGCAATAAACTACATAAAATGCTGAAGTCTAGAAAAGCAGGTAGAGAAATGTAATTGTTTTGCTTCACAATCAAAAGCCTCTAGCACACACATTAAATGGAAATCTCTGCTTGGATGCTGAAGCATAAAGGAACTCTTGTTCCCACTACACTGCAAGCAAGACACACTTTCACAGATGCAAAGGGGCAATTATACCTTGATACAGTTTTATTTAAATGCAACCTGTTTTTTTCAAGAATGATCTGCGCAGGAGAGCTGATACGATTTAATCCTACAGAAAATCTGAAGGCATCAACACAAGCCATCCTAAACAACAATATTAGACAAATCAAAACTTCAAATTTGTGCTTAAATTTGATAACCAAAGTGCCAGTGTAAAAGGTAGAACTTCTTATACATATGCCTCAGGTACTATTTTTTAAGTACAACTGATTTGGGTGAGTATAAGTTTTACAGTGTGAACCGAGAAGATTGCACAACATCCCATTCTGTTCGCCTATACTGCATTCCTTACTAGATTTTCTTTCTATTACTGTGAAAACACAAAGAGAAGCAACCTCGCAGAACCTATTCAATCCATTAACCTTCTCTTGAGGTGTCAGCTAAAAGCCCCAGCCCTGCATAAAGATATGCATCCCTAAACTGTGCCAATCTGCAAAAGAATATGATTCTAGTCTGGAGACATGTCCAACAAATTTTAAAATTCAGAGTTGAATATTTGATTTATAGTATTTAATTTCTGATACAAATCGATGTTAACAACTTTTAGCTTGAGACAGATCAAATCCTGCACAACTTTTTCTTGTGAAGAGTCTCAGAGAGATCAACATAATTACTTGCTAGACTAATGCATCTCCTGTAAGTACTTTTAGATTATAACGTTTTTCAATGCTAAAATATCTTATTACATAAACATATGCAGTCATGAAAGGTTTTAAGCTGCATCATTAAATACTTCTGTTTTTCTAAAAAATCTCATCTACCCAGCTGTTGCTTATCAGTCACCCATTTGATTATTGTACTCTGCTGCCTTGATCTGGCTTTGTCACACTGTGATAAATTGTGCACTGTTGTACTGCACACACTGTTACAGGCACTTGTCCCGTGTCCCCCCCGCTCCAAAGGGTCACACAAGGCGTCTACATGAAATAGACTCACAGGAAATTTCACACAAATAGGGAAATGCATTGTTTGTTAAAAAGTCCGAGATCTTAAAAGGACTCTGATCACTCTCACTAAACAGTATGTCAACATACCACACAAACTTGCCCGTATCGGGGGTCCATGGTAGTCTACACAATGGCTCTGGGAGATCCAGGCATAAAGAAGATTATATGAGGCATAAACTACAGTATTGAGCTTACCTCCAGAGCAGGGGTTCAATTTCAATGATCATAACGACATTTACTGAGGATCCTTGATAAACCTGTTGTTTTTCTCCAGCTGTTAAAGTCCCATATCAAGGTTATTCCGTAGGATCTCTCTAAGCCCTCACAGAACAGGTTGCTGGCTGTGCAACTCCATAATAATTTTTTTAAAAAGTAATTTACATTCTTTGTTGTCAGTGTTATTTTATTTTTAAAAGCACTGTTATTTAAGGGTATTTCCATTCACCAGCTGGCTCAGTATTAATTTCTCATCCTATCCTCTCCTAATCACACACAAAAATTAGAGAATATGCAGAAGCAAATACAGCAAAAATGGAAGATTTTCAATAGGTGTTCAGGTAGCAATCCACAAAAACAGCATGGATTTCTGCTTAGAGTAATTGGGGAAACTCTGCTTCCTCCAGACACCATGATTAAAGTACTGCATATTAGTTCCAGCTAAGTCAATTTTCTTAAATTGAAAAGAAAGTTTCATCAAAAAAATTTGTGATGTGCTGTTGTTCCTAACTATCCTCAGATTTGAATAGAAGTCACATACGGTCAGTTATATCAGGCCTAATATTTCCTCAAAGGTTCTACACAAGTTGAGTTCAGAATTACTGTCTCCTGGCATCAACACTGATTTACTTTAATTCTTTAATTTTACTCTTTTCATTGAAAATGTTCTTCTTTTCCTACCTCTCCCAAAATGGCACGATAAACAAAATACTTTATTTCCTAGGCATTGTCTAAAAGAAGATAAGTTATTTTAGATTCTAATATATAGATTGCCCTGGTTTCAGCTGAGGTAGAGTTAATTTTCCTCCTGGTAGCTGGTATAGTGCTGTGTTTTTGATTTAATATGAGAATAATGTTGATAAGACAGAGATGTTTTTAGTTGTTGCTAAGTAATGCTTATAGTCAAGGACTTCTCAGCTGCTCATGCTTTGTCAGTGGGGAGGTGCATGGGAAGCTGCGGTAGGGGTGGGGGGCCAAAGGGGTATTCCATACCACACTCAGTATATAAACTGGGGGCAGCCCCATGTTGGGTGCCAAAGAGGACCCATCCCACTGGGGAGGTGAGGAGTGAGTGAGCAACTGTGTGGTTCTTGTTGCCAGCTGGGGTTAAACCACAAGGTACAGATCACCTACTGAGTTGAAAAACTAGAACTTGTATCACCAATCAAGATATGTTGCTCATCACAAATCATACTTTGCAATTCTGATCAATAGAAACTATGTATTTCATACTTTCATTCTGTTCACATTCAAAGAAGGCATTTAGCAATCAAATATTTAACTGAACAAAATTCTAGAATGCTTTTTTTTTCTTTTAAAGAAGCATTTTTATGTGATGTTTAGAGTATTCAGATGGTTTTCTGCTTTTCCAAAATGTGATTCTATTGCGAGACTATTACCCTGCATAACACATAACATACATGAATTTTTTTTGCAGTGAACTCCAGAAAAAGCAGATATAAAACTCAGAGAAATACTACATGGGCCAGCACTGTCTCGTAACACATTTTATACTATTGACCAATGACATAAGACTACTTATGCACTATCTGTGCAGGACCAAACTTCAGCAAAACAGCACTGCCCTGTAGCACAGCATAAAATAAGTGAAACAAAGACAGACTGCAAGAAGATCATAGTAAGACATCCCTGCTTTTCTTCTGTTTCCTAGGATACTTCTCTACACCTATATTTCTTTCATGTCCATGGTTAGAAATAGTCATTTGACATTTACACATGAATTAAATCTAGCTATAAATACTCTCCTTTTAATATATCCAGCTAGTTTCAGGATGTTAGCAGCTTACAGTATCCATTTCGTTAAGATCTTCAGGATTTTAAGTGGTAAATAATTGACTATCCTTTCACGTTAAATAGAGCCTCTGAAGCATAACAATTAAAATAGGCAAATTTAGATTAAGCAGGTCTCTGAAAATCTTCTGGCTTTTCAAAATAGTTGTCTGTTCTTATACAGTAGCACCTCTGGGTTCTTTGTAATGGCTACTCAGTAAACAATGCTTAAACTCCGATAAAGTCAACAAGCAGAGACAAGCCAGTAGTTTGCTCTCTCTCTGCACCTTATAGTCTCTGTGGAAATTTCCACCGTAAGTGAAAATCACAACTCCTTACAGTAGTGGCAGAAACACACACCCATAATGGGCTGGTCACTGACTCTGCCAGGACATTGCAACACCTGTTCAAATTTTTTCAGTCCAGAACTAAATAAAAACTAGAGATCTTTTCAACTTAGTTTTAACAGTTGACCTTCTCCTGCTATTGAAGCATTCTACCCCTTCAAGCTCAAGATCAGCTAAACGCTTGCCTTCCCCCAGCAGTGATCACTGTATGGGACTGCAAGTGTACCTACATAATAATGACCCTGTGACAAAGTTTGCTAGCTGAGGTGTTGGAGCAGTCTGCCTGCGTTACTGCAGCTCTCCTCCTGCTCTCTGTAGCCACATAGTTCAA
>Ga0181612_130339_pt1 | contig 17434 bp, 5 predicted proteins | sample HoacroProtozoa21_FD_119630 | JGI IMG/M metagenome (GOLD analysis project Ga0181612, IMG submission 119630) | Hoatzin crop microbial communities from Cojedes, Venezuel. Combined Assembly of Gp0051906, Gp0051904, Gp0051908 | reverse complement strand
GGGGCTGGCACCAGAAACAGGCGGTGCTGCTCCCTCACGCGTCCCTCGGGCCGGGTCCCCTCACCAGTTCAGACCCCTGCGACAACGAAGCGTGCGGGCGAGAGACGGTCTGGCTCGGTCTGTGGGAATAGCTGGGCTGAAGCAAAGGGGCAAACGGGCATTTGTCTCGGGAAGGGAGAGCGCCCCGAGGCCACAGCCGAGCCGTGCGAGGGGGCCCAGCGCGGGATTCGGCGCTTCAGCTTACCCGCTCTAACTTCGGGTGCTGCAAAGACACTGAACTCAGGAGGCTCTTCGTGCTAATCACCTCTGCTAGCTGATGGAGAAAGGTGCTTAAAACCAGCTGGAATTAATCCAAGTCTATTAGAAAGTTCACAGTTCTTCAGTCCCCGAGAATAATTTGTCCCTGGCATCACATTCAATAATTATTTTTAAAGGGGGCAAGGGGGAGGAAAAGAAAACCCGGTGCAAACGGCATAATGTCATTCCTCAGCACAAAGGTGAAGAAAAAGCAGCAATCTGGCTGTCAGCAGCTCGGTGACACAAACTCCTCTAGGAAGCAGCATGACTGAGAGGGCAAGGAGCATGTCAAAGACACTGGTCTCAGAAGCTCAGCTCAAAGCCAGCAGCGATATCCCTGGTATAGCAGACTTGGGGAAAACACTAGAAGGGCAAGTTTATATTTTATTTTTATCTTGCCCTGTTCTAATATAACAAAAGATAAAGGAGATATAACACTTATTATGTACCGAACGGCTGCCAGGATTTTGATTTAAAGTCTTCCTGATCTATATAAGACCAGGTGTGTACTTAGATTTCTGGTTACCATGACGGAAAAACCCCATGAATGCTAGATGGAAATTTCTAGACATTAAGACTGTTTAGAGACAGATTGACATGGGAGGGTTGATGGAGCTGCAAAGATCCGGTGCAGAAAGGGAGCCTTTCCCGGCTGAATCACACTGCTAGCGCCATGTCCTAAACTGTGTTGCACAATTGCAAGTAATGGCAGTTATAGCTGAGGGAATGGTACTTTGAGGAAGAGTTAGTTTGTGTTGCTTAGCAAATACAAAGAACTAACAATAAAAAAAATTCGAAGTGCAAAATCTGCTCGTGTAAGAGACTGTTTCTCCAATCTAATATGCAGATACACGCACAATGTACAGGAAGTAAGACATTATGAATAAATACTTTTAATGTGTTGTGGCTTCTGGACTTATATCAGCAAAAAATCATGATGAAAGCTGAACCACCTGTTCTTATGGACTCTGCTTACAGACATTTTATTCTATGAGTAGAAATCAATTGCATTTTAGGAAATCCAGTAATTTATATCATAGTAACACGCAGAATGTAGATTTGTTGCCACTGAACATGAGGGTTAACTTTGTATTTAAAGTGATCATTTCTTTAACTGGGCCTGACAAGTTCTGAAGCTACCTTAATCAAACAAACTAAAATACTCCAGGTAATTCCATCTTCAGAAATAGCTATGCTGGAGCATGGTATGTGAGCATGAATTTATCATTTTCTTTCTTATTTTTCAGGTTATAGCAGTGAACTCGGAAGCAAAGCAAGGCTATGGCACATTGTGCATTGTTCCACCTCACTCGGGGCACACGCAAGCCTTTCCCATCCTTTTCTCTCATGGGATACTGCCTGGACGTCCACTGTGCTCTTAAAAATATCTCTGAACATGTTCAGTGGTGGATTTTTTTTTTCTTTTCAGTTTTCAGTTGTTTTGCTTCATTTACACAATAGGAAATTTTTTTGGTAGAGTGATACAGCAGCCACCACAGTTCAGGCAGGGATAATGCTAAATGGAACAGTATGGAATAAGCCCAGGAGAATATATACAGCTTAAGAGACAGCAGGTTTGAGGAGGGGGCATGCTCCATACTCTACAATATCATTAATCCTCTGTTCTGTTGGCTTAGGAACTACCTGGATAAATAGTCCTTCATCCCATATGCCAAATAAACAAAGAGGGTGGGCAGGAAGCGTCCCAATACTGCAGGAGAAAGTGATTCAAGTCAGCACATCGCCCTACTCAGAGGAGCATTCCAGATACTCAGAAACCAGACATGTCTGAAACAGTTTGATGTGAATCTTCTGACAGTTTAGGTCAACGCATGATAAAAGGCAGCTCCCAGAATCCATCACGCAGTCTGTAACTCGCACAATACGATGCTCACGAATTTACACCAAGCTAGCTTTGAACCCAGGGTCAAACTCACTGTGATAAGGCCCCTGAACAACCCAAAAACGGACAGGCATGACAATTTCAAAGTGGCTACATGAAATACTAAGCAGATTTTCATCAAACTCGAGTAAGCACAGTTTGAATGCAACAAGGTCAAGCTGCTTTTCAGTGTTCCCAAGTATCCAATATCAGTGGTGAAGCTTACAAGAAAATCACACGGAGGAAAGGATTTTGTGTCAAGAGACACGTTTTATCACTGACAAAAAGATTAGATCCTCCAGGATCATGCTTGTCAAAGTGTTATTTTCTGCAAAGTTTCGGCAGATTTGAGATAAATTCTAGCCTATTGCAAATGGGAGTGAAATGTTCAACTAAATATGTTCTGTGGGCAAAGAAAGATGAAACTAATAGCGCTAATGAGAATTAACATGAAGAGCTATACTTCCAGCTGTGTTGCCAGATTTTTGGCAAATTCTGCCAGTAGCAGTCCTGCTGCCCAGACTTTCTGTTAATTTATAAAGCAGCAGAGGAATTGTTCAAAGACGACATGGTATGCAAGATATTATTTTAGCTCAAGAGTGATGAAGGAAAATTCAGCACAAAACAATTGCTAGCCAGTTAGTAGCTCTACTTTGAGGAAAGCATTATGTCTGCAGGCATAATCACCAAATATGATGGCGGGGGTGTGAAAACAGCCGCAAACTCAGAGTGATGGAACAAGCCAAGCCATGCCTATTCAAGCATTGCTCTTTTTAACCAGTTCATCATTAGGTCCAGCTTTGGCAGGGTCTGTGAGAGACAGTACGGTTTCAGAGACACGTAGACTCACCTGAAGATATGCTGAGCACCTGCTTACCGTCTCTTTGCACTCTCAGATTTCTGGAAATACGTAGACAAAGAATAGTTGATCGCGTGTAATAAATATGCAAAGACGGACTGTGGAAGCTGCCCGGGCTCTGAATCAGCAATTAAGCCCTGTTGGAATACAGCAGAAATAATAGTTAAGAAATGTCAGCTGAGAACACCCTCTGACTTCTGGTGATTTCTGTCAAACTGCAGGCAGTGGCACTGCTGAGCCTTTGTATGGCTGTAAGGATTACTGCTTGTGCACTTACTGCAGCATTTTGTGCCTACAGATTAGTGACAAGTGTTTGAAGGTTTTGGGTAAGGCTGAACACATTACAGAAGAAAACATTGGCATTGACTTTTTTTACCTAAATATGAAAAAACAAGCTGTCATGAATGAAGGTTTCCTTACTTGACAGGAACACCAGTCAGGCAGCTTAGTGGTTATCATGACACAGACAATATGTATACACCCACCTGTACAGCTTGCAACATATCTAGAAATACTGCCTACAGAGCAAATTCCTGTGATACATGAGGGACTCAGCAGAAGGTATGCCGAGCAAACAGGTTTTTATGTTTTTTTTTTAATGAATTTTCCAGCTTGTAATACTCCATAGACTGATAGTATCTACTGCTTTATAGCAAGAGAGATTCATCCTGGTTTCTGAGAGTTTTAAAGTCATTGCAACTTATGGTCAGCATCACAACTTTCCAGTCAGTAGAGCAGATCGTTACTTACAACGCAAAATTATATTTTGAGAGTACAGCAAAATACGGTAAGAATATTTGACCTCAAGTCTGCAAGCACTGCAAACAGAAGCCTAACTTTAAGCATGCAGCTGCTCTCAATTATTGTCTGTCAGCCTTAGTAGAACAGTATTCATGTTTTCATTGCAAAGTTCTTTCTCCAGCAATTCTCATCTTTCAAAATTGTCATGTCACATATATGAACTTTCCAAAGGTGTTCAAAGAAGTCTCTGAAGTATTTTGAAGATATAAACCAGTTGGAGAATTTCTATTCCTAGTAAAATAACTTTTTTTTTCTTTTTGTATCTCATGGTCAATTGCTCTAATTTGTGCAGCATACGTAATAAATAATGGCTAAAGAGCAATTAACAAATATCAGAAGTTGTTTTCTTGATTGCTTACAATGGAACAGGCATGTAACCATTGTCACAAACTAATTAGCAGCCTCTTGTTTAAAATTTGTTGCCATTTAAACTACACTGAAATTAAAAAGTTGAAACTGTTTAAATTAACTCATGAAGAGCTAAACAGTTGGCAATTTCACAATACAGATTAATTAGCTCTGTGTTTGCTCCCATTTAATTCACGAGCTTACCTTTATTTAAAACCTATAGAATGTATCACCTAAGCAGGTGAAACTCCCATTAAAGTTGATGCACTGAGTTAGTGCGATATGATTTCCAATTAATTTTTGTCTCAGTAAAAATTGTCTGGAAATACAGTGATTAACAAATACTTTTGCAAATAGAAAGATCAGTTAATTCCATTATTATCTGGATGGTATAATTCCAGTAACAGCCGAAAGTAGCAGCGCTCACATGTAGATGTTCATTAGTCTCCCGACAGATCCGGTTTGGTTTTCCAATCAGCAACCAAAAGCAGAGGCCAAAAGGAATAGTGAAATGCGGAAGTGATGTACGTGTATCATATTTGTTTGTTCAAATATTTGATTAATTCCTCACAGTGTTAAATCCAGAAAGCTGGACTGATTTGCAAGTAAATTAACAAGTCATGAAAAAAAAAATCTGCTCTGAACTTCATAATTATCCTTAGGTTTATAATGTATTATTAGAAGTTTCCAATTAGTGTGATAAAAATTTTAAAATCTGTAAGTGAAATCTGTTGCTGGGTGTTGAATCTGCTTTTTGGCTCAGTGAACAAGTTACAAAGGCTGAGACAGAAACAACTGCCACTGTTTTTAATGGGAAGTTTAGTGCCTTTGATGGATTTTGGATGAAGACTTTGAGGGCTCCCATTGACTTCAGCAGGTTTCAGGTCAAGTGTGAAAGTCAGAAATCAGTCATTAAACTTTCTGTGCTTGCACTGCTGTCTACAATTAGGAAAGCATTAATCACAACACATCAGTGCAAGCAAGTGTCAAAGTCCAGACACTGTTTGACTGGGGCTATTGAAATGTAAGTAATATACATATGTCAATTTTCTCTGGGTTCTTGTCTTGTTAAGGCAGTTGAACTCAAATACATAATCACAGGGAACAGAAGCTCTGAAATAAATGAAAATCTCAAGCAGAAAGAAGAAAAGAAGAGGTAGCTTGAAATGTGAAAAAATATTACTTCTGTGAAAGAAAGATTTGTATGCGTGCATGTAACAGTCATAGACTTACAGCAGAAGTAAGGGACTCGTGTCAGAAGTACAGCAAGAGCCAGAATTTCTCTCTTTTTGAACAAACAAAAAAATACAACCTCTAATATTGTGTCTCAAATCAAAGGCAGAGACAAACTGAAATTAAAATTATGCATTCCATTCATCTCTCTTTTGTAGCATATTCTATGACAGTGATACCAAATTCTGTTTTCAAAGGTATTGGCAGCCAAAGTCTCAGAATGATGCCTAAGAAGGTTTCAGAAAATGTGAAAGTAGGTTAGGCATCTAAATACCTTTGCAAATTCTGCGCTAAGAAAGGATAATAATCAGAACCACAAATGAAGTTCTTACATATGCAAATGAAATTGTTTGCTGTCACAACTAATTGCAGACATAACTGTGCTGAGTTGATTGTAAGTGCAAAATAAACACAAATTTAAAACATCAGTGTTTAAAACTCCCTTCTGTCATTGTGATGATCTGGTCCTCCCAAAACTGACAAATATATACGTGAGGGACTGTGTGTACATGCGTAGGAGAACAGTAAGTGGGAGAAAGAAATCAAAATTTTTCCATCTGTACAAAATGTCAACATACTGTCTGTAAAAAGCCATCACCAAAATCCTTACAAGCACAATTCAGTCTGGTCAAGTTCTAATCTGTATTTTCACTGACAGTGAGAGCTAATCAAATCTCCAATACAGTGCTTGCTTCAGTTGAGAAGCTGGAAGGAAACGATGTCGCACTTTCAAAAATGCTGTGAGGCTTGCTTAATGCTAGATAGCGTACATGCAATCAAAAGTTTAAACAGAAGGTTAATAAGCTAAGAGGAGGATGGTCCTGAAAGCAACACTTCAAGCAGACTGTCTTGTTGGCTCCCACTGCCAGAATGTGCCTCTGAGAAACAGAAGTGACAGCTAGGGAAATAGATTATTGTCAGGTCCTTCAATGCAGTGTTCCATTATTTTTTATCTTTCACTTCCCTAACTTGGTTTCTAATCTCAATGCAAATTTAGCACTTTGCTTCTCTAAAACTGAAAAAGTCTGCCTTGTGTTAGGGGCGATCACAAAGTACACCTGAAAAATACAAGGGACAGGTTTTTTTTCAAAATCAGTGAATTGAAATAACGTGCGGTATCCAAACAGTGCTTTGGGTCCTGCAGTCCAGAAGAGGTTTGGAAATTCCAAAATGTGAGAAGTGTTTCTCCCTAGGCTGCAAGGGTCACTTTGGCATTGAGTGCCAGGAGAAAAGGAAAAGTCTTCCCTAACCAGAGCTAGCAGTGCCTTCTTGTAGGGGGTAGGCAGGAGAGAAACCATTTACAGTATCAGGGGGTCAGAAACTGTCTAGAGTTTTTGACAAATCGTTTGTTGCAAAGTGCTGTCAACAAAAAAACCAAGAACAAGTAAAGGGAGGATATAGGACAGGGAAATTACAGGGAAAAAGTAGATTAAGATACATAGTGTGTTCAGTAGGAACAAAGGAAGATATCAAAATATAACAAGGGCTATAGTGAGAAGTTTAAGATACTGTAATTGCAGACTCTGAGCAGTAGAAGGTTCCCATTGGTACCTAAAATGGGCCATAATCCTCTGTATTCTGCTTCAGAAATTGCATCTCACGCCGCTGGGAGATGAAACAGTCATTTGGTCTCTCTGAGAGCTGTGCGAGAAGCTGGGAAGAGCAGGAGAAAGCAGCAGCTTGGCTAGTGTGATATATATTTTTTTTTTTTCACAGGGATAACATATTACTGCCTTCATGCTTTAAAATAATGATCACAGAGAAGAAAAATAAATTGTAAAGTTAGATAAGAGTACAAAAGCTGTATAGCTTCACTGATACCACAATGGAAATGCAGACACTTTTTTGTAATTTAGCTGGAAAAAAGGAAAGCCATTACTAGCAAAAGTCTGTAGATTCCTTAGGTAGAAAAATATACAGCATAAATAGTTTACATTTTCAGTGGGGAGCATCCTTTGGTCCATCAAGCTGTCATGCAGCTTAGCAGCATGACACATCTTAGTGATTAAATGCCAGTTCCCTGGCAAAACCCAAAAAACAAAACAAATGAATTTTTCAGTGGAGAAAGCCACTGTTCTCTTATCTTGTACAGTGGCTCTCGTAGCTGAAAAGACACAGCAGTAGGATGGTAGAAATTAAAGTCTGTCAGCAGGCGAGCTGTAGTTTGAACATACCACTTCACAGGGTATCTCTATCTGCCTTCAGTCTCACTCATCTGCTTGGGCAAAATACATCGTTACTTAAAAATTTGACTTCAGTTGTTGACTAGGCAACATGCCGGATCTTGGAAAGCAATTGTCATGGAAGTCCACACATTTTATTCTGAACCCCCCAAACAAGCAGAGTTAACTCTGTTGCTTGGGTACACGAAACCAGCGAGCAGCAAGGGCCGCCTGTGTGTGGAAGGGAAGGTGAGCTGGAAGGTGAGCATTGCAAGGAGGCCCACGGAGCAGTGACCCCACCGAGGAGCCAGGGTGTGGATCAGCAGGTCAGCGTCGTGATCAGGGCTGGGGACAGCGGTCAGCATCAGACGCAGCCCAGCGATCGCCCAGTGAGTCCTCAGCTATGAGGTGGCCCGGAGCCAGGCAGCCCAGCTGGTGGGTCTGGGTCCAGGTCCCAATCTGAAGTCAGAGCTTGGTGCAGGCGCAGCTGTAACGTGGCTGCAAAGTAACATGGGGAAAGCAATAGCAAACCCTCAGCTTAAAAGCAACTCCCTAAGGAAAGGAGGGGCAGGCCCTCACTTCTAGTTTTCTTCACAGTAGTTCTTGTCAGCGATGGAGCTGATCCTGGGCTCAGCCCACTAAAGCCCTTAGCCAGCTAGACTCCGAAAGGGCAGGTACTCGGCTTGTTCGCTATGACCAGTGCCACCAGTATGTTGCCATCTGAAAAGTCAGCTTAGGTTTACTTCAAATGGTACAAAAAAGTATTATCCATGCGGGTGACTTCATAGTGTTTATCCACCTTTGTTTTCTTTATGCTGTTTGCTGTTCCAGAGGGGTGACATTCAGCAGCTGACCATGAAAAATATTCTCCTTAGATCAAAGAAAGCTGCTGGGAGTTCAGCGCAGGAGCCGCAGGCACATGGGGGCTGATGAAATGCACACACTGACACTTGACAGGACAGCGATTATCCCGTAGTTTAATAATAACATGTTAATCATCTTAGAGTCATTATTCGCTCCCAGGCACACACTGTATCCCATATTAACATTTAAAGAAAAACAACACCCACACCAGAGGACATTTCTACAGGGCACAATGCTAAAAGGATCCTCTCAGTGAAATGGCCTAGAGCACAAAACCAACAGAAGGGTGGTGTACTTTTGTGCTACTTCATGCTAGTCACCCCAAGTGATTTGGGATATAATTGCATGACTTTTATTTACTAAATTTAATAATGTGAATGTAGAGGTATAACTTATCCTTGGCATCATGTGAACACACTGTGGTAGCACCAGCAAAATCTTCGCGCACACTGGTATCTTACTGGGTTGCAAAGATTCCTGTGGGAAATCTGTCTTTGATTTATCTTTAGGTGATACACCTAACTGTGACTTCCAACAGAGCTGTCAGTGCCAGGCGCAGCAGTAGCTTTTAGTACTTTTTATCTGGATCATCTGTGATTTGAGGTCGCAACTACTTTCATGTATGCTACCAAAGAGTCCAGAGGCTTTTAACTTTGTCTGAACCTGTCTGAACTACAGGTGGGATATGAGTACTATGGGAGGTTGCAAGGGACAGTAAATGTTTGATCTGGGCATCCTCAGTCTGTGAATACTACTTAAAAATGTGTCTGAGTTTGATGGACCCATCTAGCCCATGGGGAGACTGCTCCTTCCCATGGAGGCAGCTGAGCCTGTTTGGTGAAGATGGTTCCACTGGCACAATATGGCAGAAAGAGAATGAGAAAATCACAGTAAGGAAATCCGCCTGTAGCCCTAGCAAAGACAGTGACACACCTATTGCTCCCATGAAGAAAATTCCTAAGGACCAGAACAGAAAGTCATTGGGTTGTCAGAAAGTAAATCTGGAAGGAAAGGTTGTCAGAAAGTAAATCTGCAAACTCATAAACAGCGAAGGAAGACATTATTTTTAAAATTTGTGTTCACTTTAGAGTTGGTTATAGATAAAGTGAGTTGCTGTATTTGATATTGTAGTACAACCTGACTTACGAGTTTTAAAGTCTTCTGGGGGTACTCGCTCAATGTGGATCTATACAGACTCATCCTGGAGGCTGGACTGCTCCCAGGACCTGTCATGGGTCTGAACTGCATTTCGTTGGAGTTCGCTGTACCCCAGCCAAGCGCTAACAGCCAGCCCTGTCCCTGCTGCCACTTCCTAAGGCACAGACAGTATGCACTGGAGTTAATGGGAATTTGTGAGAAGGGTCATGTCCCGATGCTAACAGAAATAAGTTATTCACTGCAATGTATTTAGTCAAGACTTTGTCCAAGTCTTCAAGCAATGAGGGTTAAATAATTCCCTGGGAGAATTTGACACTGTATGGTTCATTTCTGTATCAGAGTTTTTATCTTAGTATTCAGCCAAAATTTTCATTTCTTTTTTCCCTCTGCCTCAGAACATCCTAAATAATTCCTCTTCCTTCTTGCTGCTTACCCCATTTGTAGATTGTTGGCAAGTTCTTTGATTCTCAACCACTTAACCTTCCTTTCACCAACCTATAAATATTGATCCATAACAATCTTCCCTCCTTTGTCTATTCAAAAATCCCTCAGTAGCTATGTCTGCTGTACACTGAATGACCTTCAATTTGTTTGTTGTAATGAGCTGCCTAGAAATGCATGTATTCTATCAGAGTTGTATGGAGATGAGCAATTACCTCCTTATTCCCGTTGCATGAGCACAGGCACTCCAACAATTTCTCAGTCCTTCACGTTACTGCTTTCCAGATTTGTCCCTCACAGTAAGTATGTAAAACTTGAATTATTTTTCTTGAGGTAGATTATCTGGCATTCTTCCAAGTTGAATCTAATTTTTGTTGCATTTCATCAAGTTTTTAAGACCTCCAGGAAACAGATTATTTGTTTCACAGTTGCTTCCTATCATTTTTTTCATAACTCATCCAGACCACATCCAAAGCACATTCAGGAGGTTTCATTAGCATGTTACTTCTTTGTCTAGGTTATTAGTGATTGTTTTTTCCCAGGAGCTACCAGTGATCTCTACTGTACAATTAGTCACCTCTTTCTAACCCAGCATTTGTCATTTATCAAGCTGGATCTTGATGTTACTTTTGACTCACCATTAGCTTTAGGAAATAAACAAGTGTTTGGCTTACAGTAAAAGATATCATATCAATTGAATCATATTCCAGGAATGGAGACAACTGCAATTTTGGTGTATATATGCACAGATATATTTATGAAAATTAGTATGATTCACTGTGCAGATTATAATTTTATATTTCATACTCAAAATTATTTCAATCACTTTCTAGTAATATAGTAGATACTGCAGCAGCTGTATCATGCAGGCTCATGCCAGCCTGCAGCCTCAGACATTACTGTAACACACAGACATTATTATAACACACTATGCAACCATAGTATAAACTGCCCTGGATGGTGAACGGAAATCATCAAGAACCTTCTGCAAATTCCTAATCTGTCTCAGTAGTGATAGAATTTCTTCTGTTTAACATCTATGTACAAAAGAAGCCGAAAGTCTGTTTGAGGGAGTTATTCTTAGATCAGTTGTTTGTTGAGAAGAAATATCCATTCTGCATTCCAGTCAGCGCAAATGAGATGCCACTGAGCTTTTGGAAGCAGAGTCCATAGCCACCTGCATCTTTCTGGCCGTAGTCTAAGTCCTTTTTTGGATCTAGACAAATAAGACATCATATAACAAATTCCCACTGTTCAGAGCTTACAGCACCTGCTAAAAACATCTGGTTATTGCTATTTAGCTAGAGCACAGAATCTTTGGTTTTCTGTCTCGTGTGTTTCCTCAAGCTTGTCCTCACAAAATGTCACAGAATAGCAGAAAGTCCTCTCTTTTTGTGACCCTTCTGTAGTCCTATTGATTTACCCTGTGTTCAACCCAGTTACTTTCAATTTACCCTTTTATAATTTGTTTTCCTCAAAGTTAATAAACCTACGCTAACCATTTTAGTTCCAGCTATTATTTGTTTGTGCCAAACCACAGGGGAGAAAAATGAATGGTGATCTCCTGTGCTGTGCCTCCAAGCGATGCAGCACAGAAATCCCAGCCCACGGCACGGTGAGCCCTGATGGCTTACACAGAGCTGGAGGAAGCTGGAGCGATGCCGGTGGACTGCGCAGCTCCTCCCAGTACTTGACCACATCGGGTGATACCTGTGGTTGGTTCATGTCACCGAGTCCCCTCGGGAACACCTGACGTATGGCTTGGTAGGGGACTCAGCTTGTTTGATGAGCTTTCTGGTCTGTGACATAATTCAGGATCTACACATCAATATGCGATATATCTATCAACTTTGTTATACCCTTTAGACAAAAATCCTGCAGGCAGCTTTCTGTTGGCAACAGGCGCACCATGGGGAGAAGCCGTCCCTACTGCTGACCAGCGCTAGGGCTTTCAGACAGTGCACACAGCACTGAGGTCTCGGCAGCAATGTAGCTGCCTTGGTGCCGTGCCAAAGCTGAGGTAATAACACCAGCTTCAAAGGCAGACTCATTAGTTCAGGAACATTGTGTTGAAGAAGTTAGACTGCTCTCGGTTTCATTGTGTGGTGTAGATGTGCCCTTCACCACGCCCGAGCATGGGAAGTTCTCTCCTGGCTGGCACCCTCTTCTGCTGTTGTACCTCTTTTGGTCAGATGTGACAAGAGGACCTACAGATTGCATTGCACGCAAGCAAAAGAAATCAGGAGACATCAGGATGTTTGACAACGTAATCTGCAAGCTGCTGGACCAAGCATATCTTTAAGAGATCTGTTGAATGGGGATGTATTGCTAAGGAATGGCGTCTGCATTCTCCTGTGATCATCCCCAAAATGTATTTTGCAGTGTTCTGGGACCTCCTCAAAATATGCTCAGATCTCCATGAATCCTGAAAACTATGTCACTCTCCCCAGGTTTTCTGATAATGTTCATACAGGAAGGGCAGAATTTCACGATAGCAAACACTACTGAAGTCACAACACTTAGGGCAGTGGTGAATTTAGCCCAAATGCATTAGTCCACAATTATATTTTTTAAAACGTTTACAGGAAACTGTCCTCATGCCTAATGACAGATAATTTGGTGTTCCTTTCCGTATAACATGAATGTTCTCTCTAAAATCCAGTTCCACTGGAGATCTGTATCACCTATGACTTTTTCAGCCAGCAGTTATTTGCACTCGTCTCTGAATTTGAGGCCTGTGGCCAGAGCAAAAGAAACGTTTGAGAAAAGGTAATCTCAGAAGGATGGTATTAGGTAGCAAAGCAGGGCTGAATTTTATCACGCTGTGGCCTCCATGTTACCCCTATTTCAGCTAAGGGAAACTTTTTCCAAGAAAAACAAATACGTAACTATAGATCCAGTACCAGTATTATTTTAATTCAATTTTTAGCAACGAGAAAGCACAATATATAATTGCTGACTGACTCAAAAATAGCTTCAACTACAAATAATAAGAAACAGGTTACAGCAGGGCATAGTGCCTGAAGATTTGACCAGGCAGCAGATCAAACAGCTGCACTCCTGACAGACTCTGCAGCTTTCCTTTGCCTGCTGTTTCTTGGAACAGCGAATTCGGGAGCCATTTGTGAGTCACCGGCCAGTTCGTCTTCACGAGCCATTAATGTCACATCTGAACTTTCAAATGTCACAATGGAAACAGCTACCAGTAAAAAAAAAAAAAAAAAACAAAGAAGAAAAGAAATGGGAAAATCCAGCTGAGAACTTTCCTGTTTCTCAAAGAACAGTTTCACTGTACTTTTTGGAAAAGTTTTTGGAGTGTGCATTTCAGGTGATTGACAGGCCTATGTCTGACAAGTATGGGTAGCAAAAATCTATATAAAAGCTGCTAAAATCTTCTTTTACAGTTATTCTTCCACAGAATAAATATTTTTATCATGATCAAGCATCAAATGCAAAGTGCCATTTCATGAGTGCTTGCTGAGGGCTTTTAAATTTTCTTGTATTGAGAAAATTAGAACAGCAGCTGTAATTTCCCACAGCTCCCCAAGGAACTAATGCATTTTACTCCAGAGAGAAGCACAAGGACCTGAAGCGCTAGACACATGTATTTTTTAAACAACTTACGGATTTTGTGCCTTAAGGAGTCCAGAGTTCAGAACAGCCTTTTGTGTGCCGTAACAAAGAAGATACCAGCCAGTGACATTTGTGAATCTCCTGTTAATTGCACATGCTTGTATGCCTGGACTCTGATGCACAATGCTTTGATTCACATATATAGCAAGGCCCAGACTGAAACATGCCGAAGATGACGAGGAAGAGAAACCAGCATACAGGGATAAAAAGCCAGGCACTCTCCCAGCTGCCAGCTCTCCACGACTCTGCTGACTGATCAGCAAAGCCTGACATGGAGAAGGGTTACCTGCAGCACTGCTGCTGCTGTTCTTCTTCCGTCTGGTGTCATCAGGGCACTATTTATCTGCAGAACAGCCTTGTTAATGCTGGCTCCCCAGCTGTGGAAAGCAGGCAAAGATGCGAACAACGAGAGCTCACCTCTCTCTTGCTCATGACCAAACTCTTAACAGGAGCCCAGCTCCTCAGATCTAATGATAGTCAAAAATTCCCTCTCTACTGACTGTGAAGAGGGATGGAGTAAATCCTACCTGACTTGGAGCTAGAATTTGACTGAGATTATTGCCTACTGGAGACACAGAATATAATTTTTCTTTAGGGGCATTAATGTCTGTTTTTTTGGATAGTCTGCATCTTTAAAAATACTAAAAATATTGTGAATGCTCTGAAATGATTAAAAACAGACTTCTAAGAATATCATCAGATGCTTCTCAGGGCAGCACGCAGTCTGATCTGTTGCACAGAGCAATAATTTACAACTAAGGGAGGTGAGAGCACTGAACTTTTCAGGAAGACTTTGTATACCATAAATCTCAAAAGAAATGCATATATTCATATGGAAAAAATAATCTCATATATCTACAAATTGCACTGTTATATTTAAGTCTCCTCTTTTCACTTTGAATTAAAACCAAACTGATTATCAAGATGGAGGCACTGCACAAAACAAATTGTTAAAAAATAGTACTATTCTCATACAGCACTTGCAATCAGTAGGTCTCAAAGTAATATACAGAAGTACGACTATCCCAAGTTTCTAGGCGGGGAAACTGAGGTACACAGAGGTGAAATTGCTTGCCTAAAATCCTCCAGTGGGTCAGAACTCTCAGTGAAAAGAGCAGATTGCAAAGCCTTTGCAACAGCTTGATGCATCAAAGAATTCCAAAGAGAAATTACTGGTATTCAGGTCAATTCATAACCTGAAAATCAAATTTAGGTTCTTGAAGTACCCAGATGCTCAAAAAGAGCATCTGTTACTGCCACTGAAAGTTATCCTCCTTAGCGAGGTAGAGGAACCTAATGTGGTAGCTATGTTACATGAAATTAGTAAATATTAGTGTTTGCCTTGAAGAGATAAAATTGTAGTCCTTCTTGTTATCAAAAATTCTTTCTTACATCTTGAGAATTTCACAGTTTTGGCTCCCTTGCTATTAATTACATACCTACTTCTTAAAATGTTCAAGTAACAACTGCCTCTGAGATCAAAGTCAATCAAAATAACAGGGATTGCAGGGAGGAAGTTGCATTCTTTTTAGTACATTCCTGTGGTTTTGATCAAAGAATGCAGAGAATCACATCAAGCAGAGACTGAATTTCATAAGATGCAGCCATATTCAGTGACAAATAGAAAAATAATCTCCTCTAGTTTATTGGATACAGAAGTCTGCGTTTATCCTATTTCTGTCTCTCATCCCCATTTTTTCCGACAAAGTGCTCATTATATATGTGCAAACTGAATGGGTTCAGGGGTGTTTGAGACTAGAATCTAGCCCATAAACCGATCAGGGTCATAACTGCTTTCACGTTACCTTGTGCGTTATGTTCTCAATAGCCAAACTCTGTGACCACCAAAGCAGGGCTGTAACAGCACAATGAGGAGTTGCATGAAAGGTCCACAGCAAATACTGGAGAGTAATTGTTAATGAAGATTGGCCCAGGCTTTGCTTTTGTGAACAGAAGTGTTACGTCTATGCATAAACACACACTTTGAGGGCAGAATATAATGCTTAGATGTGTCTTGTATTGCCTAGGAAAGTGTCCAGAAGACCGTTGCTGCATATGTTTGAAATGGAAAAAAACAGGCTTTATATGGCTACTTGGATTCACCTAAACAGAAAATTGACTGCCAAGCAGATAAAATAGCCTTTTTAAGGCTGTTTTATTTTCCAGTGCCAAATGTTCACAAACAGATCCATCAACAGAAGTGAGGAAATGTATAGGTTTCTTTAAAACTTTTGGTGCACATAGGTTGATTATATGAGAAAGCAGCAGTCATGCAATTTAAACCGGATTTTCTACCAGTGTAATTACGTCAATGCGAAAGATTTTGCATATCCTATTATTTTAGTAAGAAGAGTAGCTTGTTGCCAACTAGATTAAAATGTTTCCAGCAATGCAACAGAAAATGTACAAAAGAAACCACTCAAGTTGAACTGAGAGAAACCTAAGTTTTTCTGCACTCATTTGATCATATTATATTAAACTCATGTTGCAATTCTGCGGTAAAAATAAGGCTGTAAATAAATATGTTCATTAAAAACATGGAAAAATGAATGGAATACCAATGAAATGAAACACATGGTCAAGGGCAAAGAATATGCATCCATCAGGCTTCGTAAAAACCCTAATCTATTCCTAAAGTTAAAGAAAACAAACACATGGTCAAAGTCCCTGACATTTTTGTAAAAACTAGACGTCTGAAGACTATTCGAAAAATAGAGAGAAGTCCAATTTTGTGGTGTTAAACCAAAGCAATAATTCTTGCAGAAAATATCTTTTTTCTTTTGGAAAAAAAAATATTCCAGTTTCAGAATGAAAATAGAAATTTCAACATTTCCTGTAAAGACTAACTGATTTTTTTTTTTTTTTAATTGTAGAAAAACAGGGGGAAATTCCTTTCAACTTTGTATTAACTGAGAAGCAGCTGTCTGGCTATGAGATGTGTGTGTACAACTATGAGAGCCTCCAGGCCAGCCGTTCTTCAGGAGCTGCTCAGTATCAGGCCGACCCAGTTTGCTCCCAAGCACACAGAAGCCCTTTGAGCATGTGGGACAAGGCGAGGAATCATGTGGGACGTGTCCAGAGTCACGGCATGTGACACAGGGTATGTCCCACCTGCTTAGGGCTACCCGACACTCGATGCATTGGGATGCGGTGATGGTGTGGAGATGGGGGCTGGAGTCCTGCCCCAGTGCTGCAAATACCTAAACTGTTTTTTTAGCAGTGGCTTGAAAAGGGGAGGCATGGATAATTCTGTGTGCTGGCATGCAGAACAGTTATTTGTTCTGTGCTTAAAACTCAGGGAAAAAAACAGCTGGGCAAAGGGTGAGCTCTGGCCTGGGCAGTGTGGGACATGGGATCCAACAGCTGCACTTGGGCAGGGTGCCCAAGACCAGGCAGGTTTCCCTGCTTGCCTGGTCTCTGGGGAGCGTGCTGCCGTAGTACGCAGTCTGGCCAAACGTTCACATTTTGACATTATCAGCATTATCCAAAGGAAACATATCCCTCCAGAAAATTTCCAGTGAGCTCTTATGATGTGCCCATATTGAAATGCCAGCACAGCCAAACTGCATTTTTGTAATTTCATTTTATCTGTGCACCTAAATTCTCCCTTTTCCATTTGGGATCTCCTCTTCCTCTCCTGAACTCGGCTGTGACAGTTGTTATACAACACTGCAGTGCTATTTTGCCCTCTCAAATGCTTTTGTTAAGTGGTAGATTATTACTCATTTATACTTAGATAGCTACTCACTTATAAAG
>Ga0181612_104923_pt1 | contig 17434 bp, 6 predicted proteins | sample HoacroProtozoa21_FD_119630 | JGI IMG/M metagenome (GOLD analysis project Ga0181612, IMG submission 119630) | Hoatzin crop microbial communities from Cojedes, Venezuel. Combined Assembly of Gp0051906, Gp0051904, Gp0051908 | reverse complement strand
TGGGGCTGCTGCTGCTGCTGTTCAAAATGTTCTGTGCAACAGCAAAGTGAAAGCCAGCCCACGGCTGATGAGAGGAAGCAGGCATGGGGCAGGTTGTGTTAGAAGTCACTGCTGCAGATGAGGCACTATGAAGAAGAGAGGCAGTGCACTGGGTAGCAGATCACGCTGAAGTTACTAAGCCAACCCCAGAGCATCAATTTGAGATTGATGCTCTAAATCCAGACAAGCTGTTTATTCTAACTAGTTAAGGTGCAGCTCAAACAAGGCAGTAAAATACACATTAAGGTTTTATAAAAGCACCAGTTCATCTAGAGTAAGTGTTCTGCCATTATGCTCTCAGCTCTCCTTCTGGGATTGTGTTAGGGTATGCGTTTGTGAAAATAACAGTTCTTCTCACTCAGAGGCTTTCCAGGAAGTGGCTTTTTTGTTGTGGTTTTTTGGTTGGTTGGTTTTTTTTAAGAATTGGTGTCTCAACTCTGGTGGGATTCTGTTGTGACTGCATTAGATCCTATTCCTTGTTCTACCATTCAGCTGCTGCATCACCTCGAGCACGCCCAGATTCCACAGCGTAGCTTTTCAGTGTGGGGAAGCTCACGAGACTCAAGTTCTTTATGAATCCTTTTGAGATCCACTGCTTAAAAGCACCTGTCTGCCTTAGGTCTATCTTCACATCTCAAAGAAGGTATTCTTTTCACATACTGTGCTGAGGATCAACACGACATTCGCTACCAGATTTTTTTAAAATGTGAAAATATCAGCAGGCTAAATGTTTGTGGTGCATACTGTGGAGTAACTTTTTGGTATTGATTCGAATTTGGCTATCCAAATTGAGTATCTTGCACCTGCATCACGGCCTACTGTATGTTTCCTCATTTTATTCTATTTCTTCATAGCAAACTTCTAGAATCTCAATAGCAAGAATGGAAAAATGTCCCAGCCCTGGCAAGAACTCTTGTACAATAAGGCTGTAGCACATGAACGAGGCTCTGCAGGGAAGCCTGTATTGCTGCTACTCATCCTAGCTATGCCAGAGGAATGGCAGATTTGTCTCACTAGGACTGAACAAATACAGAAGCAGAGTCTTAGTGGAGGAAGTGCTCTACACCAGTAGAGTGAGAACATCACAATAAAGCGAGAATTCAACAGCAGAACATAGGGGTATAGCTAACGGCTCTTTCTCATTGTGCTCAGACTCATGCTGGATGCGTGCTCTTTCCTCCGGTTCCAAGCAGAAAATACGCTCCCGACCATGGTGTCTCAAAGTGCAGCAGGGGGTGCATAGAGACAGAGGCACTGGCTGAGATTCACTGCTCTGCTACAGCGAATCATCTCCCCAGCTCGTCGTGCTTTCGTGTTAGCAGATACTACCGATCCAACAGATAGAGAGCTTCAGCAACACGGCAATACAGTATTTGTTTGAATACCTAGCATAGGTATATATGTGTATATATATAAAAGGGAGGTGTGATGCTAAGCTTAGGAACTGGAATTAAGGACTGCAGGTCTACAGGCAACACGGTGTAACAGTACCCTCCAACTTCTTACCTTTGGAACTCCCAGCACAAGGGGTCATGAGCTTTTCCAGGGCTGTTTCCCGAGAGGAAGATGGTGAGTTGCTTGGGGTAAATATATTTGGAGTTGGGCATGGTGTGCAGCGGTAAAAATGACAGTCTAAAAATAGGTAATTTATTGTGTCTGAGGGATCTTGCTCTCTGCAGTTATTAATTTCTTACAAGATTTAAAACAAAAAAAGGGACAAATTCTACTCCCCACAACTGACTGATCATTCAGACGCTGAGCTCTCATACCTAGCATCATGCAGTAGGCCAAGGGTCATGTTATCAAGAGTACATTCATTCCTGATGGAGATAAGTTAATTGTACTGTAGCTTCCCATTATCTTTTTCTGGAAACCTCACATCACAGATGCTGAAGTTTAAGTATTTCCATTCAACAACAACAACAAATCCCTCAGCTCCTATGTGCACAAGATACTTAAGATACTTTCCTGTTTTCAAAAGTGTTATTGCAAATGTTTGCTTCTATAATTAATGTATCAGATAGGCAATTACTTTATTCATACACCAGGAAAGTGGTTGTTTTTTTTGCAAAAGACAAGTCAGAATTTTTGGTAAGTTTTAGCTTGGAAAGGCTTTCAGAATAATAGCTTGTATGTTAGCAGCAATTCTCTCTCACCTACTCTGTATCTGGGCCTGCCAGGCTGTCACAACGAAAAAGGCAATTTCATATTCAGCAGATCGTTTTTGCTATGAAAATTGGGGATTTCAAGTGAAGGATTACATTGGAATGTTTTCTTCATTTATTTTACGCTTTCAGGTGGATCTTGCACAGTTTGGCACCTGTGGTGCTTCACGGGTATTTATTTCATAACACGTTCTTTGCCGTTATATGTCTGGAGACAACTTACACTTCTCTGGCCACTGGAGGAGTAGGCAAACTTGAGTTTTCCCACCTGTTTTGTACTTAAAACACACTCAACTTTAGACTACTAACTGGCAAGTATTGTTCCTACCCTCATTCTTCCAGCTAAAATTCTGTGTGGAGATGATCTGTGTTCTACTCACTTTAAATTTTTTTTTAACATAGCAGGAAAAAAGTGATTTATTAAGAGCTGTATCTGTAGTAGAACGCTAAGTTCTTTCCAGGTAAGTTACTTTTCTTCCTAAATTTTTTTCCATGTGGAATACAGGGTGGGATGGGCAGCTCAAGCTTCTAGATGATTGCCTAACAGTAAAGAAGAGGCTGAGAAAAGAAAACCCACATATGCTCCTTGTATGCTGTGCAGCTGTGAGTTGTAGCAGGGATGTACTCTGCGAACGCATATGCAAGTAGCTGCTACTGTTACCCTCATGTTGGATACTGCGGTCCTTTCAGCACTGGTTTTGTATTTTTCCGACTGAAGGAAAAAGGTCTTTTATAAAGTTATTATATATTTTCTCAAGCGTTTCATTTTGACTCAAAGCTTATGAAGCACTTATATAAAAGAAGTCTACAGGGAGATAACTACACTAGTTTTCAGAGACGAGGTTTATCTGTATTTTAAGAGTTAAACCCACTATGTTAATAAAACAAAACTTGAACAATAATCCTGCTCAGTTTCAGTATTTTCCCCATTCCTCATATTGTAGAAGAATGTAAGTAGGTAAGAATTGTAAAGTACAGTAGACAACCTAACTGCCAGCTTACAAATGTATCTAGCAGTTTTCTACATGCTAGATGCATTACAAGAGTAAGACTTAAAAAGAATAAGACTGGAAAAAAATTAACTCGTCATGCCTGAAAATGTCTTGAGGTCACCTGCAATTTAAAAAAAATTCTACCTGCTGCCCAGCTGCTAATCATGCCTGCTGCCACGCCAGACACGTCTGTCATTCTGGGGCCGGACATGGAGACACGTCTCTTGGGGTGGCGGAGAGGGGTGTTGATCTCTGCAAGAACTACTGAAAACAATTTAAGTGTTCTATCGCTGACTGATTAAAAATAATGTGTGCTCAGTCAGGCAGCATTAAAAGACACAATACACGGATGTGTATTTCCAGAACACTTGCCAGTTTAAAAGCGCTGAATTACAAATCAGATGCCTGACTGAAGACAAACAGGTTGTCTCAGAAACACATCTACGCCAACATGTTGACCTAATTTTGGATTGCCAAGTCAGAAAGTGCGTACATCTACTACTGCTGGAGCTCTCACTTCACAACTCCCAGACAAACACACGGGCCCACGTGATTACAAAATCCTTACCCACACAGCTGGCTGGCTGAAAGAGTTCTGCTGTATGATGGATGTAGAGATAAACCGTTGAGAGTGAGAACAGAACAATGTTATTTCACTTTCCCAGTTGAAATTCAACTATATTAAATGTGAAGCAATGTTCTAGATGAGATATTTTTGAAAGGAATTTGTTCTACAAAGTTCAGATGATATTTCTGTACCAAACATTTAATACAACAAAGGACTGATTACATGAAAAGTGATCGAATTTGAACAGAAAGTAAACAAAAATGCATATTCAAGATAGTTTAATATGTATTTTCTGAATTAGAAATATCACTTTCTTAAATGAATGAGAATTTCTAGTGTAATGATCCATTGCTCCCCTTCCCCACCACTGAATTACATTATACATATAATACAGAGCCGATTGCAGTTGGAAACAACAATATTAAAATAAATGTTTCATAGATACAAAGGGTCTTTTCTCCACAACATCGTTTTTCTGGTGTCTGGACACCAATTTTAAAGTAATTCTCTATTAGCATTAAACTATATAAGTGCAAAACAATTTTGTTTTAAAAATCTATGATTGCAGCATCCATCTTCCTGAATAACATTTTGAAGCCAGAAAGTAACGACTTTCATTTTCCATGAGTGCATTCCAGGCTGTCTTCTAGCCATCTCTGGTTAAAAAAATCAGTGCAAAATAAACAATGGTGAAGTACTAGTTTAACCATTGAACTTGAGTTTAAGAAACATACTTTATTTTACACTATATATATATATTATTTATATATTTATATAGAGAGATTATATTACACTGGACTTGAAAAGTATAAAGAAAACCAAAACTGTTACTATTTTTCCTGCAGCACCAAAGGAAGTTTGTTTGTGGTTTTTTTTTTCAACGGAAAACTCTTCCTTGGGTGAGCAGCCTAGCAGTATTAGCTGTAATAAGAACTCGTTACATCACTCCTTTGCAAATTACTATGTGATTCACATAATTCCGTGTTTACACTCTGCCACGTTATCATTTGTGATGCTCTTTGCCTGAAGAACAGCTCCTGGTTCCACTGTCATTACTTCTTGTCCTGCGTTCAGATTTGCTAGCAGTAGTGTGCTGGCTATACTACAGTTCCACTTGGAGAATTGGCCTGGGTTTGGGATGACAATAAACCCTGCAAACAAAGCAGTTTACATTAATCCAGCAAGAGAACCTGACATTAATTTTATAAAGTTCTTAGCCTGAAGCTAAAATGAGTACAATTTATTTTTACCACCATTTGCTCACTCTAGACATCAGCGCCTTCTTTCCTACCAAAGAATCTAAGCCACTATTTTATCAGTTGAGCAGCACACAAAGGAGCTTTCAGTAAGTAAGAAAGTGTCTGCATTTATGACATGTGATGAGTCTGATCCCAGCATTTGAGTTAATCTACCTTGCATTTTGAGTCCTTGTAAAAATCATACACCAAAAAAGTGATCAGCCTTTTATTAGGGTAGCAACAAACCAACCTCTTCCAGTACCAACAAGTTTGACGCCTGACCTGATACAGGGAAACGCTCGATCTCTTACATGCTATTGAATATGACAAGCTCCAAATAGAAAAATAGATGATCTAACCAAATATTTATTTTGGTAATTTTAAAAGAGAATGAAACACTGAGCAAGAGTTCAGGACAGACTTCCCATGACAGTTCAATTCTGCATTCAGGAAGACTTTTTACCAGCTTGTTTAATGACATCACCATTCAAATAAAATGAGACTTGCTTCGTTTCAGACACAAGCCCACGACTGCGCGGCAGCCCTTGCTAGGCAGAGGCTACTGTTGCAGATTAAGGCAACCACACCTTACGGGCAGACATCAGTGCACAGATTCCAATCAGTTTTATGTACAGTAGCCCCTTTTTAATCATTCACATAAAAGTAACCATATCGGGCTTATTTAGGAAAAGCTTAGTATCGAAATACAATTTAGTCTTCTTGCAAAGTCTTTATTTACTTGTAATGAGTGCCAGCAGGCTGAGGAGCACAATGGCAGCTCAGCTGGAAGCACACCAGTGAGCACCACCGTGCAACTCCTTCCTACATAGGCATCGTAAATGCACTTTGAGCAATTCCTCCAGAGAGCTGCCAGCTTAGGCTCTTACCTCAATTAAAATCAAGATCCTGCGACTCAGATCCATCAAACTAGACAAGCTGAGGCAGCAATTAGCACGCAATGCAGAATTAGGTCACATCTTCAGAATCTACAGGAGCTCTTTCTTGCTTGGATCCAGGAACTGAAAAAGTCCTGACAGATGGAAGAGAACCCTGACTGTAGACAGAACAGGTGGAAGGAGGGCTGGGCCAGCTGGACTCAAGTCATCAAGATTCTACTAAAGCCACAGACCTTCCTTTTAAAAAACACCTAATCTACCAGTTCAGACACGTTATGAATCTGGACACCTTTGACGGATTTATAGCAGACACTGTGCATGCGTGGGCGTATATACACATGCACACGTTTTATATTACATTTATATGTAATGAAGTATGGTGCTTAATTTGGTGCCCTCCATAGGCCACACCTGCAGGAACCACAACACTTTTTCATTTTTACTTGCTTATCTAGTGGATAGCTGGCTCAAATGCTGTTGAGGTAGACTGAAGTGGGTTGGTCTTTAAACCTCTTTGACATTCAGGCTGTGCAAAGACACTGCGTATTTCCCAAGAAGAGAACAAAAAGTTTCCTAGGTATTAGTTAAGGAGTAGATGGTGAAGAAGGGCAGAATTTTAGAGCAAACAAGATACTGAAGCACTTCTGAAAATTTTTACCAAGAAGGTTTTGTTCAAAAGCGATGAAGATGGATCAGAACTCTGTAGTTCATTACCGAAGCATTCTTCCAGCAGCAGCTAGGTCTTTCTTGCCAGATTACACCCACTAAGCAACTTTCAAGTACCCTGGAAAAAGACATCCAAAGGTATTATTTTCAGTCTTTAATACATCAGTGATCCAAACTGTTCATATGCAAAGATGTGCTTTATAAGCACACAGAAAGTACTAGAGATGGCATAATCTGAAGTCTTTTTCAACAGGCTCATAACGATGCTACACAGACAAAGAGAAGGAAGTGCTATTCTCAGATTTACACTGTAATGCAACCAATTGTTGGGAAACAAAACGAGGAGTCATTCATTTTCCTACAGCTCCTCTAGAAACAGGCAGCACAGGCTGAAATTCAGTGTGCTGCCTTGCTCCCCACCAGCTACCAGGCGCGGGGGCATTCAAGCTTCACGACTAGGAACAAGGAGTCACTCAGTCACGGCTTTGTCTCCCAGGCCGTGAATGCTCCCTGCTTTACAGAGCAGACGTGCCTTGCAGGCGGCTCCGAGTAAGTGAATATTGAGGTACTCCTCGTATTCCAGTCCTTGCTCTGAATTAATTCTGCAGCTCTGAGGAGGCAAGCCAGAGGAACACCAAAGCGGAAAGAATCTCAAGACCAATATCCTTGTGCTACTGCAGAGAGACATTTCAAAAACTTTTGCAAGTACTGCCTTAAAACTTGAGCGGGGACCATGGCCGTTCCAGAACTTCACACCTGTGGCAGAGATCAGAAATTCTGAGAGTTCTTCCAAGTGCTTGATTTCAGAAGACATCTTAGACTTTCTATATTCATATAAGAAAAGCAAGAATAAGAATTTGGTTTTTAGGCACAGACGTTTTACCGAGGTGGTGAGTGTTCTCAGTGGGTCCCAAGTAACAAAAAAAGATTCCATAGAATTTTGCTGTTGTATCACAGCCTTTCAAGCAAGGCCATTTAAGAAGTTACGTTAGGTGTAACAGGAAACTTTAGAAAGCCACATTAGAAAAGCAAGTGAGGGCTCAAAAAAAAGTTACAGTTGTGATATAAAAGTTACCCTATAAGAGTCTCATCTGTAATGCAAAGGGTGTGGGACTAGAATATTTGTAATTGCATTCTCTGGGAATAATATAATGGATAAATTTATGGAAAAAAAAAAAGAAAGTTCCTGCCTGTAAAGAAAGAATAAAGAGATTAGAAGGCAGTGCTTTCTGCGACGAAACCACGCAGCCTAGTCAACCAGGTGGTGAAAGATGGAACAGAAGCTGCAGCAACTTACCAGTGCAACAGCAAAGCTGCACAGTTTAACAGCCGTGGCAGAAAACACGAAAGAACTGAGAGGCCACAACTGCAGCTCTGCTTAAAGAACAAACAGATCATCCTGCGCAAGCAACAGAAACAAATTAAGGCTGTCCAAAAAAGTTCTGAAAATAAATGTAGTCTTTTATTAGCAGTAATATTCTGTTAGCGTGTGGGTCTACAGAGGGTAGGAAATGGAACAGTTACGAGACCCATGTCAGGAATTTGATGAAAACAGCCTTCACCACAATCTCCGAGGGCCCTCCAAGTCGGTCCTACATCATCTGCCCCCTTAACGGAATACTTTACGGCTGAAACGTGCTTCTTCCGCAGAGGTCATTTTTGTCATGTCGATTAGCAGTGTGAGACTATCAAACACGACTGTTCCGGCAATAGTTGCCAGGGCTACTCCATGGCTGTCCATGCATTCTCTGACATCCCAGAACACACCGGACTTTGCATATTTGGTAAAAACAGTCTTGCATGGGTAGGAATGAAAAGCCATGACAAATACAATCAGTAAGGTCATTTCCACCTGAAGTTCACGGCACATGTAACCGTGGTCTGTTCAGATCGACCTGCGCAGTGTGAACACCAAGCCTCCTCAATGCAAGAGATTGCAAGGGGGGTGATTTTCGCAGAAATGCCACATAGGCTCCAGCTAAAATGTTGCATTTTTCCCAAAGACATGAAACACAAGGTTTCACAACAGAAACTAACGCTATGAAAGATCAGCACATAACTGCTGTATTAAAAATAAAAAAATCAGCAAGATACTACTAAGTAGAAAAAAGCCATCGGTAACTACTGAGTTAATATTTTCTTCATCTAAATTAGAATGGCATTAATTGGAGCCAAAGATGCAATCATACATAGGTTCACTAATCTAGATAATAAACTGCGAGTCTGGACACAGGCGCAGGACGTGGGAAGTTAATGTCTATGTGCTGCTTCCCAACACTCTCCGCACAAGCTCAGCCTTCGCCCTGGACCAGAGCGTGCTCCTTCCGCAAAACACCGCAGCTGACGCTCGGCAACTCGCTGGATGTCAGAACGCCACACCTCTTCCTACTTTCTGTTTTGAAATTGAAAGGTAGAAAAATCAAAGCAAAGGGTCTAACGTAACAACCAACCGATGTGGGGAAAAGTACACTTCACTAACAAAATTAAACCAATTAAAAAAAATTGGCTGAATCAATGAATGCCCATACAAAAATAGCATTAATTTGTTAAACCATTTCTGGTATTGCCAGTAAATGAAATAATGGGAATTTATTACTTGAAGAACACTCCATGGGTAGTTTATTCTTGTCCAGAACTGTGATATTCTTGGAGTAAAATTCTGAAAAAGTTATCTGGACCGAGGCCTTTGCTTGACAAAAGAGCCCATGAACCAAGACAGCATTTGAGCAATAACAGTATGCCAAGAGAAGAGATTTTTCACATTTGTTTAAAATTCTGTAGTCAAAACAGCCAAATTGATTTTAAGATTTGCATGAACAAAATCTCCGCCAGTTTCTTATCCAAATGAATGAGCATTTATTAGCTTAACTCTGAACTCCATATACTCACTCAGCTATTAATCTCTAACAGAGTCATAAAATTAATTGAGAATGTTCAAGGAAGCACACACTGGACATTCACATACTACAAAGAAATACTTTGTATGGGATTTAGGGGAATACAGCAAAGCTGACATCTATCTTTACAAAGTCTGTATGTTCACTAAATGGAGTTTTAAATACATTATTTGTTTTCCATTTGCTTATTTTTTTTTTCTTTGTTCTAGTAGTGTTACAGAAAAGTGTAACTGCTTCAACCATTTGACACCAGATCTTGTAAAAGCATGTAGCAGCATCGAGGAGGTTTCACTTGCAGCTTCTCTCTGTGTAGATAAAGGAGTTCTCCTAGCAGAGGTGTATCACCATTTTAGTCATTGTCAACAAAAGGAAAAGTCAGGGCTCCTAGAAAACCAGCAGACTAAGACTAACTAAAAATCTGTCGAGTGGTATTAGGCGAGATTACTTCAAGACTAGGATATGACTGGCAAATGGAAGATATGCATATCCAAGAAAAAAAAAAATAAGATGCAACTATTTGTGTGCTGGGAAAAGCACAAAAGGCTTTTGCCAGCAGAAACCTGGTCTGGCTCAAGCAATTGTACCTTAAGCTTCATTTAGGTAGTAAGGGTTCACATGCTTAGGAACAGGTGTTGCTCTAGCTTCCTCAGAATACAAAAATCTGTAAGGTTTAAATTTTTCAGATTAGAAAATAATTAAATGGAAATAAACCAGGGAAAGTCTCAGGGGAAAGCATATGACTTAAGGCAACCCCATTTTGGTTAGCTGTAAGGTAAGTGTGATCTTAGCAAGAGAAGAAATGAGCCAAATGAATTTGACAAGGCTGATCAGCACCTACCTAAAATCCAACTTCAGAAACCAGAAAAGAATGTGATCATACAAGTTATTTCCTTGAGAAGTTTGTGCGACGTTATTAAATAAAGACAAGCAAGATGACACTTTCACGTTCCAAGACATATTTTGCCAAAGTATCTTCTATGACCACAGAACCTGTGGAAGTTCGTTTCGTTTTATGCTCACACTGGCTGTTGAGAAACTGGTTTGACCAAGCAGTTCTTGCATCATTTGATGTAACTGGTTGCTCCCAGAAGCTTTCAGGATTGGTTTCATTTTGTTCCTCCATTGGCACCTGTTCTTAAATATACACGTGTTTTATACATAGACCACCATAGTGGTCAATCAGTACCTTCTGAAGTGCCAGCAGGTTCTCAAGTTCACATAAGAAAGATGATTTCCTCAGCTTTATTCTACAGAGTATGTTCGCCCAAGAGACAGAGTCCTACCTCAGTTAGACTGGGCCCAAAGTCACTAACTTTTTCACTGAAATGTCTCAAAAGTGCCTTTGAAACACTTCAGTAAATATAATTCATTTGGCTCCTTGTTGGTCAACACAATCCCTTGTCCACTCAGATGGAAGGCCAACTTCTTAACTCTTCGCCTAAATTGGTTCCAAGAAAATTTGCAGCCAAAGTTTTAGACTAGTTTAGTTCTAGATTAGCCACTGTTTTTCTAGACAGAAAAGGCTTGAATCATGTCAGTGAGCTGCAACCTCAGGGCTGCAAATTCAACACTCATTAGGCAGACGTCACGATCTAAAGCCGGAATAAAGAACACTCCCTGCACCGGAGTCCATGAAGGAAACAGCTCCTGTAGAGACCTAGAAGGAACACCACCACTCTGCCCTGGCTCCTGTCTGACAGGTAGGCAGAGAGAATCTAGATGCATGCGTGTCTGTTTTACTGAATCTGAGTTCTGTTTTACTGAATCTGAGTTTAAACAAGTTTAGTAAGTATTCTATTTCATATTACTCTAGTCCTAAAAAAACCCAAATAAATCATGAGACATGACCTTATCAGCAATATTTAAACATCAAAACGTATGCATCGTCTTGAGATGAAGTGAAACATTTACTCAGAGCAGGTTACAGGATGTGATCAACTTCTGACTTTAAAATATGGCAAGTTAACAGCTGTCATTGCGGCCATTTGCTCAGTACAGTATGATAGCATAAGACCACCTACGGACTGCAAGATAAATTAAAACTCAAATGTGGAAAGGACTATTGAAAGTTATCTACATTTACAGTTCAATCACACATTTTTATTTAACATTAGTATACAGAGGACAACCCCAGCGAGTTATTTTGTAATGTCAAGTATTTAGTAAAGTTCTTCAGCTGTAACAGTGACAATAGAACAGCTAAAAATAAGCAGTATGAAACAAACATGATCATCTTAAAATTATAAATATACCAACAATACTTCTTAAAGCTTAATTATTGCAACAGTTAAATTAACAATAGTTCATGTTAGAAAGGCTCTATGAAATTTATTCAAGTTGTCAAGAAATTAGATGGAAGTGTAAAAAGGAAATACATATGAATTTTACTTTTGATTTTCACTAAAGGTAGTCAATACAATTTTGTACAGTATCACCTAACATGTCAATCTTTAACAAACTCCAGTATACAGAATTCATAAAATGCAGAAAAAATAGTTTAATCTTTACATGTAAATTGACAGTAAATTAACTGACACAAATTTTATTATTGTAACAAGCAGGCCAGCATTTTAAATATTAATTTAGTAGCTTTGTGTTGTTAAAGGGGCAGACATATACAGTCATTCCAAGTATGTAATCAGATTTAAGAGGTGATAATTCAGAACATGGGCTTTCTAAAAAGTGTTTAGTAAAAGTCATGTTATTTCCTAGTCCAGATATCCCCATCATAAAGCCTTTACAGGGTTATGATCTCTCCTGGCTTTACTGGAGCCACTAGTCACGCTCCTCGCACACGCGCAAACACACATACCTTGCTATAAATACCACACCAGTGTACTAGGTTTAAATTCACCCTGATAATGCGGGTATGCTATGTGCAACTTTGCTATTATGCACGTTACAGAAAGCTTCCAATTTCAGCATGGTAACCTGAAGTCATATAGCCGTGTTTCGGTTTTACTATAATCATCCCTGAAGTTTATACAGATACCGTATCACGTTGAAAGAAATCTATTTGATAGTACTTAAATACCAGCAATTGAACTTCAATTGTAATGAGGAAATGCTCCTTTCCATTGAGGAAGAATTAATATGTATAGCTGCTCATCTCACGCAAATATAGTTCATGAATGTTTTAGTACTTTCACTAAAACAGAAGTCATACTAAAACATGATACTGTACTACAATTGTAGTTAACTAGAAAATTCAAGGATGCTATAATTCATTAATAAATTTTCCTGTACAGTAAGTCAAATAGATAAATTCCATGTGCATTTGCTTTACAAAATGGTAGCATGTTTATCTTGCTAGGTTATACACTGCCATTTCACCTGCTCAGACTTGTGGCCAATGGTACCTTGAGCCCTCTCACAAAGGAAACACCTCATCAGCAACTGTTATGTCCATAAAATGGAGTCACTGTACAAGATGGCAAATAGTTAATTCTGAAGTCAAACACAGAAATCATATAGCTCCTCTGACCACAAAGTTCAGAGAAAGCTTCCTTTGCATACCAAGTGCCACTTGGGTTTTTGGGGGGTTTTGTTGGGTTGCGTGGTGGGGTTTTGTTTTGGTTTTTTTTAAATTGCTTCTACAGGTCCAGTTTGAAGTAGCTATCAAGATAACGTGTGAAGTTTACCTTGGTTCCTTTAAAATTCTTCTTCTGCACTTCTGGATGAATACAACAGTTCTATAGTCCCCTTTAGGTTTCCCATCAGGGGCTGAGAAAGATGTGGCATGGGGAAGGGGGGAGAGGAGACAGCCAACTGTCACCATCTTGAGAAGAAAGTTCATGCTCTCGTTAAGGCAACCTATTTGTCTCACCACCTCAGAAACAGGCTAACGAAAAGAGAGAGTAAAAAATTGAAATGAAGGAATCCCGAGCCCCATTGGACTTGTTGCTTACGGAATACTGCCATTCACTTGACATCCCTCTGCCTGGGAGTTAGTACAGCAGTTCTGGAAGCCCAATGCACCAGTGGTACATCCAGTGAGGAAGCACAAGGTATCATTATGTATACACTGAAGCAGTAATTTGGGAAGTTTATGAACAAACCATCAGGACCCTCTGTAAGCACCGTACAGCCTACCAGCCATCATAAGGGTCACGGCTGAAGAGACATTTCTGGGTTTTTTTCCCCTACTAAGGGCAGCACCAGCCCAACCAGAAAAATGGAGAGAACTTGTCACACGCTGTCCAATTATACAGCGCGTCTTTTGGTGGCTATTAAACATCAGAGGGAAATATAGCACTGGCTCAGTGGAAATTACATCAGGCACTGCAAGCCTGCTTCAGTTTTCCATCCGATTCTTGCTTTAGACTGGCATTGGCATGAATTTAATGAAGGCCTTCTGAGGCAATGATGGAAGCAGCAGCAAGATTCAGAGGCTTTCACTCTAGAGTTGGCAGACAAAAAAGTGACAGTTTTAAGATCACTTGGGGACCCACATTTCAAAAGGAAGACTAGAAATAGCAGCTTTAAATCCCAGAGTAATGGGATAGCCTAGGATAAAACAGCTGGCAAACCAGAAATGAATGGTATATAACCCAGTAAGAAAGACATTACCATGAGTGTTTTACACTTTGACAATTTTCATTAAATAAAATTACTAAGTGCTTTCCTCTAAACAAAAAGGATGCTCCTAACATCCTTTCCTATGAAAGCCCTGTAAACATGCCACCAAAACTTAGTTTTTACCAGCAGAGTGAGCTCACTAGAAATGCAAGTGAAATCAGAAAAACAAATTAATTTGAAAATTTCTAAGTAAATACTTGCTAAACAATATGGCATTTACATCAGTGTGCAATATATTAATTTTGAAAGTGATAACTTCAGCATGAAAATTACTTACCTGTAATTAAAGTTTTCCATATTGGCCAATACATAAATCCTGATTTTTGGTACTGCATACTTTATCTCTGAAATATTTGAAATGTCATATTCCAAATCAAAGTCAATACACAAAAATATTTAAGTTATACCCAGTCTAACAAAACCCACATCAGCCACTGAAAACAGATTTAACAGTGTAGTGTTTAGTAGTATGCAAAGGAATTTTAGAACCAAAAGAAAATATAGGTCGCAATAGAAATTTGAGGCACTGCTGTACATGAATAAAGTTGATTCATACAACATGTGAATTGCACTGAGTCACGGAAGTGATAACTGCTTTAGTATTTTCATTTAGGACAAGTATTTTAAAGTTTAGTGTTTTGGGGGGGGGCTTTTTTTTTTTTTTTTAAATTAATGCTGGACCTGTAGTTCTTCAGCAAAAAATACTTTCAGGTAACACCCTCCCCTCCTCCTCCCCAGAAAAGGGTCTACAAGTTTTTTAGTTTTCGATTCAACCTTTAAATATACATGAAGCTCTCTATGCATACCTACTTTGTGACAAATTTGATAACATCTCAAATAAATTTACATTATACAAACACTTTTAAGAAAATTTGCATTTTTCTAAAAAGTTTATAGCAATGAAGATGTGATATATAAATATATACAGTACTTCCACTTCAAAAGTCAGATTTACGAACTAAATGGTTAAAACCTAATGAACATCAGATTTTCATTTAGGTTGCCCAACGTGGCAATATTCAGGTATTACCAGATTATTTCTTTTTCTTCAGGTGATAACCTACATCCCCTTACAGCATTTTTTCACAAAAATAATGGTTCTTTTTGCTAGATCAACTCTGGCAATGTTTACATAAATATTCCTTTAAAATGTTGCTGGCAAACAAAGCTATTGTAGCACAAAGTACTTTTTAATAAAATAATCACCACGTTTAGCTTCATTCAAAATTTAGCTTGCTATACATTGGATAGAAGAAAAATAGTTTTATCTGTGTTCAAGTGCATTAGCAACAAGAGTTAAAATGAGTAGTATATTTTAATGAAGATTCAACTGATAGGACAGGTGCCACCAAAAAGCACGAGCTTGTCAGTGATCAAATTGCCTAAAAAACTGACAGTAACATAACACTGAAACTACTTAGAGAAAGCTTGCATGATTTTCCTTAACAAATACATAAAGCAAAAATTAGAGTTCCTTGATAATACTGATTCACAATTTCAAGAGCATAAACTACAGTCAGTAAAGGGCTCACAAATCTGTGCATAAAAAGGCTGACGTTTTAATAAGAAGTGGTTTTACATTAATGGCAGGCCACCACAGAGAAGTATGGAGGAACAAAACACTTTGGCTTTAATTTTTTCAGAGGCTCACATTTCTCATTAGACTTAAAAGCAGCAGCTTTTCATAAGCCACTCTCATTGGGAGTGCTGTATTTTGTAGAAAACATTAGAAAGATGATAATCGTTTTAGTGATTGACAGCTTTTACTTCAATTTTTACATAAACAGCTTTCACCATACTGTGGTTATGCTTAAGTATAAGAACACTGATCAATAGTTTAGATGCACAGTATTTATTTCTTCTGCTGGAAGGCAACTATACTTAATAATTGTATCCAAGACACTTCAAATCATTCAGAAATATGGCATGCAGTATCCAAAAGTATGGCTCTGAGGATTTTTTTTTTTTTTTTTTTACATTAAGCATAAAGAAATTTTATATTCAACATTCATTTATATTTCAAGAAAACTACCTATTCAGAGTTCTAGTTCTTTGATGCAGCATTAAGGATTAAAACTTACCACTTTACCAGGCCTTGCCCATGTGCAAATAAATCCCTCCTGACAAGCAGTGACTATACAGTCTTCAAGAAAAATTAACACAGTCAGTCTTTCATGTGCTATCTTTTTACAGATAAGAGGCTCTAACAAGGGAACATCTTCCATTCGGGGACAGAGAGGTGTTCCCAAAGTTTTGGCTGGGTCCGTTTTGGTTTTAGTAACTAGGTTCAGTTTGTCACTGCTCTTGCTAGATATATGTCCCATGCTATGATTTCTCTTATGATCTTTTTCATGGTGTCTTTCCTTCCGATCGTGCAGCGATAAGGTTGCAAATTTACTAACGCCAGAAGCAATGGCACCATCCATGACACTGCTTTTACTGCCAGCATTTGAGACTGCGGAGTGTGGAAGGCTGTTTGACCGTGGAAGAGGAGGGGGTACAGAGTTTCCAGGCGTTGTGATACTGTTTCCATTACTTCCTGGGTTGGTTCCACCACTTCCAGCAGGTGGACTTGTGGCATTCATGACATTTGTATGTGTCCTTGCTCTCGAGAGAGGTTGGTGGGGGAAGAGGATATCTTCTGTAAGATCCCACAAACAGAGCTGTGTGTCCTGGCCTACCGAACCAAATCTATACGTAACACTTACTGGACGACTGTCTGTAGAGTTCCTTTTGGATAGCCTAGATTGCGTACTGTTCGCTCGGTCTCTGCCAAAATGAAGGTCCTGGAAATCCTCATCACTTCCGCTAAATTCCATCGGGTCACTCTCTTCTACACTAGTGGTATACGGATCAAACGCAACAACACTGACCCACGATTTATGTCCATGGCCTCTCGCTATTACTCGACAGTCCACGAAAGACCAAACTGTTACCAAGTCGTCCTCTCCACCTGTCACTATGTATTTCCCGTCGGGACTCCAACACACACACAGCAGTCCTCCGAAGTAGCTTTTCATTGTACCATGCAGTTCCACGGAATCAAAGTTGAACACACGAAGAAAACCATCCTGGCTCACGCACGCCAAGAACTTCCCATCTGGGGAAAAGGCAAATTCGTTCAGGGCACCCTCACCCACTGTCCATTTAAGCAGAGGGTTTCTTGTGGATTTACTCTTGCAAGTGTGAACTGCAAAACTTTCTCCTTGTTTAAGTAGCTGGTAGTGCGGGGCTGTGGTACCACAAGTGTGCTCCACGTTATACAAGTACATATTGCCACTGGAATGAGCTACTAGGAAAAGGCTTTCCGAACCTGGTACCCATTTCACACAGGTTACTCTGGACTTGTCTATTAGCCTCTGTGAAAAACAAAGATGATACACTTCAGAAAGTCT
>Ga0181612_136087_pt1 | contig 17439 bp, 10 predicted proteins | sample HoacroProtozoa21_FD_119630 | JGI IMG/M metagenome (GOLD analysis project Ga0181612, IMG submission 119630) | Hoatzin crop microbial communities from Cojedes, Venezuel. Combined Assembly of Gp0051906, Gp0051904, Gp0051908 | reverse complement strand
TGAGCACTGGTGAGACATTATCTGAAGTGCTGGGTCAAATTCTGGGCTCCCCAGGACAAGGCAGACATAGTGAAGGAAAGAGTCACAAAGATGATGAAGGGACTGGAGCCTCTGACATAAGGTGAGAGATTGAGAAAATTGTTCAGCCTGGACAAGAGAAGGCTCAGGGTGATCTTGTCCATGTGTGCTAACATCTGATGGAGGTGGTAAAGAATACAGAGCCAGACCCTTCTCAATGGCGCCCATTGAAAAGAGGCAATGGGCACAAACTGAAATAGAGGAAATTGCATTTAAACATAATGGAAAAATATTTTGCTGTGAGGACAGTTGAAGACTTGAACCTGGTTGTGTGGTGACATTGTGAACTCTCCACCCCTTCAGATGTTCGAAACCTGACCAGGCATGACCCTTTGCAAACCTGCTCCAGTTCACTCTGCCTTGAGCAAAGAGGTTGGACTAGATGATCTCCACAAGTGCCTTCAAGGGTCATATTTTCTATGACCCTTTGGTTCTATAAAATGCATGTGTTATAATGCTGTTCATTCTTACCGTGATTACCAGCATTAGCATTTGTGTACTCTTGCTTAGTCTTGGTGAGGTCCAGCACTCAAAAGCATTTTTCAGTATTTTTCTTTATAGCGATAGAGTTGTTCTGGGGAACAGAAATTACAACACAATGAAATATTCAGCATCACTCAGTGATTTTAATTTGGTATCATAGTTGTTGTAACCATTTTTTGCATTTGTTTTGATGATTATAAAAATAGCACACACACTGTAAGACAGTACAGTTGATAGTCTAATACCTGCTCAGGCAGAGAAGAATTCCCACAACATCTGGGCATCATAAATGGATAGTTTTTAATTTAATTGGAATATTTGTAGGGATGAGGAAAATATACATTGTTGAGACCTAAAATTTGATAAATGCAACTCCAGATTACTTTTATTTCTATAAATGAGAGATGTAGCAAAATGTAGTGACAAAAAATGAATAGGATCTTGAAATTTAGTCATGGTGTGATTGCTTACTCCCCACAGGTCTCGTAAAACCTCCCTCTTGTTAACTGTTACCCTCTAATACAAAGACTTGACAACGGATGCAGCTAATAAAAAGGGCCAGTGACCTTTTAGGAACCTGCAATGGAAAAGTCAAAATTCAATTGGGAGATTTTTTCCTTCAACTTCTCATAAAGAATGAATGTACTAAATGTCAAGATTTTAGCTCAATAGGAATTTAAAATTCATTGTCAGTCGTTCAAAGAGTGACCTGTGAATAGCATCATACTAGACTAGGCTATAGGAAAAGAAACCACAGGTGCCCCTTGTCCTTACCTTATCTCTGAGAAATACCACTGAACAATTTAGTCGAGTATTTTAGATTCACATTTTGCAGACTGCAGTGGGTGGGCTTCATATTTTGCAGACTGCAGTGGTGGGCTTCCCTCTATGCCATTATTGCCAAGGGGTTTTTTGATGGAAATAGAAGCGAAGTGGTGGTCTATCTTATAGTTTTTGTTTAGCTTGCTGAAGGATACAAGTTGCATCCTTCTAAAAAGTTTCCCAGTGACTGCATCACTCTGGAAAGGAAGAAGCAGAGTTATGTTGCCAAGAAAAATCCCTATCACACATGTTGATCGTGTATTTTTGGTGGAGGAGAGCTTGATGTTGGCTGGAAACTCTTCATCTTGGAGGGCTAACAGTTTTCTGTTCTTTTAAAATTTCCCCTTCTGATATTCATCTTTCCAAATATCAGAAGGCAATGTTATGGCATTAATTAATACGGCATTAATACATGGCTTTTTTGCTTGTTTCAGACATGTATCCCTAGTAAAGGATGGATTCCACCACAGCTGAGTGTTGTTCGTAGCTGAGAGAGAGAGATAGACTTTCAACTCTAGTTCTTACTGGCAAAACACAAATCCATGAAAATCTTAGAGCTTTTCATATTCGGGCTCTTACTTAGCATCTACTCTTATTCAGAAATAAAGGTTCTATGGCCTATTGAATTTAGTTTTTGGGCCTGCATCCAGGATTTCTTTGTCTAGTTCTGCTACTGATCCACTGTTTCATACCTTGGGCAAGTTACCTTAACTTTAAGTATTTACTTATAGCACCATATAATTAGGGTGATTTATTAATTAATGGGACACATAATTAACGGCATGATCCCATTTACCCCAAGGAATTATATCAGCGATTAATTTGGCCCAGTGTTTCTGCAATACTTTGATAATATTCTTCTAAGTGCTAAGTATTAAGTGAATATTAATATCTACAATTTGATATTCAGTCAAATAATAAAGCCAGTCATCCTCTGTATATTTTTACTTACAATTTTTTTAGTTTTACTGTGAAAAATAGGTTAAGATTAGGAAAAAGGCTGAATTGTTAAAGGAAGATGGCAGTTACAAAGGGAAAATGACAAATGATTGAAAAATGGAGATATACGGTACAATCGTAAACGCAGGAAGAGTGGTGCTCAAAAGGGGTTATCTGTCATACAGAACAGAGATAAAACATCACAGAAAGAAGATCTATAAAACCAATTAATGGATCAAAGTGTAAGTAGCCAAGTACAGAAATGAAAGGGTGATGACAATGTAAGTGAGGCTGATGAAAATAGGCAGCTGGAAAAAGTAGTATTAGAATTAAGATAGTTGCTATAGTTGATAACAAGATTCGGTAAGGAAGGAAGTTGTAAAATACACTTAATTGGAAAGAAGGGGGGGGGTGTAAGTATATGACAGCAAGAGAAATTTAATACCACACGAAAGAATAAATGTTAGATGATGCCCTACCTCTACAAAGATTAAGAGTAGTTTTTCTCTCTTTTCTCAAACTTTTTGAAGTTGCCAAAGCAAGGCAGTTTCTGAAGGAACATGGACAATGTAAGCCACTTACTGTTAAAAATCAATTTACTAAAGGGGATGCTGGAACAAATCCAAAGCTGATTTGAAAATTAAAGGAGATATGATTGTGGTAGCAGTGGTACCCTACAAAACTGAAGTGTTTGAAGAGGAACAGTACGGCTGCATTGATTGTTTGACCTGTATTGAAAAGGGAACATGAAAGTCAAAGCTCTGCTAGGTACAAACATTGACAACTGGAGAGAAGTCCTTGTAGCTGAAGTAAAAAAAGCATGCTAGGGAACACTGTGTGCAACTCCACCTCCAGCTGCTACTTCTCCTTGAACAGGTCAATAATTATAATAGGTATCCCTTAGGAAATAGCACCTAAGGTTTTGTATTTTTCCCCCTGCTGCTTGGCCTTTTCAAAGTCAGAGCTTAAATCAGTGAAAAAAATGACTTAGAAAAACTCCAGCGCTGAAGACAGACCACAATTGCTGTCCTTAACATCTTTTCTTCACTGAGGTAACTATTTAAGAATAAATTGTCTAACCTTTCGTCAGTCCAGGGCAGGTTATGACCATAGACAGCACTGAATCAGGCTATCAATAGAAATTGTGATTGTCAGTTTTCTGAAGCAGACCCTGTATGCATGTGTGCACATTACAGAAATATTAAAATAACACACACAGATTCACATATGGATGCAACCACAGGATTAGGCTAATCATACAGTCTCTAGTACTACACTTTCAAGCAGAATGGACACACTAAGCTCTTTGGGACACTTAGTATCACATGGTTTAACCAGTAAGTAATAAACTATTATGTACATATTGTGTTGTGCATCTTTCAACTACCAGGAAAAAAAAAAATCCCTTTTATACAGCCTTAACAGAATTATTGTCAGCTAAAACTGTTACACTTCTCTGCAAATTCCATCGTTGATGGTAAGTGTCTGGTGATAGTATTAATAAGTAACTCCTTAGACAATATCTGGCTGCATCGCCACGGTTTATATTTATTTCCCAAATTGTAGAAGACAAGGTGCATGCTATTTCATTGGTATGCCATGCCGCATGTACAAGCCTTTTGTGGAATTCTTTGGTTACATAAAAAGTGTCTTAGTTGATTTGCTAATCAGGATGCATTGCTCTAAGGAAGCAATGCCAGCATCCACCTGGGTGATTATTGCAGGATTTCTCTAACACCTTCTTTCAGCATGATACTTCTTAGTCCATGGATTTTAGGAAATAATTTCCAGCAAACAAGGTCTCGACACCAGCAAGATGGCCATTCTTGAAGATCTGAATAATACAGTAAAGGGAGCTTGTCTCCATGATGAAAAACACCAAAGTCTGTCCTCAGGTGTTGCAGAGGCTCACTGAGCTGGAAATCGAATTTATTGCAAAGCAGATAAAACAGTTGTGCTTGAGGCAGGATGAAACAAGATCTAAGAAAATAATCAGACCCCTAGAGCAAACAGACTGAGATGACACTTTCTGAACTGAACAAGGATCTCCATTCAGTGATCATTCACAGTCATGTTTATGGGCAGAATAAAAGTAGGAGGAAAGAGTTTGAGGACACAGATTGTTCTGGACCATGGGGTCCTGCTAAGAAGGAGCCAGCAAGAATGAGGACAGAACTGAGATGATATGGAACACAGGACACAGAATTATATTCCTTTGTGCTGTGGTTGTGCCTTGTCCCTCCATATATGGCTGAAAGATGTGGTTGATTGCACTAGATCTCTGCTCCTGGCATTAAAAGTCATTCTCACATTTATTTCTTTAAGACATAGCTACCACTGAGGATAAAAGTACTTTACCTTCTAATGGTAGCCAAGATAATTCATATATTCTTCAGGGAAAATCTTCTATTTTCCAGTCCCTAACTGGCTGTTTCTGCAGCTACCTTCTGATCTTTTCTGCATGCTAGGATTTCAGCTGCCAATGCAGTTGCCCGTGTAAAAAATACTAGTCTGTCAGGCATGGCAGATCTGAAAATATCTGTGACAATGTTGGTGTATTTGGAATCATAAGTTCTTCTCCCACCGGAAGTTCCCTCCCAGGTGGACACTGACTGACTGCCTGCAGGACAGGTTTCTCCTTCCAACCTGGAATATGATTGTACCAGCCAAAATATTTTGTCAGCTTTTAATATTCTTAGTGTTGTGCATCTCCCAGCATGTCAACATTCACATTTATATTAAGCTTGGATACAGTCCTTACATAGTTCTTCAAATCTACATTGTCCAGAAAAGGCTTCCCTGAGAGTGTCTTTACTGAAAGTAAGTCAAGCCTATTAGTTGGTTCCTGGCTTTTGACTCAGTTTGCAGACTAGCAGCCTCTTTTTTGTTTATTTTTCTCTCTGAGTCTTCTGTCTGCCTGTGACTCTGATCTCAGTTACAGAGTTTATGCAGTACACAGAAGTTTCTATACTTATATGTGCTGGTTTTGGCTGGGATAGAGTTAATTCTCTTCATACTAGCTAGTACGGGGCTATGTTTTGGATTCGTGTTGATAATACAGGGGTATTTTAGTTACTCCTGCTTGGTGCTTACACAGAGTCAAGGCCTTTTCTACTGCTCACACAACCCCATTAGTGAGTAAGACGGGAGTGCATAAAGTGTTGGGAGGGGGTACAGCTGGGACAGCTGACCCCAACCGACTAGAGGGATATCACATACCACATGCTCAGCAACGAACTAGGGGACAGGTTGATGGGGGGGGTGCTGCTCAGGGACTGGCTGGCATTGGTTAGTTGGTGCTGAGCAATTGTTTTCATTTGTATCACTTGTCTTTCTTGGGTTTTACTTATCTCTGTTATTTTCCTTTTCATTACATCATAATCATTATTATTATTATTATTATTATTACTATTATTATTATTTTTCCTTCCTTTTCTGTCCTATTAAACTGTCTTTACCTCAACCCACTAGTTTTACCTTTTTTCTGATTCTATTCCCTATCCTATGGGAAGGGGATGAACAAACAACTGTGTGGTGTTTAGCTGCCTGTGGAGTTAAAGCACAGCAATCCTGTATTTTCTTAACGTTTATCCAGGTTTAGAAAGACAAACAAAGAATAGTGAAGTTGCTGAGGTTACTTTTGCTGTACTATGCTGCATGTTTTCCAGACCTGAAGAATGTGGAAATCACAGAGAAAATCAAGAAAAGAGAGAGAGTGAGAGGCAGAGAAAAGGAGGCTTTGGCTTGCTTATTTTGTAGGGCCCAAATCTAAAAGAGGGGGAGGGGGAAGAAATCAAGGAGGAGAGAAATAAATAAATCTGCCTGATTTTGGATTTCCCATTTAAAAAAAAAAAAAATTAGGTTGGATTTAAAATAACATTTAATTCTGGTGACCTGGGCTTTCTAGGGATATTTTGACTTTGTATAGCTTGCACACATATATACACAGATGTTTCTGTGCCGTATCTCTTCTCAGGAAATGGGTTTCCTGTGTTGGCTGGCTTCTGTTTGTACTTAAGACTACCTCATTACACAGGAAGAATAAGGGCATAAACTGAATTGTTCAAGAAGCAGTCGTAATTACTGTATGGTTATCAAAGGGTAAGCCACATAGGACAGCTGCTGTTGCTCAGGAATGGTCCAGCTTACTCCCAAATCCCAACTGAGTTTGGCCATACAGAAATGACAAAGAGGAAAGTCATCATAGCGTAGCACAGATGGTTAGTGAAATGGAACAATACTTTTATTTCTAAGGGTATATGAGTCTTTCAACTTTTGTAGATTTTTTTTTCCGTGGGAATATTTGGGTTTTCTCCAGATATTGTAGCAAAACAGCACAGAAACCTAAACATAGAAAAATAGCCTTATACTTACTTTATTTAGAGACTTAGTACTAAAAGCAGACCTGTAAGTGAACTATTTTAACTTCAGCAATTGTCTATGAAAATGTTGATTACTGTGGGAACCCTGCAGAGAGATCAGTGGGTACGATCTGATCTTGAAGTGCTCGACCATTTTGTTGGCTCAGTATACTTAGATAAAACTTTAACCATCACTTATGAATCCATTATTCAACTTCATTATCTATCTGCATTCTTTCAGGGGACAGAACTGTGCACGTAAGCAGTTCTGAATAGTCTTGTTTATTATTTTAAATTAAATATGTTTTAATAATGTAACAATATATTGCACTCAATTGCAGCTGCAGAGAAAATACAGGATCATGAGCTCAAGTCAGAAATATCTCCTGGTTTGTCCATTTCTCATGTGTTAAGAAATACTAGGGCAGTGGGGATATTGTGCTTTTGTAATTTCATTTTATTTACAGTATTAATTTTGTCCAAGAATTTCAGAAGTAGAAGCCAAAGATGAACTCTATAAACTCTGCTTCAACCTCAAAGTAAGCACAGTGATGTCCTGAACCACACATTTGAAGTAAAAACTGTCTGTACATATTGTTGGGATATTACTGTACAAACCTAGCAACAGTAATGTTAACAGCCATTTTATTCATCTTTAGAGCATATAAAAAGATGACAGTCACAAGCCTGTGAAATGTGTATATGTGTTCTATGGAGAAATACCAGATTCCTGGGACTCAGAGAGCAAAACAAAATTTCCCGTCTACATTTTCCTTTAACTCAACACTCGGTGTTTAAGCAGTGTAACATTAAGATAATTGTAAATGAAACTCAGTGTTTAATTTACTTTCTAAGCACCACATTCAACAGCTACATGAACACTACTGAAAGTAGCATAAAACCCTTTATTTTGTCTAGGAACTTGATCAGTAATACCTAGAGGGCTCTCAATGAATATTGACTAAAATAAAACAGAACTTGGTGTTACCTTTCTTGTTTGACTACCAATCCCAAAAGTTTTTCAAAACATCTTGTCAACAAAAAAGAAAAATCAAGAATGACCCCCGGAATTGTTTCTTTTCCTGTGGTAAACAGGTATTTTCCACTTTTCAGCTTTTATTGCCTAGTCCATTTGCTATATGCTGTTACTGACTTTTACACATTCATGGATCAGGGTGATTTCTGACACTTCCTCATTAGGAGGTTTTGCTGAGGTAACACTGAGTTTCCAGATTCTCCTCAAATTCCAGGAATCTCACTAATAGTTTCTGCCAATCTCAATCTAGCTGTTAACTCTGAACTAGTATCCCACTGGCCTCTTACTGCTTCTCTGGAAGTTCCAGTTGTTCAGCACCCTCCTTCCCTTCTCAGCCTTAGGGAGCACCACACATTTCACAGCAGGACCACACCGAAATGGGTGAGAAAGCAGAGTAGGCAGCAAGGAAAGGCTGAGATTTAACAGCACTGAATATGTATACTTGGGCCTTATTTACTTAGCTCCATTTGCCGTTTTCTGAATACTCAATTATTAATTTCCTTGTGGACTTTCCTTTTACAATTTTGGTCCCTCGATGTCAGGGTCAATAATTACAGTGAAAGCTGTTCACAGCCTCAGCCTCTTCATGATGCAACATGACTTGAAGAGATAACCTCAGAAACTCTAACACTGGAAAGTTGCAGAGTTGTTCAGATGTGTGTTTCTTACTTAAAGTATATTTTAAAAGAGATCACATAAAGTATATTTTAGTGATAGACTACTGAGTCTTTCAAATTTCAGCTTCAAATATTTCTAGATTAAAGATCATCTAAAAAAAATGAGCTTCTAATCCTACCTCCCTTTAAAAGTTTTTGTCAGCTGCAAAGATGGAAGTAAAAAAGACTCAGCTGGGGAGATCTGTTGGGTTTCACTAAGCACACATGAGAAAACATTGCCAAAAGTGGATAAGACATCACTCTCTCGGTGGATGAAAAGTATCCTCACACATTACTTGTCTACAACACCATATTTGACCAGCATCTCATCTATTTGACCAGAGAATTTGTCCCTTGTCCTCTAAGCTTTTCCTTGTCCATCCGCACATTCAGGAGAGCAAGCAAAGGCGGCAGGAGGCAAGCTCGGATGAACAAGGGTCTCTTGAAAAAAGAGGAAAAGAAAGCATACAAAGACAGAAGCAGGATGGGGTCACCCAGCAGAAGTATAGAAAGGAGTCCAAGCATGCAGGGATGGGGTTAGAAAAGTCAAAGTTTGTCTGGAATTTAATTTGCAGAGAATGTGAAAGACAAGAAGAATGGCTTCCACAGGTCCATCAGTAGCAAAAGGAAGACTGAGAAAAACACAACCCTGGTGCTGGACGGGGCAGGGGATCTCATGACAAGGAGTGTGGGAAAGGCTGAGGCACTCCTTGACTTCTTTGCCTCATTTATCTCTGTTAAGACTTGTCTTCAGGAATCTCAGGTCCCTGAGATCAGTGGGAAAGTCTGGAGCAATGTGGGTTTGCACCTTAGTAAAGGAAGATGTAGTCACAGAAAATTTAAAACAGTGGACATACAGAAGTCCATGCGACCTGAAAGGATGTATGCATGAGTGTTGAGGAGCTGGCCAATGCCGTTGTAAATGCCTCTCAGTTATCTTTAGAAGGTCATGGCAATCAGAGGAGGACAGGAAGAAAGTGAATGTGAAGAAATGCAAGAAGAACCAGGAAACTACAGGCCTGGGAAGGTGATGGAACAAATCCTTCTGGGAACAATTTTTAAAGACATTAAGGACAAAAAGATGATTTGTAGTAGTCAGCGTAAACTGTCAAAGGGGAAATTGTGCCTAACCAACCTGATAGCCTTCTACAATTGAATTATTTGCTCAGTGGAGGAGGAGTGATCATTGGATGGTTTTATCTTGGCTTTAGCAAGGCTTTCAACACTCCCATAACATCGTTGTTGACAAACTGATGAAATAGGGACTAGATAAGTGGATGATAAGGTACATTGAAAAGGCCAGTCGCTAGTGTTGTACCAAAGGGATCAATACTGTGGCCAGTACTATTTAACATCTTCATTAAAGACCTAGATGATGGGACAGAGTGCAAGTTCGTAGATGATAAAAAGTCAGAAGTAAAGGATGATACACCAGATGGTTGCACTACCTTTCAGAAGGGCCTTGATAGGCTGGAGAACTGGGATAATGGGAATCTCCTGAAGTTTAGAAAAGGGAAATGCAAAGTTCTTTCCCTGAAGAAAGAAACTCTAAACACCCACATGTACAGGTTGGGAACTGACTGTCTGGAAAGCAGCTTTGCAGAAAAGACCCTGGGGGTCTAGTGGACACCTAGTGGAACCTGAGCTGGCAATGAGTCCTTGTATCAAAGGTGGCTAATAGCACCTGGGCTTCACTAGGAAGGGCATTGCCAACAAATCGAGGGAGATAATCCCACCCTGCTACTCAAAACTGGGAAGAGCTCAGCTGTTTCCAGGATCTTAGTTGAAACAATGGCCTTGTTGGGGTTTGCACTGGTCATCTGACTGTGTGAAACAGTTTTTCTTGAAACCATGTCTATGACCAAAAATGACATCACTGTTCTCTAAAATAGCTTTTTGTATTATAATTTGGTAAGGCAAAACATGTAGGAAGAAGTTAATCTCAACCATCTTCAGTGCCTAAAGGTTCAGAATGAGGTTCCTACTCTAATCAGCTGAGAGGGACAGGGATGTCAGAAATTTAGTAGTCTGTCTCAGAATGGAATAAATAACTTTCTATTTGAAACTTTCTCTTCATGCTTGAAAAGAGAGTCCAGAGAAATGGTTAAGACTATACACACTGCTTTGGTGAAATTAATTCCAGACTCAGTGTTTACACTAGTTCAACCTGATTTATTTTGGGGTATTTGTGTTTGTTTTTTTTTTTAATTATAATGAAGCAAATTTCAGTAATGTCCAAGAAAGCAACATCTGCCCAGAGCATTTATCTAGTTATTGATCCATCCAAGTTATTTGATTTATGGTTTGAATACTATAAATAGAAGAAGTAAATTAATCATAGAAAATAAATTCTGTTCATGTTCTTGAATTCATCCTTATTAAGGTCTTTCTCAAGTAATGCCTATTTAAAACAGCCCTCACCTCCCATTCTTATTTAAGGTTTCCTTCTTAAGAAATAGATGGGCATAAAAATGAGCTTAATTTTGCTTTCGAAAAACAACATTATACAACTGTCTGCAATGCTCATAATACACACTGAATACAAAGGATTTTTAGTATATTTTTCAGTATTGTGTTTCATTAAATCTTGATTGAAAAAAACATATGAACCAATCCAGGGAAGAGTACTTTTGAAAAAGTAGATCACAAAAAAAGATAAATGACAGAAACTTGTGTATCTTTCTGGGGAAGGTTTTGAGAAGGATGCAGTAGTAGTTTGTGTAAACCTAATCTTGTTTAACATCTTTAATAACGATCTGGAAGAGGCAGGAGGTAAAACATTTGTGAAATACATTGACACAACAGAATCCAGAGGGCTGCAAAAAGCCAGGCAGGGATGCTAAGAGAAGTTTAAAAGATGGTTAGAGAATATGAAGCCAAAATGTTATCCATACAGTATTATCGAAACGTGTGGTGTGGGAGCAAGGTTCTCTTTAGCAGAAATGAAGCAACCGATCATGCATCTAAAGAAGTCGGTGAAGGACTAATCCACAGTACACTCAACAACATAACATGGCAACATTGAAAAAGTACTTGATAGTTGTTGAACAGTGATGTAAGACTACATTTGAGTTTAGTCTATCTATGAAAGCATGTGGTCCATTCTTGGCTCTTGCTAAGTTCTTGGCCACAAGGATATTTTGTGACAGTACGTTTCACAGGCAATCTGTGAACACAATGGAGAACTTTGTTTTAAGATAGGTGCTTTATAGTTTCATGAAATATTTATTTTTTACTTTGAGAAAAGGTAAATAGGTGTTCTGATCATCCTTCAAATTATCTCTTTTTGACTGAGATGTTATTCAATACTTGGTGGCCCACTTATTTTTTGGAAAAAAAAGCGATGGTACAAAATAGCTATACTTTCAGTGAAACCCTTTCCTTTTACAAAGGAAATGAACAGTCTTTCTTTTCCCAGAGTGTGGAAGAGCTCAAGGAAAAAAAGAGGTGAAGAGACAAATTTGGCAAAAAAACTAGTAGTGACACCAGAAAAAAAAATCATTCCATTAATACATCCAAGCAAGTCACTGAAGAACTCATCTACGATCCCAATATCTATGGTGTCAGACAACCTGGCAGGAAAGCGAAACAAGCATACAACCTCTCTTTCTTTCAATCTTCTGCTATGATTGCCATTGAAAATACATCATTTCTGGATTATATATTAAGTGTAGGATATTGGCAATGAAAGGATGGGAGTGACGAGAACATAAGATAAATTATCAAAGGAGCCTACAAGTTGACCTATTACAAAAAAATGAGAGAAAGCTGTTCAAGTGATGATTAAGCAACAGCAAAAGAGGAAGTTACTCGTAACAGTATTGCTACATGACAAAACTCGTGACATTTTCTTAAGTCTAAGAAGAAATCTTCATGCTGCCATTTTTTTCCTGTCCTAACAGATTCAAAGTACCAGAAAGACAAGGAAAATATTGCACTGTGACTTATTTCATTCTTGATATCTAAAGACTGAAACGATGGAAGTAGCCAACACGTGTGGGACTTGTCTGGGAAAAGGAACTAGGAAGAGAAGACTTAAATGTAGGACAGTGGCCTTTCTTCCTCTCCTTCGTGCAGCTTACCTCATCCTAACAGCCACAAACCTTTCTTTTCTCCCTTTTTTCTCTGTCACACTACAAACACTGTTTCCTGCCAGCTTTCAGAGCAGATCCTACTTGCCCTCCTGTGTCTGGCAGGTCTCTGGAAAAAAAAAATAAGGAAGTGACAAATGATGGGCCAAGACCTGGGACAAGTAGCTTGGACGCCTTATTTTATACTAGTACAGAAGTTGTGATGAGAACATAATAAATATGAATGCAAGCTGGATGTGAGTTTTTACTAATAAATACTATTGACCCCTTATGGTTCATTTGCTCTTCAGAGTCCCTTCCAGTAAGCAAACACTCAGCCTGACCTTTGCCGCTTTCTTAGGGCTTTCTGAAGGACTGCATACTCTGCAGTAGCCTCCTTTACTAACAGAAAACATTACTTTACCTAGTGTTTTTCCATGTCTGTGTTAATTTAAAGAGCAAACTTAGCCACTACTGCGACCAAAGATGAAAGGTGATGAATAGCCACCAGGACTTGAGTTTCATGAGGCGACTTTACACCCGCTGCCAGGATTTGCCTGCCTTTCTCCATCGTGTATATCTACGTAATCATTTAAGGGACAACATGCTTCTGTTATGAAATGGGACATATTGCAACAGGAAAAGCGCACACACTACTACTTGCTTCAAAATCCTCTATCACAGAGAATTTATTATATTTTTGCTAATATTACACAAAGACTGTCAGAACCCATTCTTTCCTAGAAAATTTATGCTAGCTTATACATCTGACTTAAAAAGATGTGAGTTAGGAGAGAAACACATTCCTAAAAAGCAAATTCTCTATAGCTAAGTGGGCTAGAGCCGGTGGAGAAGATAACTACCTTCTGAATTAGGCTTATTCTCCAGATCATCCTCTGGAGTCTCAATCTTCACAGAACTTGGAGGCTTACCTTGCTCCATCCCTTCTCTCTGTCCCAAGGGCTGAGATCAGCCTCTGTAGAGCCTGTGCCTCTGAAACAACCCTTTCAAATTTCTATTAGCATTCTTTCCTGACTTTTGAAAGTGGTAATGATTCACAAATTGCATGAGGGACACTAAAATATGCTCAGCATTAGGGAAAAATGTAGATGCTTAAAACTGCATATAGGCACTCAGGCTTTTCTTAGCAAAAAATGTTTAGCCATCAAGCTATTTTGCATTGAGTAACAGGTAATAATATTAGATATTTTTCAGTATTTTTTTGTATAAAAGACACATTTAAAAAAAGACATTAAAAATCACGAGAAATTATGTATGTTTTCTGCTTATAACTTCACAAACTAAACAATCCAAGCAAATGAACTGTGATTATTTAGACAAAATGAAAGCCTTAGGTACTACCAAGCCACAAATATACTACAATTCATCACTTCGAGGTTTATGAGCTACTCATGTTTAGATGGATCAGCCAATCTTTCTCTGATCATTCTATACGTGCATCTGAAACAAGATCTATTGTGTGAACTTATACTGCATTGTACTATTTCTGATATTGTATATTATTTGTTCTGCATATTGCATTTTACCTCACAATCACTATTGGATATTTCTCATGTCAGAACGATGCCTGCTCTCCACACTGAAATGTTTATTACATTAGATGCAGAGCTTGTATTTATGTTTATATCTCTAAGGTAGTATTTTTTCCTGTTTTCTTGCGTGTTTATTAAATTGCTATATAGTTATGAAACGAGTAAGTTATTAACGTACTGATTTAATTAGAAGTTCTGATTATGATTTTTTTCCACCACTCAAATAGTGAAACTGAGTGATTTTCATATATGGTTTATACTGGCTCTGAAGACTTTAAATACATTTACCGGCAAGCTACTGTAGTAGACACATGGTTGGGGGGTGGGGGGTGTCAGCTTTTAATTGTAACTCTCTTGCAGAGTGGTGTTGTTTTAATATCCTGTATAGATTTTTATGTAATACACTTACTTGCAGGCAGCCTGAAGCAAGAATCAATTCTGTGAAGGATTCTTCTTTTGTTAAAAGCCAATCTTGTTTTAATGATGCATGAAGAAATATTCGAGCATTGACATTTTTCTGTCAGGTTTCTTTTGAAAAATCAATTAAGATAATACTGCTTTGACCTAGTTATCTAGTTAATGCTTATTAGGAATGTAATATGATTTACTGTCAGCATAATAATTTTTGTATCTTATCCCATTAGCTTGTGCATATTTCAAAGTGTATTACACAATGGTCACTTCTTAAAATGTAATGTAGCAGAATACATTAATTGGATAGACTGGGATCATTAGACAGAAACTCTCCCATTGGCTCTTGGTATCAAATTTGTATATCATCCCTATCAAGTTAATTCATTGTTTACTTGTCTGAAAAGTGTTTCCAAGTAACTGTGATACATAAAAAGTTTTGTAATTGGACAAATCCTCTTTGTTTCATGCCTACAAATTCCTTATTTTTAGCCCTTCCTGAGTTACGCACACTAATTATACATGATCACCAAATAAATAAATCTGAAGAAGTTATTTTTGAAATCTGATAGGTCATAAAAGAATGCAGGTAGATACGTGAGAGGACTGGCATAGGAGCACGGAAGCCCCAGTGAAGCACTTGATTTGGTAGGTGTTAAAAATTAAAATGATCGGTCTATTTATTTTTTGCATTTCAACTGCTTAGTGTTAATGGAAAGGTCAATAAAGGAGTTGCCTTACTGTGGCATTAGTGAGGAACTATTGATTTCTATCCATTTAGTGGTCAGTGTCAACCAAGAACTGAACTCTTTTAACCTTGTTAAGAAGAACAGAAATTAAATCTTCCCATCACTTTCAGAGCAGTGGCCTCTCTCAAAACAATACTGCTTTTAGACATTTTTGCAAAGTTTACCCACTTTCATTGTCCTAATGATCTGTGTGAAGTTAAGGGAGTGGGAAGGGTGACCGACTTTTTTGTACGTCTTGGTGAAAGTAGCATTCATGTGGCAAGAGGCAGTAATGAACTTTCTCATATCATGAAAGGGTCTTTCTTTTAGTTCAGAGTAAACATTTATTAGTCAAGTAACTGTAAGTGCAGAAAATTAATGATCTATACACCTGCATTATCATCAATATGTGTTTTTCTTTTGGCAAAGATTCCTCTTGATTCCATGTGAATTACTGAGTTTTAATTTAATTTTCTTTCTAGATGCACGTCATAGTAATGAAGACAATATCTATGTTAAGAAAGACAGCAAACTCACTTTTTTAATACACATCTTCCGCAGACAGTGGATACATTTAAAGAAAAAATATCTTTTACAAATACTTCTATTATTTAATGTGAGGGAGCTATTTCAAACCAGTTAAACACAAAGATAGCTGAAGTGCCATATATTATCACTGGAAAGAAAATGCAATAATAAGACGTACTTTTTTCTTCTTTTCTTAAAATAAGAAACCAAACTCACCTACACATTTGGCCTCTTACGATTTCCTGAATTTCATATTATTTCTCTACATTCTCTTTCCACTGAGTCAGAGTAGCTGAGGCCATCATATTGATGTCATACATCATTTGAAATGCACCATTGTAACATTTACACTCTAACAAAAGCCACCACATTGTATAGATTGACATGATGAATATGTGCTGAAAGTTTCTGGAAGAATTTGATCTCCTTTCTTCTGACATTTACACAAAATAGAAGAGGATACAAATGAAGAACTGCTTTCTCCATGTGGGGATTTCCCTAATTTAACTTAGACTTGTAAGCATTTAAACTAGTTGTAGATATCAGCAAATCTTTTTTCTATGCATCATTAGAAATTTCAACAGTCTGGAAGATTTTAGACAGCTTAATACACATAATTTATCTTAAGCCTGTGCATATCTTTCTGTGAATAAGATGGCATCCTGAATTCCTTAAGTGATGGTGATAATGGTAAGATGGGTCCTGACTTTCCTTGAATAAATGCGGTGCATGCAAGAAATAAATAAAGAAATAAGAAAAGAGTAAGGGTACAGGATTTTAAGATTGGCATTGTTTACAATCCACAAAGGAAGCAGGGAGAAAAGAACATCCTGATGCTATCAGTTATTCTTATTTGCATGTAAACTCTGATATTAGGATTCATTTTTGAGCATGTCACTTTTTAGCTCCTAATTAATTGCAATGACAGCACTGTGTGTGTCTGTTTATACGAAAGATGCTGTTGTGGCTGAGGTTTTAATTATATTAAATATTAATCATGGATTGAAATTGGAAACCTTAAATTATTGTTTAATGATCAATGATCAAACGCATAATCAAGATAAAGAAAATTAGGAAGGCAGACAGCAACATCACAATTTGAATTTTGCATTATTAGTCTTCTGCCTAACTAGGCACTTTTCTTGAGTATCTGAACTGTTTTGCCTTTTAACTGTGCTTGCAGTTGCTATAGTGATGGCATAATTTCGTAATGGTCTAAAAATGACACTGGCATAGATACTGACAGATAGGAATTAATTCACTAACAAGTAATTATGTAGCGAAATGTTGACTGCCATGCAGAAGGTGCACTGTGACACATTTACTGTTTTTCAGGGATGGCAGTAACATTAGCGTTGGTCATTAGTGGTAGACATCTCCGTACAGTGTTGGATACAGACTTATATGCAGACCTATTTAGTTACCTGTGTGACAGCCTTGTTCAGGACACCAGAAACAGCTGTCCCAGCCTGTATGAGCCAAAATAATTAGGCCTGTCATCTTCTCGCTCTGATTTCCCCTTCAACCTGCTCCACAAAATGCAAATATTTTGCTTTCATTGTCACATTCACCTTGACATGGATATTGCTTTGGCGCATAACTGGATGAGATGACTCAGAATTTGCATTGTTCATTCTAATAAATTTACTTCCCCTCTACTGCATGGCAGGACCCATCAGATAAAGTCTCCCAGAGTGTCATCAATCAACATCGCTGACAGACGGCTTTTGCCTTCATTTGTTACATACGAGAACATGCTTAATTATTTGTCCTG
>Ga0181612_131747_pt1 | contig 17440 bp, 7 predicted proteins | sample HoacroProtozoa21_FD_119630 | JGI IMG/M metagenome (GOLD analysis project Ga0181612, IMG submission 119630) | Hoatzin crop microbial communities from Cojedes, Venezuel. Combined Assembly of Gp0051906, Gp0051904, Gp0051908 | reverse complement strand
TTTTTGAAATTTCAGATGTTTTTCCTGTCATGGGAAATGCCAGTGTCATTGGAGCAAAAAGTTAATAGCTGTATTTTTTTTTTTTGAATCCTAGAATCAGATAAATTGATGAGGGTCAAACACCATGTACATATTATATTTGTTTGTGAGTGTGTGTGTGTGGGCACATACGTATATACTACATTATTTTCCTCTGATTGCAACAAGACCATGCTACCACTGCAGGCTCCTCAACACAGTCATGCAGAAAACACAAGGAAGAAGAGGGCAGGATGAAGAGGCAGAGCTGCTGGCAGGGGAAATAGGATGCTTTACAGCCAGGAGCGTGGTCTCAGATGCTGCCCATAGCCAGTGGATATCTTAGTCCTTTTGAGAGCAGCTTGGTGCAGGAACCTGACCTGATTTTGGGTACATGACCCGAAAAAAGATCCCTCCTGATCCCCTGTCATATATCACCTTGCTAGTGCTAATTTCTATACCATAGTTTGTTAGAGGCACTTTGATGACTATCTGTTGAGCAGGAATCCATATATACCAAGCAAGGTAAGCAAGCTCCATGCTCAAGACAGAATTGGGAAAAGCTGAGGCAAGGAGTGGAAAAGTAAAATAACAGTAATAAGTCATCACAAAGTTATGTTACAGCATGAGGTCAAAGATTTCCCAGAGATCAAATCTTAAAGGAGTTCTGAAAATGGAAGTATTGACTTTTTCAGAATTACCCAGTATGCAATGTTTATTGTTCTTACAAGTATCAAGCAAGAAGCTCACTACTATGATGCAATTAAAGAACTGATAGAGGAAATATTTTCCAGGAACAAGACTGATTGATAAAATGCAAGTCTTCATTAACCAGAAGAGGAAAACTTCAATAATCGCAGTGAAATTCCAAAAGATCAGTGGGTCCTGTGAAACAAAATGTTCTTGTTTCAAGCCTAGGGGAAGAAAAGATCGATCATCTTGATAACCATGCCTACGCCTTGTGGCATTTCCAGGAAATGACACAGCTTGAAGAGAAAATACTGTCTCACTTATCCATCATTTTGTTAAAAGCCAAAATTTCCATATGTCTTTTTTTCACCTTTCTCCATCCCGTTGTTTTCCTCTTCTGTATTTCCTCTGTATTTTGTTTCTTCACATTCAGTTATTTCTCATAGTTTCTCTTTCTCTCTTTAGTTCTTTCTATTTGTATCTCTTTCAAAAACGTTGCACAAAGCACAGATATTACTCACGTAATGAACTCCACACACGTTACATTGCCTGATACAGACTGGAATGAGAGTACTGCATGAGTACTATAAAGATTTAACATGAGCTCTGTAAAGGTTTTTTGTTTGTGTATTTTATTTTTCCAGGGAAGGGGGAATTTTACTACATTTTATGTCTGTATGCATGTCTGCACATGCTTACATACATTTATTTATAGAAATAATTACTTTATTATATGGTTTGTCAGGCTGCTGATTCCTCAGCTTGTGAGGCAAATCTAGTAATCCATCAATTAGCAATTTAATTAATCATTTCTAACTTTATAGAACAAAAATAAACTCATGGTTTTCTAAATTGCAGTTCAAGCCATAAGTTAATTCTGAGGGTGTTTAAATACCTCGGTTTTATACTGTTCTTGTTATGAGTTTTTCTCTTTTGTTCTTTTGAGAGAAAGTCTTGCTCATCAACAAAATAAGACAAGCTAAATACTGTTTAAATTCCCAGGAGATGAGATTTTTTCCAAGTCTCCTAATTATCCAGACATGCTTGCAGCCATGAATGTGGTTCTTAAGCCAAACAAAAGTCTAGAATCAAAATAGCATGAGAACTGTACAGTCTCTTCAAGTGTTGGTTGATGGTCTTTTCAAACTTCACACTTTGTAAAGATTAGGAACATACTGCCAGATTTACAGGCTATTTTCAATGACATGATTTGCAGTTAGCAAGAGTTGTTACTTAAACATTCAGTTTCTCACACCACTGAAGGGAGCTAGGAACATCTTACAAAAAAACAATAATTAAAAAAAAATCTTTGTCTCTGCCAGTATCTGCTGGTCTGGTTATCAAATTATTCATCATACCTTAGTTTTAGCTTGCTTTTTAGTAATAAAGCTCAAAGAGTTATTGAATGAAGAAGAATCACAAGGAAGAAGGGAATTTTCCCTCATGGCAACAATTTTAATATCTGAGCAACAGAAGATAGGCCTTAAAATTGCCTAATGCTATTAGTTTCAGCAATAATTTTTTTAATTTGAATCAGATGTCTGAAGCTTCAATGGTTTCTTGAAATTTATTATGATGAATTTCTATATGAGTTCTTGCATGTAGAAAAAGTGTTGCAGGCAAAAGGAAGAGATTAAATAAAATGTGGTTTATATATCACAAGACTTACTTTTATATTCTCTAAAATATACAGCTAAAATTCAATAGCAACAAAAAAAGGTGAATTTACATTAATAGATTCACCTCTTCAAACTTTGTAGTCTAAATTAGGATGATTCTTCATAGGATTCTCGCTTTTTTTTCCTGTTTACTGGGGAGATAACAGAAACAGCTAACTTATAGATCATTATGTTTAGCATTATCATACAAAAAGTTCTCATGAAACCAGGAAAAGTCTTTCCACAGAATGGAATATGGATTTTGCTGTATAAGAAAAAAGGAAAATTAAGTGTTCCTATTTCTTTAACAATGTCAGGAGCTTAGATGAGAGGATGTGTCCCCTGAGCAGCTCTGCTTGAATCTGTAAGCACTCCACTGTGATCTGAGAGTATCTCACCACTTTGTATAACATGACATGAGCCTCTGATGGCATAAAATACTGAAAAACACCCCTCACCTTCCATGGAGAAACACAACATATTTAAAACAAATTAAGTGTGGGTTGAGCACTCTGCCAAGAGACAACATCCCTAATTGGCAGCTGCTGTTAGCGCAGAGAAGGTTGATTAGAGATGAGAGAGTAGTAATTCTCCACAGAAAGGAACTGTCTGATATTATTAAAAATTACCTGCTTGTCACAGATGTTCACTCTGCTTATTTTTATCAAGACTTTGAGTTTGAAAGACTGGAATCTGAATTTATCATTACACAACACATAAAGAAAGTTTTTGGCAGACATTTGTACCCTATCAGCAGAATATAAACTAAAATGCTTGACAAGTAAAAATTCAGAGTAATATATGAAGGGGTTTGTAAGAGCAGGTTTTCTCTCAGTATTTTCTGACGGAGATGGCATTAGCATGCGATAACACTGGAGAAAATAAGGGGAAAAACCTCAGGTAAGAATAAGGAGAAAAGGGATAAGGTGTGAAAGTAGAAACAGATATAGTGAAACAAAAGGTAAAACTCTCTTTGACAGTAAAAAAACAGTTGGAAGAAGTTTTCAAAAAGGGTTTAAAACCAGATACACATACTCTTAAGTCGTGCTTCAGGGGAAGTCAATATTACTTTTTCAGTAAGGTACTGTTCATCCCTGGTGACAACAGGGCCTGCCTCTCTGCTTCCCATCCCCATGCTTATTCTCTTTACTTGTTGATAATTTTTTAACATGGCTTGGAAGACAACATCCCAACAATGTCACTATTTAAAAAATAATGCAAAGAAATCTTCCCTACTGGCCATTGACAAGAAGTCGAAGGCTTGTGTGACTTTGGGTACATTTTGCTTATAGTGAAGGCAGCGCATAATGCGCAAGTGTTTTTTGCTGAATGATGTCAGAACATCAAAACAAAAATAGTGGGATTTATAAAGTCTAAGGATAAACAAAAGGCAATGACATGGAAACTAAAGGATATAAAAGGATAACAAAGATAATTTAAAGTCTGTGACAGAGTTTTGCTGCAAAAATAGGAGTAAAGAAGAAATATGTTAAACTATTTTCATATGGAACTTATCTTGCATGTGAACATTATCATCTGATAAGCTGCCAAAGTGCTAGAGTATAGCCACTTTTCTGTTCCTCTTCAGTGCCTGTTTAAAAGCTTCAAACATTTTGAATGGAGGCTTCTCTCAATGCTTTGTACTCCTGATGCTGACTAGGGTTGAAGCGGCATTTTCTTCTTTGTATACTGACTGCATCTGCTACTCCATCTGCACTCCTCTCAACTTATAGAGATGAGGAAAAGGAGGTTACTAACAGAAAAGCAAAAGAGTTTCTTTAAGTGGCTTTACCCCATGAAAAACACAAATGCCTACGAGTGACAAGGTTCAGACGAGTATCTGGATAGTCAGTAAACCCCTCATAACCAAACCGAGTAAACTAGAGGCTGGTACTTAGCATCAGATTTTTTTTCCAAGTGTCACAATCTACTTAGTCCCATTTAAGAAATATTTAGCGTTTTCAAAGTTATTTTGACATAGTAGTTGTAAAACCAGTCAAAACCCCCATAGACTTCAAAATATAACTCAGCAAGATATCTGGAGGAAAGTCTTAAACATTAAAGATGTTTAAGCCTGTAGAGCCATATGTGTGTCCTAATTACACTGGAATTACTTTGAGTTCCTTTTGATTTATATCAGTGCCACTAAGAAGAGAAACTGGATCACTGAGGCCATTATCCTCCTCCTTTTTGAAGATTATAGTAAAGTTTGTATTGATTTCAAAAGTCTTTATTTTTCTACCACAGTAAGATAGCCAGAAATGATAAATACAAATAGTTGATATTAACAAACCAATTGTGAAATACAGTTTATCTATACCTAAAAAATATCACTGATTGTAGCTTTGAAAACCCCAGAAGATAAATTTTACTCAATTTAATGTTGTTGCAAAGAGCAGTCTATTACAGCTAAGAACACAGTTGTTTCTTTGCACATGTTAAAATAGTACTAGCAGAGTATAATATTGCAGCCATAATAATAATGTCTGACTTGGGTAAAAAAAATCCATATGAAATAAGAGCTCATTTTTTAAAAGTATTTTTTATAATGTTCAGGTATTTATCACACCAGTAAATAAACCCACTGTTATAAATGAGAAATTATAAGCTAAGCTTTTTTTCCTTTCATCTAACTTCATAATCAAGAATAAACAACATAATTAGAGCCCCCAAGGCTTGCATAACAATATTTCTTGAGGGACAGATACAAAGAACACCAAGGACAAGAAATTTATAGGCATGAGTAAGGGAGAAATCTGAACACTGTTCCTTTTGTTTGCATGCTCAGACATGTGGTTTGGACACCCAAGTAAGAATTCATTAAAAATTGCGTATCTGGAGAGAGAGCGTTTGTATATTCCTTTTCAGTTTATATGAGCATTTAAATGATGAATTTGAATCTCTGCCTCACAGTGGGTACTTGGTGAAAAAAATACAATTCACTTATGTAGTCTTCAATAAGGGAACACATTCAAAAGTCTTCATCATGAAACACTATAGTAGTGAAAACATAGCGAATTATAGTCAGGAAAAGAACACTAGAAACTAGTTGTCTGTTTTGCTGAGATTCTAATTTTATTGATATTTCCATGATCTGCAGCCAGCCACAGAGCCGCTATGGTACATTACAGAAATCTGAAAGTTTCTTTGTGCTGTAACTTTCATTCAGACATCTCCTTTTCTTCTACTTGAGCTCAGGGCAGAGAAAAAGGAGTAGAAAATTGGTGTGATTAGGTAAATCTTTTTCCATGGGTAACAGCCTTTCCCTAGCGAAAGCCAGTTCTAACACTGATGTTCCAGGTGTTTCAACCAAATTAAAGGTCAAACAATAGTTTCTAAAGACTATTGTAGCTACATGTCCTCTACCAATTGAGGTTTATCTTGCGTGGTATAATATCAAATAGTTCAATGTCTGTGTTTAGTTTATGAGCCTGATCAGAAGCTATAAACTTAAGCAGCTTCTTCTGGTTTTAAAGGAAGAGTCTGTTACATATTATATCCTATACAGAAATGTAGCTGTATAAATATATTTAAAAATATATATAAAAGCCACGTATATATTATCCTTCATATATATTCTATACTGTACATATGTTATATAACTATACTGTACACTATGGATTATACACTATAATTATGTATTACTTCATACTCTATATTAATTGTTTACTATTTATTATACTTTATACATTTTAATACATTATATCATAATATACATCTGTACGGTTTCCTAAATTCCTGAGTTCATGTAGTAAAGCACAACATTATTGAAAAAGATAAGCAGTGGTATTATTCACGACACTGTGAGAGGCAGAGCTGATTTAATGCAGCATTCAACATCCACGATTTTAGTTCTGAACTATGTGTTTCCTTTGGAGGCACACCTTTCCTCTATTTTTCCGTATCTTGAGCACGTAACACGAAGTAGTCAACCAATTGTCACGAACATTGACAATGATTGGTATCTGCACTCATATTTAAAATTATGAGTTATCAGAAAGCCCAAATACTTGTTTAATGATTACTCTGACTTAAGTTAAAATGTTACTAGAAAATTTAAGGAATTTTTTTTAAATGTCTGAAACTATTTTTACTAGATTGCTAATCAATGCATTATTGAATTATTTTGGTTAAATTTGTTTAATTCTGCAGAAGAGACAAGTGGCAAAATATTCAAGGCATTTACAAGACTATGGAGTCCAAGCTCTAGTTCTAAAAGTGATTTAAAATGTACAAGCTAGAATACTCTTTACTTTCAAGAAGATTTAGACTCTTAAATGTCATGGTTACTCGTAAAACTTTTACCAAATTTCTAAGAACTGAATAATACAAAACACGCAAGTAACAAAAAACCCTACTATGCCAATCAAAGTATACTTCTAGTTAGGTTTATTCCTGTTTTTCTACAGTTAAGAAAGTCCCAAAGTTACTTACTACAGAGACAAATACAATCTCATAAAATTTGTCTCTTTACATGAGTAGAAACGACATAGGATAAAGGCAAGATAAAAAGCTACTAAGGAAAAAAATAATATATGTTCCTTATCTTATGCATGTATTCTCCTTTCCTTGTATTTCAGTCTTCTTTTTTAAAAAATGAATAGATACTCTTTTCATGCAAACCTTGATGAAGTGATACTTTGTCATTTGAAGAGACATAGGTAATTGCATTGTTTTGAGCTGGGTAGCTGTATCAGGGTGCCAGAAGTTATTGCTGAAAGACTGAAAATAAGTGACCTGCAGATTGACCTCAAACACTGTTTCTGCTGTATTGTACTTAATTACATATAGCTCACAAACGCAAGATCAAAAACCTAGAAGAGTGCCAGAAGGAAGGAGAAATACCTTTCAAGTGGTTCACTTCCGTTCAAGGAAAGGCATATACATTTTTTGCTGAAAATACAGCATGAGCAACCTTGGAAAAGGAAATCTTAATGACAGAAATATTCAATGATGACTCTCACTTATGACCTCTGCCAAAATTAGAGGGTTGGTCCCGAAGAGGATACCAAAGTACGAAAATTACTGATGGGGATAGTCATGAATATAGAGAAGAGACAGTAATAAAGAAATTTCGTATTCAGAAAGCTGCTTCTTGGCACTGCCAGGAAGAATATTTGTTGTGTCATTTGTCATAAGCTCTCTATCTGTTGATGCTTAAAATAAGAGGAACATTTTTCTCATTGTGAATAAATGTACTGTTTTTCATTAATTTTACAGGTCATCTTAGGCCAAAATTAATCTTTAAGTGTTGTAAATTTACTCCTCAGATGTCCAGAATTTAATTCAAGGTCCAGTCATAGGGCCTGAGTTCATCCCTCTGTCTGGTTAAAACAGTACTTCAGCTATTTCAAAGGCTGATGAGTTAACCTTGGAGTATAAGACAGAGAATGAAGAGGAGTTGAGCACTGTATGTAGCACCATGAGGACTGTGGGGAGAAACATATTTTTATAATATAAATATACACACTAGGAACAGGTCCCACAGAACAGCAGGAATTCTTTTGTATTAATCAAAAACCTCACAAAAATAATGGTTGTACTAAAGGCTTAATTGAATTTTTATTCCTAGAAAAGGAGAAATATCACAGCAAAGAGACTTAGCAATATTTGACTGGAGGAGTTTGATGGTCTCCACCCAGATCCATTACTGCCTGTTCTTCTATTCTGGAAAAGAGGACAAAACAAAAATATGCAGTGAAACAAAGATGTTTGCCTTATCTCCACTAGTAAATTCATGTTTTATTATACCAAGACTACACCTCCTTAATGAAAGCACAGATCTTAATATTACTAAAGGATTCTCTGTCCTTTTTTTACAATTACAAACCATTTTTGATGTGCATGTACTGTATCTAAAGTACTTCTTAACATGTTGCATCCAGAGATTTAGGCTGAAGGATGTCGTTCTGTTTTACAAAGACTGGGTGCAACATGTTTAGATTATTTTAAATGAAAAAGATACATGAAGGAAGTATCAGACTTAAGTCATGTTAAAATAGCCTATGACTTCAGTTAATGTGACTTGCTCACTATTTAACTAAGCTACTGATTCAAAATTTGTTAGAGTATCAAACTTTTTCAGAGCTCTTACAGATCTTGTGAGCTTGCCTCCCTGACAGAAAAAGCTCAGTGATCAGGCTTAAATTTGAAAGAAAGTTATTCTTCATATTGCTTCTCTTCTGGAGATATGGTCTTGTGCCACAGATGTGTAAATTTCGTTACAATTCATTTTTGCCCACCCAGAGATCAATTTACTGCAATGCATCAGTTAATTTTGGAGAGGGTATATTAGGCTACATGATCACATATTTATATAGGACTAACATGAAAAAGCATTCCAATTTTTTCCTTAAAGTGTAGCAATTTAAATTTACACTTACACCACATACTTAAAGCTCAGAATGAGGAATTTCAGAAAAGCAAGAAAGCTCATTCAAAATACTGCAACATAGGTCTGAAAAATTGTGTGTAAATTATTATGAATCCACTATTTAAAGCAGAAAGGAGAAAAGTCGTTACGCTAACTGAGATCATACAGTGATAAACGTTTATGTATGAGTTAACTACTGGACTCATCTATAGAGTCTTACAATAAACAGTAGGTGTAATTTCACGGAGTGATTTTTGCATCTGACTCTAGAACTGTTGTTACAGATTGCTTCTTTGTCACGTCCATGAAGATAAAACTGGCTCCTTTCACAGGGATTCAGAGACAAAATCAGGCCAAAGCTGAAAAGAGTTTTGCGTTCCACCATGCTGGTATTTTCCAAAACGCTAGTGAATTGTTTCCCTAACTTCAACATAAAGTCCCTGAAGGAATCAGAAATCTAAAGTTAATCATTATTTCTGAAAGAAATACTAGGGTTATTCTGCCTCCTCGCATCATCAGGCTGACCATCCTTGCCCCCAGCAGGTAGAACCTCCTGACTGAAGTAGCATTACTGCCGAAAGTGGTGAGTCAGAACAGTGAATTAGATTTGGCTATTGTTTTTTCAATTCCCTACAGTATTTCTATGATACTTTTGTCAATTTGTTGTTTTACCAGCCCATGCTTCTTGTAAGTACCCAGTATCTAATGTACATGCTGGTAAGAAACTAGGTAATTTAAATGCATTCAAAGGTGCATACAGTGGTGAAAGAACTGGAAACTTGTTTTGGAAGACAAGCTCCACTGAAATAATTACATATAATTGTGGAAAGCAGGGACTATTTGACTGCTCTTCTATAGCAACCTCCAGCAGTTTAAGATTGCTGCGATATTGTTAGGCTCTATAGGGTAGGGGAAGAACAGAGTAGAACTTTCTTAACGTATTTAGAAGAAAAAAATCACTCTTTTTTTCAGTGAAACCTTCCTTTATATTATCTTGATAGAGTAAAATATTTTTATATAATGCTTCAGGATTTTACATCAGAAAGCCTAGGCAAAGCTGGTGTGCCTCTTTCCTACGTTACAGGAAATAAAACACAGGTTGCCCCTGAAACTACATAAACTTATGGTAACTCTGAATAGAATTCTATTTAGTTATTTACTCTCATGATTATTAACAGGCTTCAACTATGTATTTTTCTCCGAAATGAAAAATAAACACGATATTGGTACCTGTCACTTTAAGGCTATCTGTAAAAAACAAGGCAAGAATATTTATGAGGGTGAAACAACTTAAAATACTGCTCACACACACAGAAACGACTCATTATCTAGTGCAGACTGCAGACTGAAAAACAACAACTGTGCACAAAAATACCTTTTCGAAAACCAAATGGATTAGACTATCTTTGGTTCTAAAAGGCAATAAATAGTAATAATATTCACTATTATTTTGCATAAGTTTTCTTTATATCGTTCAGTACTCTCAGCCTTCTTTGAACATGTGAAAAAAGTTATTCAAAATGTTTGGGAACTAACAAGACCAAAGATGGAAGAAAACATTGTCACTGCAAAATCCTGATGTAGCTACAAAACCAGACTTTTTTCATTTACACTTAGGGATGAAGGATGAATTTCATCTACTGGGAAGATCTAAAAAAGCTCATATACGGGTCGATTTCAAGTAAGGCTCAAATCAGGACTAAACTCAGCCCCATATAACATTTAGTCCTTATTATGGCACTCTGCAGATAGAAAATCATAACTTTTGTGAACTCATTAAACTTTGATACATCATGACTCAGATCTCATTGATTTCACTGAAAGCAGCTGGCTGGGTGCAAAAATGAATCCCTGTTCCCTAAGTTTACATCTGTTTCTGTTGAAAGCTTTGAAACATCTCCCTCCTTATCTGTAGATCAGCACGGGAAAATTTCCTCCAGAGTCGTATCTTTTCCCATTTGTAGACCGGTATATTTAGTAATTTTCCGTGCCTTGTTTCCCTGTTTGTTGTTATTTTTCTAATTCCCTGGAAAATGAGGAATCTCACATGCTCAAATTTTTTTCTCACTATTAATTCTCTACTCCAGCTCAATACAAGGTAGTCTTCTGGCTTCTGCTAAAGAAAAAGCAAAGCTTTCTAACCACTTCTATTTAAATGCAGAGTTATTTTCAGGCAGAATTTTTCCTCAGCAAGAGGAACCACAGATGTAGTAGCTTATAGCTGTCATTACTGTGTCATAGATCTACGATTAGATTGTGCTTTGCAGAAGGCAAATGTAAACTTTCCTAACTTACCTTTTCTTATTTCGAAAACCATAAAGAAATCTTACCATCACATGGAATAATTTCAACAGAAGTTTATTTTCTTTTGTGTCTCCTAGCCACAATAACATTATATTTCCTTGTTACAGGCTGCTGCTATGAGACTCTCTTTCATATTTAATTACATTAAAACTCTTCATTTATCTTTGGAATGATATTCAGTGCCACACTGAATTTATAATAAATCATTCTGTTTTTCCCTATATATATAGATTGCTGATGGATATGTCTATATTGGGCTTTTAGTCTTTTGTTCAGGACTCTTTTCTGGCCAGTATAACCTAAACATTTAGTCAAAATATTCAGCAGCAGAAGAAGCATAAAACATGTTTCGTTTTCACATTCATAGCAATGCATTACTGAGGAATGAAAGAAAATGGAAGGAGATTTCCAATCCTGTGTTTTTATTGCCTGACAGAAGACCCCAGGACAGATGAGAGACTGGAAAATGTAGGCCTGTTTTCTATATTTGATGGAAACATACACAGTGAGATTTCCCTGTGCCTCGAAGGAATGATACACAGTTAGAATGTGAACTTCTCCACACTGTAGCAAAATAAACATTGTTTTTAAACAGCAAGTAGGATTCCACATGATTTTATATGTTTATGATATCTTTGTTAGTCATGAAGCAAGGGCATAGCAAAACCTTAATAAACCTTAATCAGCTTTACTGTAACAATGTTTTGCAGATGTAGTTAAAATGGCAAGAAATACCAATCAAAAGTGAAACAGACTGTGAAAAACTCTTCTGTATGAAGTGGAAGTAATTTGGGGCTGCAATAAAGTCACAGAAATACTGCTCATCTTGTTAATAAATTATGGTGTGAATAAGTAGTTCTGCATTTACATTTTTTCTTATATATGCAAAAATATGCTACGTTGTCTATTTTAACTTATCTTCTGGACTTCCACAAGCAGAAAGAAACTATGAAGCATCTCAGAAAAGTAAACCGTGATTCATATCTTTATCTCAATCTGTTTCATTGTGCTGTCTCAATTTGATTGAGTTTCTTCCCAACATTTTCAAAGAGCTTTATGGAAAAGTCTCCAGAGAAAGCACAACCAGAATCAATGTTATGACACAGATGTAGTTAGAAAATGTTAGATGTGTTCAATCTTCTTGTCTCCTAGTGTAACCACAACTGATAGGACAATCCAAATAGTTTCTTGAGTGCCATTTAATCTGTGGAGAGTTAAATCAAGAGAGCTCTCAGAATTCTCACAGATCTCAGCTCTACTCACTCTATGAAGCACACAGTATAGCTAAATGCATAAGCAACCTGTTTCAATTAGTTAATATTGTGGCAAAACTTAAGACAAAAAATTAGAAAAGCCCGAAGCTAACAGAGCCTAGAAAGTTCATACTTTATTTTGATGCACGGTCATTCTCAAATCAAGCATCCAGACTAAAAATTTAGGATTGTAACTGCTATCTCAATATAATTTCTGAGTTTATGTTAGCTGGAATAAAAAAAAAGGGGAAAGAAAAAGCAGAATGGAATATTTGCATGTGTGAGAGCCTATCCTGATACCCAAAGACCACAGGAACAAATTACAAGTTCTCAAGAACTAGACCAGCTAGAAAGTTCACTGCTATTAGGATCCCAGGTGCTAATTAACTAATCAAAGTCTTTCAAGTAGATCAAGCCAATCAGGGAAGGATCTCAATAAGAGACTTCTAGGTACAGTTATAATGCCAGAAGCAGAGTTAGAGCCCTTTTATCAAGTAAGGGGAATCTGATGGGGTAAGTGAGCACACAGTTTTGTGAAGATTTCTTAATGGTTGCGAGGGCAGACATAGATTTCTTTTTCTTGCTTTCATAGGTAGCACTAAACAAGAGGCTGGCGTAATCTAGTCTATGTAGAAACCAGTACTAAGAGTCTCCTTTCCATGTCAGAACAAAGACATTAAGGTAGAATTATATAAGGAGGACAAGAGCTACCGAGATTGTTGTTTCAACTGTCATATACATAAACACCTTCTTTCTGGGTGAGTGATATAGATACATATGTGTATAGTTCAATTAAACTTCAAGTGTTCAAAAAAGAGTTTTAGTCCTCTAGGCATGATCAGGTGTCCTAAGAGATCTGAAAGGAAAGAAAATTTTTCTTTTAGTAGAAGACATTTTTGTATCTGTGAGGATGTTGGTTGAAAGCAGAAATCTTTAATTATCAAGAAGATGGCTCAGAAAGAGTAAGCTATAGAATCAGGTACATAAACAGTTGATCTTGTGACCTTAGTGAATGTAAAGAACAACTTAACTACAAAATGCATAAGTATTGAGTTCATTTAGAAGATCTAAGTGGAAGTTTTCAGCTGGGCATTGCGTAGACAAGCAGGATGTAGTGAAGAGCAGAGGCAGAATTTCAGAATGAAAATTACGATTCCTAGGAGAAAAGCCAAGAAAAAGTACTTTTTCTGAAATTATTCTAGTACCCACCCCGTCCGCAAACTTATTTCGCGTGTATTTCACCATAACTGTATTGTTACTGGATTTTTCTTGCTTAATAAACTTAGGTTTTGACATGTCTCCAGTTACGTCTCTGCTGATCAGTACATTGCTCTCATTTTGCAGCAGTTACACTTGGCATGTCAATTTATGACCTGCAAGTAAGCAAGGAACCTGGGAAGATCGTATTTTCGGCCATCCTGACTATAGATCAAGAGTTCATTTCCTTTTTCTAGAATGCTGAAGTTCTAGACACAGCCAAGTTTCTGTGAAGCTCGTTGAAACCCAAAGGCTTCAAGGGAGCTCTGGACCATGAGTGTGGTTCCTAAACCAGGAACAGAAGGTATGTGGGGGGTGTTCTAGTTGACATAAAATTCAGCATATGGATGACTTGATACAATACAAGATTCTTTGGGTTTCATAATTCTTCTTAGTGTTGAAGTCCAAAATAAAAATTCTTAAGCTACTGTTTCTGCTTTAGAAGAATTTTCTTTTACAGAGTTTGAGCTTAGTTTCAGGAAGCGTCTTACACTCTCAAAATCAGTGCTGCACTGCTCAGGAGCATTTCTGGATTGCACTCTACTGCTTCTGCAGATGGAAGTTATAAATGGCCTATGGATTTTATATGGATAGAAACTAGTAGATCCACCACAGTGTGAATTGTTAGTGGGAACTGTAAGGACTGGAAGAGAAATAAACAGTTGTAAACAATCTACAGGATCAGTTTAGAAGGCACTAAATACCATACAAAGAGTTTCAGTTTGAACAGGGCTCTACTTTATTAGAACATATAATTTGAAGATTTTCTGATATTTGAATTAATTTACAATAGACGTGAGCATTGTGCAGGGTTGTTAAAGCTACTCAGTTGCAAAGCCAGGGGATTTGATGATGCATACAGTCTTGCCCTTTAGGCCATAAATGTAATTATGAAAAAGTTCTGAACTAAATAATAGCCTTGTCATCTGTTTTCAAGAAAGATAAAAGATCTCTTTAAGGTGAAGAGGTTACAGACAAGAAAGAAAATGAAATTTAAAAAACCCAACATGACCAAAAGTACAGCTGCTGAAGAATAGTAAGAACAAAATTAAATATTATAATTAGAAGCGGAAATCATTCTACCTTTACTAGACATATGCTATTAAAATATTTAATTCATCTCCTGATTAATTCACTGGATGAAGTGAAGATAATTATAGAGGTGATAAATCAGTAGATTAATATGTATTCAGTAGGGATACATCAGGTAGGACTGAATGAAACTCCCTGGTTCAACAGGAAACGAGTTGGCCCCTTTTCACTATATTGCATCTAGAGCAATGTATCTTCTTTTTACACGTGGTTCTAAATTATCATACTGTCTTAATAACTCTGGATAATGATTTGAAACAGGCTTCTTGTGCAAGCAGTTTTAGCTGTTATTCTAAATATTTCTTCCTGCATTTTCTGAAGAAATTTTTAGCTGTGCTAATACTGTACTGGTAAATTAATTCTTCTTAGTTCTGAAATTAAAGATGATACTCTCCCTAACCTTTCCTCAGCAGACTGTATTCCTCTATAGCCAGAGAAAAATATATCCTTCAGGTTTATCACGTATATGTCTTATTATACTCGTTTCATTTGGGTGTATTAAATGGCCTCAAACTTTGGAGTTGTAGGTTGTTACAAAGTTTTATATGATATGTGTCTCTTACAGGATGCTGGGAAAACAATTTAATATTCACATAATATTTTTAGCATTCTTCATTTTCTATATTAGGAAGCCATGCAAATTGGAGCCTTCAGGATGAGTAAGGATACGTGGAAGAGCTGGGAGGAAAAAAAAACATCATTCCAAGACAGAAAAGAGATTTTTTATTTTTTATTTCTTTTTAATAAAAGAATTCCCACAGATAAGGAATAACAAGGTAGTGAAGAAATGCAGACTGGAAATGGGATATTCATCTTTAAACCCTATTGGAACAGGAACGTTTTTTTTATCCTTAGAAATTTTCACTTACACTGATATATTTTGATGGAATTATGTTTTAAAGCAGAACAGAGAGAATTTTGTTTGCAATGCCTCTACTTGCCTCGTTAAGTAACATAAGATTCTGTATCATGTGGCCAGAACCAGGCACGTGGACATGGTGTTCCCAACACTGAAATTAAAATGTGACTTTTAAGTTTGGTAAACTACAACACTGTACTACCTCAGAAGAAGGAGAAGAAAATTTGTTTATCAAATAGGCACAGATTCTCCTTAGGTAAAAATGAATTTGCAAAGATCCTGACAGCCTTTAATTTCTTTGGTATGAACCGGAGAAGATCTGGATCTATAACTAAGCTGTTTTATTCACTGTTTAACTTTAATTTGAGTTCATGTAAGAAAGGTGCTTTAAATTAAGGTAGCATAGTAATGGATTACATCTTGCCACACCTTGAAGGATGCATGTAATTACAGTGAATCAGAGAAGGATTAACATCTAGTGGGTTTTTGTTACTGAAGTTGTCAGTTTGGTTTGAATCTACACTGGTGAGTAAGCTAAGATGAGCCAATGCACCATTTCTAAGATGCCATTTGTGATCTATTCTATGGACTGCAATTGCAGTACTAAGTGTTTGGGAGAGAAATTAAGTACCTGAAGTTTGACTCTCTGGAGAAGGGGCAGAGAGGCAATACTCAGTAAACCTGAGCAAATCAAAACCATAGATGATGCAGCCCCATATTTTAGGGGATGGTTAGTCCACCAAGCTGCTGTCTTGACATACACTCAACAAAAGGATTCTTCCTGTACTTCTAGATAGTGTCATGATTTCTTTCTCACAGTCATCACTTCAGACTATTTGCTACTCCAAGAGTAGAATAATGAGAAGGTAAAAAACATGCAGAAGGAAGAGGTGCAGAAAGAAATTTGATAAAGGGAAGATGAGGATAAGAGGATGTTGGAAGTCAATGTCCAGGAATGGATGAAGGGAAGAGAGATAAAAAAACAGATTAAAAGACACTGTTGACTTTTAGCATGACTGCTAAATCCTTGTTCATGTTCCTTCAGAGTTTGTCAAATAATTTCTTTTGGATGAAATGGGAAGAGGTGGAGAAGGAACGGGCCCGAGACTAACGACAGGAGAACTAGGTATTTTCTATGCCAAACTACTTAAAGAAGTGGCAGTAAAATCATGGTTCCGCTAGTAATTGTTCTAGATACTACTATTTAAACAATAGTGGTATTATGCAACAAGTGCTGAGTTTATTTTGGGGATACGCAAGACAATGAATGAAAATGTAAAGTATTTAGCAAGGATCATTCATAGCAGACTAGCATTCTGACCAATTCTTTTTGTGGAAAAATCTAATTTAATATATTTTATTTGCCTAGAACTGTATTTTATCTGAATCTCAAGAATTGCATTCTGGGAGGTTTTGAAATTAGACTGGACATAATGAGATTCAGCTGAGACTTTGAAGAGAGGATACAGAAGTCAGCTGATTGTATTGAAAGCTGACTAATGTGCAAAAAGAAATTAAGAGATCGTTTCTTTAATGATCTGGTATAGAATGATTGCTATTGAACAGATTCATTAGTAAATTTGGTAAAAGTAGGAAAAGTATGTTAACTAATTTTACCACTGACACAAAGCTGGAAGATGTCATTAGTACTTAAGATTTAAAATACTTTACAAGGAAGATGAAGATGACTAAGGAATTAAAAAATAGGAATAGGATTAAAATAATCATATCAAAGTCAAGTTCTGAGCTGACAGTAATAGATGAGCCACTCTTTATTAGCAGCTCCAGCCTGATATTGGCTTTGAGTTCACTGACTAGGACAGAAGGAGAAATCTGCTGTCTGTTAATCATTGGGTAATTAAGAGTCAGTAATGCAAAAAGATTCTGGAGACTGCAGGTCTCTCTCAAAACCCTTCAAGTGAGCCCTTTTCAGTTG
>Ga0181612_100192_pt1 | contig 17440 bp, 14 predicted proteins | sample HoacroProtozoa21_FD_119630 | JGI IMG/M metagenome (GOLD analysis project Ga0181612, IMG submission 119630) | Hoatzin crop microbial communities from Cojedes, Venezuel. Combined Assembly of Gp0051906, Gp0051904, Gp0051908 | reverse complement strand
AAAGACCAAGGGACTGAAAGGCTTCCCACTACTTGATTACCCTTTCCTCTTCCCATTCCCTTCTCCCGTCTCCCCCCATCCTCCAGCCCTCACTAAATACGTATGACTCCAGGTTTCTTGGGCCCCATACACTACTAGTAGAAGATGAACAGAAGGTGTTCCTCTACTGTGGAGGAAGTAAGGGAGAACCTAATCCTACTGTATATACACAAGTGCATGGGGCTGGATGACATGCTTCCAAAGGTGCTGAGGAAGCTGGGCAATGTTGGAAGAGGGCATTTTTTTACTAGCTTTTATAATAAAAGATTATGCTTTTCTTAAACTTTTATAAACGTTGTGTTGGTAGTGATAAGGAAGTTTGATCATTAAAAAGACAGATGTCACTGCTACCTTCAAGAAAGGCAAGTAGGACAATAAGCTAAAGGCTGGTCAGCCTGACATCAATGTCTGGGTAGATTATGAAGCAAATAACCCACAAGCCATTTGCAGCCACCTGAAGGACATAATGGTTATTGGGAAAGACAGCATGTGTTTACCAGGGACAAATTACGTCTGATCACACTGATAGCCTTCTGTGATGAAATGACTGGCTAAATGGAACAGGAGATCACAGGAGATGCTGTATACCTTGTCTTTAGTAAGGCTTTTCAGTTGGTTCCTCATGGTGTCCTCATATCCAAGTTGATTAATTGTGCACTAGAAAAATGGATAATAAGATGCATGGCTGGATCATTGTGCTCAGAGGGTTGTAAGCAGTGACACAAAGCTAGGGTGTTGGCCCATTACAAGTGGTGATCATCAGGAATACATGAGGTCCATTGCCATTGCTAATGACCTGGATGATGCACTCTCAGCAAGTTCATGTACAATAACAAACTGGAAGGAGCAACTAATTTAACAGAGCATAGGGCTACTACTAAGAGGGACCTCGATAATTTGGAGAAATATACGAACAGGACCCTCATCAAGTTCGGTAAAGATAAATGCAGATGCCACGTCCAGCATCTGGGATGTGCTAACCCTCTGCAACAATACAGTCTAGCGCAGACTAGAGCTGATGATCCTCATGGACAACAAAATGAAACAAGTCAGCTTTACAAAAGCAGCCAATACACACTGGACTACACAAGGAAGAGCGTAGCTCCCATATTCTGTTCACTCCTTCTGAGAGCACATCTTAGATACTGTGTCAAGTTTTGGGCTCCTCAGTGTGAAAAAGACATTGACATATCTGTATGTCCCGTGGAGGACCTCCCAGCCACTTAGGGAGCTGGAATGTGTAACGTACAAGAAGCAGCTAAGCAAAATGGCTTTGTTCAGCATTAAGAGAAGACAAAGGGAGATCTTGATGTTAGCTGTCACTACCTAATGGGAGAGTATGCAGAAGACAGAGTAAGATTATTCATGAAGATGCACAGTCAGAGGAAAAGAGGCAATGAATGCTATTTGGACTGGTCTAGAGAGCTTGTGGAATCTCCATCCTTTGGAGATATGCAAAACTTGACTGCAGAAGTGTATTGGGTCTGGCTGAGATGGAGTTGATTTTCCCCATAGCCACAGTCACACTGCTGTTTTGGCACCCAATGTGCGGCTTGAAATAATGGCAGGTTTTATCAAGCATGCTCTAGCTCTAGCAGTTACTAAGTGGCAAGCTCTGCGACTTTCCAGAGTTCCTTGGCTGCACTGCTTACCTCTTTGTTTTGATGAGCCTGGGAACATGTTAATAAAAATAATGTGCTTTGCCCTGGCATTGATGGCCTTACTGTGCTGGACAAGCAATTTTGTGGAGAGGGTGAGGGAATACATCTCCCTCTCCCTATCCAGGATTGATGTGGATGGTTTTATTATGCAGGTTTTCAAGGAATGTGAATATGTCCAGAGAAGGAGACTCCACAACCTCCCTGGGCAGCCTGTTCCAGTGCTCTGTCATCCTCAAAGTGAGTAATTCTTCCTCGTATTCAGATGGAACTTCCTCTGCTTCAGTTTGTGCCCGTTGCCCCTCGTCCTGTCGCTGGGCACCACTGAAGAGAGCCTGGCCCCATCCTCCTGACACTCGCATTACTTTTTGAGGTTTGAGACTTCACAGGCTTCATTGAAGCATGTGAGATAACTGTTGCTTGAACTGTTCAGTGTATTTGTACTAAGCTTTCGCTATCTGGTGCTTCTGGAGTGAGTTAATAAAGACTTTAATTAAATCTTGCATCAACTGGCACAAAAAGATATGTAATTAAAAGATGTCTTGGATTCAAATAGTCCAGCAGTATTCCCTAGCTGTTTTGCAAAGCAAATGTAGTTGCTAACACTTTTGAGTGAGCTTACCCATTCCCTAGGTATGAGACTGGCTTGGGTTGGAAGGAAGCACTGTGCAAGGGGTTCTCAGCAGCAGCCGTTGTATGATGTGGGGGGTGATGCTTGCATTCGCTTTTCAAAAGAATTTTTGAATCCCACTAGTTTTTGTGTTGAAACGAGTAAAGGTGTAACACACGAATACAGCGTTAGTGGAGCTATTCCTTTTATTGCCAAAGCTATCCTATTCCAACTGATGTTTCTATTTAGCAGACTGATGATAACAAGAGATACCGTAGTCACATGTGCAAACTGTTCCTGAGAGGTTTTTGTTAATAATTCTGCTTAGAGCTGAAAACTTCCAGTGAATCGCTTGCATGCATTACCAGTTGGGATGCTATTTAAGTCAGATGAAGAGGTCCTATATTGAGGCCAGCTTGGTTAATGCAAATTATAGAACAAGACCAGAATCAGCTAGCACTTGTGACTCTGCAGTGTCCTGGAAATTCAGAGCTGTTGAAAGACTTCAGCTTTCAGTGCTTTTTTTTTCCACCCCAGAAATAGCTTGCGGTTCAGCTGCAAGTCTGGGAATAAGATCCGAATTTTATAGTTAAGCACTGACTTCAGACTTCCAGGTCTATGTGACCTTGACAAGTCACCTAACTTCTTAAGTGTTTGTTTCCTTATCTGCCAGACTGAGAATTACCTTAATGTGCAAAGATTGATTATTGTTTTTGAACACTTGGAGAATCCAAGAAGATTCTACATTTGTATGTAACATGTGAACCTGGCAATTTGGGTGGAGATAATACACCATCTGTTTATGGAAAAAGAAGTTGGTTTTGAAAATCAAAATCTTGCTGCTCCTGACAAGGAAAATGGCTGCTGGTTTTATTTTATATGTAGCTGCACAAATGTCTTGCTTAAAAGGATCACATTCTTTTCTCTGTTTCCAGCAATAAAACTGGGGAAAATAAATAATACAGTTATGCAGGAAAGAAATGATGCAATTAAACATGCTGTTAATACTAAAAAAAGGAATCCACCTCATTATCTTATTTTGTGTTTTGCAGTTTTGTTACGATTGTGTTCCAAGTGTTGAGCCTAGCAGAGCTTAGAATGAGAAGATAGGGGCAGGGAGCAAAAGACTGAATTGTTTCTTATGGATAATCTTAAAATATATTTAATTTTAAGGTTGACTGTAGACATTTAAAACCTATGAGAGTGTGTGTTTGATGTTGACGGTAGGGATTAATCAGCCAAACTAAATGTCAGCGATATGAGTCAATTAGGTCAGATAACCACTGTGCCCTATGTCAATTACAAAGCTAATTTTTGATAACACAAGACCTTTCTATACTTTCAGTTACTGTGCTTCACACATGACCATTTTTTGTATCTCTTTACCTTTTTAGAGCAATGTTAGTCTTGGCTGTCCATGAGTATATGTCAACAGTCCAGCAGTTTGATTAAATGAGACTGGGAATGCATCTACAGAATGAACAGCAGGCAGTCTCATCTAAGCTTTATTCTTCTATCCTAATTTTCTAAAGTAATAATGTAGTTTCAGTCATTACATTCAGTAGTAAATACTGATTTTAGCATTCTTGTTTTCTTACATTGCTTCAGTAAAGTGAACAATACTCAAATATAAAAGCTGCAGCTTAATACAGCTTTAATTGATAAAAATTGAGTGCAGGCACTTGCTCTTCTCAGCATCTTGTATGGCACTGCAGCTGTTCGAGGCATCTTCTGATTGGTGTCTGTGCCAAAAAATACTTGTGTTTGTACTGGTAATAAGAGAATCATTGCTTTGACTTTTCTTATTCAGATATCATCTACAAATACTGTTTAAAAAATTTAGGACATTTTAAAACATTGCTTTTCCAAGCTGGGGCCTAAAACTCAGTTAATGAGAGGTACTTACAGAGTTAAGCCAAGTACAGGCTTCTGTGCAGATGACTGAATCAGCTAGACAACAGCAAGAAATGTAGCTTGAAGGAGTTTGGGCCGTGTCCAGGCTGGTTCCTGGTGTTGAAGCAACTGTAAGTGCAGCTTTGTTGGTGTGTCTTAGCTAAGTTGCATAAGGTCATCTTGCTACAGTTAGTATCCTGGGTGATTTTGTAACCCGTTTTCTAACAGATACAGAAGAAACTTGATGTCTTCACTGCTTTCATTCTAGCAGTTTAGAAATAGCCAGTGTTTTCACCCTGAATTTGAGTATGGAGCGTGAAATTGCCAATACAGAAAGCCATCTTCAGCATGTTGCAAATGGTGTTGGTTTTTTTTCTCACTTTGTAACTCTGATGGATTATGCTGTTTGTTTTGCTAATGCTTTCAGGAAGTGCTTTCTGCATGTTCGTATGAAATAAAGTAAAAAAAACCCACAACTTTGTCCCAAAGATTGCATCCGTATGGATGTTGGAAGGTGGAAAAAACCCCCTTGTGCGTAGCTGTACCTTGATAACAAGGGGGAAAGTTCTATCTAGAATCAGTCGTTTTAGGTGCCTTTTCAGTCCTCATGTGTTTTTAATTGTGGGTTACAGTCTAAAGAACCTATTTCAACATACCTCGCATATACTATGACACTTGAAAAGCTGCAGTGAGTAGGCAGGGTTGTCAGCTATGAAGAACAGGCTTTGAAGTGTTTGTTTTAGTACTTTGAGATTTATGTCTTGAATTCCAGAGATATTTTGCAATTGCAAATGTGAATACCTTAGCTTGGGGTAGGAAGCTAATACTAGAAAAAGGGTATATTTCCACATTTCTGGAGAGAAGTGAATGCTTCCAGTAGCACTAAGTTGCATGTTTTTCTGCCCTGAAATAAAAAGAGCAATTCTTGTATTGGTTGTGTTTTCTGGTATTGTTTGCCTTGCTTTGTCTGCATCTGTTACTAGCAAGTGTGGCTTGCCTCACTGATACAAATAAACACGTAATAAATGAAGTGCCATACCCCTCGAGTAAACACACACCCCTAGCTCCGTGCAGGGTCAGATGACGTGTGTCTGTCTGGCATTCCTGGGATGTGCAGCCAGACGTGAATGACTGGACGGCATCAGCCGGATCCGAGCACAGGATGGGTTGTGTAGAGTTGGCGATGTTCTAACACAGACGGAGCAGCAGCCATCCTGGGAGTGGAGAAGGAAGGGCTGCAGGGCAAGGCAGGAAAAGCGGCTGGAGATCTGGATGGAAAGAGTCATGAGTATTGCTTGCTGTCTCGTGGCAGGGGGTTAAGGAGAACTACTGCTGTGCTGTTCCAGGATTGCTGTCTGAAAGTGCAGAATGCTTGCTCTTAGTGTGACATTCATATTTGGGTTATATTGCTGTTACATTTGTTAGCCTGCTTGAAAGCAGAACTGATGGATGATCACCAAGAGCATAAATATGCCTGGTCTTCTCAGGTTCTTATCTTTGTCTTTGGTTGCCTGAGTCCACCCTTTTAGCCAACCTTTTCTGAGAGAAATTGCAGTTATCCTGTCAGATTTTCAGACTATCTCACTCCATCTGTCAACAGCAGTCTGTCAGTTTGAGGGTATCCGGTTGGTCCCCCGAGTTTCCCAAGATAGAGCTAAACTTTTAAATCATGTTGGATAAAAAGATTGAAGCAGCTCTCTTCCTGACTCGTTTCACAATTGTCATTTTTCCTTAATACCTGTTCTTAAATTCAATGCAGAGATTGTTAGGTGCAAAATACTATAACCATTAAATTGGAAGACCTTTCTGTCAAGCTCTCAATTTTTTTTTTTTTTTACATGGAGCTGGTGGGAAAAGAAATTATTATTAGGAAGAGGAACACTTAATAAGGATACTTAATAATGGAATGGTGCTTAAGAGGCTTTGTCAATAAGCAGTTTCAGGCCACGCTCTGAAGAACAACTTTGATGTCCCAAAGGATTTTTACAGCTATGCCAGTGAGTCTAATTACAGATAATATTTCTCTCGCTTAACTCATGCCTCAGTTAGATCCTTACATCAGTGAGGCTGCTGTAACAGTAGTGTTAATATTGCCTTTTTGTAATTTAGTTAATTGACTGTGACATACACTGGAGTTACATATGTGTGGAATGAGTAAATTGCTTCTTGTCTGATCAGATGGATCTTAATAGTTTGTGGGTTTATTTTTTTAGGGATTATGTGAGGAGCGAGTTGGAATCAGGATATGAAGGGCCCATGTACTTGGAACCTCTCTCCATGAATCGTTTCATGACTGCTTTAGTGGGTAAGTGCTTTAAATATTTGTGACACAGGAGAGAACTCTGCCTAATTCTCCTTGTTGAAACACGTTTTACCTCTTGGTTTCAAATTTCTCTTATCGCTTTTAGTAGCTGTGATTCTCATTAATATGCAAGAGGCATGGGAGGCTAGGTGTACCCTGCCTGGCTTTTTCTATGTCATTGATTTACCAGTACTCTTGTACTTGCTGATCTGAAGTATTTTCTAGGTCTGTTTGTCATGCTCTGCCCCTGTGTTCTTCTCAGACTCGCAGTCTGATTCAGAAGGATTAGATTGTCTGTCATAACCTTTAGGTGGAAAGTACTGTAGAAATTTCAGTAGTGATGTGTATTTGTAGTGGTCTGGTCAATGAAAGTGTTGTACAAGTATTTGTTCTTTATTGGCCATACAGATGAACACTATCATTGTCCTGCAAAAAACTGGTGAAATAGATTTGTGGGTGTGTGCATGGAACTACAGGCTACTTTTTTTTTTTTTTTTAAAGGAGTCCCAGGGAAATTTCTAATTAAAGAGTTAAGGAGTGACAAGTCAAAACTACATTTAAATTGTGTTTGATTAATGGCAGAGGTCACTTCTCTACCTAAAAATTCCAAATAACTCCTGAAGAATTGAACTTTCTAGGCTATTCCTTTATCCTTTGAACTTTGGCTGCAAGAGAATAAGTTCAGCGTTAAGGATGCTATGCCGTGCCATATGCTCTACTGAGAGGATATTGGAATACACACACACCATGTGTATTTTAAAATTAAGCCTGAGGCAAAATTGAAGGAAAAATCTTCCTTAATTCCTTTCACTAAGATCTATAGTTTTCATCGGATTATTGACAGATTTAGTCAGCCATGTACTGTTGTCAAAACTCAGCTGCTTTCTGTTTACTTGCAGCTGCTACTGGCAGATTTAAATGGGTTTACTTCTTTACAGTATGTTAGGTCTATCAGAATATATACATCGCCATATATACATCGCCTGCTTGCCTGCACCCTGACTTTCAAATGTGGCGTTTGACTCTGCTTTTAATATTTTTTAATAGAAATAACATTGATATTTTTCAAGAAAGTGGAATCTAAATAATTTCTTCGCTCTTCTGAATTTCTAGATATATTTTGCTGTCTTGTCAAGTGACACCAAAGTGCAGCTAAAGCCTTTGCTGCGTTTCTGTGAGAAAATGTTTGTAATTAGTCCTTTGTCATTAGCCCTTTGAATCTCGCTCAGGTGCAATGTAGGGTCCCATGATAAAGCAGAATTCCTTTGAGAGCTTCACAAAGCAGCAGGCAGGTCTGGGCAGGAAGAGATTAGGAGGCATTGTGTCTTTCAGTAACATTTAGACAAATATTAAACTGGGAGTCAAACCCATTATGCTTCATCCGGGTCTTAATATGGAATAAAAATAAGCGAGGAAAAAATAATATTGTTTTTACCCAATACAGTTTTGGGTTGTACTGGGTGTCAGACTAAAATGTCCCCTTATTGTAACTGCTTTTCAGAAGTAGGTGCTTGACTGTACTAGCAAACGTGTGTATGTTAACATACTTAATGTCCCCATTATTAATTTCCCCTGTTCTTTCAACGCCAACTTGAAAGTGTAATTTTAGTCTTGATGGCACATGATCTTCTTTGGGGAAGACCTGTGAAAGCGGGCTATGAAGCTTGACAGTGTTTTGTATAAATATGAAGTACTTTCTCAAATTTTTTACATACAAGGTATTTATCCAGTGCAATCTACCGTGTCGCAGCAGTATACTGCACTGAACTGTGTCATCTTCACAGAAAAATGAATACACAGGTGCTTTGCCTCATCTTTTTCTTACGTGTTCTGCCAGTGTGTTGTGCTCCAGCACTGCTGGCAAAGGCATGGAGGCAGGTGCACAGGGGAATAATTATGCTATTAATACAGCTCTGATTCTGGTTCCTAAAAGTTCTGGTCAGAATTAAGGGGATGATGTACAGTACGCCAGCTGGTTCACAGACTTAATCTTTGTTAATGCTTTTATTTGTTAATGCTTTTTGAATGGGCTCGCGTAGTCATTTCTTCCCCTGGATCTAATTCAGTCTTCTGACTGTTGACTAGTGTTACTAATGTGCTGGGTGGAAGAAATAGATGTCTTTGAAGGCTGCCCCTTGGATGAGTGTGCCACTTTGTGAGCAGGTCAGCTGTCAACATCGCAAAGCTGCGTGGTTTTGGAAGCAACGCTGCCATGAAGGCTTGTTTTTTCTTAGTGCACAATAATGGGATTATATATTAATTTGAAGACGTCCTGGTTTTCACAGAAGTTAAGGACGTAGCCAGGGAATTTGTTAACATCAGCTTTTTAAAATTGGAAATGAAATAAAGACAATTCCTGCTCAAAGTGGCATGAACAGCGGCTGTACCACATAGGCTTTCTGGTTGCACATTTTCCATTAGCTTATGAGCTGGGAGGCTTTGGCTACCTGACAGCAGTGTTTAATGTATTTGTGGAGGTTTTGGGAAAGGAAAAGAATGGTCAGGAACTTAAGGCAATAGATTTCCTCCTTCTTGCCTCATTTCCTAGCAGAGGAGCCTGGTGTCGTGCAGGGTTCCAGCTGTTGGGTTCATTGACTGTGTCTGGCAGTTTTCAGTCCATGGCATTTAAGTTTACAGAGTGCAAACATTCAGCTGGATTTGTTAGTCCTACCAGATAGCTAGAACATTAAAATCTTTTTATGATTTGATATGAGGTACAAACTAATTTCTGCTGACTGATCCTGCTGTGTTGTGTGCAATGACTGATGGTGTGCAGCTCCTCTTGGAGATAAGCGACGATTTACTGCAGAGAGACACTGTCTGTTCTGAGCTAAAGTGCTGCTACCCCAGTTTAAAATGGGAAGTACCAGTCTCTAAAAGCTCCACTGGAGACATGTTCAGGCCCTTCCTGAAGGGCTTGAGAATTGACAAGGTGCGGACTTCAGGAAGGAGGTTGGGGCCTCCAGAGAAAGTGTTCCATGTATTTCCTTTGATGGAGTACAGCTCTCCTTCCCATGGCAAGTAACTTTTGATCTGTGTTTAGATCGGAAAGGTGGGAGGGTCAGAGAGTTTAGCAGGGATTACCGGCATACTCGGCACATCACTGCTGGAGGAAAGCAGGTTTTCCTGGTGTGAGATGAGACTGGACTCAGAGGTCCTGTTTTGTGATTGGAGAGCTCCAGAGTCATCCCAGAGAGCACTAAATTGTTTAATGTGATGTAATTGCAATATTTTGTTTCGGATGATGACACTCTTAATAAATCCTGAAGAACATACTGAATGCTGGTATTTGTGTCCCTTTGTGTGTGAAGCTGGGTTGCCTTAGTTACCATGAGTTGCAGAAATCCTTGCAAGCTGACTGTGCCAGGCTCCTGAACATTACAGCACAGCAGTGTGCTGGTGGTATCTTAAATAGGGTTGTAGCAATGTGTGTGTGGGCAGAGAACAACAAAGTAGAGGGAGAATGCTTCGGAGCTGAAGTCTGTTGAACTTCTGAAAAGATGAGTAGCTTTCTCTGAGGCATGTAAGACCCAGTATGCTGATAGTGTCTTGCTGAGAGCAAGGGTGCTTATTCTGAAAAGACATCTGCTAATTCAGAAATACATCTAGCAAATTGACAGTAGGACTTAAACGTGAAAGAGGACAGCGTGAAGGAGCAAGAATTTTGTATGCTTAAGTAGTAGGGATTAACGATTGCTTTCAGCTCGGTTGCAGTTATTTTGAAAGCAGAAGTCCTCTCCTAGGTCGGAAAGCTAGGCAAAATGAAAACAAAACCCTGGTACTACTGTTTCTCCTCCTGTGGCTTCCCTCCCCAGCCCAGCCAGAAGGGCTTACAAGGTCACTAAACTTATGTGAACACATGGAGTTAGTGCTGACCTAGAGATGTTAACCACCTTGATTTTGTTACTCTGTGTTTTGCTAAGGCTAACTCCTTAGGTTTCAGGAGGAGCTGTGAAGTGCAAACGTTAGTGGAGGTAGCTCCAAAACTGAGCATAAGAACTTGGGTTTAGTACCATGTATTGTGGCTTTTGGTTGTATGCTAACATAGGTGGTGAACAAGGTTCTCCTTTTAAGTAATATGCAGTAAACTTTCCTTACTGCAAAATGATGAGTGAGAGTTGTCCTTATCCAGGCAGTGTGCGTCTTGCCGCATTCTGCTTCATCTGAGATAAAGGGTACAACTTCCCTTGGCTCTAATGGGAGCGGTTATACTGGAGTGGACTGCTCTGGAAATGCCACCCTCCATATCTCTGGGTGTGTGGGAGAGATGTGCTCGTGCTTGTGTCCCTGCCAACTGCTAAAGAGAATTTAGTTGTTAATTATCTGTCACTTGCAAGCTTCAGTGATAATTTTGAGCAACTGCCTCAGGGCATTATGAAATTCTTGAAGTCTCAGCTGCTGACCTGGCTGTTTTCCTCTTGCTGCTCTTGGCCAGTAACTCCTCTTGACAGTATAAATACTGTTGTTCTAAAAGCTATTTGGGACCTCTGATTAGTTTTTCATAGATTGGGATAAAATAGTAGTACGGCTGGGCTTCAGAAAAGCTACTGCTGTGTGCACAGATAGTGATGGGATTTAAGTTGAGCTGGGGATGTTAAGGAATAAGAGGGATGACTTGTTGGGTTATCCTCTGCATGATTTATTCCTGGGACTTCATATTAATCTTTGTATCATTCTGCATTGTTTTGGGTTTACATCTCGCAAATCTGTAAAGTGAAAGCATGCACTTCGCGCAGTTTGAAAACGGTAGCTTTTGTGTCCCAGCAAAAGATGCGGAGGTGCCTGGTTTCGTAAGAGGTATTATGTCCTAGTTACAACTGTCGGAATATGCTGGATGTTGATAACTGTGTTATGGAAAGACAACGTATTAAAATACGTTTTTTCCTGAAGGGGATAATCAGCTTGATTATAAAATACTGTGTCGCATTTTCAGGTCAGCTGGTGGTCTGTACGCTCTGCTCCTGCGTCATGAAAACAAAACAGATCTGGCTTTTCTCTGCTCACATGCTCCCTCTGCTGGCACGACTCTGCCTGGTCCCTTTGGAAACCATTGTGGTCATCAACAAATTTGCCATGATTTTCACCGGTTTGGAAGTTCTCTACTTTCTGGCATCAAATCTTCTGGTGCCCTATAACTTGGCGAAATCTGCATACAGAGAGCTCGTCCAGGTAAGGCAGCGAATGTAACAATTCTGTTGTCCTTGGCCTGAGCCTTTTTTTTCGGGAAAGAAAGAAAAAATACTTCACCTGTCTTCTGTGCAACTGTGTGTGTGTGTTAACTCATGCCATCTTAGCAAACCAAATGTGTTCCTATCCATAGCATCATCTTTCTTTAATTCATGGTAGCTTATAATTGGTATAGGTGAGCAGTTAAGACATTAGCTTGAATTATGCTGCTGGCCAGCTGAGCATGTTCACTTTGCTTGGACTTTGCTTAGTCCTTCCCAAATCCAGGCTAAAAGACAAGATTGTGGCAGAATGGAATTTATTTACAGCCTTGTTAAGTGAGCAAGGCAGTCCCTGTGCGTTAATTGTAGTAGCTGTTCATTTCAAGAAATGCCTTCTGTATAAAGAGCATTTGTAATTATAGTAGTGTTAAATTGGGAGTAACAGCAAAGCTGATTTTGACTGTAATAATCACTGACTGAGTGATTTGTAACTTGCAGACAGTGATTTGAAAGGTCTGTGGTATTTTCTTTAGAACAGCAGCATTGCTGAGACCTCTAACAAAAGTTAGCAGAAACAGAGGAGACCGATCTGACATGTATCCATTTTGTTAACGTGTTGACATCTGGTATATATTTAGTTGAAAAGACACTTTGTTAGTGATACACAAGCATCACACCTCACATTTTTTAGACGAAAATAAAATATATGTGTATATGCATCATTGTATGTATTTCAATATAAAAAGGTTGATGCTTGCTTGACCTTTGTCTGACCCACTATTTCAGGTCTCACCTCTTGCTGGATTTTTTTAAAACCAAGCCACTGTTTTTCTGCCTCCTGCTCTTCAGTCCAGAAGCAGTCTGAAAACTTACTTTTTAAGCTATTTCAAAGCCCTCTTTAGAGCTCTTTCTTTGCTGTCATATCTGTCATATACAAACAAAAACTTGGCAGCAGTAAGTGTCTAGTTTGCCAAGGTCTCAGCCTGTCATGTTGATCATTACTGTCTGGTTATTTATTTTGTATGTAATTGGTCTTTGGAGCAGAATTATCCTGCTGTGTTTGTACAGCACCTAGCGTGGTCTGATCTCGTCCATAACTAGCTTGTAGATTTGCTGATTAAAAACTAATTCGAGAGCTAACTGGCAAAGCTTCAATATCCTTGTTTCCCAGTGAGAATAGGAAAATCATGCTTACTGTGTACTTACAGTGATAATGTTTGGGTAAAACATTTCCATGTCTTTGTACAGCTCGAAGACTTGCAACAGGTTGGAACCAGCACTTCCATTCCACACTATGTGTGTGAACGGATGCAGAGTTTAGCTTCCTGAAGTCAAGCTCAGAGCAGATTCGGATTTGAGTCATGTATCTATTTTTTAGTAGATGCTATGCTTAAAACACTTCAGCATCTTATGACTATTTTAATTGCAATTGCATTCTGGGGTGAGGGGGAAATAGTTGTTTCTTGCTGGTTTTGTTTTTTTGGGAGGGGGTGAGAGTTGTGTTCTAAATATAGTTGTTACACAAGTCCCCTCATCTCTAGGATTGCTTGGCTTCCCTCCCCCCCCCCAAGTATTTCAAATCTTCGCGTGCCAGGCTGTATGACAGTGTTCCTTGTACATAGCCTTTGGACATCGATCATACTCTTTCTCCTGACTTTTTATGCGGAGGGCATAACTTCTTTTCCTTGGGAATACAGAGAAAAAGGCAGAAACTTTATAATGTGGCACTGGATTTATAGTAGTGCTGATGCTGCTTTTCAAAATGCATGTAGTAGAGAGTGGTTTGGAATGAAAAGTTGTGTGTGACTGGTTTTTGCATTGTAATGACAATGTGGGAAAACAGGATTTTTGTTTTTAAAGAGCTTGCTGCTCTTTGCTAATGTTTTTGAAACTGAACAGAAAGAGCATTGGCTCATAGTGCGTTTGTATAACTGGTTGCAGCTCCACTACAAATCAAGCTAAATATGCTTATTCCAGAGGAGGATATTGCCCTTTTTTCTTGAATATTTTTCTACGTCTATTTCCATCACTATAACTTTGTGCAGTTTAGTTTTCAGTGATGCCATCATCCTGGTGTTTGTCAGTTGGTATCAGTGGCAAAACTTAGTGGATATCGGGACGTCAAACACCAGGAGTGTTTTCTGGATGCAGCACCGTAGGGGAGAGCCCTAACTGGTGGGCCAAGGCAGCTGTGCGTGCATGTGTGTGTTGCAGACTGTGGCTATAATTTAAAAGCAGGTCCAGAACCTTGGCTGCCTACTTGCAGCAGCAGATGTCAGAAATACCTCATAGTTGCGAATCTGGTTTATAAGCGTAGCGTGACCCTTTTCCAGTGTGGTGGAGCACTCTGCCAGGAGCAGCGTAGGATTGCGTGCAGGCCAAGGGAGCCTCCTGAGGGCAGATGCACTTCCTTCACAAGTCTGTGTGCAAAGCTAAAGGCGGGAGCTTGGCACCGCGTCCCTGCCAGCAGCATATTGCTCGTCGATCGGCCGCAGTGCCTACTGCGGCAGGTCCCGTGAACCTGGGCTGTCCCTTTGTCAGACTGTAGTTTGACGTACCTCCTCTTTTCCTTTGGGATGGCTAATGGCATGTGAATTATCCTTAGCTTCCTTCTGGCTACGTTGTTGACTGTCTTTTTGTTATCAAATCATAGGTGCTGTGACCCAATAACAAACTGCATTTTTCTGTCTTGCCCAGGTGGTGGAGGTGTATGGTCTCCTGGCTTTGGGGATGTCTCTCTGGAACCAGCTGGTCGTCCCAGTTCTTTTCATGGTGTTTTGGCTTGTCTTGTTTGCTCTTCAGATCTATTCCTATTTCAGTACACGGGACCAGCCTGCCTCAAGAGAGAGGCTCCTCTTCCTCTTCTTGACAAGGTAATGAACTAGTCTGCAAATAGTTGGTCTTCTGTTTCGACTGTCTTCTGAAATGAATATTTGTGCTCTTTTAGAGACTAGATATGTAGATTAGCTTTATTGCATTTGGATACTCAACAAAAATTTGTCCTTATTGCAGCAACCATGTATGTAAACCCTGTTAAGCTTGTCCTTCAGGGGCATGGATCCCGTTCAGAACAGATAGCATTAGTAGAACTGTGGGAGAGTTCCCAAAGAAAGCAGAATATTCCTTTGAGGGAATAGCTATAACCAGAGCTTTGGTCCAGAAGTTGTTTTCAGTATACAAATTAGTTTTAAGTCTGAGATGCTTCAGCTGGAGTTCAGTCCAACTCATACCTTATTCATGATTGTGTTGCTTTCTGAGCCCCGTATGTCTTGTTTCATCGTTCTGGGGTGGGACACATTCTTGAGTTCATCCAAGCAGCCGAAGTACCCAGCTCCCAAAGTAACTTTTGATCCCAGTGGTTAATTTTGCAGAGGTGTGAAGATCTTAAAGGTACCAAATTCCTAAAAGCTTTGTAAAAACTGGTTGTAAGATAAAGGAGAGAGGCGGGTGTTAGTGCTATTATTGAGAGAAAGGCATATTTGGGGGATTCTTCCGGCTGGAACCTATGTGCCTTTGCTGACTGTTGTTTAACTAGAAATTACAGCATACAAAAGGGAGCAGGAGTGTAGGGCAGTGAGAACTGGGTGTCTTGCAGAACATGGGTTAGGCAAATCAGTGTAATACTGGGATGGGGAGAAAAGGGGTAATTGTCTAAACACACAGCTAACATAGGACATATTCTTTAAAGACCACACATCATTAGGCAACTTGAGAAACTTACTCATCAATGCAGTTTTCCAGTCAGACTTTCCAATTGCTTAGCTTTTTCTTGCCTCTGTGTGTATCTATCCATGTGTATCTATCCATAGTGTAAGCTGTCAAAATTCATTATCATTAAGGAGAAATGCCAGGAATTTTATTGTATGTAATACCAAAATTGATTACAGTGTCACTCTGCATTAGGTAAAAGCACTGTATTACCTGGTTGTTAACTAAACCATTGATGTCTGAAGTTTTTCTTTCTGTTCATATCTGCTGGAATTTTAGTTTTGTTACAACAGAGTGCCGCATTTAGCAGTTAGCAGAGGTGGGGGAAGCGATCCTTTTCCTTGTAAATAAGTTGAGTTTATTCCTGTGCTAAATTGTTAGATTTGTCGTATTCATTGCAAAACAGAGAACTTGCTTTGCAGACTTGCATTGACTTGATCTATGAGTGAATGAATACCAACTGATCTTCCTGAAGTTCTCCCAGCGATTGGAAGAATACAGAAAAACTGTTCAAATGTTCTCAGCTCTATCATAGTAGAAAAATTATAAATGCTTATTCATCTTAAAAATACAGACTCAGGTAGCACCACTAACAGCCTCTTACCCCTCAGGAGGGAGCTGAAATACCTTGTCAAGCGAGTTAATGATGTAGTGCTGACTGTTTAACAAAATGGGAGACAAGATGTGCTCTTCCATGAAAGTGAGTGAATTCTGCATCTGTGCCCTTTAAGTGTAATGATTGCTTAAAATAGTGTAGCTGGAATTCAGGTGAGAGCAGTTGGGGTGGGCAGAACAGCCGTGTCCGCTTTTCATAAGAAAGTCGTGAGAGTGGCTGTACTGGGCCAGACCAAATACGGACCTAGCCTAGGGTCCAGTTTGCAGCAGTGGCGGTAAGTGGGTACCTGGAAAGACACCCACCCGTACGTAACAGGGCAGACAGGACGCTTCGTGGTACTCTTCCAGTCCCGCATCCAATTTCAGCTGTCAGGCTGCGTTAGCTGGATATGGTTAGTACGTATTCAGTAACTCTCAAAAGAGTTCTCTTCCATCAGTTTGTGCTTTCTGCCCTTGAACCCATGTACACTTGCGTCATTTGAAAGATCCTGAGGCAAGGAGTTTCACAGCTTAGCTTGGTCTGTATAATGAAAAATCCATTTTGTTTGTTTGAATCCATGTAGTTTCATTCGGGGTCCCTCAATTCATGTAGTGGTGGTGGTAAGACCAAACAGTTCTTTTCTTTAAAATTGAGAGTAGCGTAGGTCTGTGCTTCCCAGACTGGAAAGCTCTTGCTTGCGTGTTTGCTGTTTGAAAGCTGTTTCGTACCTTTCATTGTCCTTGTTGTTCCTCTCAAAATCTTTTCCATGGGCATGTGAGTGCTGTGATTTTTGAGAAGCTTTGAAGAGTTCAGCTCTTTGGGACAATTTATAAACTTATACTTGACATATGAACAGAACACTGAAAGCTCCCCAGGCTTCTCTTTGAGCTCTTAAGCTCCTCTGAGACCCTTGCGTAGTAGATGATCTGGAAATAAGTTTAAGAAGGATACTAAAATTACTCTGACAAAAAAGGATTGGGCATCAGGCAGTAAAGCCAGGATTCTTCATTTCTGATAATTTATTTTGAAGCAAAACTTAGACTTGCTCAGATATGCTATAGAATTAGCTGCTTTAAATACTGCGTTTCTCACTGCCTTGACTGGCAGGACCATTTAGAAGCTTTCTCGGCCCTGCTTGACTTGATAAACTGGCAGAATTTGAAGGCTTACCAGAAGCACTGCGAATAGTATATGTAAACACATCGATATTTTCTGCTGTGAATTGCTTTCAAAGGAGGTTTCCAGTTGAAGTAGTCATTAAAAGAGAAAAAGTAAATGTCTCTTGGACGAGCTTTGAAGCATATGCTTCCTCAAAACTCTCTTGTCTTCTCAGAGCACTGGGCTAGTTCACTCTTCAGTCAGTTAATTAGCATGACATGGTTTTGACCACCGTAATGTCTCTCACAAGACTACTATCCTGGTGAACAAGCGAAGATAGATTTTTTTTTTTTTTTTTTTTTTTTTTTT
>Ga0181612_161872_pt1 | contig 17441 bp, 19 predicted proteins | sample HoacroProtozoa21_FD_119630 | JGI IMG/M metagenome (GOLD analysis project Ga0181612, IMG submission 119630) | Hoatzin crop microbial communities from Cojedes, Venezuel. Combined Assembly of Gp0051906, Gp0051904, Gp0051908 | reverse complement strand
TGTTTGCAACCGAGTTGAAAAATCTTTCAATAGATTGCCTTTCTTTTTCAACCGTGCAACATTCCAACATGGTCATTTCCCAAATTTTGCCTGTTAGCCTATCACATAATAAATCATGCTTTTCATTTTCGCCCCTAAATGGATACTCTAAACCACATTCACAATAAATATCAATCAATTCAATAACGACATCTAAAACGTCATGGGCAATTAGACACTTTGCCAAAAAATCAGCGTTAAATAAATCGCTGTTTTGGTCTAACAAGAAATTATTTTTAAACATAACTAAATGAAAATCACCCAATTAAGTAGGTTTGTCTTAGGTTATAGTCGTAACCTTTCACGCCCTTTCGGTTGCGTAAAACCTTATAATTGAGTGAGTTATAAGTTTGAAAAATCATTTGACTAATATTTAAGACGTTGCAAAGGTAGTGAATTTTTCTAACTTGCAACTATTTCAGTAGCTTTTTTTGTTTTTCTTAGGTAGATTTTTGTATTTTTGTAGCGTTTTTTGTTTTTACTTGTAAATCAATGATTTAAGTAAGTACCCAAATAGTTCATTTTCCTATTAGGTAAAATTTCAAAAACGTTAATTTGTTGGTTTAAAACGTTTTAGTTATTTTTAGGTACTTAATTTGTGTACTTTTTATGTACCTTTTTCTAAATTTCATTTTTTTGTGTACCCATGTATTTAGTTAGTCGGTGGGTGGTGCTGCTGCTGTTTGGTGGTGGTGGGTGGTCGTGGTGGCTACATCAGCACATCAGCACATCAGCACATCAGAAAAAAAGCGTTCATGTTTCACAACATAAACGCCCCAATCAAAAAATAAATAACAATAAGCAAAATCAATTATGAAAAACTTACATATTCATCAAATTACAAAAGTAACTAAACAATAAAAAACAACGGACAAAAAACAATGTTTTATCACTTAACCAATTTGTTATAATTGATTGTCACAACTTTTGATATACCGCTATAAATATCAAATAATTGTGTTATATCCACTTTTTCTATAATTCCGTTGCACTCATTCAAAAACGCATTAATAGCGTTGTTTGCTTTTTCGTGCAACGACATCAATTTTGCTGCTTTTTCGCTTTCAACAAATATGCCTACATCAGCCGTTATTATTTCGGTGCTGTTAGATACTTTAACCGCTTTTCCCTTTTCAATAGCGCAAAAGCGTTTAAACGTGGGTGCAAAATATGTTATAAAGTCAATATAATAACGCTTTTGCAAAGTGTGAAATAATATTGCTTTAATCTTTTCTATATCTACATCAGACAATTTTACACAATCAATTATCACATCATTTGACACTGCTTTTGCTGCTTTATCAAATAGCGGTGTTTCGGTGTAATCGCTTTCGGTGGTCGGTGGTGTTAATTGTCGTTCATAACTTTCAAAAGCATTTAACATCATTTGTTTATTCTTTGGTGCTGCTTTTTTCATTCCAAACAATTCTAAAATGATAGCTTTTGTCGGTGTAATTTTGTAATAATTCAGTAGTAGAATTATTTCGTTTGCTGCTTGCAAAGTACGGGTAATTATGCGGTTTTTTTCCCTTACTAAATCAGGGTCGCAATAGATTAATTTTTTACTAAAACTCATAACGTTTAAATTATTGATTATTAGTTATTTTCAACTTGTTCGCGTTTGTCTATCACTTCAACAATTAACGGGTCTATTTCTGCACCTAACAATGTAGTATCTAATTTGCCACATTGTAGCGCATTTAATAGTACTCGCTTTAACGTGGGTGTTAATTCCAAAATCATTGATTAATTGACTTTAAAGAATTAATAATTTCGGTGGTGTCGTGGTCGGTGGGTGGTGGTGTGGTGTCGTTATCCACATCAGCCAAAAACGACAAAAATTTTTCTTCTGTTTCTAACATAGTGATTATTATTTTTTGTTTTTACGTTCATTTAATTCACGTTGTTTTAAGTTATTAAGCAAAATAATATTTTGCCCAAAATTATCATGAAAATTGATAGCGTTATTTGTGTCGCTGTTTAAACCATGCAATAAACGCCTTAAATCTTTTTCTAGCAACTTATATTTATCTATCAATTTAGATTTTAAGTTATCTAAATCTTTGCCGTTAATCGTGTTCCCACTAGCTTTATTTAACGCTGTTAAAACGTCTTTTTCAACTGCTTTATAAATTCGCTTTTCTAGCTGTGGTAACATTTGCAGGTCGGCAAAATCAGCCGTTTCTATGTAGCTGTTTCTTGGGCTGCTTGCCCGCGTTGTTCCGCTTGATTTTCCCATTTCTTTTAATCTTTTAATCTATCTACAATGATATTTATTTGTTCATCTGTTAAATCATTGAAATTTACGGCTGTTTCAACTGCTTGCAATCTTGGCAAAACATATCCTAATAATTGGGTAATTAATTTTACCCGTTCATAAGGTTCTAATAATTGCAAGTCGGTTGTAAATTGTTGCCGATTGTCTATTACCACACTTTGCACCCAATTACGCAAATTTGCGGTAACTTTATTTTTACTTCCCTTTGGTCGCCCTTTGGGGTTGTTTGTTTGTCCTTTTCTTAATCCCATATTTTTGTAGTTTTATATTTGTTATTAAAAATTCTTGGTGTGGTCTATTACCTAAAATCAAAAATAAGGCTGTTTAAATCAATTCTAACAACGTTTTTTATTTTTGACGGGTAATTATACGTTTCACCGAAAAAACGCGCTTAAAACGCATTTATAGCGTTTTTCGGTTTAAAAATCGCCCTCATAATCTTCTGGGGGGTGGTCAATAGCTTCAAAGGGTATTCCCCTTTTTCCCAACTTGTTGGCTATATGCATTTTAAATTCGTTTTGCCGTTTTTGGTATGCTTTTTCTTGGTCGGTGGTGCTGTTTTGCTTTAAATATTTTTCGCTTTTAATTCTCAATACGCTATAAAAGTGGGTCGGGGTTATTTCGGTGGGTGGTAGTCGGTTCATTTCCCACTCTGTTAGTATTTCATTTGCTAGTCGGTGGTATTCCGTTGCATTGATAGCTAAATTATTACTAGCTTTTTCAATGTATTCAGAATTAAAAACAACTGCTTTTAAATCATTCAACACATCAACCGCGCCCAAAATTTTTACTTTTTCTTTTTCTTTTTCTTTTTGCGTGTTGTTATTGTTGTTGTTATTGTTATTGTCTTTGTTATTGTTATTGTTATTGTTATTGCTATACATTCGTATTCGGTCGTATTCGGTCGTATTCGTTTCTATACGGTCGTATTCCGTTGTATTCGGTTGTTCCTTTTCGTATTCCGTTGTATTCCAACGTTTTAAAATGTTACGTTTATTTTGTTCGCATTTTGCTAAATAGCGTTTTTTATACTCATTCATTTCCCTTATTATATCCCTTTGCACTTTGCGCAAATAAGCATTATTATTTAGTAACTCATTCGCTTGTTGTTCATTTTCTTTTGCTGCTTGGTCGTTACTGCTTTCGGTGGTTATCTCATTGAGTACGCCAAACAATAACGCACCTAACTGCAATAAATTAAAATCACCTTTGCAATCGCTTGCAAGCGTATCAGCTATTTTTATAATTCCGTTCATTCCGTTGCTGTTTAGTCGGTGGGTGGTGGTGGGTGGTTACATCAATCAATCACCCAAATAATAAACTTTGTATTTTTTACCGCTTTCGGTTTTTTTCCAATAGTCTAGAATGTTATGCCCATATTTGCGTAAATAAGCAATCGCCCGTCTTGGGTCTGCAACGTAACAATTTAGCGTTAAATCAATAGTGCTGACTGCTTTATTTTTGTCGGTGGGTAAATAGTTTAATACCCTTTGCAAATTGGTTAATTTGTTACTCATATTCATTAATATTTTTTATTAGTAAGTTATTAATTTCGTGCTGTTTATATAAGTTTTTTCTACCTATTTTGGTAGGTATTAATATGCCTTTGTTTTTCCAGTGCCAAAGCGTTGCTTTTGATACGTTCAAAATCTTGCATACCTCATTAGCCGTTAATGTTGCTTTTACTTGCTTTTCGGCTGTTTCTTGGTTGTTTCGTTCTGTGACATCTTCAATGATGTATGCAACCAAATTTTTTAAATCGTTCAAAGGTATTGAAATAGTGACACTATTACAATCGCTTTTTGCTAGTATGTTATTTAATAAGTCGCTCATATTATGATTGTTATTTGTTTTTTTGTTTTGGTTGTGGTCGGTGGTCGTGGGTGGTGCTGTTAGTTACAACTTTGTGACCTTTTTATTTGTCGGTTGTAACAACTTTTGCACATCAGTAATTTTGTAGTATTTTCTACCTACACCCGTAATTTGATAAGGCGTTAAATTGTGCCTTATTATATCCCACTTGGAACGGGTTATTCCCAAAAAATTCATAGCTTCAACCGCTAAAAAGTAGCCGTTTGGTGCTTTTTCTTTTCCTTTCATAAGTTTTTGATTATCAATATTTTTATATTTGTTGCTGTTAAATCGCTTTTGCAAATTTAGATAGTTTGCAACTATTTAGGCATTTTTGGGGTGTTTAGCTATAAACAAATTAATAAATAGCTAGCTATCAATTTATTATATAACTATTTGTTTAAGGAATTTTTTTAACATTTACGGCTGTTTTGTCGTGGTGTCGTGGGTGGTTGTTTCTTGGTGTCGTGGTGTCGTGGTTACTACATCAGCATATAAAACCACTCTATTAGCTTATTTTGTCGGTGGTGGGTAATTATACCGCTTAACTAAAAAAGTCGCTTAAAACTCAAATAAACGGCTGTTTTGGTGCTTTTGTCGGTGGTGGTGTGGTGGTGGTTATTGTCGTGTGTGCTGCTTGGTGGGTGGTTTTGGTCTATTTGTAATAATAACGCTTTCGAGCTGTGCAAAATCAGCCGTTTTTTTTGTTCTTTTTGTCGCTTGGTGGTCGTGTGCTGCTTGGTGGTTGTTACATCATACATCAGCATACAAAAAACAACCGCAAAAGTTATCCTTTGCGGTCGTGGTCGTGGTGTGGTCGGTGGTGCTGTTAGTCTAGCATGGAAATTAAATTTTCTTTCATTTCATCATCAATAACGCGGTATCTAGCAAAAGCGGTTGAATTTTCTGTGTGTCCACTCATAGACGCTATTAAATTCGGGTCTGCAACTTTTTTGTATAAGTTACCTATAAATGTTTTTCTTGCTGTGTGTGTTGTCGCTGCTTCATTGATAGGTACGTTAATTTCGTTCCCTTTTGTGTCTAGTGTTATAACGTTTCTAGTTATTCCGCAAATAGTAAGTATTTTTCTAATTTGGTCGTTATAGATAGGAAAAGATTTAACGGGTAATAAGCGGTGTTTATTCGCATATTTAGATACTATTTCAATCGCTTTTGGGTGCAAAGGTACTCGCACAACATTTGCCCGTTTGTGTCGTGTCTTAATTGGAATGTATTCTAAAAAATTGCCTTTTATATTGTCGGCTGTTAGTCGCTTTAAATCGCTATATCTACAACCAACAAAACAATGAAATATAAATACATCTCTTGCAACTTGCAGGCTAGTAGGAAATTTTGATAAATCTTTATCAGCTATTAAATTACGTTCATCAATAGTTAGATAAAACGGGGTGGCAAAATTTTGAGCAACTTTTTCAACCTTTTCAAGTGGTGATTTAGTGATAACATCATTTTTGACTAGCCAATTAAAAAACGTTGTTAGTGCTGTTTGATATTGTCTTATTGTGTTATTGCTTTTATCTGTTATTAGATTGATATTATAACCTTTGTAGGTTATTTTACTTGCTATTTTTGGGTATCTTTTTAATAGCGTTTTTTCGCTTTCCAAATAAGGCGCAAAACCTTTTAATAAATCGGTTGTTATATCTGTAACGTATTTAATTCTCAATCGCTTCAACAATGAAATAAAATTGCAATATCTGTAAAACGCTATTTTTGCCGATATATGATTAAATTTTTGTGTTCCTTTATAGGTAGCAATAAATTCATCATATAATTGCCAAATATCAAAGGTTTGGTTTTGGGTGGTGGTTATATCTGTGAAATCTGTAAAATCTGTTATAACATCATTCCCAAAAACTAGCTGCTGCAATTCTTGTTTTGTTGCTAGTGGGTGGGTGGTGCTGTGCAAAATCAATCTGTTCTCAATCTCATTTAATTGCTTTTCTAGTTTAGTCAATTCTAAAATGATAGTGTTATTAATTCGTGGTCGTTTAATTGCACCGCTTGACACATCAAAAAATTTTGGGTCTATAAATAGACCGCTTTTTAGTCGGTGCTTTACATTAGCGTTCACGCTTAACCGCAAAATAATTTCACTTTTGCCGATTTTGTTCGGTTTTAAAAGATAGCGTTTAATTGTACTCATTTGTTTTGTCCTTTTTTGTCCTTTTTTGTCCTTTCAAAGTTAAAACAAACTTAACCGCTTTAAAATCTTTTTTCGCTTTCGCTATCAACAAATATTTATCTATCAATAAAGTAAGGTAATTATTTGTTTAATAGCGTTTTAAAAAATTATTCTTGTTAGAAAATTAATATCCGATTATCGGTTACTCAATTGATTACAGCGCACAAAATTACTGCTTGCTACCTAATCTGTCAAGAATGCACCTATAAGTAACTAAGTTACTAAAAAGTAAGAATTGAGCGATAACAAGATCTCAGGCAAAAGCGCACACGAGCACTTTAACCTCCTTTAACATCGCCATCCCCTTCCACGACTGCCCATCGCGATGTGCAACGAGAGTTATGTGCCGTTTAACTTTTGTTAACTAAATTCCTTTTCTTCACCTGCTTACTTATAGAAACAATTGCGTAACTTTGCACAATACAACCGCACAACAATGACCGATACCGATATCCAATACCGCACTTGCCCCATCCGCAATGTGCTCAGCAAGTTTGGCGACAAATGGTCGCTACTCGTGCTCTACACGCTACACCACGCCCCTGGCGGAGTGATGCGTTTCAACCAGCTACACCGCCAGATGAGTGACTGCTCGCAAAAGATGCTCTCACAGACGCTCAAAAATCTGCAACAGCACCACCTCATCAACCGCGTGCTATACCCTGAGGTGCCACCTCGCGTGGAGTACTCACTCTCGCCCATAGGGCAGTCGCTCATGCCCAACATAGATAGCCTCATTGAGTGGGCCAACCAGCACTTCGAGGCTGTAGTGACCCCCTAAGTGATGGCTTCTGCCTTGAGCAGATAACCCACATCAATCGTCTTTATCAAAAAAATTCATTACCTTATACACATCGATACATATATGTACACACCACAACACGGATTTTATATCGCTCATGGGCCTAATGGACCCATCAGCATACTAGGCAACATGGCCAATAGGCACGGTTTGATTGCTGGCGCCACAGGCACGGGCAAGACCGTGACACTACAAGTCATTGCCGAGAGTTTCAGCAAAGCGGGAGTGCCTTGTTTCATGGCCGATATGAAGGGGGACTTGTCGGGCATCAGCCAAGCTGGCAAGCTATCAAGTTTCATCGAGAAACGGTTGCCCGAATTTGGCCTCCAAGAGAGCGAGCTCACCTTTGAGGGCTGCCCAGTACGCTTCTACGACGTGTTTGGCGAGCAAGGCATCCCTATGCGTGCCACCGTGTCACAAATGGGGCCACAGCTGCTAGCACGCATCATGGGGCTCAACGACACCCAGACGGGCGTGCTCAACATCCTGTTCCGCATCATCGACGACAAGGGCATCTTGCTCGACGACATCAAAGACCTGCGCTCGTCGCTCGATTGGCTCTCGAAACACGCCAAGGAATACACCACCCAATATGGCAACATCGCTAGTGCCACCGTGGGAGCCATACAGCGGGCACTGCTGCAACTCGAGAACCAAGGTGCCGACAAGTTTTTTGGTATCCCCTCGTTTGACATCAACGACCTGATGGCCACACGCAATGGACGGGGCGTGATGAGTGTGCTAGCTGCCGACAAATTGATGCTGCAGCCCAAACTCTACAGCACCTTCTTGCTATGGCTACTCAGCGAGCTCTACTCCACCCTACCCGAAGTGGGTGACCTCGACAAACCCAAGCTAGTGTTCTTCTTCGACGAGGCACACATGCTATTCGACGACACCAGCAAGGCTCTCACCGAGAAGATTGAGCAAGTGATTCGCCTCATACGCAGCAAGGGCGTGGGCGTGTACTTCATCACACAGCTACCCACCGATATACCCGAAATCATCCTAGGCCAACTAGGCAACCGTGTGCAGCATGCCCTGCGTGCCTACACACCCAAAGATCAAAAAGCGGTCAAGACCGCTGCCGACACCTTCCGCGTCAATCCCAACTTCAACACCGCCGAGGCCATCACTACCCTCGAGACGGGCGAAGCACTGGTATCGCTACTCGATGAGAAAGGCGCTCCCACAATAGTCGAGCGAGCCAAAATCTTGTTCCCTCTGAGCCAGATAGGGCCCATCACCGAGCAACAGCGCACCGACATCATCAACGAGGAGAGCGATATCCGCAAGAAGTACAAGGATGCCGCTGAGCGCGAGAGCGCCTTTGAGGTGTTCCAGCGCGAAGCCGAACAAGCCGCCAAAGACGCTGAGCAGCAAGCCGAAGCCAAAGATAAGAAAAAGAAGAAATCACTATGGAGCAAAATTTGGGCAGCTATCGTCACTGCCGTCACTGGCACACTAGCCACCGTGATAGGCTCCACCATCAGCGGAAAAATCACTGGCAAAAAGACGGCTAGCACCAAAGACGTGGCAGGACGCGTGGTGCGCAACACCACCAGCGCAGTCACCCGCAAAATCACGCGCGACATACTAGGTAACCTCACCAAATGACGCCACCAAGTAGCCCACCGCCAACATTTGGAGAAGTCAAGCAAAACACTTATCTTTGTGCCAATGTGATGAACATCCCCCAAAAAGACTAGGAATCATCAATAACCTCAATAAAAACATTAACTGAAACAATTATGAACGAAATTGCAAAATTAAAACCAACATGCATCTGGCGCAACTTTGACGCGCTCACACAAGTGCCACGACCCTCAGGTCATGTCGAGAAAGTGCAGCAATTCTTGCTCGACTTTGCTAAGCAAGTGGGCGTAGAAGCTTTCCAAGACCCTGCTGGCAACATCGTGATGCGCAAGCCTGCAACACCAGGAATGGAAAACCGCAAGTGCATCACCCTGCAAGCCCACATGGACATGGTGCCACAAAAGACGCCTGAAAGCAAGCACAACTTTGAGACCGACCCCATCGAGACCTATATCGATGGCGAGTGGGTAAAAGCTCGTGGCACTACCCTAGGTGCCGACGATGGACTCGGTGTAGCGGCTATCATGGCTGTGATGGAAGACAAGACACTCAAGCATGGACCCATCGAGGGACTCATCACGCGCGACGAGGAGACGGGAATGTATGGTGCCAACGACCTGCCCAAGGGACAGATGCACGGCGACATCCTATTCAACCTCGATAGCGAGACGTGGGGCAAATTTGTGATTGGTAGTGCAGGTGGTATCGATATCGTATGCCAACGCGACTACAAGGAGGTCAAGACCGAGAGCGGTGACCAAGCCGTATGCATCACCCTCAAGGGGCTCAAAGGTGGGCACAGTGGACTAGAAATACACGAGGGCCGCGCCAATGCCAACAAGCTCATGGCACGACTCGTGCAAAAGGCTATCAAGGAGCACAACGCCCGACTCGTGAGCTGGCATGGTGGCAACATGCGCAACGCCATCCCCTTTAAGGCCGAGGTGGTGATGACCCTGCCCGAGGACAACCTCAAAGGACTCAAAAAGCTTGTCAAAGAGCTGAAAGCCCTCTTTGAAAGTGAATTTAAACTCATCGAAGATGGCGTGGACTTGACACTCAAAACCATCGACCGTCCCAAGACCAAAATGGCGGTCGCCGACCAAACGACTATCCTCAGGGCCATCTATGCTTGCCACGACGGCGTGGTGCGCATGATTCCAGCCTATCCCAACGTGGTAGAGACCTCTAGCAACCTAGCCATCATCGATATCGAGAATGGCAAAGCCACTGTGCAAATCTTGGCACGCTCGGCACGCGAAGATATGAAAGAGTATGTGGTCAAGATGCTCATGACTTGTTTCCACATGGCCGACTTTAAAGTAGAAACGAGTGGCGACTATGTGGGCTGGGACCCCAATCCCGATAGCGAAGCCCTGCACATGTTGCTCGACCTCTACAAGCAACTGTTCAACCAAGAGGGCATCGTGCAAGTGGACCACGCAGGTCTTGAATGCTCTATCATCTTGAGCAAATATCCAGGTATGGACGTGGTGAGCTTCGGCCCCACCTTGCGCAGCCCACACACCACCATCGAGCGGGCCTACATCCCTGCAGCAGAGCCCTTCTGGCAGCTACTCGTCAAAGCACTCGAAGAGGTGCCTGTGAAGCAGTAACGAGCAGCGAGGGCTACTAGACCACACCAACAACGGCCAGCACACACTATAGGGGCAAAGCGATGAACCATCATCGTCCTAGTTCCTAGCATGTGCTGGCCGTTGGTCGTGTGTGCGCGTGTGTTCAACTATTCCCACGCGAGGCCATCTAGCCCCCGCATAGCATCAAGCAGTGGTCGATTGAGCGCTGCTGCGATACTCCATCGGGGTGCAGCCAGTGCGCTTTTTGAAAAAGCGCGAGAAGTGCTGAGCATATTGAAATCCTAGGCTATAGGCCACTTCAGCGACCGACTTGTCGGTGCCAAGCAGCATCTCTTTGCCCAAGTCCACAATGCGATTGAGGATAATGTCTTGAGGAGAATTGCCTGTGAGCTTCTTGATGAGGTCGCCAAAGTAGTTGGGTGACAGGCATATCTTGTCAGCAAAATACTTGACCGTAGGCAACCCAGCCGTGTGCACTTGGTCGCTTTGCATATACTCGTTGAGCAGCAGCTCAAACCGCTCAAGGATGCCCTGATTGGTCGTCGTGCGCGTTGTGAACTGGCGGTCATAGAAGCGCATGCAATATTCCAACAACAGCTCAATGTTCATCACAATAATGTCGCGAGTGTGATGGTCGGTAGTTTGCTCGCTCTCGACACGGATTTTCTCCATGCAATCGACAATGGTGGCACGCTCTTGGTCGCTCATGTGCAATGCTTCGTTGCTCGAATAAGCAAAAAAGCTATACCGCGACATCTTGCGGCCGAGTGCTGTGCCTGCAACCAGCTTCTTATCAAACAGCAAGGCTGTGCAACGCGGGCGCACACCAGCAGGCGCTTGGCAACGCACCACCTGACCTGGACCTATCGACACGATGGTGCCCTCGTTGTAGTCATAGGTAGTCATGCCATATTGCATTTCGCCACATCGCGCATACTTGAGAAACATAGCATAAAAGCCAAAGTTAGTCACATCGTCCACCGCATTGGTGGCCTGGTCTAACTCCACCACACACACCAGTGGGTTATAGCTAGTCAGCCCATATAGCTCACAATAGCGGTCGGGGCTATCGAGTTGCACAATCTTATCCATATTTCCTTCTTTTTTTATCATCACAAAGATAATCAAATTTGACAACATCGCCAAATCCATAGCCCCCTGCTAGGGCGAGACTATCACTTGAGATATTGGGTAAAGAAGGCCTCAATCTGGTCAAAGGGGATAGCATCTTTGCCGCCACCATCATAGAGGTCGCAATGGCTAGCACCTGGCACAATGAGCAATCGCTTGTTATCGCGGTAAGGGGTGTAGCTAGTCATATCACGATAGGCATCCTCGCTAAAGTAGCGCGAATGGGCGTTCTCGCCATGAATGAGCAGCACTGCCGAGCGTATCTCCTTGCTATATTGCAAGATAGGTTGATTGACAAACGACATGCAACCTGTCACCGTCCAGCCATCGGTGCTGTTGCCACTGCGTGCATGGTAGCCACGTGGAGTCTTGTAGTAGTCATAGTAGTCTTTGACAAATTGGGGAGCATCAGCGGGCAATGGGTTCACCACACCGCCTCCTTGCTCATAATAGCCTTGAGCATAGTCCTTGGTGCGCTGAGCATTGAGAGCCACTTTGGCCTCGTGACGCGCCTGCTCATTATCGTTAGCATCAAAATAGCCATTCGCATTCACGCGGCTCATATCATACATCGTGCTGGTGACCGTAGCCTTGATGCGCGTGTCGAGAGCTGCTGCATTGATGGCCATACCACCCCAGCCACAAATGCCGATGATACCAATGCGCTCAGCATCCACATTGGGCTGTGTGCTCAAAAAATCTACCGCAGCCATAAAGTCCTCGGTGTTGATGTCGGGCGAAGCCACACGGCGTGGTGAGCCCCCACTCTCGCCCGTAAACGAAGGGTCAAATGCGAGGGCCACAAAGCCACGCTCTGCCATTGTCTGTGCATACAAACCGCTACATTGCTCTTTGACCGCACCAAATGGGCCACTCACTGCAATAGCAGGCAAAACGCCTGTAGCACCTTTAGGAGTGTAGAGGTCGGCTGCCAACGTGATGCCATATCGGTTGACAAACGTAACCTTTTGATGATTCACTCGGTCGCTCTTGGCAAAGGTCTTGTCCCATTGCTGCGTGAGATGCAGCTCTTGCTTGATGATGTTGCTACCTTTCATAATGTTGTTGCGGGTTTGTGCCTGCGCTCCCTGTCCAAACAGCAAAGCGCATGCTAGTGTTGCGAATAATAATGTTGTTGATTTCATCGTTTTGAGTAGTCACTAAGTTTTGATACGGCAAAGGTAGAGCCATTGTCACCGACAACAGCTACCACTTTTACCGCAATTGCAACCACTATTGCGGTTATGCAACCCTAACGGCTGCAACCAAAATCATAGCAAAGACTCGTTAACCACGCGATTGCAAGCGCAAATAGCACAAGCCATACCACATGACGACCACAAAACAAATCAGTGGCACCACAAACGACAAGTTGACCGATGCCACCCCACCCCACGAGGGTCCATCGATGATAAACGCTTGCACCGCAGGCAACAAGCTACCACCCAAAATGGCCATTATCAAGCCCGCCGATCCCAATTCGGTATCGCCGCCCACGCCATACAGCGCAAGGCTATAGATGGTGGGAAACATCAAACTCATGCACGCCGACACACCCACCAAGCAATAGATGCCTGGCCGACCACCTACCACGATGGTCACACTCAACAGCCCGATTGCCACAGCGGCAAAGAAAGCTAACAAGCGACTAGGCTCAAAATATTTCATCAGATAGGTGCTCACAAAGCGCAGCACACAGAAGCACACCATCGCCACAATGTTCAAGCGTTGCGAGAGCACCTCGGCGGCTTGCTCGCTCATGCCCTCACCCATGAACACATGAGTGCCATATTGGATGATAAACGTCCAGCAAGTGATTTGAGCGCCCACATAGAAGAATTGCGCCACCACGCCCCACCGATAAGCCACATTGTGCCACAGCCTACCCAGCGAGGCACCCAACCGCAACGAGGGCTGCTCACCTGACGAATCCTCGCCCGACTGCTTGCCTGGCATGCGCACAATCGCTATCAGCACAAACAAGACCACCAGCACGGCGGCAATCCACACATAGGGCTGTATGAGTATCGCCAAGTCGGACTGCTTAAGCGCCTCAAATTGAGCATCGTCGAGTTGCGCCCGTTGGGCAGTGTCGAGGGGTGACAGACGGGCCTGTATCAAGTTCATAGCCACAAACATGCCCGCTAGCGACCCGATAGGGTTAAACGACTGCGCTAGCGTCAATCGGCGAGTGGCCGTTGCGGGGTCACCCATGAGCAAGATGAAGGGGTTGGCACTAGTCTCGAGAAACGACAAGCCACAGGTGAGCACAAAGTAGGCGAGCAGAAACGGTGCAAACACCCCACTAGCGCGCGCTGGCACAAAGAGCAACACCCCTATTGTGTAGAGCGCCAAACCTAGCAAAATGCCACTCTTGTAGCTGTGACGACGTATGAACAACGCGGCAGGCAAAGCCATGCAAAAATATCCCCCATAAAATGCGACCTGCACCAATGTGCCATCGGTCACACTCATGCGAAATATTTTGCTAAAGGCCTTCACCATCGGGTTGGTGATATCGTTGGCAAAGCCCCACAAGGCAAAGCAACAGGTCACTAGCACAAAGGGCAACACATAGTTCACGCCATGCTTGCTCACCAGCAAGCGGCTCTTGCTGGCAGGGTCACTCATCGGGCTCCAATTTAAATATCCGTTCCATCAATTGCCATTTGGCTGTCGAGGGTGCATCGGGGTCGCAGCCTTGAAATTGGGCCACATAGGCCTCCCATTGGGCCTGACCAGGCAACTTGGCTAATCGGGCGTTGTCGGCTTCCCAGTCAAAATCATCCTCAGTGTCGCATATCATAAATAGCCTATTGCCTAGCCTATATATCTGCATATCCACGATGCCCACGCTACGGATGCCCGCTTGTATCTCGGGCCACACATGAGCGTGAGCCTCTACATATTGTGCTATCATCTTGGGGTCATCCCGCAAGTCTAGTGTCTGACAATATCTCTTCATTGGTTGTGCTCTAGTTTGTGATTTTTTTGTTTTCTGAGGGGGGACTATCCTATCTCTCGATATTGGGCAGTTATGCTACATGCCCCCGCGACGAATGGTGAGCGAGATAGCTTGGGCAGGGAAATGGTCGCGGTCACGACACACCAGCGCTAGATAGCCACCGCCACCAGCGCCTGGCATCTTCCACGCCAACACCCCATCGAGGGCGCTATAGCGGTCGATATAGTCTTGCACACCAGGCTGCATCATGGCTGGGAACATTGCCACCTGTGCAGCAAACGAGGCACGATAGGCTGCTGCAAAGTCGTCGAGGTGCCTACGCTGGATGGCTTGCCAGCAATCTTCGGCGGCCGCAGCGAGTGCCTGCACCTTGGCATCGGTAATGTCCTTGCCCTCGACCACATTGCAACCCTCGCGACGTGGAAACATTGGCACCATGCACAAGTGGTCCTCAAGCCATTGCAACAGGCGTTGGTCTTGGGTGTACTCGATGCGGGTGGGCCAAAAACCACCCTCATAGTAGTGCCGCGACAAGCCTGGCACACAGATGCCAATAGCGTCTTGCGCCCCCGACACAAAGCCATCCTTGCGCTCAGGGTCGTTCTCAAAGCAAAACACCAGCCGCGCTAGGGTCTCGGGGTCCATATTGGGCAACTGGTAGGGCCAAATGCGCTTAATCACGTTGCGCGTCGAAGTCGATAGGCCACACCGCTCACGTATCTCAAACGTGGGCTCTAGCGAGATGGTAATCGCCCATCCTGGAGCATGGCACGACACATAGGGCTGGTCAATCCACGTGCCCGCTAAGTCTAAGCGGGTGGGTAGCTGACTCGCGGTCTGCTTCAAGGCAGTGCTGCTGCGAGCATCTAGCCCCTCACGAGGCACCCGCTTGAGTACCACATAGTCCATACCACGCTCTTGGCACAATGCCCGCTTCTCGGCACAGTCGCCGTCCTCGTTGACCACCAGCACGTCGGGATGTATGATATCTAGCGTGGGCAAGAAATCGATATAGCCCGACCCTTGATTGATATAGGCTTGCTTCACATAGCGTATGGCACGCACCATGAACAGGCGCTCTTGCTCGCTATAGATGGGCTTGTGGTGCTTATAGCCCACTATTGTCTCATCAGAGCCAATGCCCACATACAAGTCGCCATACTGTGATGCTTCTCTAAAAAACTCCACATGACCTGAGTGCAACAAGTCGTAGCACCCCGACACAAACACCTTTTTTGCCTCAGCCATTGCTATTTTTTTTGTTTTCTTCTTGGCAAAGATACACTCTTTTTGCGAAAAAATCTGTGCATTCCAAAAATATTCATTACCTTTGCCTTCACTAGTTACCTACTCAACATTATCAACCATTATAATTAACGCTTACGACATTGGAAAATCAAGTTCTGGCGCTTAACGCCAATCAAGTGGTTGCCTATCTGCAAAAGCAACCTCACGACCTCACCAAAGCCGACATCATACGCTTTATCGAGGACAACAGCATCCGCATGGTCAACTTCATGTATCCTGGCGGTGACGGCAAGCTCAAAACCCTCAACTTCGTTATCAACAACAAGCACTACCTCAACACCATACTCACCTGCGGTGAGCGTGTGGATGGCTCTAGCCTGTTTAGCTTCATCCAAGCAAGTTCTAGCGACTTGTATGTGTTGCCACGCTTCAGCACCGCGTTTGTTGACCCCTTTGCCGAGATTCCCACGCTGTGCCTGCTGTGCTCCTTCTTTGACAAAGATGGCAACCCGCTAGAGAGCTCACCCGAGCACACACTCGTCAAGGCTGCAGCCGCCTTTCGCGAGACCACAGGCATGGACTATCATGCTATGGGCGAATTGGAATACTACGTGATTAGGCCATCGGTGCCCTTCTACCCTGCTCGCGACCAGCATGGCTATCACGAGTCGATGCCCTATGCCAAGACCAACGACTTCCGCCAGCGCTGCATGCACTACATCGCCCAAGCAGGTGGGCAAATCAAGTACGGCCACAGCGAAGTGGGCAACTTTGAGCAAGATGGCGTGGTCTATGAGCAAAACGAAATCGAGTTCTTGCCCGTGCCCGTGTGCGACGCTGCCGACCAGCTGATGGTGGCCAAGTGGGTCATCCGCAACCTAGCGTTTCGCGAGAACCTCAACGTCACCTTCGCCCCCAAAATCACCACAGGCAAGGCAGGCTCAGGCTTACACATACACATGCGCATGATGAAGGATGGTCGCAACATGATGCTCAACGAGCAAGGCAAGCTCAGCGACGATGCACGTCGGGCCATCGCAGGCATGATGCACTTGGCACCCGCCATCACCGCCTTTGGCAACAAGAACCCAATGTCCTACTTCCGCCTAGTGCCTCACCAAGAGGCGCCCACCAACGTCTGCTGGGGCGACCGCAACCGCTCGGTGCTCGTGCGCGTGCCGCTAGGCTGGACTTCAGGCGTGGATATGTGCCACCTAGCCAACCCACTAGAGCCCGCTAGTGACTTCGACACCACACAAAAGCAAACGGTAGAGATGCGCTCACCCGACGGATCAGCCGATATCTACCAGTTGCTAGCAGGCTTGTGTGTTGCTTGCCGTCATGGCTTTGAGATGGACAATGCCCTCGCTATCGCCGACAAGACCTACGTCGATGTCAACATCCACGATGCCGCCAACGCTGAGCGACTCAGCCAGCTCGACTGCTTGCCCGACAGCTGCGTGGCAAGTGCCGACTGCCTAGAGCAGTTGCGGGGCGTGTTTGAAGAGAAAGGCGTGTTTAGCAAACACATGATTGATGGCATCATCAGTCAGCTGCGCCACTACGACGACCGCACCCTACGCCACGACATCGAGCACGACCCCAAGCGCACCGCCAAGCTCGTCAACAAGTATTTCCAGTGCGGATAACCCACGTGGGCAAGCCGACACACCACAAGCCACCCTGTCGCTCAAGAGCAAGAGCAGGCGGGGTGGCTCGTGATAGGG
>Ga0181612_151049_pt1 | contig 17443 bp, 14 predicted proteins | sample HoacroProtozoa21_FD_119630 | JGI IMG/M metagenome (GOLD analysis project Ga0181612, IMG submission 119630) | Hoatzin crop microbial communities from Cojedes, Venezuel. Combined Assembly of Gp0051906, Gp0051904, Gp0051908 | reverse complement strand
GTTGTAGAAATATTTCTGGGCTTTTAAAATGGCTTCACAGAGAAGGACACTAGCATGATGCAAGCATGGGAATATGTGGTTGATAGGATAAACAACATCAGCCTCCAACTATTTAACATACTAGACAACAGGCCAATACAGTGCAAAAAGGAAATGCATGATTACGACTTGCTTAGGATGCCCAGCTCTTTTGTATATGAGTGATAGCCTGATCTCAAATGTGCATTGTGAAAGATTTTACACCCACAGTACTGCTCACCCTCACGTATCTCCTTTGTGTATGACATGAACAGCCTCTTCAATCTATATATTACTGTCATACTGCTAGTAAGGTCGGTTGTAAATTCTCCAGCGTGGTTCCAGAGTAGAGCAAGCATGCTGAGCGTATGAACGAGTTTTACTGATGTGGAGCTGTTGCAGGACACATCAACCAGCACAAGTTGGAGAACAAACCATTTCAGATCAACTGCTTATGAATGATATTTCAGCACAAATAAAGGTCACAGTGCTGACTGAGGTATCAGAATAAATTTCTTTCCTTATAGGCGTTGTTACAAAATCATGAGTGACCACAAGGGCATGAAGCTGGTTAATTGTCTCATTCAAAATATAGATTGTAAAATTTTGTATCTGCATTGGTACCCTTAACTCCAGAGTCCTAATCATATCTTTAATTCCTGCTCCTGTTGTATTTGTCTCTGTTCAAAGAATAACTGTTTCATTTCAACATGATAGAAGTCTTAAAGAAATACAGAATATATGTGGAAGTAAGATTATCTAGAAAGACAGTGTAACACATACCTTTTCTTTTAATCTGCATTACATTCTCAAGAAGAGGCTGCAACCTCCCCCCTCTGCCCATGTTTAAAGGTGAACTGCACTCAGTAAGGTATTGGTGATATTCAGCATACTGTCCTGCTCTGGGCATGTGTGATGCCTTTGAGTTCAGTGAGCAGGGATATTTGCAAATGAATTAGGACTATGGAATTCCAGATTCTTTGCTGATTGTAAGGACACTGAGATGTCAGTGGAAGAGGGGAGAAGAGATGTCTCACTGTCTTAATAGAGATGGAGATACTGCATTTAGCTTTTCCTTTCAACATCCAAAGCCATGTCCACTTTGCCTGGCTCCACTGGAATGCCAATAAAGAGTCATTGATGTTGATTTATCAGATTACAAAGAAATGTGAAGTTAAAGTGCATTCCAGGCAAATCCTTGAAATGTTGTTCAATAAAGAGGAAGAAAACTGTTCAATGCTACTCCATCAGGCAAGCTCTATTTTGCAATTCATTGACTACCTGAGTCATTGAGTCATAGGTATATTCAGAAGAACCCCTTCCGTTGTATCAATATCATTAAAGGCGTCCTGATTTCAAGTGTGATGTGATTTATTACCTTGCTCAGGAACTCAACACCACAGAAGTTTATCACCTGTAGCTGTGGAGAAGAAACAGCATTGAATTCTAGAACTGTACTGTCACCTATGCTTAGCTATCTGATTTACAGAAGCTACTAAATCTACCAGTAATCTTAATTTGCAATAATTAAATCTGACTGATGTAAATGATGTGGTACTTGGCCCTCTTTGATATTTATATAACTAACTGGAACTAAATTATATGTTCGGCTTTTGCATTGCTTTTGCAGACTATTGTGCAGGTAGCCATGTGATTAATCACATTTATTATATATTAAATTAAAGGTTACATTTTTATAGGGGCCATTTGTGAATGGAGAGTCAGAAGTTGGTTACTGTGGAGAAGGATAAATGTAAATACTGTGCATTAGAGGGAGCAGTACAAGTCTATCCTCAGATAAGTCTGGAAACAAGAAATATTTACAATATAACAAGAATAATGATTTCTGTGAGTTATCGTTGTTCTTACAACTGGTTTAGATTAAAGGGGATTTAGATGTGGATGGGGTTATCAATGCAGGAATTAATTATATATGGCTCAAGTAGTCAACTAAAGAATGATCTTTCTCAAGACCAAGCAGCAAATTTTGAAAGTCCTTGCTCGTGGTGGTGGTGTGTTTCCATTTTTGTTGCTGTTTCTCTTCAGTCTTTAAGGTTCCATTCCAAAAAGTACCATAGGATTAGTAGAATTTTTATTTGTTGTTATATTAACTTTATGAGTCTTTTCACTAAACCGTGAGGGTTCTATAATTCATGGCTTTGTAACGTTCAGTGCTGGATGAAGTGCTGCCCGCACTGCTCATCAGACAGAAATTATTTACGTGTCAGGATCTGGGAATTACAAATCCTGTAATTCATTAACCACAACCAAGTAAGATAATAAGAAGTAAGACCAAAATTACATGGTGTCATGATACATGTATCATATAAAACCTGTAACAAACTAAACCATGACACAGAGCACAATAATGTAATAGAGCACGCAATGCATAATACAACATGAGACAGCACATATACTCTTACTACAGAACTTAGTGTTTTTCTTTCAATGATTTTAATAGGTTTTGGCATAGAAAATTCTACACTTCTGACAAGAAAAAAAAAACATTTCTATGCTAGATAGACTTTTTTTAAGAGAGACCATTTGAATCTGCTTCATGCCTTGAAATGTAAGCCATTTGGGACTATAACACATAATGAGTACAAGAGAATATATATAAAAATATAAAAGGCGCAGGAGTAGTCCCCAGTGATGTAACTCCTTATTTCCTAGGAATTTATGAGTTGCCAACACACAGCTACTGATCTGAACCTTGCCAACATCAGAATTTTCAGGAAATATGTAAAAGAAACCTGTCAGAGCCCAGAGACACCATTATCCAGTCAGAAGAAAAAGCACTGCACAATTGCAGCAAAGTTACTGAAGAAAAAACGATGGTGATGGTGATACGGCTATGTCTGGGATCAAACCAGTCATTTCAGGCAGCGAAGGCACCGTGATTTGCAGACTGTGTAATTCTTGGGAGTGTGCTACTGCGGAATATTTTGCCACAAAATGTTTGGAAGTAACATTTATATGGATTCAAATGTGGCTGGTCAAATTTACCAAAGAAGAAAGCAATGTTCAAGCCACACACCATGTCTCTGCGAGGAAATGCCCGCGCCACAATCACAGCCTGAGAAGCTATTCTGGGGAAGCATTGTGGAATGATTACTGTTTTCTTACACACCTGCTGAGGCATCCATTCCTGAGGATAAGATATCAGGCTACGCAGACCTTCTTCCTGACCTAGTACAGCTATCTCTCAAATTCATAACCCCAGGGTGAAAATGGAAATCAAAGGCTCAAGATCAGAACAGAAGGAACTGCAAAATGTGGGGAAATTCAGTTATATATCCATACATCAACGGTTGTCATAGGCCTCTGAGCTGCTGATTCAGTGCTGTTTCCAGTAGAAATCCTAATGAGACAGCACCTTGAATTACCATCTACATATTCATAAAACAGTTTATGTTTCTCCTCAGATCACAGGAGACAAAATATCTGCAAAGAGTTATGATTTCCTTTCTGTTAATCACCTTGATACAATGTAAAGAGAAGCAACAGCTTTAACAACCGAGCTTGCTTGCACTATGTTGACAGATGATTATTATATGCAGCAGCTGAAGTACTAACTGCTGCAAAATATAAATACATATTACGCTACTGTTAAAGACAGAGTGAGGATATTAGTTTCTCTTCACTATATGCAACGCTCATCCTCAATGCACCGATTGGTTTAATCTCTTACAGCTGATCAAGCTAATTGTTGGTGAAAAGATCCCTTTCCTGTTAGCGTCAACAAATTCTTGGGAAGGCGAAGCTTTAGGGATAAAACCACCAGCATCCCATAGATTTAACATTTTGACATTAGGTAAAGATAATATTTAATCAAATACTGAGTTGAAAAATAAAGCAATCTGAAGAAAAAGGTAAACAGAGAGTCAGCATACTAAAGCACTTGATTATGGGAAAAATTTTGGTTTGTGGCTTCAGTTTAGAGTTGAGCAACCCCCATCTCCTGTTACTTTTGGTGCAGTCTGTGAATGCTGGAATGGGAATAGTCCAAGACAGATATTTCCTTTTCAGGGTTATAGGTGCATATGCAGAATTAGATACTGCATCTGGTTTTTTGGTAGACTAATGAAAGGCTGATTCTGATGGTAGAACTGAGAATAAATGCTGCAACCACTCCAGAATCTGGGTAGTATTCAAGCAGGTTATGGGTCTTCAAGATATTTTTCACATTTCTCACTGACTTAGAGATGTTTGCTTTCAGAAAAAAAAAAAGTATGTCTGAACAGATTTTGTAATAATCTGTGCCTAAAACGCAATCCTGCAAAGAAATTTTAAACAGCCACACAATGAACACTAACTTCAAGTCCCAATTCAGTAAATACCTACCTAAGTGCTTTGCTGAATCAGGCTCTCACTCGTGTTGAGGCAATGATCCCTGCAGGAAACCTGAAAGGGAACAGCAAAGGTGATGATGCTTCTTCATCAGCAAAGTCTTTCTATACCCACACAGAAGGTAAGGAATGTGTTCTGCCCAAGGAAGGGAGGAACTAGTAGGTAACAGGTCATTTAGAAATGCTCAGGGTGACTGTGAATTGGTCTTAATAACGTGCGAAGGATAACTTTATTGTACCTGGTCTCATTGGCAGTAGCAGGGAGGAGACTGGGATGAGTGAAAATAACATCTGTCACGGGCAAGAGGGTTTACAGAAAGCACTAGGAAGCAAACAGGTTGTCCAGAGAAGCTGTGGCTGCCCCCTCCCTGGCAGTGTTCAAGGCCAGATTGGATGGAGCTCTGAGCAACCTGGTCTAGTGGAAGATGTCGCTGCCCATGGCAGGGGGGTTGGAACCAGATGATCTTTAAGGTCCCTTCCAACCCAAACCAATTTATGATTCTGTGAAGCGTCAGGGAAGGAAAGCAGGTTAGGACAGGGAGCGAGTATTACTGCCGCTTTCCAGGTTTGATGCGATGGTAACATATGCTGCTTCAAAGCAGCCATGAAATAATGGTACGGCTTGAGAGTTTTCAGAAGTTAGCAAAAGAAGAGCAAACACACTATGCTTTCTCTTGCCATCCAGCAGCTATGTCTGTCTCCAGCAGATGGTAGTGCAAACCCAGGTTTAGTACTTGTTTTACAGGTTATCTTCTATGACTTCTTTCTAATGTTTTTAATGTGGTATGAACGCTTACTGCATTCACAGCCCTGCTTTTGTGCTTTGCAGAACACTGGAGACTTTTTCAGAAGCTCTGAATTATATACAGTTGTCACCTGGGATTTTTTTCTGGATCATTCTGTCTTAAAACTCCTCTGTTAATCTTAAAATCACACCCTTCCTTTTTTCACCCCTTCTGTTTAGGCCCCTAACTACTTACCTCCACTGTAGTTCTATCACATCTCCTTCCACTTGAATTCTAAAACATTTTTTTCATGGGAGTTAATTTGGGTCAGTGATAGTGTCTTTCCAGCAGTGGCTAACTGGGATTACTTAACTAGTATTCTCTAGAGATACTAGTGAAGGCAGTGACCTAGATTAGTACTGCAGAGCCCTGGTCCACAATAAAATTTTGTTCAGGTGTTTGAGTGGTTCAAGTCCATTTGCCTGCCTTCCTTTCTTGAAATAACCGCACTCACACTTTTTATGCAGGGCATCTCTTTCCCCTGAAAGAACATTTCTGTGGAAAAATATTTCTAAGGAAAGAACTTCTCTGGGATCTTCTTGCATTTCAGTTTTCTCTACGTGTTTTGTGAACTGACAAAAGACAGTGACATTGCCTTTATGTATTCTGTGTACTCATGAACAGATTCTGAAACTGTAAAATTAGTATTTCTTTGGTTAAAAAATTAACCATTTCTCATTTTATTAATTTTTTTAATCATTAAAAGTGCATCCCAGTTGTACATTTCTGAGGTTATGTAGAAAACAAAATGGTGAGTATGCCTTTTCAGGTTGGCATCTAAAGAAACTGGAGGGTTTTCTTCCCGCAGCAGGGTTTGTGCTATACCCTGATTCTATTCCTAACTTTAACCTACAGATGTAACTGAAAACATAGTGTGATTTTATACAAAGTTCCCACCAGGTAAATAGTACAAAGCACTTCTAGTTCAGAAGCAGTGGCACAAATTTGGAAAAAACATTATTTTCAATTCAGTTACTGTTGACATAATAGCATCATAAAGCAATTGTCTTTCTTGTTCTGTCTAATTAAACAATATATTACTAATTAGATATAGTAATATTGATTTTAAAGAAAATTCTGTTTCCATGAAGTTTCACAAACACTTATATGTTTGCTTCTCTTTTCTGTTTCTAAGGTGGTTTGCTGGAAATGTTCTGATTATAAGGCACATCTCGAATATGATGGCAATAAATTGAACAAAGTCTGTAAGGACTGTTATCATGTTATAATTGGTTGTACGGACAGTGAAGAAAAGAAGAAGAAAGGCATCTTAGAGGTATGTCATTTAAAAATACTGTATGTGCATAGTTGCAGACAGTTTCAGCTCATCAGCAGGTGAAAAATGGTAGCATTCTTGCAGGGCTATTTTCTGTTTGAGAAATAAGAAGTATTTGGACCAAATTCATCTCATCCAATAGATTTTGTTTTTCACTGTTCATCTTTTACAATACAACTTTGTTTCTTACAACTTCTTCTAAAGGAGGAATTATGATCCTTAGCTTGTTTGCTTCTTTCCTATTACGTCAGCTAATGTAATTAAACATTACCTTTCCTTATAAATATTTGGTTTTCTTCTTCTGTACTTAAGCTGTCGTAGCAACAAAACCCACTGCTGCTCCACTAATTCTTGAAAACATACACCCAAACTGAAAGCACTGGAGGTGGAGGAGAGGGGAATGAGGGAGAACTTTGCTATTTAGAGTCTGAGTAGTTAGGTACTGTTTTGATCAGCGTATACAATGTACCTTTAAGTCATCAAGTTGCTCTCAGCTTTTGACATGTAAAAATTCGAGGTCTCGATCAGACAATAAAGACCTATATTTCTCTTGTGAGCAAGGGGAGAAACAGGCATCTTACAATTGCAATTAACCCTCACATTTCTTAAATCCCCCTTTATAGGTTCTTTTAAAATGCCTGATGTACATTAGAAAAGAAATATAGTCTTAACCTTGTCAAGACATATGTTTATCTTAGGATGTAATAAGAAGGATTGACCCTTGACCTAAATACCAACAGAAAAAGAAGGCAAAAATAAGATACAAATTGTAATTCCATGTGCAGTTCGTAATCTGTGTTGGCCTGAGTACACTTGACTACGCTCTCTTAAATGAGAAAGAGTAAGAAGCACAGGACCCCACTAGGTTACCTTATCGTCAACAGACTGCTGTTTCGCGGCGCGATGGCTTCTTTAGGGTAGCTGAAGGAGCTATAGGGTCTCCTAGAAAGGTCTGTCTTCGTGCTGGATTTCATGACAACGGAGTTGTTGGTGCCATGTTGCAGCATCTGGACAGCGTCACTACTGGGGGACGGAAAGTAGAGGTGCAAGGAAATATTGAGACCTAATCATTTTGTCATCTTCTGTTGTTCTCAGGATCACTATTTAACCCAAGCAGCATGTCACTCTGTCTTCAGATTTTAAGAAGTTCACATAATCTTTTCTCTGGGATTCGTGCTTGCATTCTTATGTTATTCTTAGAAATGTGCTTGCATCTGAACCTGTCATAGCACTTTGACTGCCAAAATAGAGTGGTTTCATTGGAGAGTCAGCAGCACTTGCATGCCTAACGTGATGTTATCTTAGAAATTAGACGTTGTTGTAGATGCTAAGATACAGAGAAAGGCTAGCTGTGGTGGCAAAATGAGATTTAGAGTGACCTAGAAGTGTATAGTCCAGAATGACTGATGAAAGAAGGAAGAGATTACATATGTGATGAGCAAGTACACATTGTGATTGTATGTATGCATTAATGTTCTCCATAAATCCAGCCCTCAACTTACTCGGATATTTGCTCAAGCTGTTTTTCAGATGTTATCAAGGATTTGGTATGAATGGTGACGTATTTCAGCTTTTCTGTTCTGTGTGGTTTTAGTCCTTATTTAAGAAAGTTTAATTTCCTTTTTGTGCTTTATACTGCCTCCTAGATTGAATCGGCAGAAGTCTCTGGAAATAGCGTCATATGTAGCTTTCTTCAGTACATGGAAAAATCAAAGCCCTGGCAGAAAGCGTGGTGTGTTATACCTAAACAGGAAGCTCTTGTGCTGTACATGTATGGTGCTCCACAGGTACGTATGGCGAAAATGGAAAAGATTTTAGTAATTATTGTCACTGACATCTGAGGAAGAGAAGTCAAATAGCTTGGCAGTGGAGGAAAGACCCAAGTGTTTTTACCAACCTGTACAGGAAATGAGGGGTAGCAGGCAGCTTAGTTGGCTGTTCTTAATCAAGACCTTCTTCTTCTTAGGATGTGAAAGCTCTGGCTACAATTCCACTTCTGGGCTATACGGTAGATGACACTCCAAGAAGTGCTGACCTCCCACACAGCTTCAAACTGACCCAGTCTAAGTCTGTGCACAGCTTTGCTGCAGACAATGAGGAACTGAAACAGAAATGGCTAAAAGTGATCCATTTAGCTGTCAAAGGTGAGACGCCCGAATGTCAAAATGAACTGCAAGTGAATTTAGAAGAGCAACTTGAATCTTCTAAAAAATCTGAATGCTGAAGCTCAAGAACACGTGGTATTTTTAAAAGATTTCAACTGAATTTGTGGTTAACCTTTGTGTTAACCTTTCTTTGCTCAATCAAGGAGAAAAAATAAAAGAAACTTCTTACTACCGTACACATTTTAGCACTTTATGTTTGGGAAAAATTCTGGTCTTTTTAGGGTTCTTTTTCTTATATTTATGTTCTGTCAATAAAAGTGATGTACAGGTCCATTTCAGAGACTTTTTAAAAAAATGTGAATGCTATTAAAAATACTTACTAACTTTACTGTACTACTTGTTTGTCGTGATGCAAATTTTTTTGAAAATCCAGTTGCTCTTTGGTTAACGTTTGCTACTTTTCATTAAGAATGCAAATATTGAAGCTTCCTACTTACACGTTAGGACTTGCAACAGGATAAAAGATATACCTCCACATTGCCAAAATAGATCTGTAGTTCAGTATGCAGGGACACTTTGGCTTAATGTATGTAGTTTATAGATTGAATTCCACAGATCTGTACATATGTTGTATTCACTTGTCTCTTTTTAACTAATGCAAATTGCTTTCACAGGTATATTGGCTTTTAAAGTTTCAGTTTATCGAGGAAACAATCTAATGATTTTCAATCTAGAAATGAATAGCTAAAATATGAGAAAACAGTATATAATATATGTACAGTATTCAAAATGTACGATAATTGATTTTTGCTTTGATTTCATGAGACTGGGTTCCTATTAGTGAATAATTTATTTAAAAAGCATGTTTTCTATTTGAAATTAAACACGGTCCTAAATTAACAAATACTGTTCAGTGATTTGTTTTAATAGCTGTCATTTAATGATCTTGATATTTTTATGCATTAAAAAAATAGCAGTAATGTAGGTGACATGCAATGGACAGAGAAGTTCCAGTTGTGTTTAAAAGAGTAGTCGCTTTCTTGCAGCGTTGTATCACTGTTCTCAGAGTGCAGCAGTGCATTACTAAAATGCAGAATGTGGTTTGGAAAAGCAGCAGGTTGTAGTGACCTTATGGGAACGTGGATTTTTGCTGTTACGGTTGTTGGTACAAAAGAACATTTTGAACTTAAATCTTTTGATTTTTACAGAAGATTAGATACTGTAATACTTATTTATGACAACAGTCTTCACGGATTTTTGTTGTAAAGTGGAGCCTAGTTTATACGAATCTCGTATGAGGTTTGAGCCTGCAAACCTCAAGTTCCAGTAACTGGCATTATTTGCATTCTGCCTGTGGGAATAAGGACTTGCTGGCTTTACAGTATTAAGTCCCTTATGAACTTCCATTCCTCTTAGGGTTTTTATACATAGAGGCAAATGACCTCCCTAAAATTTTCACTGTAACATCCTTGGACGAAATGTGACAAATTCAGAGATAATGATTGACTATCAAATAAGCAATTAAAATTTTCGCTATCCTTCCTTTTCTGACCCCTCAAAGGAAGGAAAATCTGTAGCTTCTACAATCAACTTGTCATAAGAACATTCAGGAGTCTTATTTCTCAGTATAACTGCAATCTGTATTCTAAATCACGTCAAGCTGAAGAGCTCAGGTTCAAGTCCAGTTTTGTTAGTAACAGGGGCGAAGATTTAAATTGTCGCTTTTTTATAATCAGATTTCCAGACAAAGTATTCCCTGAATTACCACTCTACTCTTTTTACAACCCTATAGGGGAAAAAAAAATAGTTATTTATCATTTAACAAAGGATTGTGAAAGAAACCTCTGATTTTAGTGTCAGGCGTCCGTGAGTACACAATGTCTGTCGTCCTTTGGTAAGAAGCATGTCATGCAACGTACTGTTAGTGGGCTGGATGTTGCTCTCACCTGCACAAATCCCAAATCTACCACGGCCTTTGGACTTCAAAGCTTTAAACTAGTGTTAGTAAAGATAAGGACATGGCACTGTAGAGTACTAATTCTACAACTGACCTTGTGCATGTCAGTTCGGAATTATTACTCGGGTGCTCCATGTGTCCAGATTATTCTGCCTGTAACCCTAGTATTACTTTCATCTGATGTGCAAGCTCTTCTGTAATTCTCTAAGAGATTTTACCTTATTTCTACCATCAGCTGTATTTATCTTTATTTGTGGGCGGCTCAAGCCCATTTTGATTCACGTTGGTGAGTACCATCAAATCTTCACCTGGGTCTCCCTAGCTAGTCTCTGTCATCTTGTGTATACCTTGGCGAGGGATGGGGGAACATTCAGGTAAGCAAGAAGAACTCGCTGTGGCTAACTTTTTCGTGGTCATCTCCTGAAAGTGGGTGTCTTTTAAAAGTCTGCAGTGCAATTGTGGGATCTGGAGGGTCGTCTTGCCACATCCTAGTGTGTAAAAACATTGTGTCCCGTGGTCAAGTTGTTGAGTGAAAGGGGAGAAGTTGCCTTAAAGGAGTTCCCAGATAAGACAGACTGAACTATTCTGAAAATAGTATGATGGTATGATTGTAATCATGCAGTACATTCTGTTCTCTAAACTCTTGCAAACGTAATTCTGAGCCAAGGAGGAAGACCTATTCCAGCTAAAAGATGAGGGAAATGATTAGAAGCAGCAATTTCTGGGCTGCCTTACTGTTATAGCGGTATTGAGTATCTGAAGCTGCTTGAATGATTTCAGCATCTCCCAGGTGGAGCCCTGCATTAAACATTAACCCTGCATAAACAATTTAAAATGAGGTTAAGATTGGGAGTTATTTATTTGGGTGTTAATCTCATGTTTGCTCTCGGCCATGAAAGTTTATATAGCGCGGGATATTTTATTTAACCTAGTGAAACCTATTTCATGTTCTCAGAATGAGTTGCCTGGTTAGAATTGTTCTCCTCTGAGTCCGAATGTCGTGTCACTCAAGTGTGTGGTTCTGTGTGTATTTTGTAGGAAAAGTATGTACCGCCAGTATTAAAGGAGATTGGAAGATGGAGAAGCTGCTTCTAGATTTAACCACCCTAACTGTTTTACTCCATTCTTCACAGACAACTCCTCTTACACCATCCAAAACTTTAAGTTGTGTAAATTATGGCCACAGAGGGACAAATTCAAAGTAGTAACTGCTGCGGCTTAAGTATCATGACCAAAGCAGTCAAATTAAGACCATCATTCTAACGAGGCGTAGGCTGTTCCCATTTCAGCTGTTAAATTATTTAAAAAAATAAAAAAAGAAAAAAGGTATTAAAAGTATTAGCATAAAGCTATGTGTGTAAGGAATAAACTATAACTGAGCATCCGTTCATACTACATGAATGTATGTGAATGGCTCTACTGAATTATTTAAGCTTCGTGGATCTTGTGTTGAAGAAATGCTTGTTTCTCACTTTAAAAGTGATCAGTCTTCTGTGGAATTTAAAGCAAATCAAAAGTTATTTTGTGTGGTTTTAGCTGTGTTCAACCAGAACAATGGCTTAATTTTATCTGTGATATGTTTGGGACATCTTGATATATTTTTCTTCAAAATTACTTCATATTTTTCCCCTATCATGGAAAAATAGTGTATTGTGACATCTGCATGTCTGCACTGTTCTTCCAGATCCTCTAAAAAGTGCTTTCTGGTATCAGGCACTCCTGCTTGGTTGAAGAGCTGCTGTAAAATCTATAGCATCTAGTACTTTCAAGTCCCTTTACACTGAGTAGTTTTGCTTATTCCAAAATTTATTTAATTTTTGTGTGCAAAATAGATACTGAGAATACAAAATATTCTCTTCTATTTGAAGTAGAATATTAAACCACTTTAAATGCATGTAATATATAGTGGCACCTTTTTATGCAAAACCATCTCAAAGTGCGTTATAAAATCTCCTCAGAGATTCTCAGTCCTTTTCATAGAAAAGAGAATTTTTATTCTTTGTATTTTTAAATTATGGATGAAGCCAAGGCACTGATGAAATGTAGAATAAATACACTACCACCTGAGTAAATTTTAGATGAGGTATAGAAGTATGTTCTAAAGAGTTCCAAGTGGAGCCAGGAAGAAAAAATAAATATATATGCATATATACAAATAAATGGGGAAGATGTGGAAGCACTTGACAGGTTCTTTGGGTTTTGTTATGGTGTTTGGTTTTTTGTGGGTTTGGTTTTTTTTTTTAAATCTACATAAGCACATAGCTAGTACAAACACTGGGCAGCTTTTCATTGCAAGACAAGATTAAATCAAATGAACAGAGGGTAGTGGTTCCTTATACTGAAGGAAAGGCTTTCAGGAAAGAAATAAACATTCTATCTAGAAATAATTCTAAGCAATAAAAAAGGAGCTTTCTCCATAAATCTATTTAGGGATCTTTAGCTGGTGTAAACTAGCATAGACCTGCTGGAGCTTTTATACCTTCAGTGATTTAAATTCATGTAGAATCTGCCTTACCTTATACGCAGACGCTTGTGGGAAATCAAGATTTCACCAGTTTGAGAGCTGCTGCCTTACCAGGTCTCATCTGGAATCACAGTGCTCAGCTGAACTTCAGATGGGTTTCAGCTGGAGATAACTGAGGTAGGGGTGAATGTAAACAGCCAGAAAAATATATACAAAAATAAATTATTGAAGAAGAGAAATAATTTTGTGGCAGAATTGACTATTCTTAAGATAAATCCATTGGTGAAATGGGCATCATTCTTAGATTGTGGTGTAGTGTTATTTGAAATCTGAAATGAAATAGATGAAGTTAGGGGGTTTTTTTTACTCCAGTCTGTGACCCTGTTGGTATAAGGAATTTACCTAGCCAGTTCTGACCCACGGGACTGTAGGAAGTGTGTTCCGTGGATGGTTTTAATCTGCTAGTCAGATTGTTTCCTAAATCAGTTTCCTTTAACAGACCCATAGCATTAAGTTAATGACTGTATATGTGTGTATACATACACATATGCAGGTGTATTTATATCTTTGAGACTATTATTCAGATGACCTGTGTTCAAGCAGTATTTTACAATAAAAAATACACTGTGCTGCATTCAAGATACAATATACATTGGCTGTGTTGAGTATACTTTTCAGAAGAATAAATCAAGAGAAGTAGATCTCCTTTTGTGGCATGTTTACTCTTTCAGTCCAATTTAAAAACAAAACACACTAAATTCAGTAAGGCATTCAGTCTGCTTCCTTTAAAACCTTGTGATCAAGTTTATTCCCAGGGTCAACTATGGCATTTTGCTTTCACCTCTTCCTAGCACAAGTGAATGTAGAATGTGGTTTTTCTCTACTAAAATCTTCAAGCAGATTTCTTTGAATAAAACACGTTTTCAGCCACTGCGTAACACCGACCTACTTCAGTTTATAGTTCATCCCTGTAGATTCATTAACTATTTATAGTGAAAACATTCAGAAAAGGGGGAACTATGTCAAAGCATTTTTGTATGTATGTGCCCTAGTATTTTTAAGAAAGAAGCCAGATTTGTTGCATATAGGGAGCAGTTTGCAATAGAAGCATTGGTTTTTTTCTATTAGCATGTTTTCTGTTCTGCAGCCCTCAAGGCAGATTAACACATTAATTATAGTTGGAGCTGGATCATCTGTAATGTTCAACATTAGGACTATGGGCTATACACCTTAATTCCCCTTCATTATGGAAGCATTTCTGGTTTTAATTGCAAAAACACTTTTTTAAAAAAAATACTAATATTTGGAAGAGGTGTAAATTTGTTCTGGTTTTGCAATAAAGTGAAGAATATTGAAAAGGTGAAATATAAATGCCACTGTAAGTTTTGCAAATGTAAGTGGTCATTTTTATGGTCGAGAAATACATGAATGTAAAAAATTTGCAGATATTGTATATATTTTCTGTAATATATGTATATTTGATCATAAGGTGGGTGGAGAATTGCAAAAATTAAGCACTTTAATTCCTGTTGAGTACTCAAAAAGAAAAGAAATTTGTATCCTGTAAAATAAAAGCATCATTAAATAAGTATTGCTGGTTGACTACTTTTTTTTTTGTCCACCTGCTCTTCACTTTGCTGATGAAATCTTCCAGCTGCGGTTCCAGTTGTGTGTGTGTCTGTAAGGACCCATCTGTTTTGGAACACTGGTATCTAATTTGCTGAAGTGCTGGCTGCTCACAAGTACTGCTGAGTTGGTGGAAGATATATTCTGAATATATAAAGGGCTGCCTATAACGCGACGACGTCTTAGGTCGGGGAGATAAAAGTTGTGGTCTCTGCAATCCTTGACAGTTTAGATCCAGATTTCTGTAATGGGAGGGATAATGTTCTCTCTGTGAGCAGGACATTATGAGAGTACTTTATGGGCTTCTACGCTGCCACCCCCATGAAAAAGTGTAGAAAGGACAGTGTAGCCCCACGTCTTTCTTACTAGTACGCAAACACCGCTCTGAACAAAAGAATGAAATAGAATATAGAGTAGCTGCTCAGTGTAATCTTGTGTGCACTGAATTAAAGTGGTGCTGCAAAGCAAAAATGATCCTAAACACAGGCAACCTTGATTCTTTCAATTCATTTGCTAGCTAAACACACGTATAGTTTATGGAAGTGCCACTTAGAAAAGGAGTAGCTGCAGTTTAAGTGTCCTTTAACAGACAGAACCATTTGCAGTTGCCTCCAGTTTCCATCGTCTGTACACAGTAAACCTGTTGTGACTGTATCTGATTTATTCTTGGTATTCTTCTGCAGGTGGGCGCAATGCTGCAGAAAAGACTTCCCCCAAAATACAGAGAGGAAAATTCACTGCATTACTTGTTCGTTCCTGTCTGGAAGGAGTTGCGTACAAGAATTTTGTTTAGTTTGTACTTTTTCTTCTCTTTGCAAACACAGTAAATGAATTAGTATTTTAAATAAGTACTGATGGACCTCAGAAAGTAATGCTTCCCTCTCCATTTACATGATTTTTTCCACTAATTTTTCGGATTTTTTTTCCCCTGTGATGAACTGCGTTCCAAAACCATTATTTTCCTCATTAAACACCATGCAACGCCTTCTACATGGAGACAAAAATAACAGAATTTACCTTAAAATGTGCTTTAATAGAAAACACAATTTTAAAAATCAAACTACAGAAAATCCACAATCACAGCTCCTACTTAATTCCTTTATATCAGCAGGGATATATCAAGGACTGGTATTTCTACTTGGCAGCAAATTGTCCAGGAGCCCACCAAGTACAGGGTTGGTAAGTAAGTGGTAGGTGTCGTCTCCTGTGGCTCTCCGTAAGAGCCTGACTAACGCTGCCTCGTTACCACAGAATTGTTCCTGGCGTTGTACGAGCTTCCCGACACGAGAGAAATGGCATACCTGCCTTTGGTAAGCGCAGTACCTGGAGCTTGTTTGCTTTAAAGCAATCGCTCTAGGAGGGTCTCGCGGTGTCTCTAATGAACATGCAGAGGCATCCTTATGACTGTGACCTTGTTGTGTCGGAGCTGCTCACCCCCTGCCTCCCTGGCCCTGTGCACCAGGCAGCTATGACAATATTAAGCCTCATCAGTCCCTGTTCGTGTAGTAAACCGGGATACACCCAGCTGAGCTGATTTGCTTGAGGTCTAACCCATGTCTGTGTTGCTAGTTTCTGTCTCTGTCTCAAAAAAATAATGCTCTGGTGTCGTGAGCGGGATGTGCTGCCTGCTTTCTATCTCAAATGGGTATTTTTCATGTATATTTTTCAAATGACTTTCCCTGATTTAAAGTCTTAAGTTATGAAGAATCCATCACACGCCCTGGTAAGTTTTCCAGTTGTTAGCTACACTCTCTGTAGTTGGCTTTTTTCCTTCCTTTTTTGGGTGTGGTTTTTTTTTTCCTCCAACGAGTCTTATCACCACGCAGAACTCACATAGCCTCCAACCATCAGGATCTTATCAAGAGAATTCATTAAGAATTTCAACCACCAAATCTCAATATATTTTTGTCTGCTAAATAGAGGAAGTCTCTGCTGTCCAAAGCATCTCCTTATAGAATAGAGCCTTTGCTAAGAATCCAGGGTAAGACTTAGCGAGCTGCAGATGCATGTCTAGATCCCAGAACTTCTTTTTTTTCACTGAATACCACCCTACTTAACCTGAAGATTCCAGAGCTTTCTCGATTTGTTTATGCATTTGTGATATTAAAATAGCCCATGGTTCAAGAAACAAAAATTGTCTTGGGAGCAGAATGCAGGATTACTTCTCTTTGGCCTTTCGTAGCCTCATGTCCTCTTCTGCCCCGTCCTACTCCTGTCTCAGAGCCAGGCAGTCGCAGCACTCCTGCCTGGGGAACACGTGGAGATGAACTCGCTCTTGGGTCCACTGGATACTGAACCTCTGTCTCTGACTTTGTGAGCTCCTGTTCTAAAGTAGGGCTCGATGTTTGTGCTCTCTTTGCAACATGTTTTAGCACAGTACACCCAATTCATTTTTCCAATTTTCGCAAGTTTCATAGCTTGCAAAAGGGAGTCCAAATTTGTTAGCTCAAGGCTTTGGGATGCAGCACTTACAGAAGACCCTACCTTACCTACGTTGTGTTTTGGAATTCGATTTCAGGCTGGTACTAAGCTGGTCCTGTGAACTGACTCCTCTTTAGCAGCTGAAGTGCACCTTGCAGTTCTGTTTCACAGGAAAAGATTCGCATCCATGTTCTCCAAGACAACTCCGTGATGCTAAGAAAAGCATGGCAGGTAAGACATTAAGCATCCACTCCAGAACTGCAACCCTGGCCTGAACCAAGAAGCTTAACACAGATGTACTTGAAGCATCCATTAGTCTTATATGCAGGTGTAAATCACATATGCTTGATTGTTACATTCCCAATTTAAACTTCAAATTGTGCCAATCATCATATAAAAAGCAGCATGCGCAAGCAAACATGTATTGTAGAACCAAAAAACG
>Ga0181612_128319_pt1 | contig 17443 bp, 15 predicted proteins | sample HoacroProtozoa21_FD_119630 | JGI IMG/M metagenome (GOLD analysis project Ga0181612, IMG submission 119630) | Hoatzin crop microbial communities from Cojedes, Venezuel. Combined Assembly of Gp0051906, Gp0051904, Gp0051908 | reverse complement strand
TGGACGCAGGACTCCCGGGGGGGTCTCACCAGAGAGGGGCAGAATCCCCTCCCTCACCCTGTGCCCACGCTGCTGGGGATGCAGCCCAGGGGACGGTTGGCCTTCGGGGCTGCCAGCGCACATTGCCGGGTCATGCTGAGCTGCTGGTTAACCAGCACCCCCAAGTCCTTCTCCTCAGGGCTGCTCTCAATCCATTCTCTGCCCAGCCTGTATTGATACATGGGGTTTCCCTGACCCATGTGCAGGACCCTGCACTTGGACTTGTTGAACTTCATAAGGTTCACACAGGCCCACTGGTCAAGTTTGTCCAGGTTCCTCTGGATGGCAATGCCGTCGTCCCTCTGGAACACCACCTTCTCTGTAGGAACCCTGGGGATTTATTTTAATTAACCTGAAACGAACTTTTAAAAAATAATTCAGACTACATTCTGTCTGTAGTTTGTGTAAGAAACCAACCCACGAGTTCAACCTGTGTAAAGTACATGCACTTCTTAGACACACGCATATTATAGCTAAATGCATATGAGTACTGTATAGCCAAAAATGATGCAACTTCTTGAAAACTAGATTTTTTTACTTGAATTGGCCTTCGCAGTAGAGTTCACCTATGCAGTTCTTTCCCCATTGTTTGCATTTACTCAAAAGTGCAGACTAGTTTTTAAGACAGACTTAAATTGACTTTCAGATAGCACACAGAAACTAAATTTTAGTGTAAGATACAGAGCACTGACCTTCATCAGTGATTTGGACGCATGCACCTCACTGAGAACAAAGCATGAAGCAATATGTCTGTGATTCCTAGTTCTGCTTTGCCTTCTGTTAGTAGCAAGGTAATTAGTAAAAGCTACACGGGTTGCTTTACAGTGGCACTAAGCACCTGTAGATCTTATTGCATTTAGTTGGAACTGTGGCATTAAAAGCACAATCAGGTTTACAACTGAGATGAAACTCACTATTAACTTCAAGGAAATTTTACCCGAGTAAATCACATCACATTTTATATAATTTTCCAGCTCTGAAGATGGCACAGTACTTCCTCGACAAGCTGCAGAACACAGCTGAAGTACAGCTTTCTGCTGCCATAGAGCAGATTTTTCCCTTCACTTCCTGCTACCCCAATCACACGAGGAAAGAGTCCTTCCATGCTCGAAGATGCCAAGCAAACAGTCAGAACATGACACAAAAGTGTGTCCCAGCATCTGGGCACAAGAGCTAGCAGGAGCAGAGGAAAAGCTCTAGGTTAAGACTGGATTGGACTACGTGCGTTACTCAGAGAGTAACGACCAATATTAACACAGATGTTTAAAGTACATTGTACCATCCTGCCTGAAAGCTGTTGGAAAGGGGCCCTGAGCAATTCCTCTTTAATTCTGTGTTGCCAGCTGGCATCAAGGGGGTCAGCTCATCACGTTTCATGAGCACTGGAGGATTTCATACACGTAAGGAAAGTTGCATACCAAATGTCACTGTTTCCAAAAGAAAATGCATAACAAAGCAGAAAATTATGGACCCAGTGTTTTGGTGTAGGCTTCTGTGGATGGTGTACAAGAAAAATTTCAGCCCCTCCCATGGTAGAGCAAATGATATGCAACAGACCACTAATTAGCTAAGTTTTAATTTCTCACCTGTTTGCAGGTGTTAGCCTGTAAAAAAAAAGTATCATCTTCCTCTAAAAATGTTCTTGATTAAAAAAAGGGAAAAGGAGTAGTTACTGCTATTGCTCCCCTACACGAAAGGAAAGGGTAAGGAGGAGGAATTTGTGCAACATTACAATACACTTTAAGCTTATTCATTGTACGAGCATAGTTCAGTACTCTTCTTGTCTGTAAATGTCCAGCGTTTAAAAGTTTGGGGCCATGAACTGAAGTTTTGCGTTGCATATACTTTTGTCCAAAATTCTGACCATGAAGACAGGTATGGAAACTTGAGTATCAAGGATATATGAAAGCACCTGATAGACATTTACGTACATTCATATGTATGAAATAATGACTACATTTTTTTCATCTGCTCGTATCTCACTTCTACCCAAGGTCTACCAGACTGGAAGCTAGAAAAAGAAGTCCAATATAATTTCTAAGTCTCACTGAAGCCAATGTTAAGACTCTTCCCAGCTTCTACAGACAGCAATTTCTCACGGTGATTCCTGATTATTGAATCATACAACATTTTTGTGCACCACTTTTTCTCGGGTTCTGACATTAGCAAATTTCCTGAAATATAGCCAGAAAAGTATATTCAAAGATGAGTTGGGACAGACTCAGTTGAATATTTCTCGCAATCAAGATTTCACATGATTTTTAGCCCAGTGCAACTCACTTAAGTTTGTATTAAACTTAGCCAAGCATCTTAAAAAATGTTACATATTAAAACTGAGCTCATACAAATCTGCTACTCATGTGATACTAATTGTCTTCAGAGAGCAGCAGCCAACTCCATACTCGACCACAGGCTATCAGCAGCCTCCAGTTTTCTAATCAAGAAAACCAAACCAACAAACTTTTTTCCCCATTTTCTCATCTCAGTATGCTCCTCACTTCTTTAAGTTCTTCCACAAATCCCTTACAGGACACTCATTTCCTTGTTTTTTCCCTCAGCTAAGAATCAAGTACCTCAAGATCTTTATAAGTGTCTGCTTCTCTAATAATGTTTACTAAACCATTTCCTCCTTTCTACAGTGAATTAATTCTGGTGCATGGTAGCAATTTAGACAGCAGGCTATGCAGAGGAGCTTTTGTAGATAATTAGCTGAGTGGATATTCAGCAGAAGTGGGTCATACTGTACTTGTTCACAGATGGTTCCATAGAACGGATTTTAGCACATGCACTTCTCTAAATGCAGAACATTTTGAAAGAGGAAAGAAAGTGAAAAAAGAAATAAAGGTTTAGGAAAGGTTACAGAATATATGCTGTTAGTGTAGGCAGATAATAGGTAGACAAAGCATTTCACGTATGCAGTGAATGTACTGCGCTATGTATCAGCAGACAAAAACGCGTGCTTTTAGAAGGAATACACGCATCAAACAGGAGACACTATAACTGCTGCACGTACAGGCTGACGCTGCCTTGCACTTGTCAATGAAGTATGACCCAAACTGTCATTTGTCTATGCACACGACTTATCTATACACACACGGTAGCTACAAATACTACTTATTTCACCGTGTTTAGGCACGCGTCTGCGGGGCACAGGCTTGGCCCTGCAGCCTGTAAGGCAGCCGGCGCACCCCGTGCCGCGTCCCACCGCAGCCGAGCCATTCGACGTCCAACAAGAAGCGAGTCACCGCAGCTTCACTGCCAACTCAAGTGCAAGGCTCTCCAGTTTCCTAGGATAGTTCCACATGGGGATAAAACACGCTGCAGAGCCTGGCAACAAACAGCAGGAAGATACTAGGAGACAAGATACAAATAAACAAGCTACGAAATCTTTCAAGAATTATTGCCGGTCTTCAGAACCACCAAAGGAAAGTTAAGGACTTTGTAACACTTTGGAGTCCAATCTCGTTAATAACTTGTTACATTTCTCCACAACCGTGATTATATCAGCGCATTAAAAGATGGAGAAATCTCTCTGTGGCATTTGTTGTGGCAACATAGTAAACCTATTACTTTTATCCTAGCAGCAAGCAGCTGACAAAATTATCATACACTGAACAAGAGTTACTTCCAGATAGTGAGATGCCCATAAACTTCAGCCTGACTGTGCCCTCAGAGTATCACAGTGCTCACTGACACGGTTCATTCTGCAGTTTTCCTGTTTCAAAGCTCAGACTGCTTTGAAGGCTGTTTGCAGAGCAGATGCTATAGATAAAATGACACTATCACTGTATTTTTCTATTAACAATGCAAACCAAAGCATGCAACTGACCAAATTTCCTATCATAAAGAGAATATGGTAAGTGTTAGTGTTTCAGACATTAAATCACTTTTTGCCCTAAAAAACATACGTCTACAGTAGTGTGTTACAAAGAAAGGAAGGTTGGAACAATTTACTTGCTGTACATTTGTGTACACACCTTAACACAACAGGATTCTCTTGCCTGATGGTAGCTCTCAACGCTTTGATGTCATTATCAAAAAAGAACTCATAAAAAGGTGTAGAGATACAAAATGCTGAACAGAATCTGCTTATACTATACTATTGCTTACAGAATATCACAGAAGTAGTGAACACATTTGTAGACGCTAGATTTAATTCAATATATGAAGAAAATTGTCCAACTATTCAAGTAAATAATCAAGAAATAATTTAGTTATCTGCACTAACTGCCATAAAGTCCTTGGATCATTATGTTTAGTTCTGTGTTCACCATACCTTTCCTGGTTAAAGGGTGTTGCTACATGGTGCTACCTTTGCATCCTGGACAGAAATTTCACCCAGATAGTTCATCTGAGAAGAGACTTTCTGCTGTAGAGAGATACATTGCGCTTAGCTACACGCAGTGTCATAAATTAGCACGTAAGCTGGCACTGCGCACTCTCCCATCAGAAATTGTGAAGTTACAACATCATTGTTTAATATTTCACTGTTCAAAACCCAATCACAATTTCACCCTTTCTGACATAACTTTTCAAAGACAAAAGGTTAAAATGCGTGGGGAGGGAGGGGGAAGGAAGTGTGCCTTCCAGATCAGCAGTTTCAGTTCCAGGACAGTAGCGCTGAGCCTTAGAGCTGCGCACGGAGCGAAACATTTAAAAATCTATAAACCAGCGATTTAACAAACCACTAACTAAAAGGAGGCATCTGATTATATACAATTGCCAAGAATGCTGTTCTGGTTTCCAATCATTTACTGCCTACATTTCTCTTCAAAAGCTGTTCCTAGAAGCTCCAAGGTCTAGCCAGTATGAAGCCTGGGAAAAAAATCTGGGGAAGGGGAAGGAGGAAGAGGGTGGAAAAAACCAAAGCAGAACAGAAAACTCCACCACACCTAATTCATCATCTCTTTCCAGTATTACCCATTTTTACAGTTCAAGAAACACGATATTTTAGCAACTTACAGAACCAGCATCTAAATCGGAAAGGACTGGTTCGAGAAGGCAGGAATTAATGCAACTCAATTTGTCAGATAAGTTTAAAAAGGGAAGGTAGGGAATTAACAAAAAAATAACAGGCTTACAATCCCTTGAAGAGTTTGGCTACTGAACTTATTATTAATGCTTAAAATTCACCAGTCAGTATTTACACAAACATTAGCAGAACATGCATAAGAATCTAAAATTCAAATAAAAACAGCTTTCAGTGAAATAGCAATCCATAATCACCTATATTTGTTTCACATATTACACTCTAAATGGTTTTCGACATGGCTAAGATGCAATAAGGATGACAGCTTGCAAAACAAATTATCAGTATATGCATCAGGCCTGGAAGTTGTGATGTGCAGTATGAAATGTACAGGAAAGCGGGAAGAGTTCAATCCTACACCACTGCCTAATTCACGGCATTTTTCTGCTTGTTGTGTCACGGCGTGTATCCTGTCCAGGACCTTGCAATATACACAGCACAAAGTTACAAAGCTGCTATTCTGAATTAGATGTTGGTGCACTATGTAACTGTGCTTGCTCAATAGAAACACATGTAGCAAGCCACGATCTGTGCAAAGGAATGAATCCCACAGGATCACCTCACGCATTCCATACTGATGTCCAGGCAACCCACCACAACTCAAGAGACACAACCCCAGGCAGTGAGATTCAGGCACGTTCCACGTGGAAGCTGGGCGCGCCGTTCTTCACTTGCTGTCCTCCTCTGTTGAACTTTTTGCCCGACCGTCCCTCGCCAGCTGTTCTTCACTTTGTGCCATGCAGTAGTCTCCTGCTTCCATTTGCCTTTCAGGAACTCCTCAGCAGGGCAAGAGCTGCATAATTTGCCCCTGCTACACTTCTTCAAAAATAGGATTTTCCTTCCCTGTATTTGTGAAACTGTATTTCAAACAAACTGATATCTGAGGGCAAACGCAGTATGTCACACCTCATGGAGCAGCAATTGTCTGCAGTCATGTTCTCATTCTCGGAAGAGTAAGTCATGCATGGACTGCTCTTTCCTAAGCAGTCATTTGAGCTTAATTTTCAAAAGACCGAAATTCTGCTTGAATTGGGCTATTCCACTCGCCGCGCATAAAACAATATCATAGGATGTTGCATATCTTCTTTTGGAAAACGTCTATCTGATTCGTTCTGACAATGTCCCTGGACCGTCATTCAGGCTTTAGGGAATGTATTTCATCTCACATCAAACACATCAGGAATAAAGGCACGTGCTATTTGAAGTTTAATCCTGACTCATCTCGCTTCGGGTTCGACCTGTTGCAGCCCTTCACGCTTCATCTTGGCTGCTAAATAACAGCAAAAATATACAACTGAATGTAAAGTGCCAACTGGTATTTTTAAACACCGTCCCCTGTTGTCTCAAAGGTGGAGGAGTGTCCTTTTTTCAGTTCTATTACTTTATGAGAGATGAATGGAACACATTATTGAGTTAAAGAGAATGAACAGAGGACCCGATAAAATGATTTCTGACTTTCATGATGCACAGGATCAACTCACCGTTGCTTAAAATCATGAAGTCAAGCAGTGGCAACAAATTTTACATAAAAGCATTTCATGGTCTTACAGGCAGTAACATCTGATAGACAATAGAGATTCAATCCAAGCTGGGCAGGATAATTCAGATCTGAGAGGCACAGGTCAGAAAGAAATTTCCTCCCTATTATAAGATGCTTTAAACCAGTAAAAGAATTACGCCAGAGGAAGGGAAAGGAGGGAGGAGGATTATCTCAGTTTGTGTTCACAGACAAATAGGAAGGAACCGCAGTTATTCCAAAGAGGCTCTGTAAAAATATGCAGCACTATTCCGCTTTTTCACGGATAGTCTTCACTTTGCTGTGTCCATCCCACGCGGAGCACGCAGGTTAGGAGAAGGAGCAACGCTTAGGGCACACGGGCTGCTTGCCACCGCTGCCCTGTGACGATGCCCTTCAGCGTGCACAGCCTCACTGCCGACTCTTCCCATTCTGCTCCTTGGGTCTGTCGCTGAGTGATGTTGATCTTTGTCTCTTGACTACCTGGAGTGAATTCCATTGCAAATAACATACTGTCCTGTTGCTTAATGCACAGCCAACAAAACCGCCAGCACTTGTTTTCCCACTGTTCTCAGCTGCTGTTCTGGGGAGCAATATGAGGGAAACAGCTCACTTCCCAAAGGATAAGCACACCACTCGCCAGATTTTTCTGAGTCTTTATGGATCCACCGAAGTAAAGGGTGATGGGGAAGGAGGGGGAGCATGGGAAGCATGGGGAAAAAAAGGAATGGAATGGAATAATACGTATTTTACAGCTTTACATATTTTAAGGGCAGCAGAAAGTACCATGTCTTGAACTGACCCGCTACATGAAACGCCATTTTATTTCATCCAGTCGTCCCCGCCACTTGTTCCGTTGTGTTTTGTTAAAGCTTATCTTCCAATTTTGATACAAGAATCCATCAATCCTCGTGGCATTCTGTTCAAATGGCTAGTCAGATTATCTGAATGATAGAGAAGGTAAGAATGGATCTCTCTAGTCAATGTACATGAACCAGCCCTAACGGAGAGCTGGCAGCACAGAACTCAATATATATTAGCCACCATTTCTGCAGCGCCTTGAATAGGTTTCACAATCCATAATGAACTGCAGGTTGCCTATGTGTACCATTAACTGCCAGTTACAGCATAGGTATAGCCAGGCACCTATCCAGAGGCACAGAGGAAGAACTGCTAATTGCTGAACTACAGGAAACACCAAAAAATAAACGTCACTTGCCACCCACCACGTCCACTGGAACACTACACAGTGATAGCAGCCCATTTAGGGAACTCCTTTGGGTCATTTCTCTCCCTGACGTTCACATTAGCTACTTCAGGAATAGTCTGCTACACTCAATGCGAATTCACTACAGTAAGACCCTAAATGCAAATTTGTTTAAGGTTAACTAAATGATGCCTGTAATTAAATTTCAAAGCATCAGTTTAAAGACATGAAATTGCATGCAAAACTACTATGGTTAGATGGCTTGGAAAAAACCCCAAAACTTTAAATTAATAAAAATGTCTGTAAAAACTTGTCTTCACACATGGGGATGACTCACACAGAAGACAGGTGTAAATGAATCCATATATTTATACACACACACACGTACAGTTATAGAATGAATCGATTCATCTTGTTTCTCTGAGATCGCAACAAGCTGCTTTTACCTCAGAGTAGTGGGGTTTCCACAGCGTTTACAGAGTCCCCTGCTTCCATCTCCGATTTTCTCAGTGGAACTACGTACTGCCAGGTGCCCGGCAGACACACCGCTCGGCATCTTCACGCAGCGGCGAAGATGCTAGAGGTCTTGCTCTGCAGTTTTCTCCAGCCTTCTTGGGGCATGGTGTAAGTATTTAAATGGAAATCAGGACAAGGGTGAAGAACAGCAAGTTAAAATTTAACTCAGTTTTAGCACCCGCTTAGGAGTCCTACTGATTTAAGAGCTGTTGGCAAAATGTATTATTCTGAAAAATACAAATAGCTTCACTACTTAACCCAGCATCTGTTAATTACTTTGTTGTTTCACGGTACAAAAATGTAACTGCTTATTCGAGCAAGGTCTTCGAAAGACAAAGCTGCTGAGGATTGTTTATTAATGGTTAAAAATCCCAAAACCACTGCGCATGTGCTTCAGCCCTACTCAGAGCCCCCAGCTGACTGCTGCACTGAATTCACCTCAGTATCTGATCAGAAAATCACTTTGTAACAAAGTAAGTGCATTTAGGTTTCAGATGAAAAAACAGTATTTTTTTCTGGTAAAAACAAAAAATAAACAAACCCAGGAAGTCCCCGAGACAGATTTGATTATAGTCAGGAAGGACAAATACAGGATCTTTGATTATTATGAAAACAACTCCGCAGGCCTGTGATGACTTTGAATTAACAGTAACAGTTTAAACCACTGGGAACCCAAAGACACTGGTACATTACAACGCATTGACAGTGATCTGATTTTAGCTAAGTAAACAAGGTAGAAAGGTTTTCTTGCTTCAAGAAAATATTTTCTGTATGCAAAGAATGAATTTAATCTTAATTAATATGTATAAAATTAAATTTGTTATTGGATCTCTTCTTAAGCAGTTTATACTAATAACGAAGAACACAAGCACACACCTTTTATAAGCGCTGTCCTTATGGAATATGGAGTTCAAGCAGAACAGGGAACGGAAATGGAGGAAAGAAACTTCAATTTATTTTAAAAGCATAGGAGACAAATGAGAAAGATCTGGATACTGGTGTACTCCAGCAATTAAAACACACAATGATTAGGAATTATTCCTCTACTATGCAGCTGTGGAGGAGCTGAGCAGAGCTATGCTGAAATAATAAAAAAGACCTTTGATTAAAAAGAAATCTACGCCCAAGAGAGGTTTATTCAATCAACAGACTGAATAAACCTAAGCGATGTTAGCAAAGTGATGGGTGAAGTCCTTCCCCATCTTTCCCCATTAATCTTTCCATATTCCCAGCATTACAAACACCCAGAGACCAATGCACCATCAGGTGTAGGATATGAGAGGGGACTGAATTCAGAGCTGTCCAGATGCACCCGTCAGGTAGCAGAACTGTGAAAAACCATGCAAAGATTCTTTCACTTTCTGAGTGGCTTTGTGGTCTAAGGTGAAGGATCATTACTGCAACAGTGGGTTTAGTTTCACAAGTCCTAGAGTGAATTTGTTCCAAACAAATTATCAGGTGCTACTGCGTCTCTTGGCCAGACTCAAAGTCCAGCAAAACTCAGCAGGAATCTGCTCTCTCACCACGTTTTCTGCCCTTCTAATCATATGTGGCTTGCATTCTGAATTTTGTATGCCCCAACAACAACTGGAAATTTAAAAATCGGCAAGAGGAATTTCAAATGTTCTGTTCATTGGAAAGATAAGCTTATAAGAATAATCCAAAGTAGTTTTCGAATTCAAATGGGAAACATTTGACCATCCTTCCTCCCCCTGTACACACTTTGCCCCTTCAATCTACAGCACATGGAAAAATAATGGGAAAATTTGGTCTCCACTGGAGTTTCTTTTTTAACATTAATAAAGGTAGAATTGCTGCAACACACTCTGAAAAAACCACAAATCAATGCAAACACGTGTAAATGTATAAAAACGTCTTCTGGATAGCTTCTGCAATTTTTCTTCTTTCTTTCTTTCTTTATCTCCAACCTTTTCTGGTTTTCAACATCTCCACATACTTTGATTCCTTTGTTCCACCAAGTCTGTTCGTTTGAACCCCAGCAGAAGCTGGGATAACTAAAAAGCAAAGATCAGTAGTCTTCACATCCCCCGGGAACAGCGTAGGGCAGAACGTGCATGGAAGCCTTGACAGCATGCCAGTTCATACGCTAAACCCTCAGACCTGGTCAGTTCTATGAACAAGGAAACACAGTGCCTGCAAGACAGCAAAAAGAGCTTTAAAATGCTACCCGCGTGCACACACGGACAAAATGCTCTTCAGAAACGAGCTACGAAGGTAAGCAGACACCCTGGACGAGCTGCGAGTCCGTATCCGCAGCACGCAGCGCCGTAATGGGATCGCAGCAGCAGCGGGCTGCGAGGTGCAACTGTGCCTCCCTTTCGCTGTTCCTGATGGCAAGGAATTGAGGATTACCTGTCACAATACTAGCTACGCTTCCTCAAGAACAGCCTGCAAAAGCTTTACCATCATTTTTCTAAAGAAAAATTGCCGCTAAATCTCGAGGACAGGCACAGCTACAGGAGAACAGTGATTTGTTTCAATCATCTATTTTTTCATACACGCGCAGAGTAGAGAACACGGGTACAATCATCGACAAGAATCAAAACCAATATCCACTGTTACTAACCCGATCAGCAACTGCTCAAAAAGCACAGCACTACCTCGGGCAAATTGCCCTGTATGTCTTGCACGTCCTTGGGCTACAGCTGGAGCCAGCCAAAGCTCACACGCAGGAATCAGTGGGAGTTTCTGCTGGGTACTGCCAGATGGCAGAAGATGTTAGGCCAAAATAATTTTGGCTAGAAATGAAGCCTCTAACATTCGTTTTGGAAGAACCATTCAGTGTTTTCTGTCTGTCTTGACAAGCAGAAGCAGCCCTGCTGCCTGCCACTGGCTTCACAAGGAGCACGCCTGCGCTCGCGCAGCTGAAAACACAGGGTTTAAGAACCTACAACCAACATGCAGAAGACAAGAGAAGAAAGCGCTGCTGCTTCAAAGGATCATCGTGCCAGAGTCAAGATGCGAGCAACACTGCTTCCCCCGGGAGGTCCAGGGAGTCGTTTTCTCAGAACCTGTGTAGTACGCAGCATGCTGCCAACCTCCAAGCATTCAAAGAAAACTCTAAATTCCATAACTAGACAAGAGCTGGTAACACAGCACACAGGGTGATTTGGATGAGGCTGTGTACCAAGAGGTCGGTTTTAAATAGATGAAAAGAGTCCAAGTGTCACAAACTGAAATCCCCTTTTGATCCGTTACATACATTCAGCAAGACCTCCTTGAAATCTGTTCTACAGTGCAACATGCATGAAATTTATATCGCCCGAGATGCTTTTCTCAAACATTTTAAGTTTGGCCTGAAAGGCAACATTCCTGATGTGGAAACCAGTACAGAAAACAATATCGGTCTGTCCATCCAGGCATGCTCTTTATAGCATTGCCTTAGCACACGTGAAGAACCTACGAAACTCAGGAGAAGTGGTCCACAGTGAGGGGCTCATTCATACCCTGCAGTGGCCGCAGCCAGTTTTCCACGTACAAAGCGTGAGCCCTGCAAGGCAATAAAGCCGAGCATCTCGCAACACTGAGCAGAACCCATCCAAAACTGCACTGGCTAAGCCACAAGCTTTGGCTGAGGGTCTGAAGGCAGAATGGATGTCGCATACAGGCCTGAGCTGCAAAGTGGTCTTACTCCCTGCTAGTTCCCTGCACAGTTGTGTCAGAAAAATCTAATTTATTTACAGATAAACCAAATCATACTGTAAAAACCAAAACACTGTAAATGACTCTTTTCACCAGATCCTTCCTTTTAATCCTTATGTACAGTTACAAATTTCTCCTGCTGAGATTCCTTATTAAATCGTGTCCATATTACTGTGTAGTCTTGGACTTTTATCTTGGGTTTCTGAGGCTGGCTTTGCCTTTGGCCTAGCACTCATGGAAAGACATTTATTTTGGTATTCTCTCAAGCAACTCTAAAATTGCACAATTAGTTACAGACATATATTAAAACAGTAAGTAAAGGTAGGTAGTTATACCCATTTCAACAAACCTACGGTGAAGCGGACAAGCTGAGACTAACTCTCTACATGCATACATGCACATCAAGCATACACTTTTTCTCAATCTACAACTTAATTCCGATTTTATTTCTACTTGTTTATGATTCTCTTGTTGGAAGTGCAATATTGGCCGATGCTTACAATATTAAAGCTACAATGATGAAGCGCTTTAGTCTCTGGAACGAAAACCAGCATTATTGTAAATCTATTTTGTAATTTAAACTTAACAATAAAAGTTACAAGACCACACACTCCTTGGCTCTGCCTTCTGGGAAATCACTGGTTTATATTACCTTACTGGGCACTTACTTCATACTTGCAATTTCAGTTGAACAAGAGGCAGACACCGCAAAGTGTTAAATTCAACACCACGCATATTATTTTTTAATTTTCTTTGTATGGATAACAGTTCAATCTCTCTCGACTGTTACTGTGCTTCCTGTGCCAAGCAGCATTCCTGCACTGAGACAGACTTTCCAACTTAAAGAAAACAAAAATGCCTTGCATGCCTGGAAGAATACATAGTCCAGGGACAAGGAAGGGGAAGGGAAATCATCTACAATTTGGAATAAATTTATTTACTGGAAGGAAAAATAGATATAAGATCTGAGACTTTCTGCTCTAATCCACTTTGTACATCCAAAATCTATTTGAAGCACAACCTGATCTGCTACCAACTAGTCCATTTTCCCCCTTGCCCTGCTGCTCCCTGCATACACGCTGTGCAGGTCTCCCCAGCCCTACAGCCCTGCCTGCAGACACTGCTCCTGCTTGAAGATGACATCCAAAGCCCTTCCTCGGCACGCGTTTGCTTCACAGAAAATACACCTGGCCACTGAGCTGGGTGGGCAAACCCAGGTCACTTTCAGCAGGAGCTAATACTTGCCTTTATTTGAAAAAAATAAGATTAAAGAGCACACCCAGAAAACACAGTGCTGTTTTCCAATGAAACGGCAACTTTTCTGGCCAGTTCGGGGCCAGGGGGTGGGAGGGTGGAGGGTAGGAAGCCTGACTGGAAAAGGTGAAAAGAACTGTGGAGTACAAGTGTGCACACACACAAAGAGAATAAAAGACAGACTCCTGCTCTGGGTACTTGTAACAACAGCCCTGCGTGATTCTGCCTCACGTTGTTAACACTGCGCCTCGGAGAAGACTCATGCTGGACTACACTGCCATCGTTTGCTTGTTTAGCTGATTTTTTTTTTATTGTGCCTTTCTGGAGATCACTAACATCTAAAAGGATTATAATTATGATGCAAAATATCATGTGCTTTACCTAAACACCGTATATATGTAGCTTTATTTATCTTCCCCCTCCTGTTGTACATGCCCAATTAGTTACACCAGGCACCCCAGTACAACAGGAACGTTTCCTATGCAGTTGCGTTTGCTAAATACCTTCGTGACAGTTTCTTGGCAAGAACTGCAGCAGAGAGGTTAACATATGTTAAGAATACATACAGCAGGCATTCCTAGTTAGAATGCAAGGCAATAGGGGACCTCGCAGCAGTAGCGGTTCCCATGCTCACCATCCAAGAGAGTTTGCTTCAGAAGTTCGAGTCGGGTCTCAGCAGCAGAGCTTTGTCCACGGATTTATATTCAAGAAATTTGCTCATCAGTGATTCTAATCCATAATTTACCACTTCAGCCTCCCGCTCTGGAGACACTGGTCTGAAAGGTAAAATTACAGGCTGGGAAAGGTAACAATGAACTCTACTTAGAGTACAGGATTAAAATAAAAAATCCTTTATAACATAAGATCTAGAATTGCACAATCCATAAAGGTCTTTGGTTCTTCAAGGTATATAGAACCACATGCCATTTGCTTAGAAATTGCTTCACTTGGTAGCACCAGGAACAGCAAGATGCAAGGTTTTTCTCCTGTTCTGGTCCCATCCACATCCTTTCTCTTTCCCCATCATCAGGAAATGCTCGAGTTGTCCTTCCCCACTGACAGGGCAGCAGCTCAGAGGCGTCAAGGAGGGGGAAAGGCTTGCAAAAGTAAGGGTTGGAGGCTTCTGGAAAGAAAAGCTTCTGCGTCCCCTGACAGCTGTCTGGAAGCTGAAGGGTGTGGGGAAGGGAGCCCGCAGCCTCACATGCAGTCTTGAGAACCATCTGCTCATTCTTCTCATTCTAAACCTCTGGAAACCACTATAACCTTCCCCACAGCCCCACACAGCCAAACCCTGACAGCCCCTTCGTTACCCACACTGTGCAAACTACACGAACTCCTCCAAAATCCCCTGTGTCTTGGCTGCCACAGCAACAGACCTTCTCTCTACAGCTCCTTACCTGTCTCCCGAATCCGTCCAGGCTCATTCCCAATTGATTCATGCCTCTAACCCCAGTCAACACTTGCTCTGTCCATCTATGCCACTTCCACCACAAATGCGAATTTTACCGCCCTAGGGGCTGCAAGCCTTGAACTGGTTTGGGCTCCCAGGTTCAACCTTTTGAGACAGGATTCTGCTGGTGAGACCCAACACATTTCGCTCAGATCACAGCTCTAAGTGACCATACTTAAGCCAAAATGAAAATAAAAATTAGAAATAATATAGATTTCAAGTCTGCTACTCTGCATTCTCGGAATACTTATGGGTGATAATTTGTGACTCGAGTGTACTGAATATTGTGTCACAAGAAAAAATTCAATTAACACCTCCAGCACAGCAGAGAGTGATGTCAGTGAAATTTTTTCTGAGCATCACAGAAAAAAGCAAACTTAAGGAAGGATTTGAAGGAGGTAATAAGTTAGCGGAAGAAAGCTAGAAGGTGCTTATCAGAAAACAAGTGGGTGATACACAAGGACACGAGAGGCCAATTAGTGGCCAGACTTAAAAATCTCTACAGTATGGGAGAATGACAGGTAAAGCGGGGACTGAACATGAAGGGTCTCTGAAGTGAAGAAAAGTGCCTTTTCTTTGGTACAGTCATTTTCCCCAGGCTGTCATCCTTGCATGTTTTGTAAAACCTAGAATTTGGACTTCAGCAGAGTAAGTTAAACGAGGAGCTGCCCAAGAGTGTTTGGTAGCCGTAAAGCCAGCAGCGTACACCGATGGTGCCCGAGAGGCACAGGTTTCCTGGACCCATCAAACATCCTGCGGCACTGTGAGTTCGACTTGCTCTATGCAGCTTTTTATTTAAGTTGGAGCTTACATCCAGTTAACACATAATTAATTGCTCATGCCAAATGACCACATAGAACTTTCAAGGCTGAAAGAGAGAGTTAGAATCTGAAAATAAGTCTGATAAGCATGTTACAGGTTAGTATTTGTGAGGACCATGTGTAAAAAACATACACAGGATGTTTCATCAAAAAAATTCCCAACTTTAACTAAAAGATTATATAAACGAGTGGTCCTTAATCTTTGCAGACTTCTGCTTTATTCTAGATTTCATACTGGAAGCATAGTCTAGACAGATTAGATTGATTTCTTGTCATTACCCGTGCAAGCAGAGAAGAAAAATAGATCTCTTGAGAAAGTTCTGGGCCACACTTGCATTTTCCTGGACCGCTCTGGAAAAAGTAGTGTCCTGCACAAAAACATCAGGAAATGAGCAGAAAATGAATTACGACACAGAACTGCTCTTAATGTTTTCCAGAGATTTCAGTTTTGTGATGGCATAACGCTGGCATTCGGAACGGAAATTGGCTATTTCCACAGCCTTTCTCCATGACTCAACTTCTGTCCAACTTCTTGCTCCAGAAAAAATAACCCACAACCCTGACCAGAACTTTCAAAAAATCCCACCAAGTCAATCCTTCCTTCTAAATTGCCGTCTGAGGCTACAAACACATGTATGTTTTTTGCTGGTGTAAGCCTGCACCCATTACTATTCGGAACGCTGTCATTCACCCCATTACTCGTCCCCACCCTGACACTGCTGCACGCGCTTTGGCAGCCACCCAGTGAACTGGACCAGAGATAAAGCTACCCGCAGTTTGGGGAAGGGGAGGAAGGGGAGATGATTTCTGCATTGCTATCATTCCCTGCACAGCCTCGCACCCAAAGCCTGCACACCCAACGTGCTTAGACACCGCAGGGGTAGGGGAGAACGACCGGGAGAGAAGCTGCTTTCTGCTCGCATTTGGTCAGATTTCCGGAGCTTGTGGGGACGTGGATAGTGTAGCTGCATAAAGCTCAACATCACCAAAAGATCATCAGCGTAAACACCAATGCCGCTATTTCAGAAGAGGTAGCTGACCTTGCTACCTAAGAGCTAGTTTAGTTATGACTACAGATAACCTGGCTTTTTATGACCCGGTTGTATTAACGTTGCGCGCTGGGTCACACAACAATAGCTCCCAAAGAGCCACTTTGCTCACCCAGCTCCAGTGAACCTCTCGTCCCCCTTGCCCAGTTTCCTTCCTTTATTCTTGTTAGTCATTTCCAATTTTTTCCTCCACTTCTCTAACTGAGCTAATAACTTCTGTTTTCTCCCTCTTTCTGGATGCTAAATCTGTTAATTTTTGTTTGCTCTTTCCCCAGTATCTATTAGTTTGCTTCACCATCTGTGTAAGTCCCTCTAGTACTTATCTGACCTTCCTTTAAACTCTCCCCACGCACCTGTTCATTGCTCCCTACTCCCCCATTCCTTCTCTCCAGCTCTTCTCTACCAACCTGTCTCTTGCTGCTTTTCCCACTAGCTACCACACAAACAAGTGATCTGCGAACAGACTGTTCCGTGGTATTTTCCTGGAAGTATTATATCATCTATTCTCAATATTGAGGGCTGATGCCAAAAATGAAATAGTTCTACCAAACCGGACAAAATACACTTAACTAATAAATCCCAGTTTAGATCAGGTCCACTGTTTGATAAGAAGTATTTATTTGATCTTGGGACACATGTGACAGACATTCTATTTCTTCTCCCTTTGATCGTGACAGGATGTAAAATATATCAGTACAAACAAAACGAAGAACAGTATCTCAATTTCAGGTAGCTGAATGCTCTATTCACTAATAACTGTTTTCCTGTGGTAACAAATAGTATAATCTCTCTATAATCCTTAACTGATTCCACTAACTAACGTTACAGTAAAATGTGTAAAAATATCATTAACTGTTTCTCCAAAAGGGAACTGGTAAATAGAGCAAGGGCTTTTTTTG
>Ga0181612_178048_pt1 | contig 17444 bp, 10 predicted proteins | sample HoacroProtozoa21_FD_119630 | JGI IMG/M metagenome (GOLD analysis project Ga0181612, IMG submission 119630) | Hoatzin crop microbial communities from Cojedes, Venezuel. Combined Assembly of Gp0051906, Gp0051904, Gp0051908 | reverse complement strand
CTGCCTTTGAGATGACTTTTGTGTGTGAAAGAATAAGAGGTAAACAGTTCTCTTGAGAAGCATATCCATAAAATAGGGTGTGGCTAGTTGAAGGAAATAATAAAGGTGGGGGGGGGCAAGAAAGCAGAATGTTTTAGATACCTGTGATGTGTCATATACTCAGAGGTTACTGCTAAAGTATAAGAAACCATATGTTTCTTATTCCAATTGTCCTCTGCACCCCTTCTCTCAGAAGAAAGGATAGTAATGAAGTTTTATTACACATAAAATTAACTTCAGTAAGTGCTACCATTAACTAGATAATAAAAAGAGTTGCCTGAATGTTGCAAAAGAATTGTTTTTTTTAAATGTCAGTGAATTGCTAAATGGCTTCAGCTCCTATCCAGCTACTTTATCTTTGCAACACTGAAGACTTCAGCGACTGAGGGAAACATTTTATGCCCCTTTTCTGCCTGCAAGGAAATGCAAAAGACAGAGTCTCTTACACACTGCAGCAACTTTTGATATCAGAGCATCCAGTCTGTCCCTGGCGCCTTTAGTGTCCCTAGGACAGACTGACAGACCGACTAACCATACTCCTTGGTATGTTCACCAGGAGTCTACCAGGCCCTGGCTCAGCCAGGTGTCACTTGGACTTTTCCATAAGGAATGTTGCCAAAAAAATTATCACAAACATGCTTTGAAGCATAACCGAATATCAAAAGGAGTCTTGGGTTCAAGGGGAAAGCGCTACAAACCCTGAGGTAGGGTTTAAACCCGTTTCAGCTAGCATGCAGTTCTCTGAAATCACAGACGAACCAGTAATGAACAAGCAGACAAGAGGGAAGTGGGACAAGGGGTCGGGTGGACGCGAGGAGAAGATCCACACCAACAGGAGCAAAGCTGGCATTTGAATCCTCTTGGAAGCACATTCATTACTCCTTCAGATCTGACCCCATGGTACTGTTTACAGTACGGAACTGCTGCCTGAAAAGCAGCTGGTCATGTTAAGTCAGAACATTAAACTAACAGATTGTAACATTTCATTACCACTGTGCCATTTGTGTGAAAACCGAGTCTGTGTTGTTGGGGACGGTCTGTGTTAGGCTGGCATCCCCTTCCTCCAGGCCCCTGAGGCCTGACTCTGCCTGGCTGTGGCTGGCTCCAGCTCTATGGTCGATTCTCCTTGCTCACAGCATATACTTATTTAAACCTAGTTCAACAAAGCTTTTAAGCACATGCTTAAAGTTAATCACATGCTTTGCTGAATAGAAAAGGTTTTAAGCACTTTTAAATTTAAGCATATGGGTAAGTGTCTGGCTGGAATAAGCTGTCATTATGAGCAACTTTTGAAAAGCATATCATGTGTGTAATGCCTGAGCGTCCCTATGCAGAGCACTCTGCTGTTTGGGAGCAAAGGAGCCCGGGGCATAGACAGTGGGCTTTCTGGCTTTATTCATAGCCTAAATTATCATCAGTAAAAGACAATTGTATCACTGTGTCTTACATGTTCATTTATCCTTCAAGAGGTCTGTTTAGTTTGTTGCATAGATTAGTATGAAGCAAGTTTTGCTTTGCATTTATACAGTGACGCTGTCTTGGCATGCAAGCTCTCCATGTACTCTACAGAAAAAACGCTACTTTCCATCAAATCTTGTCACCTTGATCCTGTTCTTCGACAAAATGCCTGTTGCCTCAGATGTCAAGAAAGTGATAGCAACACACATCAAATAGATTGTATTTTCTCCAGCATAAATGCCACCTCTAGACTGTGGCTAGTTTCTGCATGAAGTTTTAATAGGGAGCTCAGGGAATTAATTAGGTATGTAAAAATTGTCAACAGTAATGAGAACTCATGTCCATCATCAAAAACGTAACCTATGGTTAAAAAAACCATATTGCTTGGGGACATATCCAGCATTGATTTTTTATGTGAGATCCTATTGAGTTCAGTGGGAATTCATTTCTGGAATGGTAGTGGAATATGGCACCCTGGTCGTTGTTCCTTAAGAGGCTTTAGCTCCCCTACAAGACGAGGTGGATGGTCTGAAGGTTTTACGTTACTTGGTTCTGAGACGAATGCATAAGTGATGTAGAAAAGCCAGGTATGAATTAAGTGGGTCATCTGAAGTGCATGCAAATAAACCTCTCACCCTATACTGCCAAATTGTCTATTTTAGGTAGATTTACAGAAAAAATATTTTACGTAACTTTTGCGGAGTTTAAATTCATATTCGTGAGAAAATTTTCCATATCCTGGCAAATGTAAATGTAAATTTTATTTAGGTATGCTGGCGGTCCTTCTGAATAAAGATCAGAGGAATCTTAAATGTCTTAAAGCAAATCAAGCTCTCTAGATATTGTTGTACTTTTGAATATGCAAAATATCATGACTGTAAGGTCTTTTAGCCAGGAGTTTACTGAGTCTCCGATGTGATGCGTTGTTTAGGCCGTTCACAGTCCAAGAGTTTCTCTTCCCACAATGCAGAAAGTTGACCATCCTGATTCTCTGTGCATATGGAAACCCCGTAGCTGTTCAAGGGCAGTTTTTCCCCTCGGTGTAGTTTTGAAGAGATGGAGGCAGGGACTTCTGCAGCCTGGCTGTGGGCAGAGGCAGTTCTGTGGGACGGCCTCAGAAATGGCAGCAGCTCTAAACTCGGCAGTGTGGTTCTGTACTGGGGAGGTGGGTTAGCGGGCAGACCACCACGGAGGCAGATGGAGTTGGGTTTTATATTTTCTGGTTTATGGTACAGATTTGCATTCCTTCTCTTTCTCAGAGTATGTGTGTGTGCTAATTACATAGTTGCACAGTGCTGGTGTTGATGTCGTTAAAACAAGACTTAAAAATAATTCATTGCAAATGATTATTTATTACTTCTGAATAAAAATATAGACACTATGCTCCTCCCCAGGAACAAGTTTGATACTGTGATGAAATACTATTTATGAGTAAAGCAAGATGCTACTATGATGCTCTAGTAATGAAGGGAGAATTCTGTGGGTTCATTACTTCTTTGATAAATGCTAAACCCGATAAAGGAATTTGGAAGGTGCCTTTGAGGGATGACTAGGAGAGAGTGAAAAAGAAAGGGAAAAGGAGAGAATGGTAGAATGGTATAGATGAGAACACACACGGGCAATTCCCTCTGGGTTATATTCTGATCACACATCAGCGTTACTCTGGAGTAGCTCCTTGAAGCTAATGGTTTATAGACAAAACAAAATTGGTCTGGAGAGAAAAGGAAATATTACAGATTTGTAAAAGTGGAAGAGGAATTTGACCTCATCTAGAGACATTAACAAAGGACAGCTGGGGGTGAAATTCTCAAAAGTCTTACATTGCAGTTTGAAAATGGGTGTAGGATGTATCTGTCTCTACACACAATTACAGCACAAGTACACATAAATACACCAGATTTAACCTACTAAGTTAAGATGTTGTTAGTAAGGTAGATGAAACAGCAAGAGCTTTCTGCAAGTTGCTCCTGGCATGGCCTGGCAGTCAGTGTGGGGTTTGCTGATGCCCCGTCTGCACTGCCAGCAATGCCGGAACTGCCTCATTTAGAGCAGCACAGAGAGATCTAAGGATTTGCAGCACAAACATTTTAGACACTTCAAGCCAGTGATACTTCAGACTTCAAGCTTTCTATCACTTCTTAAAATAAGATTTAGATTCCTGATATGAAAAGCTTTTGAATATTTTCTTCTGCAACTGATTTTGATTATAGAAATGAAGCAAGCAAGCAATTTCTGTTTCCCTGGGTTAGATGGATCTTCCCTTTGACTGCTGTGGCCAGTTGAAACAGGGACAGTCACTTTTAAGGCAGCACATTTGAATTCATTATTTGCCAAGCTATCTTTGTAGTGTAGTCTGCAGAATTATTGGTGATTTCAGGACGTTGTTTTCTACAGAAATTGGAAACACTTGGAAAAGAACTCCTAAAATACTACCAGGGACATTTTTAACTCTTTTGAAAAGTGTTTGGAAGTATCAGCTATTTGAGGAGGTGAACACTCTGCATATTAAAATTATGCCTTTTCAAAGCTCTGAAGCTGTTGCTGAAATGTTACAATAAAAAAGTCATTCCATCCAGAACACATTATCAGTTAATGCAAACACAGGATTTTTAAAAAGCTATTACATTCTTTGGTGCTCAGAGCAAGGAAACAATAAAGTGAGTACAATCTCATCAGCTCCCACTTGTGACCTCATGTGGAGCGCGGGCACTTCACAGGACTCTGCAAAGCTACCAGTAGCCCGCTGTATGGCAGTGTTTTCTGTTCAGGCACTAGTCTCTCTGGAAAACAGCATCAGCTCGGGTCTCTGGTGGGGCTGTGGCTCTCATTAGGGCACGATAGGCAGGACGAGCTCCAGAAATTTTAAGTGGGGTCAAGAAAACTAATAGAGGCATCTTAGGATGGAAGTCATGAATGCTAAAAGCCCATTTCAAAGCAGTGTTGGAATAGAATAAGCAACAGTTGAAGCACCTGAGATCAAATAAGAAATTGTTTTGCAGAAATTCTTGATCAAACTGACAGTAGTTACCTGACTGGTGAATCAACAGACTGCAAGGGGGTGAAATTAGAGTCAGAAATTCGGATATATCTCAACTTAAAGCACACTACTGTGTAGACATGGGTAGCTGCACTATGCCATAGCTGAGGATACATCCCTACCTTCAGCACTATAGGAAACAACAGAAGTATTTTCCTACTTGAGTTCCAGATGCGGGAAGAGAAAAGGATGTTACCAAGGGGAAAATGCAATATGCTGACCATCTGGTGAGGCACTTGCAGGCAGAGTGTGATCTCAGCTACAGGAACGGATCACCCACATCTTTTTTATCCAGACTGCCAAACAGCAGTTGAGATGCAGAAAAGATTTGTCTATTAAGAGGTGCAATGAAATATCATCATACTTGAAAGAATTAACATAACTAAGTGCAGGCTTCAGCTTCTTGACTTTTTGTATGCTTTGCACTTGGATTATGTGACAAGATGTAGCAATAAATAATGTAGTATTACATTTGACCATATGTTTAACATTAACATGAGTGATGTCACACACTAATTATCATGAATAAATGACCTATGATATAAAAAATATTGTTTCAGAAATGTACAAGTTTAACCCTGTTTTAAGTGAACAGCACTATCAACAGTTTAAATTATGGAATTATGATACCGGATAATTCTTAGGATATATGAAATACATCTCTAGTTTAGTAACGGGGTTCTGAAGAACTCCTTGGATGCTTGCTTTCTTAGATTTTCTTTTCTGATTTTGCTGCTTACAACACGCCTAGACTTTTATGGGTTTACAGTTAATGTCTTCTCTGCCTGCCAATATACTGGCAAATCTGCAAGTAACTGTATGTCTTCCAAAGCAGTGAGTGGTGTTGCCCCTACTGATAAAAGAGTTCTCTGTAATAAATTCATTAGCATTAAACATTGGCACTTTTTTCCACGCCGCATTTGATTAGGCTTGGTGTCACCATTTTGATCTCTACTCTGTAAAGCACGGGTTTTTCTGTGGCTGACCAACACTTACATCTCAGACTTCCATTTCCAAATTTACAGAAGGTCCTGGATCAAAATTGATTGACTTTCATACAGACATATATAAAGTGGCATATTGGCATCTTCTACATTTCTTTGCTTGCTTCTAATGAGTGACTCTTTGAAAGTCTGTTTTAGGAGACCTGCTCAAGATTCTCAGGGACTGCCAAGCGGGTCCATGGTGACAAGGCTGGTCCGAGGTCGGGCCAGGATATCAGTCCATGTGCTGGGGATCAACAAGGTTCACGGCCAGGTGGACCCCTGGCTGAGACAGAGCTGGAGGCAAACACAACTACAGCACAGCTCAGGCAGGGACTGAAGGCTCAGGGCTGAGCTGAAATGGAGCCTCTGGGGCCTTGGGCAGGGATTGTGGGTGGCAGTCCCAGGGGAGGCTGGGCAGGGCCGTTGAGGCCAGTCAGTGCACCCAGGACCCTGACAGTGTAGTCCACTATAGAGCAGTACTCAAACAGTATGTGCCAGAGGATTCTCTCCAGTCATGCGCTTCCACACAGTCCAGGACCAGATTCTGAAGTCACTTTCAGATGCGATAACCACTTTCTTCAGAGGGTTTGGTTTCTCGTATCATGTATGTGTCATTGTTTCAGTTTGGCCAGAATTTCATTTTTGGTTACTTCCTTTCCAAGCTAGCTTTTTACCCATCCCATGCCAGTATTCTTTGGTAACCTTCCTGAGAGTGATGAGTCAAATTTGGAGCATGTTGTGAATGCCAGATTCTCTACTTTGACTGTGCAGTGCAGAGGTTACATCAGTGTTCAGCTCTTTATATTTTGAAAGTTGTGTAACAAACTGATGTTTAGAGGGTATCATTCCTTGTTTCTCTTCTTCGAATCAGACACAGCATAGGTATTCTTGATACATTATTGAATACATCCCCCAGGTAGCCAGGCTGAACAGTGTTCATCTGAAAGGCTCAAAAAATAGTTAACTGCAAATGCAGTTTCTACTTATTATGCAAGTCTTCTTCTGCAAGCAGAACTGAAGAGTGGGAGAGGTGGAGATACAATCCCATGTGTTGATGGAGTGATTACTTCAGGAATTCATTTATGTTTTCTAAAAAACTTCATGCAGATTTGTCCAGGTCATTTGGATCTCTGCCTCCTAACTGTACACATGCTGAGGATTATGAAACCCCACTGAGTTCTCATCTCCTGAATTCTTTTCATCTTGTTTTCACTTTGGACTGCATCATACTGAAATATAGTGGGACTGTGTTATATCCTAACTGCAAATTTATCATAATGCGTTTTACATGGCCTGCATATCAATTACATTCCTATCATCAAGAATACATGGGTTAAAGAGTCTGGAACAGCGCATATAAAGAAATCAAGAATTTAGGTAGATTTTACAACCGTGGTCTTATAGTCAGTGAGAAATAAAAATGCATGCAGACTTGGTTTTTCTTCTCTTTCCTTACTCGGGCAGCTGCCCAAATGTTGCATCTCTGAGTTATAAGAGGGAGTTTGATTTGGCTCCTGTACAGATCCCACATTCACTGAACCGCTTTCTTCATTTAGTTAACGGTCTTTCTGAGCAACACTGGGTTGCATTCATCTTTATTATGCAGTAATGGGAATCACTGCATGGGAAGCCTTGATCTGGAGTTTTGCATAAAACTGCAGCTTGCAGATGCTCTAATCCTACAAGCTATTAGTACAATAAACTTGTAATTGATCTATAGGTATAAGTCTTCCATATCACCTACCTGAAGGCCAAGAGTTATGAAATTTAATAAACTGCTTGTGTTGTTGGAGCTGCAATATCCCTTCATTTAGGAAAACAAAGTGTCCTTCACTGCTCCTGGCAATCTTTAGAATAACGTACTATGAGAAGTAATTCAACATCAGGGCAATTTCTGAGGCACAATAGGCAAATTTTAAACATTTTATTGTGCTAATACTACAGTTACAATTGATATTTTAAAGCAATTTGCCATGATAATGTCAATGAAGTGCTAAGACAAGTAGTTCTGTTTAATGCTGTTCACAGACAAGCTGGTATCCACATAGATGTAGAAAAGCTTCTGAAAGACTGGTTCAATAAAATTGAAAAGCAAAATCAGTGTGATATAGTATAGTTGTGAAGAAAGTTGTGGATGAATTTCTAGCAGTGAATGTAAATGCCTGGTATGAAGCAGTGTTGAGTAACATATTGCAGTCAACACATGCCATTGACTACATAACAGTGTGCAGTAGAAATTATGTCTTTTCCCTTTAAGAATAATAGAAATTCTGTAAACATATGCAAAAATATTTAACTATTACCTCCAAGGCACTATTTCGCCACATTTCTAGAATATTTAGACGAACTAATCATGGACGTAATAAAGAAATGCTGGTTTTTCTTCATAGTATGCAAGGAAAGTACCATCTTTCTAGAGATGTATATTTGATGAACTGCAGCAATGATTATTTGATTGATTTAACTATCAGAGAGGTTATAATAATCATAAAACAATTTGAAACATCATTAACTAGCAGAGGGTTTGATATAATACAAATGAGACATTGATTCATGGTCATGTTTAGATTTACTTTTATGTACTGTTGTGGTCCTTGAATATTTAGAGCTAGTTTACACATGATTATGGACACTTAAGTAGTACTGTTTTCTAAGAGGTTCTTGATCATAGCTGGTTTGTAACCAAGCAGAAAACAAAGAGAGCATCTTATGTCCCTAAAACAAAAGAAGCAAGAAGCAAAATCTTCAGAAGGGGTTAGAAAATTGCAGAAGTTTAAAGGAGAGCTCAGCATTGGGGGGGAATGGAAACTACCTGACAGCCATTAGTATGGAATGGCTGTTGTAACAGTACACGGTGTGCAATTAGTTACCTCAATTTTGGTTTGAAAGGCTTTGGAAAAGAAATGGTTCAGTGACATTTTTCCTTGTTGCTTCTTTTTTTTTCTTCTTCACCTACGGATGTCTTGAATTATGCATATGCATGCCTTCATGCAATTATGCCTTTTGTTGTAGACCAATATTAGTGATATTTGTGAACGTTGTGTACGCCTAGGGTAAGCGCTGACTTTTGAGACACTTATATGTGAGGCTGCCATGGGGTTAAAATATATGCAATTTATAAGTGCATTCATTTAGTTAGTGAAACTTCTGAGTTTTCAGTGCAGTTTCTTGTAAAATCCATATGTCTTTGCATAGGAACACTGACGTTTTTGAGGATCATTGGAATAAATAAAGACTTTGTAATGATGGCTTCCCCATTCTCTCCTTCCTTCTGATACTGTGCGCATCCTTTACATCCAACGGAGAAAACTGACCTCTTGCAGAGAATTCAGAAGCAACAGAAGAGGACTGGGAGGCTTCTCCTCCCCTTCTGAACACCACCAGAGACCAGGTGGCCATAAAGTGGGTATTGGATGTCTCATTCAGATTTTCTACAGTTCCTCTTTTCTGCTGCAACAAAGGATTTGCTTTAACTAGGACGCACGTTAATGATCAGATACTTTCATCCTTTCCTGTCAGAGCCCAAAGTCTTTTCTCCCATCCATAATATCCTTTGCCTGTTTCTGCTTGATAATCAGTGTAGGCAGTTTTATTAGTTACAGTACCTAATTTAACATCAAAAGAATCAGACCACCTCTCTGGTGTGTGAATGACTGGAAGCCCTGATTCAGGGAGGACAGAAGGCATGGTAAGTGTTTCACAGGAATCAGGCTTTCTGTCTGCCAGTGTTGCTGACTTAAATACAGGGAGAGCGGAGGGAGACCATGGTGGGTACAGAAGCAGCGGTAAAGACTTTTTTGTGCTAGATCCCAAAAGTGTGCCTGTGAAAATATTTCCTAAGGCAGCTCTCCACCACTGCTGATATTAAACCTTTTAAGTCAGTGTGTAATCTGGCAAATCTTATTCATCCAGATAGATGCATTTGAATGAGAACTCACCCTGTGAGTGAAGACTGGCCAGTAGAAAGAGAACAGTTCTTATTTGTCATTCTCTATTATCGTAACCATATTACAGAGGATAATGAAGTGCAAGTTACAGCAATTAGTTGATGGCAGCACAAATGATAAGCACAGCACTATTACGTTCATATACTGCGGTGTGCAATGCAGCCTATTGATTTCACGGCAGTGGGGTTTTTTTCCCTTTCACTCTCTAGTAAAAAACAACACTGAGATTTATGTGAGCGGTACTGTTTTGGAATACAGATCAGGCTGGAGAAATGCTAGTGTGAATCTTTGGATGCTCACTATTTACAAAAGACCAGCCTAGGTTAATTCATAAAGTGCTTTACAAAATCGGATAAATGCCGTGTGTTCCACAGTAGGGCTCCTTGGCTTTTTTCCTCACACCTGACTGCCTATTAATCTGCCTTTTAACTGTGCCTGCATGTAGCCACACATGGTTGGAGCCACCAGCAATGAATCTCTCTCCAGGCCTCTTCAAACTGGGTCACCCTTTTGCTATTGGTTAGCATTAAATTATTCCCTTTGAGATAACCAAGACACTCCATGGTGCTGTCTATTGTCATGTTCTGGCACTGAGATTTTAGAACAGATTATGGACAATCTGTCATTTCAGGCTGTTCAAGGATATACGAAAATTAGACACATGTTGCTCTGTCACACTGAGAAATTTGAACAAAGACAACAGAAAACTTATTCTTCCCCATTTATTATTTGATTATTATTGCCTAATAAAATACAGTAAATAAAGCATGAAGTGCACCTTGAATAAAGAACTCTGATAATGTATGGCATTTGTCATTATCAAAATGTTTATATGGATTTCAGTGGAGAATAATTTCAGCTGTCCTGAGTCGGCTTTGGTGTGCAGCAGTGTGCACAGACCACTCGAAGGCTGAAGCCGCATCCTGAATGAGGCCTTTGGTTGCACCTAAGAACACACTTCACCCGTCGTTAGTTCACGATTGAGGGCAAATGGCTGGGGGATGATACTGCATTTAAATTAGTCTGTAATTAATATCTCTTGGTACAATTTTAAACATTTACTTCCTCTTTTCATTGGAAAATGAGAACCTAGAAGAATTCTATTGTTGATTTCATGGGGATTTTAAGTCCAGTCTAAATCATGGCCTTTGTATACAACCAGGCCACTGACATTGTAGGAATGTTTGTACAGACTTCAACTAGTTTTGAATTTTATCCAGGCAAATATCTCATACCTGAGTGCACATATGTATGCCTGAATATTTCAGTTCTAACTAAACAGTATACATTCACTGTAGTTTAAGGTGTACATATATTTTCTATTTCATCTACATGTTTTACATCTTTTATACATATATATGTAATACACATTTTTACAACCTGTATATTTATGTGTCTTTATATATGCATGTACGTGCCTGTGTGCGTATAGGTGTGTGTTTGTTGTACTCATGGCTGTCCATCTTTAGTTATCTGTGGTTATGAAACTATATGTATGTGTAGATAGGTGGATGGACAGATAATATCTTCCTGTTCCTTTAAGGAATTTCCTAAATCAGAAGCCACTGGTGCCATTCAGAAGCTACTTTTGCTTTTGCGTGGATTGATTCTCTTCCTTCTCTTTCTCTTTTGAAAAGATTTTTAATCTCTTTAATGTTCAGGTTTCTTTTCACAAACAAGAATGTGCAAGCTGCCCTCTGGATCACAACCCATGGTTACAGGTGTTGTCTGGACCTCGTTTCCTCCAGTGCAGTTGCAGGCTTACCATTCTGGCACAGTTCTTCTCTCTTGGCCAAGGGACCCCCCCCATGCTGTCACCCTCACCCTCCTTTTCCTCTTTTGCTATTGCCTGTTCTTCCTACTCTTCACAATAGTGGCTGTCCCCTCCTTGAAATCAGTTTTGAACTCCTTCCCTTCTCCACCTACACTTAATCTCATTTGTGTATCTGTTTGCCTACACATAATCTCATTTCAAGAAATAAATTGAACTAGTATGTCTGTCTGGACAGCTCACATTATTTGTGTTTCAGAACAGAAGTATTTGCATCCTCCTCTCCTCTCTCACTGTGCCCTGTCTGCTGCCTCCTTCGCGCATTGTGAGGGACACCACGCACATTCTGTTTGTCACCCAAGCGCACAGCGTGGTTTTCTTTGCGTTGGTCTCCTGTATGTTCACATCCAGGCTATGTCAAAGTTTTTGAAGATTCTTCCTGCACAAAATTTTCCAGACGTATATTCCTTCCCCTCTAATGCTGAATTTGTAATTTAGTGAATCTCCGGCTCAGGATTTAGCCGGGTATGGCTTTTATTGTGCTTGCCTCTGACAAATAGACACCGTCTGCCAGTGAACATGTTTAGTATTTTCACCTAATATTGTATGTTAAAAGGAGAATTGGGTTGGAGATTTAATTCTGAAAAACAAGCAGTGAGGTGATAAATGCCGTGAAAAACAACTCCAGTCACTGCAATGCTTAATGTTTTCTAGTCTTGATTTTATACCAGTTTCCAATTACCACTGCAAAGACAGAACACCAATGTTGCTATAATTAAAAGACGTATAAGCAAACTGAGAACTGAATACATATTTCAGCGCTTAAAATAAACAATCTTGATAGCCTTTTTTACACCATTAAGGACACCTGTTTCTATGTTCTAAAAAAGGACATCCTGGCAATGGCTGAAAAAGGACTAGCACGTTGTTGTTTCGCATGGGGGCAGAGTCGGTGGAGGGAGTAATCCCCCCCAGCCCTTTATCTGGTTTAGGTTATTTCTCTTGCTGTGTGTTGGCCCGTACAGCCACTGGATGAAGCCTCAACCCTTGGTTAAAAACAGAAAGCAACCCCATAAATGCTGCACTCCCGTGCCCTCTGGCAAGTTGTAGAAGTAATGATCCAAAAGGCTTTAGGAGTTTTACTGCAGCAGGGAGGCAGCAGGGGTCAAATCTGCGCCAGAAGACCTATAACTAAGTCTGTAATTCTTATATGGGCAAAGCTGCAGGAATTTCTGCTTGATTAAGGACTGCATGATTGAGGCCAGTGACATTAACAGGCACAACATCCACTCTGCATCTCAAAATGGTGATCTGACTTGAAAGAAAAAGCCATGTAAAAAGCAAAATCCCAACACTTTCTTGCCGGTAGAAGTGGCTATATGCTTTCCATGCGCATGCCAAGTCTGTAAATGGAATTTATTTCTCTTTTTTTTCTGCTACCAAAAGCAATTTTAGGAACTTTCCCGTTGTATTTAATGCATGCCTGTTGCCTGTATAGGCTCTGAACTTCACCAGTATTGTTTTGAGGCTACATGATCTATAAATGTCAGCTTCTGAAGTGCTTTGCCAGTTTAAGTATCAGAAATGAAAACATAAGCTTCAGCTCTCTTATACTGGTCATGACAAATTGATTCTTTTCTGTCTACCTTGCATTTCTATCACTTCATCTGTCTGACGAGAAGTGGATTTCTCACTGTTACCCGCTGTTAGGCCAACCTGAATTCCAAAATCCTTTCAAAGGTTTGCTGTTAAATTTGTCTTGTGCTCATGTGCACAATAAAATGGGAACTGGAGGGATTCTGAATGTGCAAGGGCTGGGAAAGCAAGGTTGGGATGGGCGTTAGCTTGGTTTAACTGTTCGAAGCACCAAGCTGAACTGCACATTTCCTTGGGCTAGTGTCTTTAGTAGTGGTCAGCCTTTGAGTGGGCAGTTTGCAACACAGATTCCAACAGTTCACTTACATTTGGAAACCTTTTGCATTTTGGCAGTTAAGAATAGTAAAACAGAGACTGTACATGCACAATGAACGTGCACTTGTAACTGCAATTTGTACATGAATGTTCATGGTTATGCTATTAGGTGAGGTATTATATGCTTAAATGGCTACCCGGGCGCTTTATGGCCAAATAAAAAAATTACCATTCCTATGTACAGATGCATATATGTTCACTTAAAAAGGAACAACAAAGCAGTGTTGGATCCACAGTGCAACGATGTACTCGCTTCCCCAGAAAAGAAGAGGGCCAGCTTGTGGTGAAGGAAGGATTTTTACCCTTGCTGCAAGAAATCTTAGCAGGATTATTTTCCCATTACTCTTTTGAGCATCAGCGCAAGTTTGGGAATGGATTGATCTTAAACTATCCTGGTAGTTCCCTAAAATATATCCACAGTTTACTCTGTTTTACAGCCCACTTTTGCTGAGACACAGAAGTGCAGCATGGCCTGCAACTTGGTTTAGCTTCCCCCCCCCAAATTCTGTTAACAAACGCTTCTGTTGTTCATAAGGGTTTGTGACATGTATGAAATGTAGCACTTGCATTTTTTCATAGTCAATGAATTGAGTGTGCATTGCTGTCTGCTGAAATCTGTCTCTGAGATTTCCAAGTCTTTTTTGTTTAATTTCTGTGTTCTGGAAGTTTTAAAACTGCCAGCAAGAATATCTTACCAGTCTTCACATTGTGACAGTAACCTGAACCCTAGTTTCATTAGAGGGTGCGAAGGGATGCCCCTTACACTCCTTTTTCTCAAATCCCATAGGAGAAAGTACGGGTGAGCAAAACCCGCTGCTGCAAGAAAAAAGAGCATATAAAATATATATCCACAGGAAAAAAATCAAAAGAGTGTTAGTCATCTATGCAGAACATATATCACACCTAATTAAATCAGGTTTCTTTGAAATTAAAATAAATGGCATGAATTAATGAATGCCTTTTGTGATGAACACTCAGCTCCCATTGTGCAAGCAGATTTTACAAGAGGCATTTTAGATAAGACATTTTGTGGGGCAAAAGCTGTCATCGGCTGTATGTTTGTACCGCATACAAGGGCACCGGACAGAAGACAGATCTCTGCTCTGGCACCTGGATGTATCCCAGCTCTTCTGCTTCCCTGAGGGGTGACCTTGGGCAAGCCACATCTCCTATCGCTCTCTAGGTTTTCCTGTTTGCAGAATGGGGATCATTTTGCTAATGTCTGAAAGAATTTTGTAGTCTACTCAGGAGTAGCAATATTTAGGAACAAAGCATTATTATAACAATAATGTGTGATTTGCATGCCACTTTATCCCTCAGTATGGGGCTTAAACAAAATCTGTGTGATATACTGGCTTGTGCTGGATCTCTGCACAGGAGTGAATCTTATCCAAGATCAATATAGTCATTCCCCAGTCCTGTGGTTTTTATGAGTTCTACAACATAAAGAAATCAAGTTCTTCCACAGCAAAAGCACTATGCCTCTGCCATAATTGTTCAGCTTGGTAATTGGATAAATACAAAATTCTGTTTTTCCAGTGTTTTCCACTGCTTCTGTAACTGTTAATGAAATTACAGTTTTGCTAATGACAATATGACATCCTGTCCATGTAAAGATATGTGTGAATTGTAAGCAAATACAAGTTGAAGTGAACGTGTGCAGGCCTTCACCTGTCATTATCCTGCTGACTTCAATGAGGCTATACAGTGTTTTCAAAAATGCACATGAAGTGGCATTTTTCAAGTTATAATCCTGATTTTCTGTAAAATATATCAATAACACTCATTTATAAATTTTATCACAGTGTTGTTCCTACGGGGAATTGAATTTTTGGGGAAAAAATTGCTTTTGGCAGAAAAAACATTGACTTCTTGTTAAAAAAGTGAAATTGAATTTTTCAGTCAGAAATACTTTTTTTTTTGCAATTGAAAGAGGCATTTCCAATGGAAGCGAAAAGAGGAAAATAATTTTTGTAGTGCAAGTTTGTTGAAATTTCCAGCTGTCTGTGACTGCAGGTGAAGGACAGCCTGCAAAACCACGCCGGGTGCCTGCTCTGGAGCCTGAACCTGCTTTGGTGTGAAACGGCGTCTGCACGCCTGACCCGGAGCCAGCTAGGGCCACGGCAAAGCTGTCAGTGGCAGGCCCCACCTGCGCTCAGTGTATGTGTGTAACAAAGCTGTTGGAAGAGTTCGGTTACAGATGCTCCCTTTCCCTTCATTTACTCTCCATGTCCTCTTCCTCCCTTTCTTTGTTTCGTCCCTCCCTTCTTCTCCCCGTTCCGTGTCAGGAAGGGCCACCTCTGAAGGGCCGGGGCAGCACAGCACCGCACCGGCAGAGCCTAGTGGGAACGGCAGCTATAACAGTGAGTGGTTTCAAACAAATCTGACGGCTGATGTAGGGTGCCTTGGGTGGTGGGATCTGAGGATGCTGGTTCCAGCCTTTGCCTGTGCATGGTTTCTCTCCTGAATGGCACATAATCCTTTGGACCCCAAACCTGAGGGATGCTGAACCCTGCACTGCCCCAGGAACTCAAGGGAATTGGATAGTTTCATACAGTGCTTCAGGCTTCCCAGGATTTTGTCACTTGTTGTTTTTAACTGAGTTCTAACTATTTAAACCCATCCCAAACCAGTGTTTTAGGCAACTGGATGGATACAATTTATAGTGCTATGTCTTTTGATGCTGCACCATGTGCTGCAGTCCTGTCTGATGCTCAGGCTGTGCGGTTTGACGCCTGCAAAACACCACATTGGTGACACAAGGTGGATTGCCTTCTGCTTTTCCCTAGCATGGTGTTGCTGAGGTACAAGAGATGTCCTGACTCCTTCTGATCACTAAAGACCTTGTGGAGCCGTATGTTAAACCACTTGCACTTGGTCAGTACGTCCTGGCCAAATTTCAACCTGAGTAATTACTCAAGGCCCAGATTTGGAAATTATTACTCAGTTTTTTCTCACTCTCTACTTAGGCAAAAGCTAAGTAACACCATTTAGATTTCCTTGGGCATATCTCTCAGCTTCAGTTAGACAAGGCACTTACCTTCCTAAGGTTTGGTCTGCTGTCTTGATCTGCGAGATAGCTGTGAGTTGTTTCTTAAAGAATCTCGGAGTTGTGTATGTTTTAGGTTAAGTAATACTTTGGCGTTGTATTTTGCCCCTTGTAATAAGTAATGCCAATAGTAGAAGTGAAAAGTGTTGCAGTACATTATTTTCAGCAACCATTGACTCCCCAGCTGTGCTGAGGTGGATTAGAAGTTGCTTTGAATCATCCTGCGGCCAGCTGAGCTAGTGACCCTGCCATGACTGGTTTAGGTACATTCCCGTTCCATTTTGGTGACTGTCAGGAGGGAGCAGTGCTCCTCCGTACTGATGGGTTGGTCATGCGTATTGTTAACTCCGTGAGGACCAAACCGGCTGGCATCAGCTGCCGGTGGTAGAACTGCACCCACTTATACCAAGAATGAATTTGATATCTCTTCCTTATGCAAAACATCTAATGAGAGCACTAGAATTTCTTCTCAGTGCAGTCTGTGAAGATAGTACCTCTAATGTATCGATATTTTCTCCTTTAATATATTTTGTCATAAGTGTGGCTATATTTACAAAGTACGTGTAGTTAAATGTCATTGACAAATATAATTAAAAATCAACTAAGAGACCATTTGAAAAACAAGAGGTTGTAAAAACGGAATCTACAGTAATAACCAGACTAAGCACTTGGCATTTACATGTCTGTACCAAGTAGTGATTCCCTTGTTAGATGTGCTTGAGTGACAAGGTGCTCTCTTGTCTCCTGGATATGCAGTCCAGTATTCTTGTTGTTGCCGGGACAAATAAATACCTGCATAAAGACTTCTTGCACTGTCAACTGACACCAACTGATTGAATTCAGACAATTGTTTATTTTGTTCTCATCTGGGCCCAATGCCAATAATATCCCATTGTATGAAGGGACAGATTTTGCACTCAGCTTATGCTCAGTTAATGCATAGCAAATACTGGTCTACCAATACAAGTCTAAGCACAGAGACATTTTAAAATGTTTTAATTTCCTGTATGACACCCAAACGTATCTAGAAGCAAGCATGGAAGAGGTATTTGGCCTATGACACGATATGATGGTGAATGCAATTGCTGTGACTAGACCTTTCCAAGGTCTAAGGACATAGATGCACGAGGTGTGCTTGGATCCTATAAGAGTGTGTCTCCGGGACACATTTTGGCTTCCACAGGAG
>Ga0181612_140933_pt1 | contig 17445 bp, 4 predicted proteins | sample HoacroProtozoa21_FD_119630 | JGI IMG/M metagenome (GOLD analysis project Ga0181612, IMG submission 119630) | Hoatzin crop microbial communities from Cojedes, Venezuel. Combined Assembly of Gp0051906, Gp0051904, Gp0051908 | reverse complement strand
CTTTATCCACCCAACTCTCCAGCCTATTCAGGCCTCCTTGGATGGCAGCACAGCCTTCCAGGGTATCAGCCACTCCTTGCAGTTTCATACCATTAGCAAAGTTGCTGAGGGTACGCTCTGTCCCTTCATCCAGGTCACTGGTGAAAAAGTTGAACAATACTCCTGATTTCATCAGAGTCCCCATCAAAAAGAGAGCTTTAACTAATTTTCAAAAGTATTTAAGAGCCTAGACTCATTTCTGCTTTCCTCACTTCCAAACAAATCAATAATTAACTGAGACTCTAAACCCTAACTCCAGCACTGACAAGGAGCAATGGAAGCATGGCTTGTTCTTTGATCTGTTATTCAACGCATGCTTCTTATATCTCATCAACTATAGCTCAGCCTAGAGAGCTCTGAAGAAGTCAGCCTTGCACAAAACACAAAACAGAGCTTCAAATATTATTTCGTACAATGATAAAACTCAACTTCTAGGCCTTTTCTGGGTTTTGTTTAACTTTATAGTGTTCCACTGTTTCACAAATACTCACAAACTGTCATACCCCAAAACCATGCTAGTGGCTGATTCCAGCCATGGAACATAAAAGCCCACTTCTCCAAATGCTAGTACAGCAATAATGCAGATGGGATTTCTCAGGAATGCTGTTGCTTTTTGTGCATTCTTATACTGGTCAATGGTAGCTAGAGGAAAAAAAAAAAGTAACTGACAAATCATAAGCCAGAAGGACCCTAGTCTGGAAGAGCTAAATCCCTCATTATTTGAAGTAAACAAATTATTTGCTTCCAGGATGTTGCCTTGTGCTGAGTGCAACAGCCATCCAGAACATCCGTAAATATTTTAAAACAAATTATACTTGGTAATGAAAAAATGCCTGTGAAAAAGTGGTGATATAATAAAGAGAAATAAATTAAATTCTGGCATTTACCCCCTTGGGATACAGCACTAATGATTCTTGGTCATGTGAATATCATAAAAATGTGTTTAAGGTTAACAATACACTTTGGATAAAGGACATGCTTATTGCAAAAAGTCAGATCTAGCAGGAAGGAAACAGCTATGGAATATATACAGAGGTACAGGCCACATGAGTGTATTGGCTAGTGTAAGAACAGCATCTATCATAGGAGTTACAGCGTGCATGTTTAGCCAAGATATTTGTGCCAGCTATTCTGTTGCTTTATAATTAACAAAGGAAGAACTAGATTGAGACTTTGGCTCAGGGTTGTTATCTTTCATATGTTAATAATTTCAGAGATTCTTTTTCTTCTTTTCTTTTTCTCTGCTTTTCTTTAGGGAATGGAGAGAGAAGGGGTGCTAGAGCATGTAGCAGAAGGCACTGTTTTCTGGCTCAGCTCAGGCCCCTGGAATCCATCCCAGCAATCTGAGCTGTAATTGAAGGCTAGCTTTTCAAAAAGCGCAGCCTTGACTGAATTGAGCAAGAACAAAATGCTTTCCCTGGAGAATTTAATCTGGGCCATTTATGTTTCTGGAAGATTGCGCCATCTATCCTTAATGTCTAGGCCCCATCATTACATTAGCAGTGAAATGCCAAATAATGCCAAGGTGTTTGTGGTCACAAAGATTGGCTTGTTCCATTTGTTAGTATCATGGAGAAGAGCACAGCTTTGCATCCTCACACTCACTGGAGGAACTTCATATTGGTCTATTTGTTTTCTTGGGCACTTTTGTTTTGTGAACACGAAAGAAATGTACCTAACAGTCCCTTAGAGGCCAAGTAAAGTGTCTGAGTGCCTGCTTTCTTTTAGCACAAGTCACTTAGCTGATTTTAAAATGACTGCTTGATGACAAAGATTTCCTGAGGAGGAGCCTATATTTTCTGAAAGTAAATTTCAGATCTCTAGGCAAGGCAAAATTTTCATGAAGTTTGTTAGGAAAGGTGATTTATGAATACAAATCTCTGCATCAAGTAACAGAAAAAATACTGTCTAGCTTGTCTCAAAAGTAACATCCAAAAAAGCACCTAACCAACAGAATGTAATGAATAATGAGCTACAATCCAAGTTACTGTCATCCTGACAAATAAACCACTGAAGTCTTCCCACTAAAGAGCAAAGAAATATTAGAATTAGATTGTGAACAGCTAACACAAACATACACTCTTTTATACATACATTGAGCAATAATTTTTTTACTGATTTAAGATATCTATTCTACAAACAACCAGATTATTAGAAGTATTTCTTCTCCTTTTATCTCCATATAGTAGAGTTGTCTTAATGTTTAAATCCTGTGCACCCCTCCACCCTCTGCTGCCTTCCAGATTCAGGTGTTTGTTGACGCAAAGTTACCTGCATACCAAAACCAGGAGTTTCATGGTTTCCAGTGCAAGGTGGAAATTTTAATGAGGGTTTTGTAGGCAGAAATATGTGCACTCACATGCAGAGATGTGGAGCTGCAGGTGAATAGGGCCTGCTTTCTTGGGCTCCCTAACTTGTACAATAGAAATGATAAGGAATAATATTACATATAAAATTGATAGATCATTCCTTGCTGCACACTGCATGCACTTTGGAAACACCCATAAAATTATTCATGGGGAAAAAAGTCACAAACCAGTGAAAAAAAGGCAGTAGGTGGAATTTAGCTTTTTAAGTAAACAGCCTGCTAGTCAGATCTTTCACTTTCTTGACACTGAGCGCAGAAAGTTTGTTATTACCTTAACTTCCTATTATGTCTGAGGACTGATTTTCTTTTTTGAGTCCCTATAGCAAGAGTGAACAAAACTTTAATTGTTGTTTTTTCAGGTTTTGTTCATCTAAATTCACCACGTTTTGGGCTTTTTGGTGGTGGAGGGATTTATGGCTAACATGTTTTGTCAAATTAACAGCAACTTCATTAAAACTATTAAGAAAATATCATACAACTAAGGACTATGTTTATTTGCATGCCTGGCTTGAAAAAGCCTCTGATTTTCCTTACTAGAGAATGGAAACCTCTGTCCAGTCCTCAAAATGCTGTCTCTCTGCAAAGTGCTGAAAATATCACGTTTCAGAAAGCTGATAGTCTGACGCCCTTTATAGCAGCCTTCCTCGCATGCTCATGCTGCCTCTCGTCTTTGTTTCTAACAGCAAGATACTTGAAGATCCATGCATTTTAAACCATTACAATCCAAATCAAATTGCTAGCTGCTACATACTTCGCAGTTATTTTTCCTTTTCCTTTACCTTTTCCTGCCTAAGTGGGAGTGAATACACAATAATGTTCACACCAGCATACCAGGAGCAGGCAGTGCTTTTTTGTCCTCTCCTCACTGACAGGCCAGGCCATCCCTTCAAAGACATCTGAGAGTTGCAGACTGACCAATAAAGGACCCTTTTCAGGAGATCTAGATAATTAAGAAATATATAGATTTAGGTGAAATCTAATCAATTTCAGTGAACAGGACATACAGTTAGGATGCTGGAAGATGCCAGGAGTCCAAGAGAGGAAAAATGAAGGGACTAGAGGACATGAATTAGCAGCATTGGGAAAAATATGCACTGGACTGATACATCCCAAACAATGGGTTGGACCTATAGATCAAGGGAGTAAGTTTCTATGCTTTCAGTGGGGAGCAGGATAGTTTAAAATTCAGTTTTTTAGATGCAGCTATGCCTTCACTCAGAAGCAAGTGCAGAAAAGGGTTTTGTTGTAATCCGCCTAAGTCATGGCAGCCTTTTGATGAAGTAATATTTGATCTGGTTCAGCACTGCCTTTCAAGCACAGCCAGATTTTGCTCCCTTATATTATCAAATTTGAAAAATAATACAAAAATTCCCAAAATAGTTTGGGAAGTGTTTAAGAATAGAACAAATGCTGCTGACTTTTGTACCTGTTTTTACACGGTAATAAAATAATAACACTTGTACAGAACATCCAGTTGTTTTTTCCTGTGACCAGTAGCTACATTTATTTCTCTGGTGCTTTCTGCCTTTCTGTCTGCTGATAAAATGCTTCACCATGCTCGTAGTTGGAAATGTTCTCATCATGTTTGGCTGGCTACAGAAACACAGATAGAAGTGCTGTATAATGTTTCCCTATCTGCTAATAAGGTTATTAGCTCAAGACATACCATAGGTCCCACATTGTCTTAGCAATATTAACATGCTTTGTCCATTGCCTACACAAACACATGGAGAAATGTGATTAAATTCTATGTATGTTGGAAAGAAAACTTAAAACAAGAGAGTCATGGTATTCTGCTCTGAAAGAGCCACATGTCTGTTCTTCAGTGGTTCTCTGTTGTTATACATTTCGATGTACACATTTTCTGGATTAAAGAGCATGGGAACCAGCATAACCACGAACATGACATGAACTATTCTGAACTTCCACAAAGACCTTTAATTTAATATTACAGTGAGGGAAAATTTATAAACTTACACTGTTTCAGTGCTGCAAGCAAGGCCACTAAAGCCACCCTCTAGAAAACACTTATTTGTGAAACAATGTAGACAAAATTTTTCTAGGTTTCACAAAGGCTTGTTCAATTATTTATGTGTAGATATATGAAATTTTGTTTCCTATTGTAGTGATTCCTGGTAAGAATTCAAAAAAGCCTGTGTTGTTTTCTGCCTGCTGAGCACAATTTTCTGGGGTTCTGAAAACATGGGATCTACCATCTTTTTTGAACATGGCTGTGGTTACATCTCTCCCCACTATTTAAGTACTTTTGAACACATACAAGTTTATTTCAAGTGCTTCAATTGTTGTCTGTAAATATTTGTATGAGCTAAATAGTTTCTGAAAATCACTTGTATTAAACAGTAAAAGAGGAGACAGATAAATCAAAAGAGTAAGGAAAAGTAAAAAGTGATCAAATAATACAAGTTTACAAATTTATTTACAAAATGTAACTTAAAGATCTGCTTTCACTGTGTGCTAACATTACAGATTTACTCCTGTGATTTGCTCCACTAACTTTGGCTTCAGCTATGACATGGGTTTAGTGGTGGGGAGTCTAAGAAAATAGAGAAAATCAGGTGAATTTGAAAATGTCAGTGCACAGAGCACAGAGAAATTTCAGTACAATGGATAAAGGTCATACGTTTTCATATATCTTGTTTGTCTCTTTCTATTCAAGAGCACATTATGGCTCTGTGTTCCTAGTTTTGCTGTATAGATTTTGGACAAATTGCAGTTATGGCAACTGTCCTGATTTACGCTAATAACCTCACTTGGAAGTAATCTTGTTTGTATCAGCGATTTTTCCAATAATCATTTGAATTATTGCAGGGAGATAAAGATATCCCTGAAGATATCCTTTTTCCATCTGGATCTGTGAGGAGGAACTCGCAGGTCTCAGCAATTGCATGAGGAGAAACAAAGTAATTCTATGTGCCTCACACTGATTAATAGCCTGCCTTTTGGATTTTAAAGGAACTTGATCTATTTTGTTAGCTTGCACAATATAAAAATTATAGGTTTATAACAATAAGGTTGACAAAAAATGCCAGCATTTAGACTTTTTTTTTTTTTTAGTATTAGAGAACTGGGGACAAATCACAGCTTCTCATGAAAACAAAAGCATTCTCTGAGCTAAAGGGGAAGATCCAGCTTCTTAACTGTGCAGCCAGGAAAGATCCCTCCACAATTCAAATTTTGGGATGGGCAAGCATAGCAATCTTGTTAAAAATGGCCAGTGCCAGTGTGGTAGATAAACAGGTATCTTGAAAATAGGTCCACACGACAAGTTCAGAATTATTCTGTAATGTGTTTCCATACAGTACTTCATCATTAGTTCTAAAGCTGTGTCACCAATCCATCCCTCGTGTAGACAGTTTTCCCCAAAAAAGCTTGTTCGGTTTTAATGGCCCTGTAAGCCTACTGAAATTTATAACAGTCAGAAACATAAGATGTATCTGTCTGTCATGTTGAGTAACTTCTAGAAATGATGAGCAGTTGCATGAGGTAACAGTGAAGATGATGCAGTGAAGACCCTCCTATTATACAAACCTAGTGCTTGAGACTGGTCAGCAATGCTGTTCCCCTGAGTTCCAGGTGAAGTACACTTTGTTTTAAATCAGTTCCATTTCTCAGTTAAAAATTCTTGGTTTTCCAAAGAGACATTTCTAGCACCCTGTTTTTGAGAACCCACATCCTTGAATTAAGTGTGTGTGTATACATCTAGTCTGTATATGTAAATACGTGTATGTAAGTTTATATACATATATGTATATAAATTTTTATTGTAAAACTTTAAATGCAGATATATTTCTCTTCACCATCATCAGCTTTACTTGCCAGTTGTGTCTGGTATATTCTGGCTCGCTATCCTACAGATCTTGCCTTCATTCTGGGTTTAAAATGAGGCTTGTGATCAATGCGGTTGAATTAAAAAACATGACAACCCAATTTACTTCCTAACATCACCATACTTTTCCTTGGCAGGTCTCTGAGTCTCTCTGAACTCATTTATCCAATGTTGTTGTTAGGGGATTGTTTTTCTTTGCCTGACAAATGAGGGCTATTTTTTGTCCCCAAGCTCACTGTCTTTGTTCCCTAAACTCCTCGCAATTTCCTTTCCACCTTCTTCACCTGGTTTTACTAGCCTGCAAATAATATATTAACGTGTACCCTTGTACACCAAGGAGTGTTTCAGAGGTTCACACTTTGTCTGACCTACAGAGGGTAGGAGTCTTACAGTCCTGTGAGGGATCTTCTCACTCACAAGCAATAGCCCTTTAAGTTTTTCATTCTGAGGTCTTAAATTAAGTCTAGTCCTTAATTTAGGCTGGGGAGGACAGCTATTTCACATTTATGTTCTAGCTATTTTATCTGTGCACATCTTTTTCCTCCTGACATCTCTTAATTCCTGGTGATATTTTAGGTATCTCACCTTGGGAACAAACACAACACGTTTTTCACACAGCATCTAAAATTTTTAAGAAAGCTGATGATTTTTTTAAAAAAGCGTTGATGTCAGGTTGCTATCTTGGACCTGTTATCTCACAGAATAAAATCTCTGGGCCATGCAAGAGAGTCTAAAAGCTTTCTGGTAGCTGGAAAATGGGATCTTTCTGAGTGGGTCTTTTATACCATTCAACTAATGGCACTATTAGTTCTAGAAAACAATAGCCATTTCTCTTTGCAAGCAATTTGTGCTTGCACAAAAGCCTTCTTCTCTGTTTTTTTTGGTTTTTTCTTTTTTTCTTCTGGTTGGTCCCAAAGGAAAACCATAGCATCTGGGTGTTTTACACTAAGATCTCTTTGTACTGCTTTAAAAATGTAGCAGAAAATTTGTGATGAATATGAACATGAAGTACTCACCAGAAAATACCTCAGGTTCCTACTACCTCAAGATTTTAATGACATAAAATTGCTTTTCCTTTGAGATGATTGCAAAATTTTGAAAAAAAATAACTCATCATTAGGAAAGAAGAGAGTAGTGAAACCTTTTGCTACATATATGACAATTTTTATAGGAGCTATTTAATGTCTTCCTCCCTTGCTCCCTTCAAAGGTAAAATAAACAAATGTGAATGAGAATTACCTCATCGTTTGACATTTGAAGTTGAACACTGTTTCACAACAAGAGCAGACTTTCCCTGTGCCGAAGAGTGAGCTCAGCCCTTGTTGCATGAAACAAGACCTCAGGGACTGGACTGGTCTCTGAGTCCGGAGAGGTGTTACAGATCGACTGGGATAGCCACAGGATGGGGCTCCAAGTGTGGCAGAGCCATGTGTTTCCTTGCTGAAGCTTTGGGCGTCTATGCTTTAGCAACTTCCATTAGTCTTCATCACCCAATGATTCGACTGTGCTTCCTCTGCTCTTTTTCCCACCTTTAACCCCCTCTCTGAAAGCACAGGTCATGTCATTCAGCTACCATTTCCTTTAAACCCCATCTTTACTGAAGCTGATACCACTTGCTCTTTGAATTAAAAGAGCTGATGATCAGCCCTCCCTCCCTTATCCCCAAAATGCCTGAGTGGGGCAGAGGTGTTTAAGGTTTTGGTTTTGTATTGTTTTGTTTTTCTTCAGTGTTTAACCTACTGCCTCGGGTTAGTGCGAGCGAACTTTGCAGCTGCTGTGGACAAACATACCCACAGTAAGAGAAAGGGAAAGAAAGAAACTTGGTTCATTGGTTGCTTCACAGGCTTAGACATTGGAGGGGAGGGAAAAGAAAGCAAATATATATGCTACCGTGTTCACAAAAAAGAAACAAATGGCGTAAGAAATTCCTCCATTCTGTGCAGGCAGGGTGAGGCCAGAATCAATATTGGCATTAAGTAACCCAACCAGATGTTTCTCATGAAGCTAGGTTAGTTGAGGACTGGTAATGTCAAAAGGTGTATGAACTCGTGAGCACACCCGTATGCAGGAACCTGATTTACTGTGACATACTCCTGCATACCTGGAGATAATCTCTGTGTGTTTCCAATAGTAAGAAAAGGAGCTGGGCTACATTTCCCCCCTCCTCCCCTGTGGTGTTTGGACTCTTCTCTTCATTCTGATTTATTCTGTCATAAAAGCTCCTTAGAAGGCCAATGCGGCTTCTGTTATTTGATGATAATAAAACTATAAGGAAAGGATATAGCACCATCAGACTTCAGCAGGTGTCAGGAAGGAAATGAGAACCAGCTATGTTGCAGAGCTATTTGAACACCTCCGTACTACGAAGGCCACCTGGCCTCATTCACTGTCACATTGCTATTCCATCAACACCAACCTGGACCTGCAGCCTACCTACATGTGCTTCTGCTCCCAAGCACCCCTTACATGTGCAGAGCCTGTACTTTGTGCAACAGGGACTCAGGCTGATTGATGTTCAGAAGAGAAGAGGAAATGGTTTCTTAAAGCATTTATGAAGTACTTAGCCCTCCACATAATGAGAACAAGGTAGATTGTTTTTGCAGGAGAGGATGCAAAGCTCATATTAGTAATTCTTACTCTCTCTTAAAGCAGTTTAGCCCTGGGTAACTCCACAACTTTATTTGATTTGACTCACCTTTTTATCCCTTTGAGTGAGTTTTCTTTCACACAATGAAAGCCTTAGCTGGGTGTTGCAACTCTTCCAGCCCCTTTCCAGCAGGATTAAGTGTTCTCTTCAGGCAAAACTCAAACTGAGGCCAAAAAAAAAGAGGAACACCACTCCTATGAGCTGCTCATGATGCAGCATTTCTACATGCTTTGTTGTGCTCGCAGAAATATTTTCGTTTCAGTAAGTTCCTCAATGGTAATCTTCCTTCAGTACAAGGATGCAACGCCAACTTCATCCACTAGCCTTGTAAGAAGTGGAGAAAGAACCTCTGAAGCGAACACTCATAACTGAGCTTGGGTTAAGTTAATGAGCAAAGATTTGGCTGCAGACTAGTCGATGATTTTAACTTGTTGGGGCCAAAAATTTGGCTGTAATTTGAAAAACACTTTCTAGAATTTTCCATTTTCTTGTTCTACAGACCTTTCCAATAGCCTGACTGAAAGCCCAGTAAAACCCACAGAAGTCTTCTTCCTTCAGCAGACAGCGGATCACACTCCAAGTGCAAGCAGGTTTCTGCCCAGGGCAGTGCAATTTCTAGGACCACGCTATTCACCTGGGGTCTGTGCAGAGGGTTAGAGATCAGATAAGCCAAGAGGGCAGTTCCCCGCCATCATTGCCCCATGCAGTATACTTGATCCCAGTTTTGGGAAAAAGTAGCTATAATGCTGTGACACTCACCCACACATCACACCATGTCAGTCTGCTAAACAGGCACTTCATCCTTGCTCAGCTGTGTGTGTTGCAATTGTGTCTCTCAATTGTCTTTTCGAGTAATAAGGAATAGGTAACTTCAGGTCTAACAACCTTTCCCAAACTATTGCAATGAGCAATGAAAACCTCTTTAAAACCAGTCAGACCACTTTCCACACATACACACACACATATATATATATGCACCATTGTGACCTCATGCAATATAGCTTTCTGTTCTTATTTGAATTAATTTTCTTTTGTTTTTCTTTTACTCTCAGGTAGAATGATAGGTTATCTTCATTCTGATTTAATTCAACACATGATTAAAACATGAATCTAAAGGCAGAATAATCCCTGCTGGCAATAGAAAGCCATGTTTATCTTTCCTTCTCCTTATAAAAATGAAGTAATGGTTTCAGGTAACTCTCAAGAGATGCCATGTTTTGGAGGGAAAAATTTTTCCACCAAAATATTTGATTTTTGAATCCAAAATACATTAAGCAAAAAGGCAGTCATTTCAACAAAACCCTGCTTTAATGTGTTTCTTTCATTAAGCATATGAAAATAGCTTTTATTCAACAATAAAACCTCTTTTGTTTCTGTTGGTTTTTGTCTAATTTTACAACTATGTATTTATCTTTGTTTTTACAGTGTAATATTTTGAATAGACTGCAGAAATTAAATAAATGAATCCATGAAACACACTAAAAATATTATGTAAGATTTCAGAAAAAATTCATAAGGGAAACAAATGGACATTCCTAGAATTTGTGTTTCAAAAAAAACTGTGCTAACATTCCTGAAAAGGCTTGGACTGCTTTCTGATTTGATTCCTCTTGATTTCAGAAGATTTCAGATTTCAGAAAAGGGGTAGTGTTCTAGATGAGACTGAAATAACACAAAAAATCCCCAGCAAAATGAAAATAAATCAATGCCAAAAAAACCCCATATGACTGCTGAAAACAGAAGAATACAAAGAAAAAACCCAAAACTTTATTAGCCTTCTGTTTCCCTAATCCCAGGCTCTTGGTGCTGTGCAATCCAGTGGGTGAAGATTTGATTCTTTGCGCTTTGTGTGTGGGCTTTGCTGGAGTATCTTAATCTGACCTAGGTCAAGGGCCAGAGTCAACACATTTGCCTTAGCAAATTCATTTCCCAGCACATGTTCAGGCTCTTTCTGCTGCCTCTGCACACTTGGTTATCATCACATCACATAGGTTTGGAAGACTCCCCACAAGCAGCTACACCAAAAGTCCATCTGCACAATTTTAAAACTTCACCATCTCACTCTGTTTGGTAAGAGGAATGGCAGGGATCTTCTACCCTGGGAATTTAGTTCCCTGGAAGCTGGCTTGAAAACATGCAGGGCACTGTTGGTTCTGTCCAGGACGTGCATGCACCAGTGAGCACTGGGTGCCTCCTTTGGCTCCCTAGGGGCTTCAGTGGTGCCCACCATTCTCCACAGTTAACTGCAGAAATTGCTAGACCTAGCACGAATATCCCTCAATGGAGGATGTTCTGCCGTGACTTGCCCACACCCAGATCCTTCTGTGCCACATAAGGAGAACACTTCGGGGCTTCAAAGTTGGAGCAGTCATCCCAAGTCGAAATGCAATACCAAAATTAGAGTCAGTAGAATAAATAATTTTAAAAAATGAAGTACAACCTTAACCCAGATGCAGTTGCTCTGATTCTTCATTTGAAAAAATATGCTATGCTTTAAAAACATACATCCACCTCAAGGTCAGGTTCTGGAGAGCGTCCAAAGATACTGGATGCTATTTTTAAACCATTTGCTTCCTTTGATGCCTGAATGCTGTGTCACAGGACACTTACACATTGATCTCAGTCCTGTGAATATTTGATGAGAGATCACACAAATTTTAAGAAAACCACACCCCTAGAGAAAAGGTGTTTCCTGAATGTCCATTATTCTTATGTTCAGGTGGGACATTGAATAGTTTTAAGACTCAGCACTTTCCTTTACATCCTCCCTCCCCCCTCCCCACCGCCCCACAGCAAAGGAATTGTTATATTATGGAGTTGCAAAACAAAGTTGATTTGTTCCTGCTTGAACTCTGAATAATTCTACCAATTGAGGGACTCATAGTCTTCTGAATGCACTTGTATTGTTTTGAGGGATTATGGTAGAAATATTCCAAAAGTTCAAACAAACATACACGTCAAGCTTCACAGCTCTGGGAAAATAGATTTTATTACATATGCCACCAAATATTTAAGCAGTAAGGCAATACAAACACTTACCTTATTTTCTCAAATTTACATTACAGCGTTGGTCCTCTCTTTACAGAACTGCAAACAGAAACCTTGTTTGCTACTGTACCTTATTACAATATCATCATTCACAGAAGAAACCGTTTAGAACAACTGCTAAAAGTACATGAGGTAATCACCTATGACCCACATGCACAAGGTCTGAGTTTCTCCTTCCAGCAGGTCTGCTGACTCCTTTTTTGATGAAAATCCAGTATATCTGATTTAGATCTGAAGCCAGAGTGATTGTCTGGTAGGTTATTCAGGGAAACCTTGCAAAATTGTCTTTGGTCTCCTTTTCCCTGAAGCTGGACTCAGTGCAGAAAAAGCAGTTGTTTCCTGGGTTTGAAGACCTTACGAACACAAAAGCTGCTATACAGAGGCTCCACTTTCATCAAAGACACCAAAGCTTTCTAAGAAGTCTCAGTACCTCTTTTCAAGCAGAACAATGTAACTTGGAGGGAGGAACGGCTACTGAAAATATAGCTGAGCCTGTCCAAGTCTTAGCCTCTGCTTCCACTGAATAAGCCACTCACCCCCACGGCACCATCCCACATACATTTTTAGGCACCGTCTCACCAAAAGCATACCCAAAGTTGAAACACTTCTATGAAGCTCAAAGAATGAAGGAGGGTAAAAATACAGGATTTTTTAAAAGGCGTTTAGTGTTCAGTTGGGATCTAGCTAGTTACTTCTCTTCCAAGGCAGGACACACATGACAAAGTTACAGGAACACCTTTCAGTGAGCTTTGCATACGACCTTAGTTGTTTTGTGTGAAAACCTGCTCCTATTTCTGCATGTCAGGATTCCCTGGATGCAGCAGACCACCTACCCATTTCCATGACAAACTGAAAACAAGCCTGTCACCCAGACAGCTGCTACACAGCACAAAGGCTGCTGTGCCTAGTTACAGAGCTGTCAGCTTCAGTCTTGAACATTACGATTTATTTATCACTGTCATGGAGGAGTCTTCATGCGTTTAGTTTCACAGCATGGCCAGTTAGAGAGCAGTGACTTTTGTACTTGTGACCCTTGTATGCTAATAAACAGAATTAGGTTTATTAACAAATGAACCATGTCACTTAAGGCACACTGCTTTTATTTTAAAAATATTTAGATGTCCTATCTTTTTTTTTTTTTTTAAATACTAGTTTAAGCATTAAGCTACTGTTATATCCTGGTAAGGAAAAAAAAAAAGAGAAGAAACATACTGTAACTTTAAACCATTCTTGACTGTAAGCCAAGGAGAGCCCTGTTGAAACAGATCGTTCCATCTCTGCAGAGAAAATAATTAGAAGGTGGAAAACCAGAGCTGTTCACTGGGGACTGGTGTCCGTAACAGGCTGATGATCATCTGTGTCAGCTCTAAATCCCGGCAGGTGGATGCACACAGTTACGGCACCTTGCAGTAGACAGCTGGCACCTCAGTTAAATATTTTGTGGCAGTACGTGAATGCGGAGATGACCACAAGAATGCACTACACATGCTGTGCTGAGATCTGATTGCACTGTCTGAAGCCAAGAGAAGCTCCACAGAGACCACCAAGGACACACGCTGCATAAAGTGGCTTTTGACTACTCCGTGACTCAGAGGAAAACCCAGGACGCTCAATATAAACTGTGGTAAGGTCATTTCTAAAAATGGATTTCCACATTCCTTCTTTCACTTTTCTGTCTTGGTCAGCTCAGTGCAAGCCCTTCTTTTAAGCTCAGGGAAGCTGCTTCCTCCACTGCAGGCCCCACATGATGCCTTCTCGACCCCCATTGTAGGAATATCCCCCAGCTGGCTGTCCTCACTGGACTTGCGCTCTGAGAGGAAAGTGCTGCACCAACAGCCACTGCACAGTGACCTGAAACCCCTAGGGCTCATTAGCAGCTCAACTGTGGTTTCCATGCTGAGGCCATCTCCACAGCAGGGCTGGGATAAGCAAGGAGCAACTTGGTCATCTGAACTGCAGCTGCGAGGAAAAACGTTAAATGTATATAAACCAGGATCCAGCGGCATACCCGTGCCTTTTCCAGTTGTCTGTTCACTTATTTTACACAGAATCAGTAAGATCCCTGGAAAACCACCTGCACTACCTTCTTCTACCTAGTGCAAGTAAAAAGAAGAAGCAACAAGATCCAGCCAGCCTAAACTTATTGCTTTCCTCCATTTTTTCCTTCTTCTTACCGTATCTACAGGTTGCAAGAGGCGCCACAAGAGGCTGCGCACAGTTTTCAGGGATGCTGTCTGGCACTGCCAAGCTCAAGCCATTCAGAGTATTTTTTGTTATAGCAATTATGTGCCAAGGAATTTCCTCTGGGAGGAACTAAGGCAGTCAACAGCCAACAGGGCACTCTCTGAGGGAGAGACTGTTAACTTGGACCAAAGATTTGTTTTTGACAGAGCCCTCTTCTCTTGGTTACACTTTAACAGAAGCTACAGCTGTGCTTTAGCCACTCTCTCTAAGTGCAACTTCTTCATGCTGTCTTCTCATCCTGAGGCAAGCACAAGCTTTTGCTACGGAGCAGCGCAGGTCTCTTCATGGCAGCTGAAGAAGGGATCCAGACTCTCATGTTTGAATTCAGCAACAGCAATAGGGCATTAGGGGTATCTCCAGTAGACAGAAACATGCACTCAAGCCTGTTTGCTGATCTCCTAATTTACTCCTTAGTGCAACATAACTGAAGTGGCTTCAGCCCTATTTCTTTCTTTTCTTCTTGAGTCCTCTTTTCTCCTATACCTGAGCTGCTGTTGGCTCTGCTGCTGTTGTATTCTGTATTCAGACTACTGAATGCCCAGCAAAAGAGGGAATGAAGGAAGAAACTAAGATGGCCCTTAATATCTAGATAAGCTTGTGTCATGCCTATGACAGAAGAAAGTGAAGTTGTAAGAATCAGTGAATACAAGCTAATGACATGTATCACTTTGTTCCCCATATAGAAAAATTGAATAAAATGTCCCCAGATGTCTTCCATTATTAAAAAGACTGTCCTTGGAGAAACTGACTAACTCTTTAAGGCCAAGGAGTAAAACATCCCAGCTGCACGGGACTTTGTTCAGAGTAAGTGACTATGCATTTATTTTTCTTGGGGGAGCAAAGTTTCTCCAGGTTAACTATTTGTAACCTGACGTAAGGATTCCTCTCTGTCTAGCAACATTTATGTACTCAGTAAAAGCAGTATGATCACCATATATGAATAGTTTTTTAACTACATCTCAGGCATTGTTTCCTTTTTCCAAAAAAGGTTGTCAGACCGCAGCAACAATATATTTTAGTAGTCTGTTTTGCTCAACTTACTCACAGCATACCTCATTTTTAGCCAAGGAAAGGGAGGAAACTGCTATATACTGGTGATATGTGGGCTGTTTTTTTCCTCAGCATCACCAAAATAATTTTCAGGCCACAACTACCTTACAAATCTAGCAGACCATTTTGAAGACACTCCAAAATCATAAAAAATGGTAGAAGGCCAGATTGTGCATTCCACGGAGTTTCACCAGCTGAAGATGTCGTCCAAATTCAAGAAGTATTGCAGTCTGTTTATCTACCTAAGATAGGTTACAGCTTGACATAACCTTGCCAAGACTGTCAAGTGGTGGAATCTAAATATTTTGACTATGATGATAAGACCACTAACAAATCCTCACTTTCTAGTAGTTTGTTAAAATTAATTTTATTAAATATGTACTGCAGGGAATAATCCTACATTGGCAATGGAACTGACATGAAGAAGTATTACTTTGAGATCCTTTTGTTCTCACATTTCCATGATTCTAAATGGATATGGTCTTAGTCTATTGGAGACTGCATACTGTAGCTGATAATAGTAAACCTTGTGTTATTTTTTGCTGGGGCCAAAAATAATTGACCGAAATTCTTCTCAAATTGATTTTATACCTTAGTTACAGATCTTGGGGGAAAAATGAAGAATAAAAAGAGAAAGAAAAAGGTTTATGAAGTAAACATGAACTTCCTCCATCTGGGAGCAACGATTCTGCAGATGGACTTTGTCTTACCTAAGCAATCAACTTCATCAAACACAATAGAAATGTTTGTTGTGTGTAATGGAGGAAAACTAGCAGTTGCTTAGGTCATCACCTGAGATTTTCCGACTATACAATAAACATAGCACTTTGCTCTTCCAATTTTCTAGGTGCATAGTAATACATGCATCAGAAAGAAAGAATATCCATGCATTCAGTGGCTGTTTTACTTCATTAATACAGGTTTGGAAAAAGGCAAAGTTAGAAACACAGTCTTTCCAGTAGTGCTAAACATTTCTACACTGCTATATTTCGGTTTTAGAAGCTGGACTTTACAATTTCATGGCTTAATTCAACTACTGAAAACCATATAACCCATTCTGATAGAGAGAACATGGGACTTTCTAGGTAAAGCCTCACTTGAGTCAGCTCAGTGTTTACCATCAAATGAATCTTTTTTACCATCAATGAACATTCCTCCACAGCTAACACTCATCTCAAGTTGTGGATTTACTACCCGTGAGCAACCCTTTCCAAGTCAAAAGTGTAATTATAGCTGCAGAATTCAAAATACTCCTCCTTTCATGTACTCTGAACAAGTGGAGGTAGAATTCGGTCAAAGCTTGCAATTACTGGCTAATTATTATTTTAGGGTTTTTTTTTTAATCGTACCATTACACAGAATGTCTTCTTGACCTTCACAGAAGATATTAACTGTTAGCTGTTAAAGACTGTGACCAGATTTCAAAAGTGTACTCATAACTGGTTATCCCTGCTGACCTCTAGCCATTACCGCTGATTACTTAACACTATTGAGAAAACTGTCTCTTTATTTGGGTATTTTAGTGAGGATTTAGATGCCAAAATTTATATCTTACTCAGCCAAAATTCTTACAATCAATGAACTACAGCAATATTTCTGCCAACTCTCCACTGGAGGCACACATGAGAAAAAAAGTTGCCTTTGTAAAGCAGCTGCTTGGGGATTTTTTGGGGGGGTTAGGGAGTGTTCTTTATTTTACATATGTACACAATAACACTAGTACACCAATGTCTATTGGAAGAAACCAGGATCGTTCCTGTCAAGGCACTGTCAAACAATCCAAGAGGTCTGCAGTGAGAGCACTTTGTACACCAAACAACTGCTCCTTCAGAAGGAAACAAGCAAGTGCATTTTCCCACACGTTATCTCTCTGAAAGGCAGTGTCTCCAGAGAAAGACTAGGCACACCCTGTGGCCTTCATGCAGTGTGCAGTGGCTTCCTGGAGCCAGATGTGATAACATCTTCTCCCCTTGTGGCACTTGGCTTTCAGCGGAGCTCTCTGCTGGAGACATGCCACACCAGCAGATCAGACTTCCCCGTATCTCCCCATCCAGCACGAATGTGCAGACTTACAGCCTGAGACTCCCTTCAAAGATGGCTATGTTCACGCCAAAGTTAATTTCCAATTTTACAGAAGAGATAATTGCTAATAATATCCCTATATGGCTATATGTGGAGTTGATTTGGGGGGGGGGGGGGGGT
>Ga0181612_171869_pt1 | contig 17446 bp, 17 predicted proteins | sample HoacroProtozoa21_FD_119630 | JGI IMG/M metagenome (GOLD analysis project Ga0181612, IMG submission 119630) | Hoatzin crop microbial communities from Cojedes, Venezuel. Combined Assembly of Gp0051906, Gp0051904, Gp0051908 | reverse complement strand
CTCGCCCATCACCACCACGATGTTGGGGCTCAGCGACATCAGCCACACAGGGTCGATGATTGACTGGTGGTTGGCCACCACGATGCTTCCCTTAGTGAAGTCCTCGCCATAGCGATTGAGCACTTGGGTGTGGATGCCAGGGATGTGGGTGATGTTGAAGCGCATCACTCGGTGGATGAGGCGATGAAACCATTGTTGCTTGCGTTGTCCGCCACCCAGCACTTTGAAAAGCACAAAGCCCAATGTAGCCCCCACAGCAAGCTCCACGATGTAGGCCAAGCCACCTAAGCCCGTGCGTGCCACTTGCTCGATGGTGATGGGCATGCGCCTGATGCGCTTGCCCGAATGGGTGAGCCAGCCAAAGATGAGCGGCGGCAGCAGCCACGCCATCATCACCACCGTGAGCATGCCCACAATGGTGACCTCGGCTAGGGAGTGCAAGGCAGGATGCTTGGCCACAATCAGTGCCCCCATGCCAATAAACATGATGAGGGCCGAAATGATGATGCTGTTCTTGTAGGAAGGTAGCAACTTCTTGCGATAGGCAAACTCGTTGATGAGTCCATCGGTGATAAAGATGGTGTAGTCATCACCCTGACCAAAGATGAATGTGGCAAGAATCACATTGACAATGTTGAACTGCATGCCCAACAGCTGCATGATGCCCAATATCCATATCCAGCCCACACCCATCGGCAAGAACGCCAGCAGACTGAGCTCCAATCGGCCAAACGATAGCCACAAGAAGAAGAACACGATGAATCCGCAAGCGATGCCAATGTAGTTGAAGTTGTCGGAGAGCGAGTTGGCCACCGAGCTATTCAGACCTTGAATGTCAAAGGTATAGATATCGTTGCTGCCTTGCCCATTGAAGGCTTGCTCAACCTGCTCGACTTGTTGGGGAGGGATGTTGAGCGTCTCGACCAGCGAACACTTATCGCCACTGTGACAAAACGAGGACTGCAACAGCGTGGTGGTGAGCGGTGCGAAATAGTCCACATCGTGGGGCGTGTAGGTAGCGGAGAGCAGCGCATAGAAGTCGCTAAAAGCCTCGTCGCTGAAGCCAAACGCGGGGGCTTGGGCCTTGAGCTGGCCGACCACCTGGTCGCGATGTCGCTGCCAGAACTCGGTCCATAGCTGAATGCGCCGTTGCTGCTCGGCCTGAGAACTCACAAAGGGGGTAACCGCTGTGCCCATCTTGACTTGATGGGTGGCCTGCAAGCTATCAATCTTGGCCGATAGCGCTTGGCGCTTGGCGAGCGCTTGGTCCCACGTGGCACCCTCGGTGACCAGATACACATTCTTGTCCATCACCCCACCCGCTTGAGCCAGCTTAGAGAGAATCTGCTTTTGTTCAGCGGTCATGTAGTTGATGCTCTGCATGTTGGTATCAAACGAGGTGTGCAAGCTGAAGTAGCCTAATATCAGCGTGATAACAGCCACCACCGCGAGTATCCAATATTGGCCATCAGGTGACTTGGCTGCCACCTTGCCAAAGGGCAATTTCTCTTGCCCTGCGGTGTGTTTGACCTTGAACAGATGAGGCAAGAAAATCAGCACAAACAAGATGGTGCCCACCAGCATCAACGCGGCAAAGGTACCTAGGTCGTGCAAGGCAGGGGCATCGAGTGGAATGAGGCAGGCAAAGGCACCCACCGTGGTCACATTGCCAATGAGCAGGGGGGCCACCATGTCCTTGAGCACTTGCCGCATATCGCTAGCGTGCTCGCCATGTGCCACAAAATGCAACGGATAGTTGGCCGCTATGCCGATAATCATTGAGCCGATGCCAATGACGATGAGCGACACGTTGTCACTCAGCAGAGCGATGCCACCCATAGCAAACAGCCAGCCAAAGACAATAGCCACGCCGATAAAGAACAAGCTCTTGAAGCTCCTGAACGAGAACATCAGCAACGCCAAAATGAGCGTGACAGCGATGGCGATGGCCAAGAAGCTATCGTGCTTGATTTGCTGCGCATTGCCCACCGCTATCACGGGCGCCCCCGTAAGCGTGAAGTCCACATCGCCCAGACTATCGGCCACAGCACGCGCCGACTGCTCGACATAGCGCACTAGCCGCGCATTGTTGGCCGACTCGATGGCGCCAAACGGTGTGTTGAGCATCGCAAGCGCATAGCGGTGGTCGGGGGTGAAGATATAGCCATCGTCAACGGCAAACGGCATCGACGATTGCAGCGACTGCAAGCGGTCTATCACAGGCGCAAACAGCCCAATGGGGTCCTTGCTGATGTTGGTGGTGAAAGCGCTCGTGGTGGGTAGCAACATCATCTGCATGTCGTTGCTCAGCCCCACTTGCACATAGTCGGGTTGCGCCAATAGTTGCTCCATAGCCACATAGTCGCTATCGGTGAGCAATATGGGTATGTTGTCGTACACAAAGTCGGTGATTTGACTAATCTTGTCAAAATCGACTTGCGTGACCAGATTGTGTATCAGTTTTTCGCTATCGTGACGAGTGACCACTTGGGCAAAGCTATCGACCGCCTCGGCGAGCCGATACTCGTTGGTGGTGGTAGAGTCCTTAAGGTGAAACAGCACCACAATCCTGTCGCTATGAGAGAGCTCTTGATAGATGTCCATTGCCTTTTTCTCGTGGTCGGCAAAGGGCAAGAAGTCATAGATGTTCTCGTTGTATTTGAGCGAAGCCAGCAAGACCAGTAGCAGCGTGGTCAGCGCCACCAATGCGCCCCACAAGATGCGCTTGTGTTGCTGAAAGAAATCATAGAGTTTCAAGAAAAAGTCAACCATATCACCCAATTAATTGGTGGACACCCTCACCCGTCGAGGCTGCGGTGCCCTATCTATGTGTATATCATCCATCATCGCGGGGTTACGCTAGCCATTGCTGCGCTAGCGACCCACTATTGTGCGCTCACTACCGCTTGCAGGTCGTGAAAGAAGTGGTCCTCGAGCACCGCAATCTTGCCCAAGATGTGCGACAAGTCGGCATAGGTGTAGTTGTCGCCCTCACGCCGCTTGTAGATGCGCGATGCCTTGTAGGCAAACTCACGCCACAGGTCGCCAATCTGGGTCATGCGCTTAGAGAAGTCGTTGAGTTGCTCGATGCCAGTAACCTTAGCCGCCTCTTGCAAAAAGGCTGCATACACAAACCTAAAGCCCGCGCCTCCAGTGCCAATCTCCTCTAGCATGCGGATGATGTTGGCCAGGTTGAGTGCCGCGCGACGCTTGCCCATCTTTTGCTCCCACGAGGCGATGCGGTGAGCAAGATAGTAGATACCATTCACCCCCACAATTTTCACCCATTTGGGTTGCGAAACCATGAGTCGGCAGTTCTTTTTGATAGCTTTGATTATCAGTGGCTTGAGGTCAGGTAGCTGTTGTGGCACCGATTTAACCCAATACATCTGCCCTAGCAAAGGATAGGTGCCACCTTTGGCAAAGCGCACCTTGACGAGGTCGTCGTGGGTGATGCGCACCTTGTCCATAGCCATAGGGTCGCTGACGATATATTCTCCCGTCTGCTCGTCTTTGCCCACGATGCAAATGTTGTGACCATTGAAGTGAAAGCGATACTCGATGGGCATATAGGGCAAGTAGTACATACCCACCACACAGCCCACAGGGCACCCCGACAAGAGCACCTTGTCGAGGTCACGCATTGCATGCTGCTTGTTGAGGTAGCGGCGCGTGGCAATCTTCACATCTAGCATCTTGCAGACGCGCTTGAACAGCACGCCAGGAAAGGTGCGAAACGAGGTCACTGCCATGCCACCCATCTTGATAAACGGCATGTGGGTAAAAAACAAGCCACTAGCCAGCCCAAAGGCCATAGGCTCAGAGAGTTCCAAGCCATAAAACCTCAGCATATCGGTCATCACACCATTCTCACAATGTGCTGCCATCCTATGCTCAAACTTCAGTTCCATATCAATCGTCTTCGGGAATTTGTTTGAGTTGCTCAACCGTGATGCGCATCGCATCGGCATATAGCCGCAGGGTGTCGTCATCGAGGCGACTAAACTCCTGAGGGTCGAGATGTTTGCGTATCTTGCGCTTCTTGATGCCCGTGTAGTCTGAGAGCAGCTCTATAGTCATCAGGCACTTCTTGATGTGATAGGCAAGCGGGCTCACTTGTCCAGCCAACACTTGTTGCTTGATGGCTCGACACTCGTCGTTGATGCTGTCGAGGGTGACCTCTAGGGCCTCGTTTTTGGGAGCCCAGCCCACACTAGGCACAGCCTGATAGTTGCCATTCTCGTCCACCGCATAGGCGATGTCTCTAATCACCGTGCGTTGCAGATATTTGGAATCTTGTGGTACTTCGTTAACATCCATATCGCTCAAAGTTGTTTAGCAGACCGTTAGCATGCAATAGGCATAGGAGAAACGGGCACTCTCAGGTATCATCATCAATATGCGCTGCCCCCGCTTGAGCATGCCATTGTGCATCGCCTCCTCAAGCATAGCAAAGGCCGATGCCGAGGCGATATTGCCCACCTTGGGCAGATTGACAAACCACCGCTGCTCGGGGATCGGGAATTGCAGTTTCTCGAGCTCTTGCATAATCTTGTCTTTGAAATACATCGACGACAGGTGAGGCATAAACCAGTCGATATCGTCGGGCGAGAAATGGTGCTTGCGGCTGAGTTGCAGCAGGTATTGCCCACCCATCTTGACGATGGTGCGACCCAGTAGTCGAGCGTCTTGCTTGAGGGCGAACACCGAGTTAGATAGCCACTCTTGTTGCGGCAACATGGCCCACCCCGTGAGGCTACCATCGTCGTTTTTCACTGCGCCAGCATACATGCAGGTCTCGAGCTGATTGGCAAACGAGGTGATTTCTATCCAGTCGATGTGCAGCGACAAGGCATCGGCATTGGGCTTGGGTTGCACCAGCAGAGCCACTGCGCCATCAGAGAGCATCCACCGCAAAAACTCCTTGTCAAAGGCGAGGATAGGCTCGTCGTTGAGGCGGCTGAGCAGGTCGCTCTCTTGCTGAAAGTAGGGTGCCCGCATCCATGCCGACATCCGCTCCGAGGCCGAGGCGATAGCGTTGTGAGCATCGCCCAAGCGCACTGTCATGGCGGCATACTTGAGCGCATCGATGCCCGCACAGCACGAGCCTGCAAACGACACCACCTCGGTGGTGGTGTTGCCACCCAACTCGCCATGCACCATCACGCCATGCGAAGGCATAATCTGCTCAGGCGTAGCTGTGCCACAGGCAAGCACATCGATGTCGTCGATAGCGAGGTGGCTATCGCCTAACAACTTGCGCACCGACTCAGCGGCCATCTGCACATTGGTGTGCGTGACCTTGCCCTGCTTGTCGAGTGCATAGTATCGAGTCTGTATGCCATTGCGCAGTAGCACGAGGCTCTTGGCACGGGAGGGATGCCCGTGTATCATGCCCAGATGGTCTTCCATCTCCTCGTTGTTCACTGGAGCATTGGGGAAGAAATTGGCTGCTTTGGTTATATATGCGTCCATATCTTTGTGATTGAGTTTTGATACTTAGTGTTGATAGAGAGAGGTGATTGGGGGTTATTGTAGCTCTAGGCAATCGGCACGCTGCTGCTTGTCGCTCTTGCGGAAGAGCGAGACCACATGAAAGGGCAGGATGCCAATGGGCGAAACCACATAGAGCACAAACATCAGGTACACCATAAACAGCATGCACCTCGTGTGACGCTTGGGATTGCCATAGTCGCCTTTGCGCCTGATAAACGGAGCCCAAAATCCAAACATGCGATGCCCCGTGCGCTCCATAAACAAGATTGAGGGCTTGTAGTGGATAGCGCCCGCTTGCACGAGGCGTTGCTGCAAGCCACTATATTCACCGCTCGCCATCGCTGCCTTGATGAGGTCGCCAAATCGCGCTGCTTGGGCAATGTCGGCGTCGGCCACACCCGCAGCAGGCAAGAGCTTGGTGGGCTGTTTTTTGCCATAGAACATCCACCTGAGTATGGTGAACACGCTCACCAGATTGGGGTTCTCGTCTTGCAAGACGATGTGCCCCACCCATTGAGCCCCCACGCTGTTGAGGTAGTCGCGCACCTTGTCCTTGGTCGATACCCACATGTTGCGACACACATTGACAAACACCACTCGGCGGCCATGCAGATAGCGCTTGATGTGGTCGTTGGCAAAAAACGCCTGCAACGGCATCGAGGGCGACAAGAACCACGATTGCCCCACAATCATCACCAGCTCGCTATCTTGCACATCGCTGAGGTCTATCTCGTGAATGTCGGTGATGGGGATGCCCAATCGGGTCTCAGGAAAAACCTCAAAAAAGGCATCCTTGGTCCACGGAAAAGGGAACTCCTGCACAGGGCAAATGGGCTTATAGACCACACAATAGTTGCTATCGTCGGTGTGCATGGGCTGGCACAAACTCTGTGCTACCTTGAGCGCTTGCCCGCTCTGTGTATAGTAAAAAACAGTGATTTTTTTCATAACTATTCAAGAACTTTAAGTTGCTCAAATATGGTCTTGAGCGATAATACCTCGGCACACGTCATCAAGCTGCCAGCCATCACGCCCATCATGCCGTGCAACGAGATGTTTTGCCCCGTGAACAGCAGATTGGGGATGCGTGTGCGATAGCCGATGCGGCCTGCCCATGCCGCTTGCACATCTCTTGCCACGCCATACATCGACCCCTGTGGCACACCCGTGTAGTCGAGATAGGTGAGCGGTGTGGAGGTGTAATAGTCGGCGATGTGGTCGCGCAGGTCGGGTACCTCGCGCGCCAACGCATCGATGGCCTGCTCGGCCTTGCGCTGCTTGAAAGCCTCGTAGTCGGCACCACGATGCCCCACAGTGGTGCCTAGCCAAGGAGTCATCTCGTCGAAATTCATATAGGTGAGTATTTCACCCGTGTGGGCAAAGGTGGGATTGGGCTGGTGGCAGAAGTGCATATAGAGCAAACTCTTGGGCCAAGAGTGCTCGGTGTAGTGCTCGCAACCCCACACTTGGTCACCCGTGTAGAGATAGAGGTTGCTGTTCATATAGGGCACGGTATTGGGCTTAAACTTGAGGTACACCGTGAATGCCCCCACCGTGTTGCGCAGCTGGGTCACACGTGCCCTATAGACGGGCCTAATCAAGTGGCTATCGATAAACGACAAGGTGGTGGCAGGATGGATGTTGCTAATCACCAAGTCGGCAGGATAGCTGTCGCCCGTGTGAGTGACTACCGTAGTGGCTTTGGAGCTGTCGCACACAATCTGGGTGACGCGCTGGTTGAGCAACACTTGCCCTGCCATCGACTGGATAGAGTGCACGAGCGAATCGGCCACCTTGCTACTACCGCCCACAATGCGAAAGGCGCTCTGATTGTAGCAATCGGTGATGAGTGCATGGGTGGAGAAAGGGGTGTGGTCTTTCTCGCCAGCATAGAGCATGAGCGCTCCCACGAGCACCTCTCTGAGCAAGGGGTCGCGCACCACCGAGTCGAGCACCTCGTTGACGCTACGCAGCTGGTACTCGGCATTAATGTTGATATCCTTTTTCCAACTCAGGGTGTGTATCATCGAGGCCGATGCCACAAGCCCTATCAGGTCGCAATAGCGCTCTAGGTCGCCACGACTATCAGGAAAGTCTTGGCACAGCGTGTCGATAAACGCCTCACGACCATTAGCCATGTGATACCTCTTGCCCCGATAGCATATCACATCATAGCCCATCGGGTCGAGGCGGTTGAGCTGTATGTCCTGGTCGATGCCCATATAGTTCATAATCCTATACAGGGTCTGCCCCTTGTCGGCACTGCCAATGAAGTGCATCCCCGTGTCGAACACCGCATCGCCACGACTAAAGCACTGCAGGCATCCACCTGGCTGTGAGCCCTGCTCGAGCACAGTCACCCGATAGCCATTGCGTGCCATCACATATCCACACGACAAGCCGCCCAGACCACTACCTATGATGACACATCGCTTCATATTTGGCTAAATAATATTGATGCATTTGTTTGGTGACATTTCTATATCCCGATGCCATGATAGCATCGTCGTGAGCAATGCGCTTATCGACCTCTAACGTCATATCGCCTGGATGCAAGTGATAGGAGGTCTTGGGCAACACTTGGCCAAAGTGGTGCAAAAACACGGGTACAATGTCGAGCTTGAGCTGCTCGGCCAGATAAAAAGCCCCCTTGTGAAAGCGCTGTATCGTGCAATCGGCCGAGCGGGTACCCTCAGGAAACACCATGATTGAATAGCCCTGTGCAATCAGTTGCTTGAGCTTGCCAAGCAGTTGCTCGCCCTCGGCGATGGGCAAGAAATCGGCATAGCGTATCACGGCGCCATAGAAGGGGTTGTGCCACACCCATTGCTTGGTCAAAACAATCAAGTTGGGAGTGAGCATCAAGATGCCCATCAGGTCGATGTGTGACTGATGGTTGCTAATCACTAGCGCGGGCTTAGAGAAATCCTCGCCATAGCGGTTGATGTAGGTAAACGTGGTCTGTGGGATGTGGTTGATGACAAACTGCGACTGCCGCTGCAATATCTGGTGATAGCGACGCTTGTGAGCAGGGGTGCGGCCGCCAATAGTGAGCAAGACAAAGCCTATCAAGGTCATCTCAAGGGCAAAGCCCAGGAAATAACCAAATGCGACTATCGTATAGCCCCATTGCCGCATCTGCTGTGTTGTGTCGTGTAGTGTTGCCATCGACTTGCTTACGCTATATCTAATGTGTGACTGCTCAAAGTGGCAAAAGTTTATTGTCGCTTGCAGGTGAGCGCCAACTGGGCAAACAACACTTCGCCCGATTGCACACTCACGTTAGTGGTGAGCTGTTGGTCGTCTATCTGCTTGATTTTGAACACAAAATTGGGTTCATCGGTGGGCAATATCACCTGTTTGAATCTCGCTTTGGTCACTGCGACTAGGCGAAGTGGAGTCTGATATTTTTTCTCCAAAATCTCGGTGGCTATCTCGATGACGCAGGCTCCTGGCGTGACGGGTGAGCCAGGAAAATGAGCCTTGTAGATGATATGCTCAGGATTGAGCTTGATGGAACAACCCCAGTCATCACCCTCGGTGAACCATTGACCGATAGAGAAAAAATCGTCGATTAGTGTCATATTGGTGCTTGTTGTAGTGCAGTAAAGGTGTATTTAATCTTATATTTGTTGTCGCTCAGCACGATGGTGCCATCGGGCAAGTGCTCTAGCGTGCATTTGCTCTGCTCAATGGAGCCACCGTCGCGGAAGTGCTTGCAAAACAGCTTGAAGTCGCGGCGCAGCACATATCTGATGTACCACTTGTTCATCTCGGGTAACACATTGTGCACCTTAGCCTTCTTGCCGTTGTAGGTGAAATCAAAAAACTTGACCCCAAACTCGTTGAGCACCGTGCCCACGATGTCGTTGTCGGCATTGACTTGCACGATGCACATCGCTGTGACCACCCGCCCTCTGAAATCCATCTCTATAGCATACTCATAGAGGTTGCTATCGACTACCTCCTCGATGCTGGGTTGCGGTGGCAACGCCGAGAGCACCGTGTCACTCGCTAGGCTATCTAGCAAGAGATGGTCGTCGGCAACGGCGCCAGCCGTGAGCGGCAAGCAGCATAGCAACCACAGCAGACTAGCGTACGCTAAATATCTTATCATCAATCGGGGAATTGATTTTGGTGTTCTGCAAATCAATGGTCGTGGTGTCGCCATTCTTCTCGTTCATCACCACCTTGGTGACCGTGGTGAGTGCAGGGTTGAAATAGAGCAGCACACTGCTATAGAGTTGCTTGAGCTCCTTTTTTAATGGTTGCAAGCTAGCATAGACCGCATTGCCATTGCGATACACCGTCACCTTGAAATAGGACGACTTGCTCAAGTTGCCACCCGTGATGCAATTGATCATGATGTCCGAAATCTGGCGAAAGACTTCATTCTTCTGGATGTCCATCTCTTGGGTGCCCTTTGACGACTTGATATAGGCCTTGCCCGCATTGAGCACAAAGGTGTAGTTATAGGGCGAGGAGTATTGCCAGCGCAACTTGTTGGAGCGCTTGTAATACATGCTACCGCTCGAGGTGATGGCCTTCTTGAGCATCTTGGTCTTTTTGGTCTGTGTGAAAGCACACTGCATGGTTTTGATGTCGAGTGCGCGCTTGTCGATTTTTTCCACAATCTGTTTTTGCTCTGTTGCCGACACGGGCTTCTGTGCCCATGCTGCTAGCGTGAGCACAGCGCAGACCAATGCGAGAATAACCTTTTTGTTCATTATCATCATTACTTGTTTATTTTGTTCTCCTATTACTTTATATCATTGTTGGGTATCTATCTCACGTGTGTGGGCGTGCACTCAGTCTCTAGCACTTGGCCACCAAAGTGCAGCCAGTGAGTATCAACAACACGCCTATCCACCGCGTGAGCGGTATGGCCTCGTGAAAAAAGAGGATAGCAGCAATCATGCCAAACACGTAGCTCAAGCTCACCATAGGGTAAGCCATGCTAAACGGGAAAGTCTTGATAATATACATCCACAACCCCGACCCCAAGCCGTAGCAGATGCCACAGCCAATGAATTGCCAGTTGAGCAGCAAGCGACCCACATATTGCCACGACCAAGCAAAGTCGCCTGCCCTGGTGAGGCCAAACTTCATCAACACTTGACCACCCGAGAGCAGCAAGCATTGCAATAGTGACAAGGGGAGTAGCTTGAGCATCATACCTTCTTGAGCAAAATGAATGCAAAGTTGTTGTTGTCATCGTGGTGCAGCAACAAGATGTTGCTGACTTGGCGGGGCGTTGCCGATTGGTTATCAACCAACAACGGTTCAGGCAGATAGCCCTGACTCAAGCTATGAGCCGCCGCATAGAGGCCTAGTGCCGACACTGTGTAGTTCTCACCAAACAGGTGCTTGTATCGGAGCAAGGTCGCATGGGCAAACCACGACTGCACGAGGGGAGCATAGGCCTCATCGTTGGGCCGATTGCCATTCACACCCGTCATCACCGCCTCGATATCGCCTAGCGTGAGCCCCGCCTGTTGCGCTAAGCGCTCTAGCGTGAGCCCGATGGTCTGGTGAGTGGGATTGTGACAGATGGCAAGCCCTGCCAACTCACACAAGCAAGGGCTAGCCGCATCGGTGCTGAGCATCATTGCCACAGCCACCTCGCTGCAAGGGCACATGTTGGCTTGCCCCACATATCCTGCACGTTTCAACAGGGTGTAGTAGTGCTCCACCATCTCGTCGTGCCCGCCCACAAGTGCATGAGCCACCTTGCCCAGTTGCATCTGCATCACGGCATCCTCAAGAGCGAGCTCAAACGAGATAGCGCCGTGAGAGATGGTGGTGTTGTAGGACGAGGTCTTGGTGTAGATGCCCAAAGTGGAGCCCACCGTGTTGTGGGTCGATTGCATGAAGTAGGTGGGTTTCAAGAGCTGCTCATCGTTCTCGTCGATAGAGTCGAGAAAGCGCTCTACCTGCGTCAGGCAACCTATGCTAGTGCCCGTGACGATGGCATCGGGGTGAGCGATGCCCGTGTCGTTGAGCACCTTGATAGTGGTCACTAGTGCCCGCTTCATGATGGGAGACATGCGTCGTGCTGAGTTGGCATCGATGTAGTCGCGAAAGACGGGGTCAATAGCTTGCACCAACGGTGCCGTATGGTAGATGGGCTCGGTCATCCAACGCTCACACAGCGGTTCTTGTATCGAAATCTGCTCGGCCGATTGTATATACACTTTATGCATGATGTCACTGCTCGCATTTTGAAAATATTAACGACGAATCATTGCCCCCAAAGCCAAAAGCATTGCTGAGCACGTGCACGATGGGCGAGTGTGGTTGCTCGCCAGCGGTCACAGGTGTGATGCAATCTTCATCGGCTTCCCGCCAGTTGAGGTTGACGGGCAAGAACTGATGGTCAAGCACCATCATGCAAAACACGGCCTCGATGGCTCCCGATGCACTAGTGGTGTGACCCGTAAACGACTTGGTCGAAGAGATGGGTGGTAAGGTCGTGCCAAACACCCGTCGCAGTGCTTGTGACTCGCTCTGGTCGTTGTTGGGCGTGCCTGTGCCATGAGCATTCACATAGCCGATGTCCTGAGGCCGCAACCCTGCACTCGTGAGTGCTTCGGTCATCGCCAGATAGGCGCCCTCGCCATTGGGCGACGAGGCCGTCTGGTGATAGGCATCACACTTGTTGCCATAGCCACTGAGCACGCATAGCGGGGTGACACCACGTCGCTTGGCCGAGTCCAAACTCTCTAGCACCAAGTAGGCTGCCCCCTCGCCCAAGTTCAAGCCCACACGGGTGCGGTCAAACGGTCTGCAGGGCTCACGGTCGAGCAGCATGAGGGTGTTGAAGCCATTGAAGTGGAACTTCGAGAGACATTCGGCACCGCCAGCCACCACGATATCGGTCATCCCACACTGTATCATGTTGGCTCCAGTGATGATGGCATTGGCAGCGGCTGAGCAGGCCGTAGAGATGGTCGATAGCTGCGCAAAGTTGCCAAACGGCTGCGCAATCAACTCGGTGCACTGCCCGCAATTGTAACTAGCTATCTGGGCATGCAAACGGTCAATGCCCATTTTCTCCTCAGCATGATAGAGCTCACGCAGGTCCATGCCCCCCACTGTGGTGCCCGATATCAGGCACACCTCGCTGAGCTGCTCGCGATGTAGCTGGGCCTCTTGCAAAGCCTCGCCTAGTGCCACCCGTGCGAGCAACCCCGTGCGGGCAATCAGCGACTCGTGTTCACAGCCCAATCGTTGCTTGAGCTCCTCATTGCTCAGCTTCACCTCGCCAACGGGGAACTCTTGATGACGTGTGTGCAAATACTTGATGTGCTCGATGCCACTTGTCCCATGCAGCAGTGCTTGCAGCGTGGACTCCTTGCCCACCCCTATGGCCGAGATAACTCCTGCACCTGTTATGGCTATGGTTTTATGCATGTTGGTTATTATCTACTCTTCTATAGTTGTCTGTGTTGTTGTCATTACTGTTGATGGATGCTCACACTGGGTGAGCACTAGCGGTGGCATCGGCTGCCACTACCCTATTGCCCCCACTGGGCTTTCCATTGCGCATAGAATGTTGGGTTGGCCCACTCTAGATTGCCCTCCAAGTCGGTGAACACCTGCACCGAGTGCCCCGTAGCTGCCACATCGCCCGTGACAGCATCGGTGATTTCGTAGTCAAACACGATTTTGGCAGCAGCCGTAGGGCGATAGGTGATTTTGACCACTGGTTTGGATTGATAGGACAATGCTCGCTTGTACTGAAACGACAAGTCAACCAATGGCGCATAAAAGCCATGATTGTATATCGTCATATAGTCGAGCCCATATTGCAAGCCAAACGCCTCGCGAGCATCCTCAAAATACTTGACATAGGACCCATGCCACACGACACTCATCGAGTCCACCTCGCTAAATCGGATGGCTATAGGCTTGGTTGCGACTAGTGTCTGCTGTGCGTTAGGCATCGTTATCAACTCGGTTGGATGGTTGCAATCTTCATTTGAGCGGTAGCGATGGTCTGCTCGCCCACTTTGGCCTCTAGAGCCACCATCGTCAAGTTGAACACTTGGCTAATCACGCGTACGGTGGTGATGACCACATCGTGCTCTCGAGGTAGCTGCGAGATGACACACTGCTTGATGTCACCTATAAAGCCTATCTTGATAGGGGCGTTGCCCTGTGTCTCGACATATCCCATGCGAGCAGCACACGACTGCGCCATGTTCTCGATGACCCCACATGCCATCAAGCCACCATCGGCAAAAAAGATGTTGTCGCGCCTGATGGTCAGCTGGGTCTCGGCCTGCAAGTCGCCACACCAGTTCATGCGGTCGATCATCACAAAGGGTGGTCGCTGTGGCAACAAGCGTGTCACTGGGATGTTTGAAGTATCTGCCCTGCTCGACATGGCGTATTATGCCTGTGCCAACTTGGCCTCTATATAGTCATAGAACTCGGTGAGGGTCTTGACGTTGGCCATCTCTTCGGGTTTGATTTTGAAGCCGAAATTCTTCTCCACAATCACCACGATGTCCACATAGTCAAGGCTGTCGATACCCATGTCCTCTTTCAGTTTGGCTTCTGGAAAGATTTTGTCCTCATCGATTTCCAAATCTTCGACCAAGAAGTTAATCACTTTTTCTTCAATCAGTTTCCGTTCCATTACTGTATTACAATTAATTGATTACAACTTATTTATATAATTAATTTCTCTTTTCTTATATCTAAATGAATGGTGAGTGAGCTCTATTGAGGGCACCCAAGTGGTTGCTATTGCTGCCAGGCGTCAAAGTAGTTGTACCACTGTAGCGGATATTGCTGCAATAGCCGTTCGAGTTCGGCCGTGTAGGCATCGGCTAGCTGTTGCTGCTGCTCGCGACGGCTGAGGCTCTTGTCATAGGTCAGCGGAGTGAGATACACGTCATAGGTGTTGGCACTCTGCTTCATGGCGCTACACATGATGACCCGCAACCCATTGGTGACGGCAATCGAGAACGGGCCTCGAGCCACCTTGAAGGGGGCTCCATGCAAGCGCGATAGGATATATTTGTTGGGATTGAGCAAGCGGTCGGCAAACACACTGATAATCTCGCCGCGCTCTAGCGCCCCAAGTATCTCATCGGAGTGAGAAGAGGCTCCACCCACAGGGATGATCCACATGTTCATCTTGCTGAAGGCCTCACGGCGATAGGCCATCACCGACTCCTTCTCGCCACCATAGACGAGCACATTGCAGCGCTTCTGCGACAGGTCGTAGGAGTAGCCCACTATCTCGGCACACCCCACATGGGCATTGAGCTGCACAAAGGCTTCGGGCGAGGCAAGCAACGGCTTGTACTCGTCGTTGCCGTGGATGTGTAGCTGGAACTGGTGACCCGCATACATGGCAAACTTGTCAATCACCGTCTGGGCAAACAGGCAGTGGTTGCGGTAGGTGGCACGCACGGCCTGCCACTTGCCATAGCCACGACGCTGCCTGAAGTAGCGATAGGCCACCCTAGCACCTGGACTCACGACCATCGTCACGGGTATCACTAGCCAAGCCGATAGGGCATAGAACACGCGGATATCAATGTGCTTGAGCCACGATATGAGCGTCTTGTATAGCCATGCATTGCCGTAGGTCTTACCTGTCCAAGCTCTTGCCATCACTAGAGGGGTGTTGTGGGGTCACTTGATGTCCTTGAGCACCAAAGCCGAGTTGGTGCCACCAAAACCAAACGAGTTGCTCAACACGGTGCTCACCTCGGTCTCGACTGTGGTGGCGGCAATGTTGAGCGGCTCAGAATATTCATCAGGATTAACAAAATTGAGGTTGGGGGCTACAAAGTGATTTTTCATCATCAGCGTGCTATATATCACTTCGCTAGCGCCCGCCATCCAGCACTCATGACCCGTCATGCTCTTGGTCGATGAGATCAGGGCATGCTTGTCCTTGAACAGCGTGGCCAGAGCGATAGCCTCATACATATCGCCCTGATGTGTGCTCGTGGCGTGGGCATTGATATAGTCGATATCGTCGGCACTCACGCCAGCATCGTGCATGGCGCGTGTCATCGCTGTCATGCTACCCTGATGACTCGGTTGCGAGATACCGCCACCGTTGCTGCTGAAGCCATAGCCACACACCTCGGCAATGATGTGAGCACCACGTGCTAGGGCATGGTCATAGTCCTCGAGCACGATGGCTGCTGCACCACCACTGGGCACCAAGCCATCGCGGTCGCGGTCAAAAGGTCGCGAGGCCTTGGTAGGCTCGTCCATCCTCACCGAGAACGCATTAAGGGCGTCAAACGACGACATGGCATACTTGTTGACCTCTTGAGCACCGCCACACAGCACCATGTCTTGCAGTCCCTGCTTGATGAGCAAGTAGGCCAAGCCTATCGCATGGCTACCACTGGCACAAGCCGAGCTGACCGTGAAGTTCACCCCACGCAGGTGAAAGATGGTGTTCATGTTCATGTTCACGGTGGAGTTCATGCCTTGAAATATCAGTCCCGACCCTAACAAAGCCGTGTCGTGCTTCTCGTCCATAATCTGGGAGGCCTCAACAACAGCTCTCGACGACGAGTCGTTGCCAAAGATGACGCCCACCTCGTTGTTTAGCAGATAGTCATCGTCTATCTGAGCATTGAGAAAGGCTTCGCGGCTTGCCATATAGGCATACTCGGCCTCCTCTGACAAACTCATGCGCACGCGGCGGTCAAGCAACTTCTTCAGATTGGGGCGCTCCACATAGCCCGTCAAGCCTGAGCGAAACCCATATTGCAACCGCTCCTGGTCGAGCACGATGCCCGACTTGCCGTCGCGCAACGATTGCGTGACCTCGGCGAGGTTGCTGCCTAAGCACGACCAGATGCCCATGCCTGTGATGACTGCTCTTCTCATCATGATGATATCGTTTTGTCTGTGCAATAGCGCTCATGGCGCTATGTGCTGTCTTGTTTTTAATTTATCTCAGTGTGTATGTGTCGCTTGTAACAAACGACTCGTTGTGTGGCACTTGCCACTAGCATACATGGTGTGACACACACGGCAAGTCCGCCACATCGAGGCGCCAACTCACTGCATCTGCCCACACCACTCACTACCTGATGCCTATCACATAGCGATAATGCCTTGCAAAGGTACACAAATTTTGCAACAACCAACCCCTTTGACCCTCAAAATCATCTACCAACCCATTTTCGCCTAAAGTTGTAGCGTGCAACAGCCCATGCAAAATCAGAAAGATTGTTTGATGTCGCTACTTTCGGGCATCGCATGCGATAGCCCCTACATTAACTATAATTGTTGGATTTTATAGATATTCACACAAAAAATAATGTTAAATATTTTAAGCGGTCTTTTTAATCTATTGATTTGTTATTCAGCATTATAATGATAAAAACGAGCGAAAATATCCCGTTATATTGTTAAATAAAATAACATACGTGGATTAAATGTTAACACTTTTTAAATTGGGGGGGGTAAAAGTCTGAACTTTTTTTTATTTTTGCATTGTGTTTCGAGTCAAGTCAAGCACATTGGTAAACTTTTTTAATCTATTTTGAAAAAATCGGTGCCATTGGATTCCAAAATAAGGGTGTACGCATCCGTGACACCGATTTTTTTAAGAAGAACCCCAAACCATCAATACAAACTGCAAAAGTGCTTCATGAGCCATCAGCACATTCATATCGGTCGCCTGCTTCATAAGCTCAACCAGAGTATCGCTTTGGAGGAGGAAGAACGAGTGTGGCTACAAGGCATCATTGAAGAGCGAATGGGCGGTGTTGGAGCTGACGAGCGAGCGCATTGGCAGAAGATAGCATCCGTAGTGACCGAAACGGGACAATTAGCAGGTCTTGACGATGAGCATCAATATCAGCTATATTATTTACTGCAGCAAATAGTTAACAGCGTTGATAAATCATATAATTGAGTTTGTGATAAAGATAGCAAATAAGTTAATAAAGGGATTTTT
>Ga0181612_164731_pt1 | contig 17446 bp, 9 predicted proteins | sample HoacroProtozoa21_FD_119630 | JGI IMG/M metagenome (GOLD analysis project Ga0181612, IMG submission 119630) | Hoatzin crop microbial communities from Cojedes, Venezuel. Combined Assembly of Gp0051906, Gp0051904, Gp0051908 | reverse complement strand
GACACGATTGGCGACATTGAGAGTATGCCTTTTCTTGAGGCCATCCGCCAGATGAAGTGGGAACTGGGGCAGAACGCTCTCTGCGTGCATCTGACATACATCCCCTATCTGAAGGCGGCAGGCGAGCTGAAGACGAAACCGACGCAACACTCGGTGAAGGAACTGCTGAGCGTGGGAATACAGCCCGACATTCTGGTGCTTCGCACGGAGAAGCATCTCTCGGACGACGTGCGGCGCAAGGTGGCCCAATTCTGCAACGTAGATTTCGACGCCGTGGTGCAGAGCGAAGATTTGCCGTCGATATATGAGGTGCCGGTCATGATGCAGTCGCAAGGTCTCGACGCTTGCATACTGCGCAAGATGGGGCTTGAGGTGGGCGAGACGCCCGCGCTGGGTCCTTGGCGCAACTTCCTCGACATGCAGCGCAAGGCTAAGGAGGAGGTGAAGATTGCGCTGGTGGGCAAATACGACCTTCAGGATGCCTACAAGAGCATTCGCGAGGCGCTCTCGCAATCGGCTGTTTACAACAACCGCAAGGCAGTGCTGACGTTTGTCAACTCGGAACATATAACCGAAGCCAACGTGGCTGAAAAACTTGCAGGACAAGAGGGAGTGATAATCTGTCCGGGCTTCGGCCAGCGCGGCATCGAGGGCAAGATTGTGGCAGCCCACTATTGCCGCACCCACGACGTGCCTACGTTTGGCATCTGTCTTGGAATGCAGATGATGGTGATAGAGTTTGCACGCAACGTGCTTGGCTATGCCGACGCCAACAGCCGCGAAATGGACGAGAAGACTCCCCACAACGTGATAGACATCATGGAGGAGCAGAAAAACATAACCAACATGGGCGGCACAATGCGTCTGGGGGCTTATCAATGCCGTCTGCGGCAGAACTCGCGCACGTTTGACATCTATAAGTCGGAGATGATTGAGGAGCGCCACCGCCATCGCTATGAGTTCAACAACCGCTATGAGCAGGAATACGAGCGAGGGGGAATGATTTGCGCAGGCAAGAATCCTGAATCCGACCTCGTGGAAATAGTAGAGATACCAAGTCTGAAATGGTATATCGGCACTCAGTTTCACCCTGAATACCAATCTACGGTGCTACATCCCCACCCTCTTTTCATGGACTTTATGCGGGTGATAGCGGGGTGATAGCGGGAGTTAGCGGGAGTTAGCGGGAGTTATCTGGAGTTAGCGGGAGGTAATCTTTCGGGAGTTAGCGGGAGGTAACGGGAGTTATCTGGAGTTAACGGGAGGTAATCTTTCGGGAGATAACGGGAGTTAGCGGGAGTTATCTGGAGTTAGCAGGAGATATCTGGAGTTATTGGGAGATATTGAACATTGAAAATTTGAAATGAGAGAAAATGAACAAAGAGAGTATAATAGGATTTGTGCTGATAGCCCTGGTGCTGATAGGGTTCAGCTGGTATAACCAGCCTTCGCAAGAGGAGATAGAAGCATTCCGACGGCAAGACAGCATCCAGCAGGTGATGCAGGCAAATGCTGAAAAGAAGGCGAAAGAAAAGGCGAAACGCGAGGAGCAGGCAGCGATAGAGGCTGCCACGCGCGACACATCAGCACTGTTTCACACCGCACTGAGCGGCTCGGCAAGCAATGTGGTGCTGAAGAACGACAAGGTGGAGCTCACGCTGAACACGCAAGGCGGAACAATCACGAAGGCCGTGATAAAGGGATTTAAAGACTACAAAGACAATCCCGACGTAACGCTTTTCGAAGGAGCCGACCAGAAGCTGTCGTTCACCATTCCCCTGAAAGAGGCCAACGTGAACACTGAGGAGCTGTTTTTCACTCCTTCGAACCAGACGGACTCCACGCTCACCATGACCGCCGATGCCGGCAATGGCGGGGCTGTGATAATCGACTATCGGCTTGGCCCCGACTATATGCTCCACTTCAACGTGCAGGCGAAAGGTCTGTCGGGCAACTTTGTGCCAAACAACAACACGCTCTTCATAAACTGGCAGGACAAGTGTCGTCAGCAAGAAAAAGGATTCACATTCGAAAACCGCTATGCCTCTCTGACCTACAAGGAGCATGACGGCTCGACCGACAACCTGAGCGAAACGTCGGAGAAGCGCGACGAGAAGATAGACGAGGCTCTCGACTGGGTGGCTTTCAAAAACCAGTTTTTCAGTGCAGTTCTCATCTCGAAAGACAATTTGAACGCTGGCGCCCTGCTCACGTCGGTCCCACAAGAAAAGGGTTCGGGATACTTGAAGCAATACGAGGCCAAGCTGACCACGACCATCGACCCAACGGGCGCAAAGCCTACGGAGATGGAGATGTATCTGGGGCCCAACGACTTCCGTCTGTTGCAGCGCGTGGAAAAACAGACTCTGACGGGTAAAGACCTCGACCTTCAACGCCTTGTCTGGCTGGGATGGCCGCTTTTCCGAATAATTAACCGATGGTTCACCATCTACGTGTTCGACTGGCTTTCGCGACTCTTCCCGATGGGCGTTGTGCTAATCCTTATCACGCTGCTGCTGAAGGCCATCACCTTCCCGATGGTAAAGAAGAGCTACATGTCGTCGGCCAAGATGCGAGTGCTGAAGCCCAAGCTCGACGAAGCAACAAAACAATACGACAAGCCAGAAGACCAAATGCAGAAGCAGCAGGCCATGATGCAGCTCTATGCCGAATATGGCGTGAGTCCGCTGGGAGGATGCCTGCCAATGCTCATTCAGATGCCTATCTGGATTGCAATGTTCAACTTTGTGCCAAACGCCATTGAGCTGCGCGGACAGAGTTTCCTCTGGATAAAAGACCTCTCAACCTACGACCCCATCATCGAATGGGGCAAGAACATCTGGCTCATCGGCGACCACATCTCGCTCACCTGCGTCTTGTTCTGCGTGGCCAACATACTCTACTCCTGGATGACCATGCGGCAGCAGAAAGACCAAATGGTGGGACAGCAGGCCGAGCAGATGAAGATGATGCAATGGATGATGTATCTCATGCCGGTGATGTTCTTCTTCATGTTCAACGACTACTCGTCAGGACTTAACTTCTACTACTTTGTGTCGCTGTTCTTCTCCGCTGCCATCATGTGGATTCTCCGCAAGACTACCAACGACGAGAAACTGCTGGCCATCCTTGAAGCACGCCACAAAGAGAACAAGAGCAACCCGAAAAAGCAGAGCTCGCTGGCCGCCCGTCTGGAAGCAATGCAGCGGCAGGCAGAGGAGATGCAGCGGCAGCGCGAACAGATGAACAAGCGAAAATAAAAACGGAACAGCAAAGAAAAAGAGTCATGAAAAAAATAATGTTGACACTGGGCATGGCGCTCACTCTCACCGTCATGCAGGCACAAAGCGACAAAGCACAGTTAACACACGAAATGATAGGGAAAAGCAAAATAAAACTCAACAGCGACCTGATGACACCAGAAGCACTGTGGGCAATGGGAAGGATTGGAGCATATCAAGCCTCGCCCGACGGCAAGAAGATTGTTTACCAAGTGTCGTACTACAGTGTAAAGCAAAACAAGAGCCACACGGTGCTTTACGTGATGGATGCCGACGGACAGAACCAGCGACTCATCACCACAACAAGCCAGAACGAAAGCGACCCTGCCTGGCTTGAAGACAAAATAGCATATCTTTCGAAAGGCGAGATATGGCTGAAAGAGAGCGACGGAAGCAACGCCAGGCAACTGAGCCACACCGACGGCTCGATAGAGGGATTCAAATTCTCCCCCGACGGAAAACGGGTGGTCTTCGTAAAATCGCTGCCTTACTACGGCTCGATTAAGCAGAAGCCCAACGACCTGCCCAAGACAAGCGGACGATTAGTGACCGACCTTAACTACCGCCATTGGGACCACTACGTGGAGAGCATTCCCCATCCATTTGTTGCAGACTACAACGGAACCATCGGCGATGGAACAGACTTGCTGGAGGGTGAGCCTTACGAATGTCCCACTGCGCCTTTCGGAGGAATGGAGCAGATAGACTGGAGCACCGACTCTAAGCAGATAGCCTACACGTGCCGCAAGAAGGAAGGCGTGGCATACGCCATCTCCACAGACACTGACATCTATCTCTACGATGTGGAAACGAAAACCACACGCAACCTCTGCAAGCCCGACAATTACAAGGAGCCGGCCATCGACCCTACCAAGACGATGAAGACGCAAGCCGTAAACGCTCCTGAAAACCTAAAGAACAATCCTGGCTACGACACCAATCCTAAGTTTTCACCCGACGGACAATACGTGGCTTGGCTCTCGATGGCACGCAACGGCTACGAGAGCGACCGCAACCGCCTCTGCATCTACAGTCTGAAAACGGGCGAGAAGAAATATGCCACCGAAAGCTTCGACTCAAATGTCGATGACTATTGCTGGGCGCCCGACGCGCGTACCTTATATTATATAGGCGTATGGCACGGACAGGAGAATCTCTATCAGACCAACATCGACGGGGAAGTGAAGCAGCTCACCGACGACTGGGCCGACTTCGGCTCTCTGCAGATGCTCGGCAAAAAACAGCTGTTGGCAGAGCGACACTCCTTCTCGGCTCCTGCCGACCTCTATGTTGTTACGCCTGGAAAGAAAAAGACGGCGGTGAAGCAAATCACGCATGAAAACAAGCACATTCTCGACCAGCTTGCTCTCGGAGGATGCCAACAGCGCTGGTGTACTACTACCGATGGCGGCAAAGAACTCTATTGGATTATTCTTCCACCTCATTTCGACGAGAACAAGAAATATCCCACACTGCTCTTCTGTGAGGGTGGTCCGCAAAGCCCTGTAAGCCAGTTCTGGAGCTACAGATGGAATTTTCAGATTATGGCTGCCAACGGTTATGTGATAATTGCACCTAACCGTCACGGTCTGCCAGGCTTCGGACAGAAGTGGCTTGAGCAAATTTCCGGCGACTGGACGGGACAATGCATGGACGACTACCTGAGTGCCATCGACGACGCTTGCGACAAGCTGCCATACGTTGACAAAGAACGGCTCGGAGCAGTGGGCGCAAGCTTCGGAGGCTTCAGCGTGTATTATCTTGCAGGCCATCACGACAAGCGCTTCAAATGCTTTATCTCTCACGACGGCGCATTCAATCTTGAGTCGATGTACACAGACACCGAAGAGGCTTGGTTCTCCAACTGGGAATACGACGATGCCTATTGGAACAAAGACCTGACACTCAACGCTAAGCGAACCTACGAGAACTCACCCCACCGCTTCGTCGATAAGTGGGACACGCCGATACTTTGCATTCACGGCGAACTCGACTATCGCATCAATGCCAATCAAGGCATGGGCGCATTCAATGCAGCACGTATGCGCGGCATACCCGCCGAACTGCTTATCTTCCCCGACGAGAACCACTGGGTGCTGAAGCCTCAGAACGGCATTCTCTGGCAGCGCACATTCTTCAACTGGCTCGACCGCTGGCTGAAGAAATAACGATTGGAACAGAAACAAACAAATAGAATACAACAATGACACAACAGATTCAAAAAACACTGAGAGACTCGGCAGCCATGCGCTGGACGGCACTTCTGTTGCTCGCAATGGCAATGTTCTGCTCTTACATCTTCATGGACATTCTCTCGCCCATCAAAGACCTCATGCTCTCAGAGCGTGGATGGGACTCCACTGCCTTTGGAACGATGCAAGGCTCCGAGACATTTCTCAACGTATTCGTGTTCTTCCTCATCTTTGCCGGAATTATTCTCGACAAGATGGGCGTGCGTTTCACCGCCGTTCTTTCTGGAACGGTCATGCTCATTGGCGCAGTAATAAAGTGGTATGCCGTTACCGACAGCTTCATCGGAAGCAGTATGGAGACATGGTTCAACGAGCATCTCAACTATATCCCCGTCTTCTACGAGCTTGGCGTGTCGCCATTCTATCAGGGAATGCCGGCGTCGGCAAAATTGGCTGCCATCGGATTCATGATTTTCGGATGCGGAGTAGAGATGGCCGGCATCACCGTCAGCCGTGGCATCGTAAAGTGGTTTAAGGGTCGCGAGATGGCATTGGCAATGGGTTCAGAAATGGCTCTTGCCCGTCTCGGCGTGGCCACTTGCATGATATTTTCACCCTTCTTCGCCAAGCTGGGCGGCGTGGTGAGCGTGTCGCGAAGCGTTGCTTTCGGAGTGGTTCTGCTTATGATTGCGCTGATAATGTTTATCGTCTATTTCTTCATGGACAAGAAGCTCGACGCCCAAACGGGTGAGGCTGAGGAGAAAGACGACCCATTCAAAATCAGCGACATCGGACAGATACTCACCAGCAGCGGCTTCTGGCTCGTGGCATTGCTCTGCGTGCTCTACTATTCTGCCATTTTCCCGTTTCAGAAGTATGCCGTCAACATGCTGCAATGCAACCTGACCTTCACTGAAGTAGAGCCTGGCTCGTTCTGGGCAGGCACTTCTGTCACGATAATACAGTATGTCATCATGCTTGTGGTTGCCGCAACGGCTTTTGCCAGCAACTTTGTGAAGTCGAAGAGTCAGCAGTACTCCCTGCTTGCCGTCTCGATTGTTGCCCTTGTCATCTTCTGCTATATGGGCTACATGCGCCAGTCGGCCGAGACTGTGTTCGCCGTCTTCCCCCTGCTCGCTGTGGGCATCACCCCGATACTTGGCAACTACGTTGACCACAAGGGCAAGGCAGCGTCGATGCTCGTTCTCGGCTCGCTGCTGCTCATTGCTTGCCACCTCACGTTTGCATTCATCCTTCCAGCCTTCAAGGGCAACGCTGTTGGCGGTGTGATTATCGCTTATCTCACCATCCTCGTTCTCGGTGCAAGCTTCTCGCTCGTGCCTGCGTCGCTCTGGCCCAGCGTGCCGAAACTTGTTGACGCCAAGATTATCGGTTCGGCCTACGCGCTGATCTTCTGGATTCAGAACATCGGCCTGTGGCTCTTCCCCCTGCTTATCGGCAAGGTGCTCGACAGAACCAATCCTGGAGTTACCGACCCCACTCAGTACAACTATACCGCTCCGCTCGTCATGCTGGCATGTCTCGGAGTGGCTGCCCTCATTCTCGGACTTGTGCTGAAAGTGGTTGACAAGAAGAAAGGTCTCGGACTGGAAGAGCCCAACATCAAGTAGGGCTCAAACAGCCTTCATGAGTTTTTAATCCTGTTCGCGAGTTCTTTAGTTTTTGGTCAAGACGTTGTTTCTGCCTAAGAGCTAAAGGATTCGCGAGCCTTTTTAGAAAGATAACCGTAAAGCAATAAAAACCTAAAAATCAATCACGCCAAATGAAGACAAGACTACTCTTGATGGCACTCCTGCTGCCATGCTTCGGCATTGCCCAAAACATAGACTTAGACCTCTCGAAACAGTCGAAGGATGGAAAGCCGTTCAGCTTTGCCATCGATGTGCCCGACGGCAACTATCTGGTTCGCGTGGAACTTGGCTCGAGGAAGCGCGCCGCCGAAACCACAGTGAGAGCCGAAAGCCGCCGCCTTTTCATAGAGAACGAAAAGACGCGGAAAGGCGAGTTCCGGACCATAGAGTTTGTGGTGAACAAACATTCGCCCACGATCAGCGGCAAAGAGCGCGTAAAAATTAAAGACCGCGAAAAGGCTTACCTGAATTGGGACGACAAGCTCACGCTCGAATTTAGCGGTGAGTCGCCTGCCGTAAGAACGCTCCACATTGAGCGCGACACCGTTTGCCCAACCGTCTATCTATGCGGAAACAGCACCGTAACCGACCAGAACTACGAGCCTTGGGCCAGCTGGGGACAGATGATCACCCGATGGTTCGACGCCGGAGCAGCAGTGGCCAACTATGCCGAAAGCGGGCTGACAGCCGGCAGTTTTCTCGCCCAGAAACGCCTCGACAAGATACTCAACACGCTGCGGAAGGGCGACGTGGTAATCTGTGAGTTCGGCCATAACGACGAAAAAGAGAAAGGGCCTGGCACTGGCGCATGGTATCACTACTCGGTCAATCTGAAGAAATATGTTGACCTCGTGCGAGAGAAGGGAGCAACAATCGTGTTCTGCACCCCCACGCAACGCCGCAGTTTCGACAAACAAAAGCAGAAGATTGTCAACACGCACGGCGACTTCCCCGCAGCCATGAAGGCAGTGGCCGAGCGCGAGCGCGTTCCGCTGATTGACCTTACCCAAGAGACCACCGTCTTCTTCGAGACGCTGGGCTACGAGGGCAGCACCCACGCGCTGGTACACTACCCGATGGGCAGTTTTCCTGGGCAGGAAAAGGCATTGGCCGACAACACTCACTTCAATCCCTTCGGCGCATACGAAGTGGCAAAAATGGTAGCCACAGGACTGAAAAATCTTGGACTGCCTATCGCTTCACACTTGCGCCCAGAGCTGAAATCATTTGACCCGCAGCATCCCGACGACTACACTACGTTCAAATGGATACCTGCGCAGAACTCCGACTTAGTGAAACCCGATGGAAACTAAAAAGATATTGTCAATCGTCGCCGCCCTTGCCGTCGGTATCGGTGTGCAGGCGCAGTCGTGGCCAGAGCCTACGCTTGAGTCGCGTCCAGGCAGTCGTTGGTGGTGGTTAGGCTCGGCCGTCGATGCCAGCGGCTTGAAAGCCAACATGCGCGAGTATGCCAAAACTGGCATAGGAGCGCTCGAAATAACCCCCATCTACGGAGTGAAAGGCAACAGTGCCAACGAACTCAGTTTTCTCTCCTCACGATGGATGCAGGCTCTGAAAATGGCAGAGCAGGAAGGCCAGCGCGACAGCATCCTGATAGACATGAGCACTGGCACCGGCTGGCCCTTCGGCGGACCAAATGTGCCTGTGGATGAGGCGGCGTGCAAAGTGCTGATTGTGAAAAGGAGCGCCACGCCCAAAGAGTGCCGACAGCTCGACATCAGCGTGACCGACGCGAAAGAAAAGCCCTTCGCAAGACTGAACCGAGTGATGGCCTATTCCGACGGCAAGGCTGAAGACGTTACGAGACATGCCGCCGACGGAGTGCTGCGATGGAAGTGTAAAGGCAAGAAGCCGCTGGCCATATACGCAGTCTATTATTCTCGCACCCGCCAACAAGTGAAGCGCGCCGCTCCTGGTGGGGCAGGCTACGTGATAGACCACTTCGACCGCAACGCGGTGAAGCACTATCTGGAACGTTTCGATTCGGCATTCGCAGCCAGCAAGACACCCTACCCCAACTCGTTCTTCAACGACTCTTATGAGGTCTACGGCGCCAACTGGACGCCCACGCTCTTCGAAGAGTTTGAGAAACGGCGCGGCTACCGTCTCGAAGAACGTCTGCCCCAACTGCTGGGCGACGTTGACGAGTCAGGCAACCAGACGCTGGCCGACTACCGCGAGACCCTGAGCGATCTGCTATTGGAGAATTTCACTCAGCAGTGGGCCAGCTGGGCGCACAGTCATGGAGCCACCGTGAGAAACCAAGCGCACGGATCACCCGCCAATCTGATAGACATCTATTCGGCCGTTGACATTCCCGAAATAGAGGGATTCGGCCTCACCAACTTCCACCTGAAAGGCCTTCGCACCGACGAGCCTTACACCAGGAAGAACGACAGCGACGTATCGATGCTCAAGTATGCATCGTCGGCCGCCCACATCACTGGCAAACGACTGACAAGCAGCGAGACATTCACGTGGCTGACCGAACATTTCCGCACCAGTCTTTCGCAATGCAAACCAGACCTCGACTTGATGTTCACATGCGGCGTCAACCGTATGTTCTTCCACGGCACCTGCTACTCACCACCCCAAGAACAGTGGCCTGGATGGCACTTCTATGCCAGCATCGACATGAGTCCTACCAACAGCATCTGGCGAGACGCTCCTTTTCTGATGCAGTATATCACGCGCTGCCAAAGCTTTCTGCAATGGGGAGAACCCGACAACGACTTCCTCGTTCTCCTGCCCGTGCGCGACATGTGGGCGCGAAGAAGCGAAAAGGGAGAGAAAGGATTGCTGATGCAATTCGACATCCACTCGATGGCCAAAAAGGCTCCGGAATTCATCAAAAGCATACTCGAAATAGACTCGCTCGGCTTCGACTGCGACTACATCAGCGAGCGGCATCTGATGGCAACGAAGTTTGAAAACGGAATGATACAGACGGCGACCGGAACGCGCTACAAGGCTCTCATCATACCAGGAAGCGGAAAAATGAGCACTGCCACGCGCCAACACATCGACCAGCTGAAAAGCAAAGGGGCAAGAATAGTGTTCGGCAACGACGCGACAGCCATGCTTGCCTCGGCAAAACCCGAAGAGATGAAGAGCCGGCTGGGACTGAGAAGCATCAGGAGAAAGAACGCAAAGGGACACCACTACTTCATTGTAAACCTGACTCCCGAAGACATCTGCGAGACAGTGGAGCTGGCCGTGCCATGCAAGAGTGCCGTCTGGTTCAACCCGCTGAACGGCGAGCGATATGCTGCAACGGTGGAAAATGGGAAAATCAGCATCGACCTGAGAAGCGGAGAGTCGATGATCTTGCAGACATTCGACAATCCAACGGAAACCAGTCTGAAGCCGAGGGCCACGCAAAGGCTCAACCCCAGAAAGCTCGACGGCAAGTGGACGCTCGCCTTCAGCGATTGTCAGCCGAAAGTGGCGCGTACATTCCAGCTCAACGCTCCGCAGACATGGGAACAGCTCGACGACGATTCCGCAAAAGTAACGATTGGCACAGGCATCTACACCACTCATCTGAAGCTGTCGAAGGCTGACGCCCGGAAATCGTGGAGCATCGACTTGGGCGACGTGCGCGAGAGTGCCCGCCTCTACATCAACGGACGCTTCATCGGATGTGCATGGTCGGTGCCGTTCACGCTCGACTGCAAAGATGCCCTCCATGCCGGCGACAACGAGATAAGAATAGAGGTTACCAACCTGCCCGCCAACAGAATAGCCGACCTCGACCGCAAGGGAGTGGAGTGGCGTAAGTTCAACGAAATCAATGTGGTGGACATTCATTACAAGAAGACCCACTACGACAGCTGGGCTCCCGTGCCGAGCGGATTGGCTTCCGACGTATATCTCTACGAAAGCCGCTGAGGCAGGACCGTGCTCCCCTCTCCCTCCGAATTTAGGCTGAAAACCAGTGTGCCGGTCAACCATGTGGATGGCCGGCACTTATTGTCGCTGTTTGAGCCGGCAAGCATCGGGAATCTTCCTGACAACAATCCCGATGCGAGTTTATTAGAATCCCGATTCTGATAAGTTACAATCCCCATCGTTTATCTGTCTGTCAGCAAGAATAAAGAATCGTAAAAATAACAGAATTAAAGTATAAAAGTTGTTAAAGAAAATAACAACGAGCGCAGAAACGCAGTAAATTTGCAATGCTTTTCAAGAAGATTATGATTTATTTGGTTGAATATCAGTTAGTTATTAGAAAGAAAGGTATTAGAAGATGAGACAATTAAAGATTACGAAGAGTATCACCAACCGCCAGAGCGAGGCACTTGACAAGTATTTGGTAGAGATAGGTCGCGCCCCGCTGATCTCGATTGACGAAGAAATAGAATTGGCCCAGAAGATAAAGAAGGGCGGCCCCGAAGGAGAGCGCGCCAAGAACAAGCTCGTTACGGCCAACCTTCGCTTCGTTGTTTCTGTGGCAAAGCAATATCAGCATCAAGGCCTGACCCTGACCGACCTCATCGACGAGGGCAACATCGGACTGATAAAGGCAGCGCAGAAGTTCGACGAGACTCGCGGTTTCAAGTTCATCTCTTATGCCGTTTGGTGGATTCGCCAAAGCATTCTTCAGGCCATCGCCGAGCAGAGCCGCATAGTACGACTGCCGTTGAACCAGGTTGGCTCGCTGAACAAGATAAACCACGAAATCAATCGTTTCGAGCAGGAAAACCAGCGCCACCCCTCTGTTTCCGAGCTTAGCGATGCCACCCATCTCGACGAAGAGAAGATAGGTCAGTCGCTGATGGCCGACGGCCACCACGTATCTATCGACGCACCGTTCCAAGACGGTGAGGACAACTGTATGCTCGACGTGATGGCCAGCGGCGACGACAGCCGCACCGACCGCCAAGTGGACCACGAGTCGATGGCTCAGGAACTGGACGCAGTGCTGAGAAAAGTGCTGAAAGACCGCGAGATAATCATCATACGCGAGTGCTTCGGCATCGGCTGCCACGAGAAAGGCCTTGAGGAGATTGGCGACCGTCTGGGACTCACCCGCGAGCGCGTGCGCCAAATCCGCGAGAAGAGCATAGCCAAGCTGCGCGACAGCGGCAATGCAAAAATTCTGATGAAATATCTGGGATGACGGAACATGACGATTAGTCTGTGCGAAACAGAAGAACAACGATAATAGGGATAATTTTGGGTATGGCGGTGTTCATACCCAATTTTGTATGTGCCCACGAGCGTAGCGACACGTCGCTTGTGGAGCGCGTGTTCCATTACGGCGAGCAATCGCTGCAACGCGTTGATTCTCAATCTGTGAATGCTTACACTAAATGCACCTACCGCACTGAGCGACGCAACTTCACCCTGATGGCTGTGCCCTCGATGTACGAAATATCGCAAGGGCGGCGAAACTACATCGACGAAGCCTACAGCCGCATCACATTCTACGCTGACAAGAAAATGCGTATGCAACGGCAGTATCTTTCGAGCACCATCCCCCACTACCGTCACTCTCTGCCTACCATCACGCCATACCTGATGGTGAGGATATACGACATGACTCTGCTGCCCGGCTTTCTGCTTTCGCCATTTCACAGAAGCAACAGAAAGCTGTATCGATACAAGACGCTCAACACCGGCAACACTTGGCAAAGGCTGACATTCCAGCCGAAGATAAACAACACACAGCTGGTGAAAGGCTACGCCATCGTTGACAAAAGAACAGGAAAAGTGGAACGTACCGTCATCGACGGCGAGTACGACATGATACATTTCCACATCAACACCGAGCATGGAGAGCGGGTGATGAGCTCGCTCATCCCAGAACGAAGCACCATCAACGGAACGTTTACATTTCTCGGAAACAAACTGTCGTTCAAATACATCGGCGACTTCACCTGCCCCACCACCTTTCCCGACTCCATCGACGGAGTGCGCGACCCGCGAAAGATGAGGGAGCTGCGCACCGACTCGCTCACTGATTTCGAAAAAGAACTCTACAAAGAGGTTGAGCCGAAAGAGGAGCCTGCGAAAGAGACAGACACCGTGAAGACGGAGCAAAAGCAATTCAAAATACCTTGGGAAGACATCGGCGACCAGCTCATCAGCAGCATTCGCGGCAGAAACAAGAACGGCGAGTTCAGAATTTCGCCCATCGTGAATCCGCAATATATCGGATACAGCCCAAGCAGAGGCCTGAGCTACAAGATGAGAGTGAGCGGCGAATACAGAATAAAGAACCAGCAGACCAACAAATTTTCCACCAACTCAACGCTTGGATACAACTTCAAGCAGCGGCTCTTCTACTTCACTGCCCCGATGCAATACCACTATCTGCCCGACTGGAAGGGGTATGTAGAACTGTCCATTGGCAACGGCAACCGCATATCTCACAACAGCATAGAGAACGAAATCAAGGATGAATTTCCCGACAGCATAGAGGCCATGAAAGACCGCGACCTGACGACGTTCAACGACTTTCACGTATCTCTGACCAACCATTACAGCCGCCATGACTGGCTGAGCATTGACTTTGGTGCGATATTCCACAGAAGAAAAGCAGTGAAAAGCGCTGACCTGCGCCGATTTGGCAAGCCGGACACCTACTACAGCTTCGCTCCTATGGCTGAAGTAAAGCTGACACCATTCAAGGGAGCACCGCTGCTGACGATAAACTATGAGCGCGGAATCACCCGACTCTTCGGAAGCAACATGAGCTACGGTAAGGTGGAAGCCGATGCCTCTTGGATTAAGAACTTCGCACGTCTGGAACAAATCAGCGTGCGGGCAGGCGGCGGATTCTACACCGAGAAGCACAACGTCTATTTCGTTGACTACAACAAGTTCCGTTCAAACAACCTGCCAAACGGATGGGACGACGACTGGAGCGGACAATTCCAGCTGTTGGACAATCAGTGGTACAACGTCTCACCCTACTATCTGCGTGCCAACTTCACATTCGAAGCACCGATGCTCTTCCTTTCGTGGGCACCAATAGCCGGCCACTACGTTGAGCTGGAACGCATCTATGCCAGCACCGTCTCGCTCGCCCACACAAGGCCATACTTCGAGCTTGGCTACGGCTTCACTTGCCGAGCATTCTCGCTGGCTTGTTTCGCCAGCTTCCTGAACACCCGCTTTAAGAAATTCGGCATAGAAATGACCTTCGAGCTGTTCCATCACTGGTAGGTCGGAATAGCCTACTGCAAAATCAAGATGCCAGAAACACAATAAATCGGCCATCACAGCGTTCTTATAACGATGTGTTTTCCAAGAAGAATTATACTGACGGTCGCACTATTGTCGGTGACAGTCTGCACGTTTGCCCAAAAGTTCACCCTGAATGGAAAGGTGGTAGATGAAAACCGCCTGCCCATCGAACTTGCGTCGGTATCGTGCGCCGAGCAGGGCAAGATGACCATGACCAATCTGAAGGGAGAGTTCAGCATCACGCTCAACTCGGCCGACTCGGTGGTCGTGAAATTCTCGATGGTAGGCTACAATGCCAGAAAGCGAACCTTCCACAACCCGAAGGGCCAGCAGACCGTAGAAGTATCGCTGCCGTCGATGGAAGCGCTTGGCGAAGTGGTTGTTACGGAAAAACGGCGACAGACCACAGCCACACAACAACTCGACCTAAAAGAACTGAAGGGAGCACCATCGACCACTGGCAACGGCGTGGAAGAACTGATACAGCAGCAGGCCGGCGTCTCCACCCACAACGAACTCTCCTCACAATACAATGTGAGAGGCGGTTCATTCGACGAGAACGCTGTGTATATCAACGGAATAGAAGTCTATCGCCCTCTGCTCATCAGAAGTGGACAGCAGGAAGGCCTCTCGGTAATCAATTCCGACATGGTGGAAAAGGTGGCCTTCTCCACAGGAGGCTTCGAGGCACGCTATGGCGACAAGATGTCGTCGGCACTCGACATAACTTACAAGCAGCCCAAAAAGACGGAGGCCACGCTCTCTGCCTCGCTGCTCGGTGCCAGCGCATACGTTGGAATGGCCGGAAAAAAATGGAGCATGAGCCACGGACTGAGATACAAAACCAACAAAAACCTCGTTGGTACGCTCGACACAAAAGGAGAATACACACCGACATTCCTTGACTATCAGACATATATCACCTATCGTCCCGACTCGGCATGGAGCATCGACCTTATAGGCAACATAAACGAGAACCACTACAAATTTGTGCCGAAAGACCGCGAAACCAACTACGGCACGATGGCCAACGTGAACTCATTCAAAGTCTATTTCGACGGACAAGAGAAAGACCTCTTCCGCACCATCTTCGGAGCCGTAGGCATCACGCGTCATTTTTCGCAGAACACCCGACTGCGCCTGCTCACCTCAGCCTTCTACACCAAAGAGCGGGAGACCTACGACATCGGCGCCCAATACTGGCTCAACGAGGTGAACACCGGCAACAGCCTTGGCGTGGGAACATTTCTTCAGAACGCCCGCAACTATCTGACAGCCAACGTCGAGAGTTTCAAACTGATGCTTAACCACCGCATAACCGGACACGACATAGAGGCAGCAGCCACCTACAAAATAGAAAACGTGAAGGAGAATGCCCACGAATATGAAATGCGCGACTCCAGCGGCTACAGCGTCCCGCACACAGGGCAAGACCTGAAGCTTGTCTATTCGCTCAATTCACAAAACACTCTGCGGTCGAACCGAATGGAAGCCTATGCGCAAGACACCTACCGCTTTACTTCAGGCAGGAGCGACGACGATGATGAAGATCAGCCAATTACATACTACACTCTGAACTACGGCGTAAGACTGAGCTATTGGAACTACAACAAGGAGATGCTCGTCAGTCCACGAGTTTCGCTCGGAATAATCCCAGCATTCAACGACAACTTCACCTTCCGTCTGGCGGCAGGCATCTACTATCAGGCACCATTCTATAAAGAACTGCGCGACACTACCACAACCAACGGAATAACGACAGCGACGCTGAACCAGAAAATAAAGAGCCAACGCTCCATACAGTTGGTGGCTGGAATGGACTACCGCTTCCGAATGAACGGACGGCCGTTTAAATTTACGGCCGAAGCCTACTTCAAGGCTCTCTCAAACCTAATTCCGTATAACGTTGACAACATGAAAATTGTGTATTACGGCATAAATCGTGATAAAGGATATGCGGCAGGTCTCGACCTGAAGCTTTACGGAGAGTTTGTGCCTGGTACTGACTCATGGCTCACGCTATCGCTGATGCGGACAAGAGAGAAGGCCAACGGACAGTGGATTCCCATGCCCACCGACCAACGATACGCCGTAAACCTGCACTTCACCGACTATTTTCCAGGAACAGAACGATGGAAGATGACCCTACGATTGGCCTATGCCGATGGTCTGCCATTCGGCGCTCCTCACAAAGGAATAGAAGAGATGTACTTCCGCTCGCGGCCATACAAGCGAGCAGACATTGGAATGAGTTTCAGAGCCTACGACAACGAATTGGGAAAGAAACATTCGGCCGTGAAAAACGTATGGATAGGCCTCGACTGCCTCAACCTTCTGGGCATCAACAACGTGAACTCCTACTATTGGATTACCGACGTGACCAACAACCAGTATGCCGTGCCAAACTATCTGACCGGTCGGCAGCTGAACTGCAAGGTTACGGTGGAGTTCTGACGGTCAGACCAACTTGTTGTTCTGCGGAAACACCACGCTCGGCTTGAACCGCTTGGCCTCCTCCAACTCCATCGTGGCGTAGGAAATGATAATCACCGTGTCGCCTACCATCGCCTTGCGTGCCGCAGCACCGTTAAGGCAGATGCATCCCGAACCGCGCTCGCCCTTGATAACGTAGGTCTCCAGACGCTCGCCATTATTGTTGTTCACCACCTGCACCTTCTCGCCCGCTATCAGTCCCGCAGCATCCATCAAGTCCTCGTCGATAGTGATGCTGCCCATATAGTGCAAGTTGGCCTCGGTAACCGTAACACAGTGAAGTTTCGACTTCAATACTTCAACAAACATCTTCTTTGAGTTTGAATACTAACTTTGAACTAAGACTTTAGAACTAAAGAGCATACGAACTAAAACTTAATATGGTCGATAAGTCTCACCGGCCGCTTCCCGCAGAAGACCGTTATGCAGCCCACCACGTGGTCAGAATCGCTCCAATCGTTCACATCAAGCAGCGTGTCGCCATCAACTATCGAGAAATACTCCACGTCGAGACCGTCAAAGGAGTTTATCTGCCTCATCACCTCGTCGTGAGTCTCCTTCACCGAGTGCTTCTTTGCATATTCCACTCCGTTCTTCAGAGCCTTATAAATCT
>Ga0181612_141797_pt1 | contig 17446 bp, 9 predicted proteins | sample HoacroProtozoa21_FD_119630 | JGI IMG/M metagenome (GOLD analysis project Ga0181612, IMG submission 119630) | Hoatzin crop microbial communities from Cojedes, Venezuel. Combined Assembly of Gp0051906, Gp0051904, Gp0051908 | reverse complement strand
CACTGGGGATTCCAGCTAAACCAAGCACAAGTAGGGTATTAAAACCACCACCACGAAAAAAAACCAACCCCTTGCTTTTTTATCGCTGGTGTGTAGCTAGCAGAGTGCACGAGAGCCGAGAGCTTTGACCCCAGAGCACTTTGCATGATGGACTCTTTCCAGAGTCTCGTTTAAATCATACCACGGCTCCGTGTGTAAACTTGACAGTACCTCTCTGCGCTTGACAGTGTAACTTCAAGCTTTTATGTTATTTAAATACACTAAAATGTAGCCTGTATAAAACTGCAGGTGCTGCTACACTTCTATTAGAGCATGGTAACACTTGCCTGAGGAGAACTCCGAGGCTGGTGAAAGAGTTAAGCGAAGCAGCCAGAAACCATTTTCAGCTTTTACTTTGCAGATACAACCTTTTAAGCATACCTACATTTACCTGCAATGGCAATCGTTTTGCATTTTAATGACAAATCAAGTACGCTAACTTGCATTTGAAACGAAAGTGCCTTAAATGTCTCTGGCTGTCAGAATGAGATGTTAGGAGCTTGATGAAAAGAGAACAAAGAAGACAAAGTATGAAGCCTAGATACAGAGCAAAATGAAATAAAACCTTGTATGGCCTGTCAGGGGTGTCAGTTGATATTCCTATCTAAAGCACATTATAGTATTACTTTGCAGCTCATAGCTTACTCATCTGTCTTTTTTAATTCATCACATTCTAGCCCACATCTTTTAAGTCCCATGTGTCAACAATGGAAGAAATCTGTTAATTGACAAATGAGTGTCACAAATGTGAATTGGTGCCTTTACATCAGAGGCAGGTAGTCTCTGTTGTTTTTTGTCGGCTCTATTATTGGCATAAGCCAGTGTAAGACATCTGTCTTTGCCAGAATGAGAGATGACAGCCAAAGAAGGGCTGTCATTGTTTTAGTGCATGTTCATTCTGCTGAGATACTGTATAAAGATAAAATGTCAGTTAAAAGAATGTGAAAAACTATCGGGAGGAAGTCCTTAAATTACTTGGGAAGGGGATCCGGGAATTGGTGCCAGAATTGAAATCCGAACGTTCCAGTTTGCATCTATCACATCAATTTAAAAATAATACTTTCTGAGTAACTGGGTCAGTTTATAAGGCATTTAGGAAAACGTTATGTTGTGTTGGCATAATTAGCTCATAAGATGGAAGGAAAAACATACCTCCACAGGATATGAGTTTATTTATTACAAGTTCATTTTTCAGACATGTATGGAATTGTCTCAATAAAAATATGCTGTGTAGCATCTCTGGCGTTGATTTGCATCTGTTGTGAAATATTGAAATTGCTCCTTTCCAATTTCTTTTTCTGTTATAGTTCTATTTTAGATTGATGAATAACATAATGAAATAAAAAGCACAGCCAGCTGTGAGTTGATGAGACAATTAATAGGGAGAAAATTAGTAACGCAGTTGTGGGGTGTCTAGAGGGTGTACAGTATACAAAAGTTACTCCCAAATCTCCAAATCCCTTTATGGCAATAAATGACTTTTTAATATCAGATAGTGAAAAGGAGAGGAGGAAAATGTTTTAAGGGAGGAGGTGGAAAAGGGGAAGAGAATGAAAATGTCATAAAAGGCTGCCATTTTGCTTTTTCCTTTGGATCAAAAAGTCAGAAGAAAGATGGATCAGCACATTAATCTTCAGCAACTTTAACAACCAGCTGCTACGCGACACTCCCTGTGTGCCCCCCTCTTTCCAGAATAGCCTGTAACCTGGGTTGTGAAAGACCTTGTCTGTACTGCGGGGCTTTAGAGGACCACGTGGGCAGAATCTGGAGAGGGGCTAACTTGATTTGTAGCGAGACTGGCTGCACTGAAGCTTCAATGTGGATGTTTCTAAACAGCAATTTATTAAAAGTCTTAATCTGAAAATTACTTGGGTCTGCATTTTAAATGAGGCCTTCTATAGAGTAGGTTTTAGAAATTCTGAATTTTGATACTACTTAATACTGGTAGAGTTGTCATTCATAACTTTGTAGGATTTGTCTGTGTTCATTTTTTTAAAAAATATTTTTTAAGAACTTGCTTCCAGCTACTAGTTGAGCAGCAGAAGAAATGTCAAACTGATGTTTCTCCCTCCCTTCCCCACCAATGAATGTGGGGCTGTTAAATTTTGTTAGTCTTTCATAACTATGTTTATCTCCAAGGTGCCTCCTGGCTGTTTTACTGCAGTCCGTGGCTAATGTTAATTGCAGCTTTAATTTTAATTCTTGAGGCCAGTAACAAAGTTAAATACTCTTAATAGGTACTAGTAATTTTGTGGGTCTTTTGTGTCTTTGGGCCTAAAAAGCTAAGAATGAGTAGCATACAGCTTCCTTTTATTTTACGTCTTTGGACAGAAATAGCGTGGCTTTGTAAATAGATCTTTCTTTAAAACAAGCGTACCAAGAGAGAAGGTGGTTTGTCTCTTTAAAGCCTACTTTATTTTTTATTTTTTTTTTTAAAAGGAAAGACAGCTTGTCTCTTCAAAGTTCTTTGGAATTCATTTTACTAGACATCATTTTAAAAGACTATAATCTGTGAAACTTGAGAAGTATTTGCTGCTTGTGTACAAAGGTTTTATGCGCCTAAATTCAACAACTGTAGCCTTATTAGTGGGAGCTGCCTGCTTCCATTCCCAGCCTTCACGGGTTCTAAGTAGATGTGTACATTTCCAATCAAAAGCCATACAGCTGGTGGTCTTACGCCTAGCTTTTCAGGCACGGTGTTTAGTAGCGTGCTCTCATGTTTGGTTTCCTTCGAGAAACTTTGGCAAAACTGAGACGTGAGGAGGCCCGCCGCGTTGATGAACCAGAGGTGCCAGGTATCGCTTTCAGCCCTTTGTACCAGTGTGCGTAAACCGCTTCTGCGTGTTGTCGGGAGTGAGGGTTGGCGCCTGTCCACCTGCCAGATCAATCTGTACTGCTCTCGGAGGTAGTTTGTTCTCTTGTGCTGCCTGGCTGCACTTTATACTGTCTGATGGCGGGTGTATCAGCAAGGTGATGAGACAGCTGAGACTAAAAAGTAGGTAAAAAATAGAATGCATTGTAGGCATGGAAGAGATTTTTTTTATTTTTTTGCCTTCAGGTGGATTGGGATCATCTCGTATTTGTTCCCCTGTGGCTGAATGGTATATAAGTTTAAAAATAACAACAAAAAAGATGTGGACTGAGACTGTATCTTCTATTGTTGGTGGACTTTCTAACTTTCCTAGCTGGAAGAGTTCAAAGCCAGGTTGGATGGGGCTCTGAGCAACCTGGTCTGGTGGAAGGTGTCCCCGCCCATAGCAGGGGGATTGGAACTGGATGATCTTTAAGGTCTTTTCCAACCCAAACCATTCTGTGATTCTGTGAAGGTTAAGTAGGACGAACAGATCTCATCTCTCTAAAAAAAAAAGTGAAGGAACTTCATTATGACAATTAACGTGCAGGAAATACGACTGGAGCTAGTTAGGACACCGTCCTGTTCCACGCTCAGTGCCGACTGCAAGGTGCCAGGTAGAGCCTGCAGGGAAAAATTCAGCTTATAGAATTCAGCTATGGGAGTGTGTGTTTGAATGACAGTGTTGTCACTGTTACTTTGACACTAGAAAGGGAAGGTGCTGGGATTTACATACAGAAATGTACATGTGTGTGCGCATGCCCTCCTGGCGATTCCCCTTCCCAGCTGCCAGCTGTCCTACAGAATCTGGAACAGACACAAATTTATTGGGTAGTATTTAGAAACATGTCAGTGGTAACAACGGGATCTCTGATTTCAATTATCACCTACTAAATTTAGGCTAATGTAATGCATTTGTAGACCTGTTGAATGCACTTGACATCATGTTTAAAATATTTGAAACTGCACTGGTTTTTAATATCATATGTTGACCACTTTCTTTTTCCTGTACACATCTGGTGCGTGGCAGAGGGCATCCCATGTGACCTATAAAAACTTCAGTTGTACTAGTTTGAGAGTTTCTTTTTTTTTCTTCAAATAATATTTCAGCTGAGGAGAAGAAAGCCGTCTGAGACTACAATACAAAAATTGGCTTAATGAAACACTAAGAGTCATCATTTTTTTTCCCCTTCGCAATTGGTGTGTAAACAGCATTTTAAGCTTAATTCCTTTTGTTTAGCTTTACCTTTTCATTGAAAATCCTTGGGATTTAGGTGCCTTGGTCCCTTGCGTGCTCTTAAAACTATTTTAATAACAGATTACCTATAGTCACTATTTCTCTGTAGAATTTTTGGGTGAGATTTAGGGTGGAATCTGTGATTTTACACCATTTCTATTGTTAAATTAGCAGAGATTCATGTTCAAATTACATTGAGTTGTGCTTTATTTACTCTGCAAACATTTTATGTGCTATTATTTTAGGATTATTGAAGGGGATCTTTTTTAAAAAAATATTTCATTTTCCAGGTATTGGAATACTTTGTTGTAGTGCTGCAAAATAGTTTTCTACTTTCCAATCTCGTATTCTTTCTCTGCCCATCATTCTCATACATATTCATTAAGTTGATATCCTGATGTTTGCAACTCTGAGCTTGCCTTCTAACTATTGGAATAGTGACTGTTGAAGGCATTTCTTTGGTAGTACTCAAGAGTTCTAATCATCACAGCTTTTAGTTTGTCTTTCACTGTTCTTGTGAAAATCTTATGAGCTTTTAAAGTGATGTCCACATCTGCATGCAAGTAATACAAGAAACAAAATAGTCTTCAAATACGTGTAAGGCTACTTGGAATAAGTTCATTGCCCACAACTTGATAGCTGCATAGACAAGCTTGGGGAATTTTTGAACCCTCCTCTTTTAAAGCAGGATCCCAGCTTGCTTGTACTAATTTTGCTTTCTCATGTCTTGGAGTATATTTTTCAGTAGCATTCTCAGTGGTGGTTAGGAGGTTCTTTTTCTTCCTGCCTAATGCTTCCAGACATCCTTTAGCTGACTTAAGTATCTCAGAATTATTCTAAACTGAAATTTTTATAAAAAAAATTCTAAGCCTGTTACCTGTTTCTGATGTACAAGACAGAATAGCAGAAGCTTTTCAAAAGGGTATTGGAAACGTGCCTTCTGGGAATGTAAACAACTCATGAAGATTGAATTTCAATAAAGTTGAAAGTAGGTCTTCTGGTGAAATGGGTAAGGACGTACCGTCTTCCTGATGATTTGTCATTTTCAGACTTGCTAAAAGTGTCTCGGATGGTAAGTTTCAGGAGTCATTTCCTCTAATGCTTGTTTTCTGGGGTTTTTGTTTAATTTTGGTGTGGAAATTGTCTATGATTGCTTAGAAATTCTCCAGGCCAAACATAGATGTAGATGGTGTCCAATAATTGTAAAGGATCTATGCAGTGGCTCCGTCATGTGATTGAAGTTACCATAGAAAAGGAGCGATGTTTCCTGTTCTGATTGAAGCTTGTCCAGTGCAAGCCTAAAACTCCTCGTTGATCACAAGTCACGGAAAATGCCTACGTAACTTTATTACATCCAGGCTATATATATGCTATATTTATCTTCCTTTAATAGAGATGTGTTTTTCTCAGTGGAGGATCCATTTAACATGAGCCCTGCATTGTTTTTATTTTCCCTTGGATGTTTGAAAATGAAACCGAAGACCTGAGAAGTCTTCAAAATGTAAATTGCAATCATAAACTAAGAACAGACTAAGTTTTAAATAGTTTGCAGAACTTGCTTTTCTCTCTTCTGTATTTCCTTAGTTGTTTGGGACCTCCTGATGAGTGGATTCTGTTCTGTGCCATGGGTTCTAACAGGCTTTGTCCCTGCCAGAATGCTGAGATTTTGGAAGAGTACAGAATGGACGTTTCACTTGTCTGTTTTGATACATTCTAATGATAGTATATTGGTTTGCAAATACAGGGAACTCCTCTGCTGCTCCGTTGTGCTGACGTTTCTGATTGCTCTGTATTCAGTTCTTCTCAAATCACTCCTGTGCTGCCTGCCTGCCTCCTTGGATGACCCAGTTTTGGACAGTTTTGTTGGCTTCCGCTTTATTCCCACAAATTCTTCTAATCTGTGTGACTACAAAAATGTTTCCTCTGCTTCCAGGTATCTTCTCTCGCTTGATAGTGTGGTGCCTGCCAACCATATGTTTCTGCAGCACCTATCTGTACTTTTGCCTTTTCTTTAAATCAGTAGGACAGTTACTGCTTTCAATACATCAAAGTGGAACTTCTTCACAAATATGTGTTACTCTATTTATTGCAAGTCTGTTGTAGATGGTGCAGCCGTTGTCCACTTGCTATGTCAGAAGAGTGTATACAGACTGGAAGACGAGAGAGGGGAAAATAAAATAGAGTGTGTTGCTGTTGTCTCCTTGTTAAAGCTGGTAGGTCTAATATTAAAGTAGTGCATGCTACAGTCATGAACTCCGAGGTAGGAGGTTCAGGAATTTTTATATTGCATAAGCAGACATAAAGTATATTTTATGTATCTGTAGAGGAGGAAGGTAAATATCATGGTATTTACTATAATTTATAAGCCCCATCAGTAATAAAAGTCTTGAAGTGTATTAAACTTAAGCCTTATGTTAAGGGCTTTGTCCTGTTTTCTTGTTACTGCTCATCAATGCTTCATCAACCATCTTAGTCCTGTGAAGAGATTTCTTTGTAGTAATTGGAGGTCGTTGTGGAGAACAGGAATCAGAATAAAAATCAGTTTATACTTTGTGCACAAATAATAATTAGTTGAATAAGAAGAAGCAAAAAGCATTACATGATTTCATGAAAGCTGAAAAGAAGGGGCAAAAGTAGAGAAGGGTGAATGCTTTGTTGTTAATGTACGATTTACTTTCAGTTCATGACTGCTGTGATGTGGTGCTGTCCTGTTGAATGGTCTGAACGTCCTTCTGGCATAGATTAGATTAATCCTTGTCTTAAATGTGAACAAATGTACATTTACTCCACTGGAGAGGAAATAAGGTGACAACTAAAGAAGCTGATGTTTGGAAAGAGTAGAAAGGCGTTTTCTGTTGACATTGGCTTTGCATTTTGATAATGCTTTTTGATACCTTCTCATTGCGTGACTCCTACAGGAGGGTGGTGGTGGGTTATGTGAAGACAAATGTCTTGGAAACAAAAAGGCCCTTTTCTGCCAAAGCTGGAAGATGGTTCTGGCTCTTCTATTTATTTTTTTTTCCCCTCCTTCAAAGAAGTCCAAGAAAACTGCTGACACTGACAGAAGAAGAAAATATGATTTATGATGACATCATGTATTACCCAAGCAACTCTGTTTTGAGAAAGATTGTTTTTTATGGTGTGTTGAAATAAAAAAAAACAGTGAATCATTCTTGAAGGAGCATTGGTTCAGATTCTTCTCGCTTCTGTCGCCACCACCCCACCCCTGCTTTTCCCTTTCTTCTTTGTCTGTCTCTGGGGGTCTTAATATTGAACAGAACAACAGAAGGTTGTTAAGCAAGTTGTCTTCACTCCTGAAACATAGCTACTTCATGTGGGTGGATGTTATGCAAGAATAATCTCTGCCATGTGGCTGGAGGCCATACCCAGCTGCTCCTGAATAGCATTGGTACTGATTGACCGGCTCCAACAGTTCAGCGCAAACTTTACTTGGAGGTAGTAAGTTTCCTCTGCTGAAGAACTGTAGCAGCCTCATCTACTAATGGGGGGGGGGGATTGTTTTCAAACATCATTTCGTTTATAGATGTGTGACTTAGTGAAACTGGCCTTTGTCTATCAAATGCTGGGAATAAGACCAGTCACAGTATTTGTTCAGATGATGTTGTCATCAGCAACAGAGAAAGCCTGTGAATAAAACACAGACAGTATTCCATCATTGAATGGGTTAAAGAGAAAGCTAATTGGTAAAGTGAGGTGGATTGCACTAGTTTTACAGATAATGCTAGGCAATAAGGCTAAAAAGGAGTTGAGGTTAGTTATGTGAGTGGCAGGAAAGAGGTGATGGCTCAGTGTAAGTCTTACACTGTGACTTCAGCAAAAGTCTCAGACCAGTAGTCAGTACCAGTATCTGGGCTGAGACACTGGGGGAGCTGGGAGGCCAAGTGTCTGTTGGCTGCTGGGGGTACAAAGGATTCCAGAGGGGGGGGGTGTCACACAAACCTTCTAAAAGCCTTTTTCTTTAAAGTTAGGTCAGAAATGGGTGTTTATGACTTTGATAAAGTTCCTTTAGTTTGTTGTACTACTTAACTCCAAGGACATAGAAAATGTACAGAAATAACTGGGGAGGTGTTTAAAATGGGGCTTAGTAATTGTTGCTTGATCCTTCCGTAGTTGGTATCAGTTAGCCAGTTGCACTCTGCCTAAAGTCTGAGGGCCCCATGCATCCTTTTTACTAAAAGAAAAGCCACGTAGGCTTAGAGTAGCTGCTTATACAACACATTGTGCTTAAAAAACCCCACAAAAAACCCAGTGGTACAACCAAATTCAAGCCGCCTGTGATCATACTGAGCAATCTCTTGTTTTGTGAATATGGTTTTTTTCTTTCCCTGTTGTGTAGATTGGGCTGTTGGTATAAAGTAAGTATCTAAACATTTTGTCCTATTATCTACCCTTCTGAATATGCCATTTGCCTTGTCAGCTGATGCCGTTTTGAGGAGGGGCAGGGTTTGCAGTGGGACACAGCCTTTTCAGAAAACACTTTGCAGCTTGGGCATTCCGTGTTGCAGCAGGCACAGGAGGAGGAAGGTGCAGCTCTCCCCACGAAAGCAAAGTCTGGAGCCTCACGGGTAAGTGGAAGCATTGCCCAGGAGCAAGGCAGGGCTTCGGGCTCGCAGCGAATTCCTCGCTTGCTGAATGTGAGGCATCGGCGCTCTCACCTCAGCTTTGCCGGGGGCTGGTGCTTTGCAGGGAGCTAAGAGTTAACCTGTAGGACTTCATTTCTGTACGAAGCAAGTGCTGCTGTGTGGTTGGGAGTCCTGTCCCTCATGTCCCCTCACTTGGAGCAGTGGTGTGATATATCTTACTTTGTAATTCTTGAGAAGTCAGCTTGATTGATTTTTATTTAGTGTGTTAGGCCTAAACTTTTCCCCAGTCTCCTTTTAACCTTGTCAGATTTCTCTCTGGTGTTCCTCCGCCGCCTCCTATTTTGAAACAATTAAATTACAGTAATATAAATTGATTTACACCTCAGCTTTGGTAAGTATTTTTGAGAAACATGGAGAAACTGGTGCTTGCAAAAAACCCTCGGGTTTTTCTTGGGGAAACCCTGCATGTTGTGGACAGAGCTGTGAAGATTGAGTCCTTGCAAACTTTCAGTTATCCTGTAACTTATTCAGCAGAATCTGTGTAAAGACGACAGCAAAGTTGGTAAGAATCCTTTTATCATCCATAGAAAGCCTGTGCCAGCACAGCAGTATCACAGTCTGTCTGTACCATAGTGTAGACCGTCATGGCACCTTGGAAGATGACTGCTTTTTCCTCCAATTAATGGTCGGCAAGTAGCATGCGCTTAACCATGTTCTTAATTGTTTTGTAATGCAGGGGTGGAATTAATGCCCTTATGTGCTTTGCTGAGTCAAGACCTTGGTGGATTCCTGTACTCACGTCTCATGGTGTTAACTCTCTGCCGACGTTCATTCTTTCTGTTAATAGCGATAAAGTCACAAAGCAATTATACTCCCACAAGCTGCCCTTTAATAACCTTTGTCGATTGTCAGAGTGCATTAGGCTCTCGCAAATTTTTACCGACAAGCTATTGGTCTTCATGAACTGATGAAGTGCTCTGACATGCCAGCTCATCTGGCTTGCCAAATTGCTGGTGGTTCAGTGGGGAGCTCGCTGCAGAAGTATTTTACACCTCTTTCTGTTAGAGCAAAGGGTTTTCAAACAACATTAAAACCCGGCTTAGCAACAAACGATGCTCATTTGAACTGTCTTGGCCTTCCAGTCCTGCAAAGCTTATGCTTTAAGCTTTTCAGTTGTCTTTGGATGTGAATGTAATTTATGTTAAACTAGAAAATGCAGAATGATGTTCATGTGCTAATTTGTGGTGGTCTTGTCATAGGTGTGTGTTTAAGGTGCTACACCGCTGAGTATTTTGGACTTCAGACACTGCTGGCAGATACGACAAAGGTGTAACTCAGTGTGATTCTGTCTTCTCCAATTATTTTGTTTCTTGAATTAGTGTTATACCTAGAAGCAGCCGAGGTGTAGTCCTTCTAGTCATTTACCAGCATGAAGTGGGTATTTGGGGTTGGCATGTTCTTAGGTTACCTGCTAGTAGGTGAGAAGGAAAGAGAGCAACCACCTGTAAAGCTGGTCAGTATTTTGTGAACTGTCTAGTGTTAAGGATTAAAAAAAAATGAGAATTCTGTTGCAGTTGTGGTAGTCGAAGTATATACGTTTCCCTTTACTCCTGACAGTGCCTTCAAGAGATAGAGAGCTCTGATGCTTAGGGTACATATCGCATCTCTCCCTCAGGGATTGCTTTCTCCTTGGCTGGATCATGTTGCAGCCTGATGGATCACTTTTACTTTGTCGATGTGTGCACTCCAGTATTCAGTTCTTGAGTACATGAGGAGACAGGTTGAGTATGTAGAAGCCGGTCAAATAAACATGCTTTGCTGACCTCTGACTGAAACTGGGATATAGCCATATATACAGTCTGGAATAAAAGTAGCCTGTGTTCTTTTGAACTATTCAAATGCATTTTTAGCATTGTTACTACTTGGAAAGTAAAGCCTGAACATAATCTGCATCCCATACTTCTAGCTGTTGTGACAGAGTTAGACTAGAGATGATGTATGTCGTTAGTGAACAATATAATGCACAAGGAATACATTTAAATTAGCAGGTAAGCAACTATTACAAAAAGTTACTGACCTTGATGGAAGTCTGTTGTAGTCTCCGATATCTTCTTTGAAGCAAACATTATTTCTTTTTTTAATTGCTTATCCCACCTGTGCCGCTTTATTATTGTAACAAACTGGGTAAGCAGAGAGATTTCGTTGTTATGTTTACGTTGTTTCTGTTGCATCTTTGCTCTCTCCCTTGCTTGCATCAATACGCACGTGCATATTCTGCTGGGATTCTGTCTCATTGCTGAACTGTTAGTCTCAATATTGTGTGTGTGGCTTTTATTTTTATTTTACAAATATCCATCTGGTGACTGAAGGCAAGTATTTTGTTGACGGATTAGAAAGGTTCAAGGTTCTTGAAGTTTGCACGTCCTGTGAAAAAGACAGGTCAATTTTTTCACTCTGGGCATCTGTCTCTCATAAGATCATAAATTGCTCTTGAAGCTAGATAGAAAAAATACTGAAGGCAACATCATATTTAAGAGTTTAAATGTGCTGATTGGAGTGTCTGAGAGTCTAACCTCAGGCAAAAGGTCTCCAGTTCAGTCTTTTTGACTGATGTGGAGTGGTCCACTGTTAATAATTTAGTTTTCAGATCTACTAAATGAAAAATAGGAGACTCGTAGCATCAGTATCACTGTTGATCTTCCCTAGAAAATATGAACTCGTATTTTGATGTATGTTCCCATTCTTTACACACTTAACTGTTCTCTATTGTAACCACTGCATCTGAATTTTTTTTCTTGAAGAGCAATGACTTTATATCTGCAGAACACATAGCTTGCCCTGCAGGACCTTATGTTCATTTTCAGTGTGCTCTATTTGTGTAGTAAATAAAAAATGGGTAACACGCTACCATTAGCCATTTTATATGCATCACTCCTGACCGTGCTTGTGAGTAATCCGCTAAAGAGCATGCACGTGTCTTCAGTTTGTGGCAAAATGGGGCCTGGAATAAATTAATTTTTTAAATTAACCTAAACCATGTTACTTTAAACTTCACATTTTTTTTTTCTTTTGGTGTGAATTAAAGCGTATGTGGCAGTTAATTTGTGGGAGAACCAGAACAACGGTCCACTTTGTCTAATGATGTATTGCCAAAAGTGGCTGGTGCTGTGGTAGAGGAAGAAATCGTATAAGAAACAGTGGAAAGGAATTTAATCACAGCAAACTTCCCCTTTCTTCAGAAGTATTTCGGATGAAACCTTTGTCTGAACAAGGTTTGTGACGGCTGTGTAGAATCAACATGCCATAGGTTTAGGTCCAACCCTTGTCAGGTGTGAGTGTGTTGTACTTCAGTGTCCCGTTTTGGTCGGTAGAAGAGGTGAAATTCAGGACTGATCATCTCTAGATTGTCTCCCGGAGTTCGAAAGCTAGTTTGTTTAATAAAGACCTTGCATCAAGCTTTAATACAGAATCGTTATTTTGCATTTTGAAACATCAGAGGCAATTTTGGCAGTGATGTGTGGAGCAGAATATGCTACCACATTTCTTGCGTAGCCAGAGTGACTGTTCAGTGGGAAGGTTCGTTTCATTAGCAAAACGTGACATCAGATGTGCACACCAAGAAGGTCAAAAAAGTTGTTTTTATTCTCTGTAAACAGGTGTGTTTTCCAAAATAGTGTATAGTTTTTACAGGTGAAGACTAATGCTTCTGAAAGTAAATAATTACGTACACAGTCATTAGCTTGCTGCAGAGCTTTTTTTTTTTTACCAAAAAAATAGTTGAATATGAGAGAGTTGACCAGCTGCTATAAGCTGTACAGCTTATCCAAAGCTCTAAGAGCGCAGAAGCAGTAATGAGGAAGCAACCTTTTCTACTGCTGATGGTTACGTTATCACTTCTTAAAACCTGGCTGGGTTGACTTTCTATATTGTTTTTCTTCATGATGTTTCCAAGTAAGTACGAAGACACATCCTGGATAGAACCTGGATATTTTTATAAATTATTTAAAATAAGATAAACTCTTTTGAAATGTGATATAATTCTTCAAAAGTATGTCTTAATACCCAGCCTATAGATGGGGTATGTATTTAGAATAAACCTAAAGGTCAGGTTTTAAGTGCTTGTGTTCTAGATCCATGTTGAAAAAAATATAAAAATGCTAGTGAGGATCAAAACATGTTTGAAACTCTTAAGCATTTCCTGTACCTTTGGAAATGGACTGAACTTTAGTATCAGCTATTATCATGCTAAAAGTTCATATAATGTTCACTAAAATAAAAATTTATAAAATGGAGCATTTAAAAATTGTTCTTGAGCTTCCTCAGATCACGACAAGCTGGTTTACCTGTGCTGTTCTGAAACGGGTGCTCAAACAGAGGAGGAGGGAGGGATAACTGGGTGACCGCTGCGGCTCCAGAAGGCACTGGTTGGTCTTTGCTGAACCGAGATGTTTTCCCTTCTAATTGCCTCAGAAGTGTCACAGCCTGTGCCTGGCGCTGGCTGATCGCCGTAGAACATAGAGCTGAACTACAGGTAATTGAATATGTTTTAACATTTTTCTAACACACGCATATACCCTGATTCCCCCTCATCCCCCATTGGCTCTGGAGGCTCACTCGACTTCAGCCGTTTCAGGGCGTCTGTACCTTGTGGTAATTTTGATTGGTTTTGTTTTTGTTGTTTTATTTTTTTCCCTAATGTAACCATAAGTTACAAAATAGAATCCCAGGGAGCTGCGTGCCTTCTGTTTTAGTCTGATCATTAGAGCACTCTTTGGATTTTTGTTGCTGTCCGCCCCGTTGATTTTTTTTTTTCCCACCTGCAGCTTACATACTTTCTACCTTTCATTAAAAAATACTTAAAAAATGGAATAATTCTAAGTGAGATATCTGTAAATCAAGACACCATTTCCGTGTCAGTGCAGCAGCCTTTAAACAAAAAGAATGTGTTTGTGGTTTGGCTGGGGGAATAAAACTTTCTCCGTAGAGGAGAAGAGGAAGTCTATTTCTTCACAACTGAAGATAATTAGGTTGTTTTAGTTAAGTTAGGTCATCACCCAAGCTATCTAAAAGCACATCAGGAAAGTACATGGGGCGCTTTGCCTGTCTCTTCATTTCCTTAGATGATAACAGGGAAAAGAATGTGTGTTTGGTACTTAATACTCCAGAAATGAGTATGGTGACCACGACTCCCAGTATGGGAGGTGAGAAGGTAATGAGACAAATTTCTTCTGCTGAATTTGGAGGTTGTTTTTGTGTGCATAAATGTGAATTTCCTTAAGGTATTCAATCATGTTCCAGCTTTGCTATTGTGATATATCAAGTGTGCTGTAAAATTGGAGAGATTGACCCTTTTTTTTGGCACTCAAATGCCTTGGGGCATGCTGGTGCTGATTCTGTGTCACGGAGCAGTCTGAGGTAGCTTCTTGAACACCTAGGCTGAAGAGGGCAAAGAGCACATCAGGCTGCCTTCAGTCTTGGCTTCCTATGCAGTCTTCTGGGAGAAGCATTCACAGTATCTACAGAAGGAACCCATCACACGTGACTTGAATGCTTCCTATCGATTCAGAAAACTAGTGTCACAAACAGATCTGTTGAAATGAAGAAGTCAAATGTCTAAGGAACCATGGAGTATCAAGATACTTATTTTCATCCCAGTGATGTGTTTTGGCTGTTACTCCCACATATTGCTCTTCGTACTGTGTTGACAGGCTGAAAACTGTGTCTCTAATGTACAAAACTTGTAACCTGGGTAGAACTTGAAGCCCCGTTCTCTCGAATTGAAGCACAGAACTTAATTCCTCTTCAAGAAAGCAACAGACTCTGCATCTCTGTTTTCATTTTTAACTTCTTATTTCATTCCAGTCAGTGAAACAGAAAAGAATATTGGATGCTGGAATGGACCTTATCTGGCTATATCTTGAAGATAGATCCTGAAATCATGTTGCAGTGTCATTATTTCAGCTGCTGACTTTCTCTGTTTCTGTTCTATCTCCCTCTTCCCCCATGAAATTGGCCTGAGTGTAACATGTCTGAATGTTCTGGGAAGTAGCGCTCTGTCTTTTTCACAGCAAAGCATGTAAAACACCAGTGGTAGAACTATTGCTTGACATTTAGGCTGAGCCCATACCTCCTTGGCTTCATGTAAGTGTTTTGTTTTTAACCTCGAGCCTAAAAGGACCTTCTTGCAGGCTAGTTGTACTTCATTGACAGACCCTTTATTTTGCTACTGTCTCTTATTCCCATCCTCCCTGTTTGTTTTTTTTTTTTAACTACTTGACTCTCTTAAAAAAAATAATAAAGAAAACCCCAAAAAACCACCCCCACCCCCCAAAAAAACCCCAGAAAACCAAACTGATGGTTGAGTTATGCACAGCCCAACTGACCAAACCTTCTCATCCCCCCCCCCTATAATCATAAGGTTGATTATCTAAAGTGACGAATAAGAAAATGTGGATGTTGAGTACATTACTTAACCTCTCTGCCCTACGCTTGCATTTGTAAAATGGACTGAAACGCTAAACCACACAGAATGCTGAAGCTTAATGCATGTTGGTAAATCACTTATAGTTGCCAAAGATACTACAGAAGTACCTCGTTAATGTTATCTGAATTATGTCATTGTTTGGTCAAAAAATAGAATCAAATGTGTTCTTGCTTGTGCTGCTGAATTTCTGGTTCAGCGTACAGTTTTCCAGCTGTGATGATCTTACAGCACGCTGAAGTTGGTGGGTGTCTGTGTTTTGATAGCAGTGGTGCAGCATTTTATTATTAATCAAAGAAAAAAACATTTCTGGCCCAAGAATTACAGAGAACGTTATGTACTTGCTACATAGAGTTAAATTTCTCTTCCCTTGTTCCCCAAATAAATTGCAAATTAACACTAATAAATCACATTGCAGCAGTTGGTAAGGAGTGAAAGTATTTTAATAATTAAACACTTCTTTTCAGCGCCCCCTCCCCCCTCTTTTTTTTTTATGTGGTGGTTTTCTAGACTCCAAATCAGCGTGTCTCATGCAGGCTACCTATAATATATAGTTGTTTCAAATCAGCTTTACTTACTGAGCCTTTTCTGGTAATGGAGCTCTGTCAGCAAAACGCATATGCACCAGCAAATGATGAACGATGGGCTTGTGTCAAATGGAAGCTTGAAAGGTGCTTCTGTCTTTAGATGGATTAGTCTGAACTAGGAGCTCAAAACTCCTCAAGTGTAATTGTTTCAGAGATGAGGTATCCCTGGATTGATAGGGGTGGGTGAGCACCGGGGGTCGGAGAAAGAACTGCTTCATCAGATGAAAGTGAGGGTTTACTAATCCACGAGAAGGACACGCTTTGTGGTCACGAGATCGCTCGCTCAATGCTTCTGCGAGTTTTCTTTTTGTTTTTTTTAATGTCAGATTTGTAAAGTTTTAACTTCGTGTCAGTGAAACATGCTGATATTTTGGGATTTTTTCTTACAAAATTAGCAAGCTTACTCCCAGTGATGTGGCTGTTGGCAACAGGAATTTCAAAATAATCTGTTATTTTTCATACAGTTTCTAAAAATGTTGGTTCTTGTTGCAGTAGTCATTATGTTAGCCATGAAACCTCTCTAATCTGCTGTCGCTGTTCTATCAGTTACAGGCTGATTAAGATAATTAGGGATAACTATTTCAGTGCAAGACATTCTTGTGTAAACTGTCTGTAAATTGTAATTTTATGTGAACTGTAGTTCATTGTTAAATACATTGTGCTCTTATGCTATTGTGTAAATCTCACTGGGAAGAAGAAATTTACAGGGGAAGAAATTTACATTAGGAATTCAACTTTTGAAATATTTCGCCTGATTTTTACAGATCGTTTTGGCTGTGCTTTAAATGGGTGTGCCGTGAGAGCGTGCAACAAAAGAAGAACTCTAAGCAGGGAGGCTTTCGCTGTTCCTCAGACTCTCCGTTGTGCCAGTTTTTCCTTCTCTTCTGCTTCTCTGCAATTGTTAGCCTTCATGTGAACTGAAAGGTACTTCAAAACACTGGAAGAAAATAGTCTGAAAGCTTCATGCGTGTTTGCTTCAGAGCAAAGAGAAGCAAAGAAGTTGAAGACTTTTTCCACTGACAGGTGTTTGTGTGTCAGAGCAATGAAGGCTTTTGATGGCAAACCCACTTGCTTTTCTTCATTGTACTCTTCTTTCTAAATAGAATAGAGAAAAAAAGAGGCAAATTCTGACAACAAAACCCCAAATTCTCCAAACTGTATAATAGAAAACTTGCTTTATTTATATTTTTTTTTTTAAAGAAGAAATTGAAATGATTTCAATGGCTATTCACTTTCTCTCTGTGTGTGGGGAAAAAAGACAGCCGTTGAGGAGTGCCTGGGGAAGGTGAAGGCACTTGTGAGTGTATTCCTCATTATGTTACAAAAATACTGTTATCTGATGGCTGGCTGACGCACAGTTGCACGGCGTTACAGATCTCCGATCCTCCTTCTTTAGAACAATATAAATTGTAAGAGCCCCGTCTTGGAGAGCATAGAGCTATTGTAAATCACTGCTGGTTTTAGAAATTGTTTTTGTGTTTTTAAATCCTGTTGCACGAGTGTGTTAGCATGGCATATGTCTGTCTGCCTTATTTGTTTGGTTTGCAGTCTGACTGAAGACAGTAATTGGAGATTATTTTGCCGGTGTTAAATGTTCCGATCTTTGGTTGTTTTCGTATGTTAAGCCATGCAGCACAATCGCATCAT
>Ga0181612_118352_pt1 | contig 17447 bp, 8 predicted proteins | sample HoacroProtozoa21_FD_119630 | JGI IMG/M metagenome (GOLD analysis project Ga0181612, IMG submission 119630) | Hoatzin crop microbial communities from Cojedes, Venezuel. Combined Assembly of Gp0051906, Gp0051904, Gp0051908 | reverse complement strand
AGACTCAGCGCCGCTGATGACAACCCTCTGAGTTTGGCCATTCAGCCAGTTCTCAAGCCACCTCACTGACCACTCTTCCTGGGCTTCCCTAGGAGGATGTTATGGGAGACTGTGTCAAAAGCCTTGCTGAAGTCGAGGTAGACAACATCCATGGCTCTGCCCTCATCTACCCAGCCAGTCATGCCATTACAGAAAGCTATCATAATTTCATTGGAGGTTTTAATGTCAAGTTTTCCTCTGGATCAGGGCAGAAGAAAACCCTTAGATAGGAATACGTAAGGCATGTTCTGCTGTGGCTTGAGAAAAGGCAGTCTCTCCCATTGTTGAACATTTTCTAAATGTAAGCCTAAAATAAGGATGAAATTCCTGTCAAATGTTTACAGCCCCAAAATGCACGCTTCTGTGGCTCCAGCTGGGAGTAAGGATGCAAAGCAGAGCTGTTTTCTCTTACTTCACAGTCTCTGGATCAGAATACAGGAAGATACTAAGTTTGTCCAAGAAACAGCATGTGTTAAAGTCTTCAGTTTTCACAGCTAATATTACACTTGAAACAGTAACCAAGAAAGCAAAGCTTGAACATTTGGGTTGATTCCACAGAGAATAAATTAAATTTACTCTTTAGAAAAATGTCTGTGTTGCAGAGAAATATTTAATCCATTAGAAAAGGAAATTAACAGAGAAAATAAGAGCCGGAAGACATCCAAGAAAAACTTAGAGCTGTGACTATTTGTAAGAACATTAAGTCATTGATCAGAATATTGAGATCGCAAGATGTTTTTCACCTTCAAAGGAAAGTAAGTTATCAAGTGTTGTGTATATATGCATATATATATAAAATGTGGGTGTGTGGATACATAATGTGTTTGGAACAGGATTTTCAGGGAGCTATTATTTATGGATTTTTCTACCAAGTTGGAAGAAAACATTTAAACTCTTTTTGCAGATTTAGAGCTTCTTTTTCTGTCCTTCAAGAGGTCCCCTAAAACACTAAAAGTGAAATCTAATGCCTTTGTATGACTCTTAGAAACAGCATAGTAATATGAGTGGCTGAAGAAAAAATAATTACTCAAAATGAAGAGACCAGATATTTCAGGAACAAACAGAAATGAGAAAACAAACCCCTACAGTTGTTTGTAGGAGATGGATTCCTTTTTCAGGACTGGATTTTTAAGCTCGTGCTGCTCTGATAGCATGAAGGAGGTTTGGACCCAAAAGCTATGTCTAAACTGCTGAATGAAGCATGCCTGAAGCTTCTCCCTGACACTACGGCCAAGTGGTATGGAACAGCCTGTATCCATACTATTAAACTCTCTTACCCTGTAAAATAGGGTGGCTGCAGCTACACCGCATTTGGGAGTAGTCCCTGGCCTAAGCTAACTACTGAACTACGCCTGAGAATCATTTGGGAGAGCACTACTTGGCCAAAAGCTAGCCAGGGGGCATTTTAATAATTAAACAATATAAATAATCAAGCCCAGTGATGTGCCCTGGCACTACTTAATTTGTTAGAGCAGACACAGCCAACGTGGCCAGCTGCTGATCCCTTAATAGCACAGAGAAAGCACAGATGGCCTTGCACTGCTCTCCTCTTCAAGCAGGGGTGCCAGGAGCCTGCCAAAGCATATGCAGAGCTTCACCAGGGGCCAGAGGAAACCAGTTTGATGCAAAGCGAGCCAGTGCTCGTGCTGGTAGCAAAGTTGGTGCTTTCCAGCACCGCTGCCTCCCTCCCCTGCAGGGCTGGGCAGGAAAACAAGCCACATTTCCTTTGGTCCCAGGTCCAGTGAGGGCTGGAAGATGATGCCGTAGCCTGCTGGGGTTCTGGAGGAGGGACTAGCGTTGGTGGTGGTCCTCTACTTGCAGTGGCCAGGGTCCACGCTGGAGGCAAAGCTCTCCATGTGTGGAGACAGAGACCCCCTGCCCTGCTGCGCCGGTGGGGCTTACTCACTCCAGTGTAGATGTTGAAGAGGGCAGCTTTGGTATCTGGCTTTTGGTTTATAAAAAGGTATAAATACTTCACTGCTAAGAAGCCCAGTTCAGCCCGGGTTTGGTTGGCGTGCCAATCACCAGGCACAGGGTGGGGAGGGAACAGCCCCCCACGCAGGCAGTGGGGTCCAGTGGAGCTGGGTCCCCTGGAGGCCGCAGCAGCAGGGACCCCAGGAGCCACAGCACCCACTTTTCCCAGTGGCAGAGGCTTGCCAAGGAGCAGGGAGGGAGCCGCTGAGACCTCCACGTACCACAGCAGAAACCACAAGCAGGCTTACACGAGGGGCTGTGCTCTGTACTGCAATGTACATTTCTTGGTGCAGTTCTCAAAACGGGTGGCTTGTTTTGCTCCTGAGTAGTAGTATAAGTGTCTTTGGTGCACTTTTTTAAAAAATCATCTGCTTTTTAATAGAATGCTTTCACTATTGGCCTACTTTGATCATTAATTTTTAAACAGAATGTCTGGAAAGGCAGCAGTTACCTTTTGTAGGTCACTGAATAAAAAACCTCCTTTTTCTTTAAGAGTCTTGTTTTAAGATTTGTAATGAATTAGACCGCAAACATTTAAATGACATAAAAAATTAAAAGAAACCATGCAAGGCAGCCATGCACAGACTAGCTCCCAATGTGAGGTTCAAAACACAACTATTTTGTGTCTGTCCCTCTGTTTATGTCTGGAAAGAAAACAGGCAGCCCTGAGGAATTCAACAGTCGTTCCTTATTTGCCTCACAACACTCTGCTGTGAAGCCTCCATGGATGAGACACATGCCATGGGCCTCAACTCTTTCTCAACCACCCAGTTAAGATAGGTGGCCCAGGACCCTGGTCACCACTGAGGGCTGACCCTCATCACTAGGGTCCAGTCTCACGTCTGGCACAGTCTGGATAGCTTGGCTCACTCCTCCTGTTAGAAAGCTCTGTGTTCCAGGAGTCTCCATTGCCAGCCACCAACTGAGACAGGCAGCACGGATGACGTGTTAGGAATGCACAGGTCTTCAGAAGCTGGTGTCAGAGATAGTCTTCATCTTCCTCCGATGGACGGTGGCAGAGGGACTTTTGGACAGGCTTTTTCCTCATTCTCGTTCATGTGCATTCGTACATTACGGCCCTTTAGGTTACAGCTTACCCTCCAGGGTTTGCCATACTTCCACAGAAGGATTAAGAGGTTTGAGTGGGGAGGAATTGATGCAAAGCTACCACAGGAGGTAGGGTGGGGCCTGAGGGTCCACCTGGAGCCAGGATATGTGAAGCGCTTTTGAATTCAGTAATACAGCCATGACCTTAAGCTGCTGAAAAGTGTGGGGCTAATCTCAGGCCACTGACGTCTGTGGATGAGTTGGCTTGTCTCAGCTGAATTAACTAGAAAATAAAACAATGATGTCAATGATACTTAATGAATGAGTTAATATTCCACTAGCTGTTGGACCTAGGCTGCATTCAAGCTATAGAAGCTATAACAGCATTGTGAACACAGGTGTCTGTACCCTGAGCACTCCAAACAGAGCCTCCACAGCTGATCCTCCGCAAAGAAGAGTGGGATTGTTTCATCTTCCTGATGCTCTGGCCACTGGAACAGCATCACCGCTAGATGTGCAGCACTAGGGATCGCTCCGGTTCTGCCATCTGCTGTCTTTTCCCCTCCTGGCTTCACAAATGCAGAATAGTTCATCATCACATAAACCCCTTAGAAGCTTGCTTTACTGCGTGTTGCTATTCAAACATCAACAAATTTGTCCTTCCATCCATGCACTACAGTTTCATCAGCCCTTTGCCAGATTCTATCCTTTCCTGTGCCTCCACTGCTGCACTGGAGCAGCTTAAAGACCAGGCTGTAGGCCAAATCACCCAGCCACAGGACACGCTGCTGTAGTTCTCTTTCAGCGTAAGAGTGCAGATGACCAGACTGACAACCCACCTAACCCAGCATCCTGTCTTTAAGGGTGGCCTCCACCAGGTGCATAGGGGAAGAGCAGAAGAACACAGCAAGCATATAGAAATACTTGCTCCATATATTCTCCAGTACTCCAGTAAGCTGAAGTTCAAGACTTCCAGAGCTAAAGGTTTACTTGTCCCGAGAAGGACTCAATGGCTTTTTTCTTCCATCCAGTTCCTTTAGAACTTATGTAAACCCTTCTCAACCACAACACCCAGTGGCAGAGAAGTCTCCAGCTACCCTAGTAACCACATGTGGTACGAAGAATTACCAGAATTTGGTCATTTAAAGATTTCTGTTCATTGATGTTATTTCATACTCTTTCAGCCCTTGTGTTGGAACACAGCAAGCAGTTGATTAACCCCTATTCGCCTTCTCCACGACACTCAGATTTCTGTCCTCCCTCTCCATGCCACAATCCTCTTTTCCAGGCTGAATATCTTCCTCTATCTAGTCCTACAGAAGAGCTTTCACACATCTGATAATTCTGGTTAACTTCCTCTATACCCTTGTGAGTGGGCCATCCAGCTGGTATTCTTTGAAAAGAGATCTTGAATATTCCCTGTGCTTTCAGGTGGCACTGCACCTCTCTGCTACACGAGCAGAGCATGGCACACCATACAGCCTCCTTCTGCCTTTTCAGAGGCATCACATGGCCAGTGTCAGGCAGAGAAGAGAGACAGGAGTCCTCCCTACAAAGGTCCCCAAAATCACCTGTCTCTGGACAGATTAAACCTGCAGACAGCCTGACTTCATAGTGCATTGTGGATGACAGGTGCCAGATCTTAACAGTATTTGGGGTTTCCAGGATTAGACCCCTTGCCAGAAGTATGATGTAGGTATAGACACAAAGTCACAGAATCGCAGAAGTGTTTAATCAAAGGCACCTGGATGTCATCCTATGCACTTCCCTCTTGAAGCAGGACTTCTGTCAACACTCACTCGGGTCATCCATGGCTTTGTCCAGCCCTGGCTTCAAAACCTCCAACAATGGACATCGCCAAACCTCTCTGGACACCTGTTCCAGTGCTTCACTGCCTACCTGGTGAAATAGCTTTTCCTAACACTCACCCTGAACATCCACAGCCAAGCTTTGTGGCTGTTGCCTCTACCTAGATATCATTGCACACCACCAAAAAGAATTTTATTCCATCATCTTCGTAACTGTCCTTCAAGCAGCTGAAGGCTGCTGTTACGTCCCCACCCAGCCTCCACTCATGCAGTATGTGGCCCAGCTCCCATCCTGGCAGCACTTCACTGGGCCTTCTTCAGTTTGTCCACATCCACCTTGAACTAGAGCGGCATAAAACCAGATACAGTGTCCTCGTGGCAGCCTCACCAGTGCCAGGGAAAGGGGTACAACACCTTGCCTTGCTATGTTGGCCACATTTCTCCTAAAGTGGATCAGCATATAGTTTGCCTTCTTTGGAAGTTTGCATGATTCTGATCAAGTAATTGGTCCTAGTAAAAATTTTAGTAAAAGATTTTAGTAAAAGCTTTAGCAAAATACATAGCATTATTTTTTCAGGCATGACAATAGATTCGTAATCTCATGACAATCTAAACAGCATGTTGCACAGATCAGTATGGTCTTTTCCTTTATGAACTGTTTGTTTTCCTAACAGGAGCACAGCAACCTTCAGATGTCTAGGGAAACAAGATAGTCCCTGCCTCAAAAGAAGAAACTTAGGGAACAGGAGGTATTGCATGGGTACCGAAAGCAGATAGGCACACAGGAGTTGACAGTGAGATACTGAAGTTTTGGTATAAAAAGCAGCAGTTTCAACATCAGCTGCCTAGCCTTTATATTTTATTTCTGTCTTCTGTGTTTGATCAAAGTAACTGTGGCTATAAAGTTGTCATGAAGAAACTCCTTTGGGTTGCCAGCCTCACGTATGATGCATATGACGTAATTTTTCACAGAGGCTGATACCAAAAAGCATTAGCTTTAGAACAGGAAAATCAGTACCACAACAGAAAGTCTTACTGTGGTAAGTCAGTTTTAAAGAAGGAAAAGCCCAAACATCCAGGTGCTCAAGTCATTCTCTGGAGTTCCAGGAGGATTTCCTGGAACATCTCATGGGGATTTTCTAGCCAGGACACCTTCACTCACATGAGGCAAGAAAGCTGCTCTCACCTGAGAAGTTAGTTTTCAGTTCAGGGCTGCGTTCCTGAGAGTGTACCCAGAAACCTGTGCCAGTTACACGGGTCCACACTCTCTTTTTAACCAAGCTCACTGCTCACCCAGCAGAAACACATTACTTCAATTCCTGAAAATCTCATACAATTAAAACTTCTGTTGACACGACCCCTAGCAGTAAAGAAGTCTGGAGGTGAGAAGATAAAAATCTGTTCCAATTTTTATGTGAAATATTCATGAAAATTTTAATCTGGATGCATAATGTCACTGAAAAATCAAAAGTAGTGAATTTTTCACACAGCTAATTTTACAATATTTACAGTGTAAAAAGAGGAGACAATTATTCAGAGGATTAGTCTCATCCCTCACAGTGGCATTAGAGCTCAATTTCCTTAAAAAAAAAGGCTATATTCATAGGAATCTGAATAAATACAGGACCATAAACATGTTATTACATTTGCTGAAAAAGGGACAGAAGAAGAAGTCTCACTTGATCATATTTCCAACACAGAGTGTCTTATAAACTGCGAGGTGGGAAAAGGCAGACTCTATGAATTTCCTCTCTGCTAACCCAGTTTGCTTTTAGCAATTGTAGAAAACAAAATTACCAAAGAATAACTTTTTTTTTGAGACTGGTAACATAAACAGTCTCTCGCTCCAAATGAATTTGAAAAGCACAGCCACTGCATTCTCCTCTTTATGGACAGAAATCGTTCTGTGCCTGCTCTAGTCACAATTAAAGATCCCAGTAGCCCTAGCAACTGGACCCCTGAATGTCCAAGACAGGCCATATAAAGGTCTGAGAAACATCCCAAAAGCCCGGAGCAAACAGAGTTTAATAAGGAAGCATTCTTCTTCACTCCTTGACTACCATCTTCTTGTTGCTGAGGAAAGAGGCAAGTCTGCTAACTCCCAATATGATATCTCTGTACATTAACTAGTTAGAACGAAGGCTAAATTCAAAACTAAATCACTTCTGTAGAAATTCAGTACCTAATTCACTGTAATATTAGGCCCCTGGCTCCTATTCTCTTCAGTTCATAAATGCAGATTGGCTAGAGGGACTGCAAAACACAAAGCAATAACATAAAATAAACTATTAAAGCAAAGGACACCATGTTCCTTTGATTCTCACACACACCCACACACACACGCCCACACATACACAAAAGCTCCTCAGGAATAAGAATTCTGAAATGTGAAAAGTCCAGTATACAACAAGGCTGTAAAATCGACTTATTACTTTTTTATATACATGTCCTGTGTCATTAAGCAGCTTTCCTAGAAAAAAGGCCATGACATCTACGTGCCTTTTTTTGCTGCTGGAGAGGCAATTGCTTTTTCAATAGAAGTCATTTCAAGCTACTTGCTATACACTGAGTGACACACTGGACAAGTAATTTTGTGTTCCCACAACAGCAAATTAGAAACGCAGCAGAGCAACAGAGTAACCACAAGACAATCCTGCTCTCCCCTTCAAATTATTGCATAGAAAGCACTAAAAAACAATACAATGTCCAGCTATTGATTTGACGGTGGAACGTATTTCACCCCAAATTCCTTTGCAACGTTTCATGTCTACATTGTTTACAAAAGGATCGCAAATGTCTAGCAACTTAGCAACAAAGTTATTAAGATTTGATTCTACAGTGACTCCTTTAAAAAATTAGACTGTTTTTCCATTTGGAAAGAATTTCTTGCTTATGTCAGAGGCCTGGCTTGCCCTTCAAACTAGACCTCCATTCAGGCATCCAAATTCAGTTGTGAGTCCCATCCACCAAACCATCAGCTCAGGATGGTAAAGTTACTCACGAATAGCACTTGTCTCCTCATAGCATGTTCCAGTGATACCATGACCATGTAAATTGTCTGCACCAGCAAAAGATGTCTTCCACTAGTACCACAACTCTTCCAATTTTTCTTTTTTTATTTTTTTAAATATAAACTCAGCTGTCTAGAAGCCACAATGACTGTATCCTCACCTTCCTCTTTAAAGCATCTGGTGTTCTTGGACAACTCTCCTGCTAGCCCACCTTTGCACGCATGTGGCTATGTTTCCATGTGGAGCTCATGCTGCAGATCTAACTTGACATCAAGCCACTGCTGCTCTCTCCAAAAAGAAGAGTTGACTCATCTGATCTGCAAAGAGAGAGGGCAGATAATCCCAGCTACTTCATTCACGCAAGAATAAAGACCCATATTTGTACACAGGGAAGCAAAACAAAGTTTTCCGGACCTGGAGAGCTTGAACAGTTCTGAACAGTAGAGGAAGGACTGCAGTGCTCCTGCGGAAAGGCAGAGGATGAAAGTGGTAAGAAAGTCTGGAGCTGCCACCTCCATACTGGGTACTACAGTGCAGAACTCTGTTCAGAATTGAGCTCAGATTGCACCATCCCCCACATTTCATAGCAGACGCTTTACAGCACTAAGAGAAAGACTGCTGAGGAAGCCCAACTAGCATCAGTCTATTCAAAAGCATGCAGCCTCTCCCAAGGATTCTCCAACACCCGGCTAAAACTGATTCAGCCTGCTGAGGAAAGGAAAAGGAGTTAAAGTAGGTTTATTATTGTGTACTCTAGTTTACTTTCCCTCCTCGTCCATGTCCTCTTTCCCAAAAGAGCCAAGCACATTCGGACAGAAACATGACAGATCCTTTTGAAGAAGCCAGTTTATTTTCACAATATGCATTGACAGTCATAAGTGCACAGAACTGAAAACAAAATGTTAATATTAAAAGCATGCAAAAAACACTTCCAAATGCACGATTTTACAGAACAGGCGAACAGAACTTCTTACAGAATAAATCAAAGCAATGAAAACAGAAAAACGAACATGCTGAAAACGATACTTTGGTACTTAGATAAAACACATACAAAATTTAGAGCAAGATTTGCGAGCAATTCACTGACTGGTTGTTCAGATTCCATGACTTTTCGTAAGTATAATGACAAATATGTAAGGCAAGCATCCAGATGCAGTAGGTCAACTTTCCCATCTGCAAATCCAAGTCCAAAACAAATTACCTGCCTTCTGTGCTTGGACTCAAAATTAGAAATAAGTAGAGCCGGTTCACTTTTGGCTCAGGGGATTGGCTTTGAATTGGCTTGCTGAGCTGGAAAGCAGAAATAAGCTTTCTGTTTGTAGAATATAATCTTAAATTTGGCACTTGTTCTCCCTGCAGTCCTCTGGCACAAGGGCATCTATTCAGACCACCTACTTTAGTTGCTTAACACAAGTGCTGAACATCTCAAAACCGGATGCCTGGCCACAGCAGGCTACAATAATAAAATAAATCAGAGTACTCAGCTTAGGGGTACTTAGCCTGTGGAAAGAGCCAGGCCTGAAAGAAGGCCCCTGAAGAATGACTCAAAGCACTAAAGAAGATGCGAGCTTCCACCTGCTGCCTGAAAGCCCCTAAACAATGAAGAAGTAATCCTGAAAGTTTCCTTGGGAATGCTAGCGCATAGCTGAATAGACAGTAGTTCATAGGAGAGGAGAAGGTGGGCTCCCAGGAGGTGCTCCTCCGAAAGTTTTGCATTAAATGTTTGTGTCTGTATGAATTTGGAACAATGAGGCTTTTCCTGTGGGTGCCACATTGCCGAGGTGCTTCATCCTCGTGCTTGCTTGGGATGAGCAAGACCTGCTGCCTTCCAGCCCCAAACCCGGAGTCAACATGGAGCTGAGCCTGTCACCCTCTTTTCCCAGGGACACACTGTTTGCTACCTTCTTAGAGGTCATCTAGCATAGCTCGTCTTTGCTCTTTCTCACATACGAAGGCAGCACAGAAGATACAGTTCCCTGAGCAATTTATTTGTTGAGTAGCCCATATTCCAGCCTCCAGCTGCAAACTAAGAGCTGATGCACTGCTGGCAACACAGTGAAACTTTGCTTTCATATATACCATAAGATATATATTTGTGTATATATACACACACCCAATAAAATATTAATATACATATGCTACATATTTATACAATCTATAATATGTAGATTAAACATTATGTCATACATGTTACAAACAACTGCATTTATTGTAAATAGTTATAATAGTATAAGTAACATATATGAACTAAACTCTTATTCATTCAGAAAAATTATAATTCAAAGCTTTTTCAGTCTTTCTGGGCTGAATTCTTTAAAGCACCTGCCACTGCAAGAAAACCTTTAATCCCAGAATGGCACGAACAAATTTAATAAAGGGGTTTAACAAAATGTAGTGTTGCAGTGAAAATCTCATCAGGAGCTGGAATGATGTAAGGCAATCAGCTAAACTGAACCTCTGCTTCCTCTGCTTCCATTTTTGAGCATGAATAAATGTAGCATGAACGTAGAACAAACACAACTCTTGCAGCATCTCCAATTCTGTCCCCCTGATTTCTGATTAAATTGTCTCATTTCATGACTTCGTTTTCCCAGTATCGCTATTCTAAATCAGTACAGCATACAGCCATTGTACATTAAAAAAATGTAAAATGTACAAATAAATTCTATTCATAGTTACAGCAAGTCACATTAAAGCTAAGCTGGTCTGCCAAACAATAGCCTGTAAAAATATCAGGGTGAATCTACTCTGTAAGTATAGGCAAATATAGAACAATTTAACTGGAATCAGTGGATACTCTGAGCTTATATCATCACAAGAAAGTACAGAATGTGGATTACCACCTAATACTATTAAGAAAGGTTTAGCAGTATTTTGCCCATTTGATGAAGTCAAAAACATTTTTCAGGTCGTCGTCAGCATGCCAGAAAAAGAAGACCATGTGACCCACAGCCCTTTTCTTCAAGAGCAACAGTATACAAAATGTGACCTTATATCCTCTGATCTGTGTCAGTCCTCTTGTATTCGCCACAATGGTCTTCCCACTGTATCTTTTGTAGAACCCGTCTTCTTCGAGTTTCTGTTTTCCTGTGAAGCATTTTCATCCCTCACTAAGTTAGGTGCTTTTTTCAGCAAAAAAATCATAACATCTGGGCCGACATCACAAAGTGGTTTGTGAGATTTGTTTTGGCCACACGTTATTTTTTCTCCCAAGATGGCACCTGATTGGCCTTAGCTTTATCAGCAAGTAAAAAAAAACCAAATGTCCAGATGCCATAAATGTCTGGTTGTCAAGTACAGACATCCTGCAGAACTGGCCATAATTTGTGGACTCAATGTCTTTTAGGAACCATAAATAAAACTCACTGGATCAAGGGCAATAACCAGAGGTCAAAAAGAAAAATCTGGAGGATACAAAATTCAGCTGTGCACCTGCTTAGCAGTGCAAGTTGTTTTAGCCTCAAAAACTAGCAAGTGTACTGTAGAGAGAAGGCTACCACTACAGCTACAAAATCATGCAGTTCAAATCACAGAGCTCATAAGAAGAGAAATTTACTTTTGAACATTTAGTCACAGATGTAAGATGATTAGCATTTTCTGTTCATTCCTGCATCATTTGCATGGTACCGCTGGCATCCAAAGCAGAACACAATGGCGGAGCTGAGGTAAGATGAGGAACTGGTCATTACGCAGAGTCAGTTGAAATGCATGGCTCATACTCCAAGACGTAAAATACAGTAGGCCATGTTCTGCCTGTAGATTTTGATCTTGCTTATTTGCCTCTTCTGCCATGCCCAGCTGAGGCACGCATCACCCTGTCGCTGGGGATCACCTCCTCGTTGACACACACTTTGCGCCAAGACATGTACACCTCAGTGTGAGTACTCCGTGTCTATGATTTCTGCTTGCTCATGAGTCACCACCACATCCTCCAAGTTCTCCACCTCATGGCTGCCTTTCCTCATCCCAGCTTTTAGTGGGTTTATTATACAAAAACTTCGCCCAGGCTAAAATTAATCTTCAATACTACAGAGACCTGAAATTTGATTGTTGTGGGAATTGCTCTGGCTTTGCAGCATTTAAATTCTCAGCCACAATCCCATGTTAACGTAGAAGTTATTGTGTCTTGAATGGGTTTATGCCTTCCCAGAAGAATGTTAGATCAGAGCTTAACAGTTCTGTATCGCCCAGCTTCTTGTTGCATGCTTTTTTTTTTTCAAAATTAAATCCAGCTTTACCTAGTACATACTAATGAGTCCAAGCCTCTTCTGTTTACATGTTGGGAGTCTCCTAAGGCTCATGATACAGGTTGGAAAATCTACTGTGTATTCTGTTTAAAAGAAAAAAATGAAAAAAGCAGAGCTGAAAATTAAGTCCTTAAGTAAAAAGACCAACCTAAGAAAATTCCCCAGCTCTCCAATTAAGAGCTTGCTTATTCAGGCCTCATACATTGCCAGCAGACTACACACTGATAAAACCAATTTTGGATTATTTAGACTTGAGCAAAAATTCTGAGTTTAGGGAGTCAGCATGAAAATCATTGGCATAATGACAAGCTCCAGCAATAAGAAAATTCAATTACATCATTACACAGAAACACAAGCACTGATGGAATTTCCACAGCTTTAATGAGGCCAGTATGGAGTTCATGACCCTCTATGAAAAGTGTGTTTAACGATGATGGGCTGGGCCATCGAGTGCCATTATTTATTTTTTAAAGTCCTAAAAGGGAGCTTGTCTTGCACTCTGGATGAGTCTAATCAGCAATATAAAATGATAGCCTAAATAAAAGACATGTCTCTGCCTCTTTCAGCCTCCCCCTTTACTAGCACCAGAGAAGAAAAAGAAAATATGAGTTTTGCAGCATTCTCATAAACTGAGAACTAGGTGACCAGTGGTGAATGAAGTGCAGCGTTCAGCTCCATCCACAGGTTATGGCAATGCTTTAAGGGATGTAGAAGCAGGATTATTCTCCTATTTCAACAATCACTAAGGAAGTTATCAAAGTAGAAGGAGAAGAGCTGAACTGGGGTTAGGGTGTACAAGAGAAAGAGCCATGCATATGGGAAAAGAAACATGGCAGGAAGCTTCTGAGTTTAGAAGTAACGCATGACCAAATAAATCCAACATATAACTGATGATGCATTTAATGGAGAACAGCTGAAAATCAGAAGGGCTATGCCTATACTTGTAAATCAAACAGCACCAAGCCACATCTCAGGCTCAACACTGCCAGGCTCCATTCTTTACACCATTAAATTGTTAGTGATCCCTGGTAAAATTTAGGACCATTTCAGCTAACACTACCCAAAAATTTCCAGTTACGGTTCAAAACTTAGCAGGGAGAGGCAGCTGGCATGCAGCAGCTTGTATCAGAGAGGAGGATGGTTTAGCAGTGTGGATGTAGGGAGTCCCAGGTCATTCAGTAACAGCACTCCCAGGCAGTTTCAGTGAATTGATGTAGATACAGCTAGAAGGGCCCTCTCTGGTGCTCCAGTCATAGGAGTTGTACCTGGCCTCATTTCTGCTCATGAAGGGAGAGAGCAGGAGGGGATGAATTTCTGCCCCAAGTCACTGTTTGAGAGTGCAGGATATTGGCATTTCTTGCAATGCCCAAATTGCTGAGTTCTGGGAGTATGGTCAGAGCTTTTACAAGAAATTAAATCAAATGCAGAAGAAACCTCAACCAAATGTGTCAAGAGATTATTTGCATGGTCTTTTTTATTTCATTTGGTTTACTCGAATTTCACATCAGCTCTTGAGAACACAAAGTACTTTTGACTCCATATGAAGTCCTCAAGACAAAATGTTATTAAGACAAATTTGAACTCTCTCTCCAGGGAGTAGACAAAATCAAATCCAACACCAAGAACGAGAATCACTTACTTCAGTACTCATATGAGAAGTAAAACACTATTAAAATAAAGGCACAGCAGGTAAACACAGCTCCTCATATTCTCTCTCAAACTGCATTTTTAGAGAAGTATTTTATTAAGGTTAATGCTGTTCTTAAAGTTGTTGTGGAAAGCTTGGGAGAAAATAATCCTTGGCTTTCAAAAAATTGTGCTTTGCAGCCTTCAGAGGATCTTTTTTGATTTTTGAACTTTTAGTGTCTCCACCTACCTCTCTTCCACATGCAGTCAGGACCACTGGTTCAGTATTTATTGAACAGGTGCACATTACTCTGCCACATAAATACTGTTCTATTGACATTTCCAATGCTAAATAAGCTTTTCTTTCACTGTCTAAAATTCACCATGTAATAGTCAGTGTTTGTACAAAGGTGCTAAATAAAGAGAAGGAGAAAAAAAGAGAGGGAGAACAGTGCTTCAGGCAGTTTCCGATCATCTTCTTCTTACTGTAACTATCATCACAAACCATAGCAAAAATGATCCCGAGGAAAAAAATTTATCTACCATGATAAACCAATAAAGATCTCATTCTGATTTTTCTGATATTCATCAGTATTAGTAAGAAGAAAGTCAGATCCTCAGTATTTTACACCCTTCTCATAGTGTAAATGACAACACAAGACTCAAAATGTGGGGACTGATGCATCTGGGGACATTAACCTTATTCTCTCTCAGACCTGGTCTTGCCTTTTTTCAATGTTCCCACTTCAAGGTAGGCACTCATGTGCTGTTTTCATCAGCATCTCTGTTCTCAGGTGCCTCCTTGCTGCAGGGGACAGTCTGCAGTCAAGACAGTCTGCTCAGGAGTATCTTTTATATTGTGCTGACCATGGCCTCTCCTCCCTTTTTAAAGAGCAGAGAGAGACATCTGTGGAATAAGCCTGATTTTCTGAGGCACTAGAAGTTATTACTAAGAGAAGCAAGACAAGAACACAGAAAAAAGTAGGATAGGTCCAGGAGGGGACATTGGAGAAAAACAAGCCCTGAGTTGCTGTGCTTTTTATAGATGTAGAGGGATTGCCGTTTAAATGTTGATGTTTGCCAAAGTAAATAAAATATTTATTAAGGAAATTGCCTGCTTGGGTGGAAAACTGGAGCTTTTCAGAAGAGATGATGTGCTTACCTGGAGCAAAGAGATTTTTTTTTTTAAATTATCACCCATTATAAACAAAAGTTAAAACCAGACCTTGACACAGCATAGTCAGACCAATTACTCTGCACTGCAACCTTTGGAAATATCCCAGGTCTTCCAAAAATTTGATATCTAATGTAGCTCAGCTTCCCGCTTGCATATCTAAATGAGCAACAGCCACTGCCATAGGTAACAGCAGTAAAACAGGTTGTGTTGCAGAATATTCTGATGGGGGTGATTTCTGCTTCTTTTTACTGCTCTGCAGCAGATTATCTCGCAAGCGTTTGCTGCAGTGCCTGATTATACCTGACTGAAATATAAAAAAAAACCAGTATGTTCTTGCCAGGAACCACTATCATCTAAAAAATTCTAATTGCTGTGGGTTTTTTTATCCACAGAAAGGAATCATGCCATTTTAGTTTGAATGCCATTACTGAAAAAAAACCCACCTCTGTGAGAGAAATTCCCAGTGTTTGTTGGCTTTGAAACAGCCAGACTTTATCAATTCTGCCCCAGCTCTGCTGCAGACAAACTCTTAGAAACTAGAACGCAGAATACAGAGAAAATCAAACAACAATTGCATAAATGTCTTTTTCCTGTTACCCAGACTGGAAGCTGTTGCCACAGATATTTTGTGAAACTTTTCCCCCAGCTAGTTAGGTGCAGAATTACCTTGGGGTTTTTGTCTGTTTAGGAGAGTCCCTGAATTTGACAAAGGAATGCACACTGATGTACTTCTTAGAAAAAGTTCAGGTCAAGGGTATTGAAACGTTAGGTATATATCACACGGTTTTCAAACACTTGAACAGTAGGTTAAATGTAATTAGGCTTTGGAAAAGAATGAATTTCCTACAGCTGTTCTTCTCTGATATCATTATTTCTTGTAGTTTCCAGCTCAGCTGATTTGTTATGTTATGGAGCATGATCGTGAAAGCTCTGTTGTTCATGGTCAAGGAAAACAGCTGTGAACAGCTGGCACATTTTATTACCATTCTTATTGCAGGGTCATACAATAATTTGTGTGAATTACCGTTATAGCTGAAAGTTTTCTCTTGACAATGTGAGTTGACAGATGTTTTGCCTTTGACCTATAATAGCCTACATAAGGACTGGACACTTTTGTCACATCTTGAAAAGTATAAAGAGATAGTGCTGAGATGACCAATTTAAAGAAATTCAACCACTGCAGAAGTTCAGTTGTCAAAATGTGTAATAACAAAAGATTTTATGAAAACTAGAATGCTATAGTTATAGCAACAGCATTAAGTATCTGACAACTATATTTCGAAAGTTATCTAACATTTATGTCAGGGTCTCACGCGTCTTTTCTTGCATTAGCTGGCCTACCTTCCTGCTTCCACCTCCTTTATGAATACAGTTGCCTTTACTTAGCCCTATGCTCCTGCCCTTCCAAGTTGTGGGCTCTCTCCCAGGCCTCTTAAGTGTAGCAACTATTACCTCTTTTTTCCCAAATAAATCCTTGAAGCCCAAGCCACCCCAGCCCTGTCCATCACAGCTCTCTGCATCCCAGTCAGGACCGCAGCCTCCAAGAGTTCCTGACACTTTGCATCCCCTAGACCTTGACATCTTCTCACTTGTTAGCCAGCTCCCTCCACATTTATCCAGATCACCCCAAGATCATTCTTTTCCAGGTATCACTGGGTCTTATCCCTTCCTGCTTCCAGCTACACCAACATCCTTCAACAGAACCGTGCGCCCCGGCCGCCACCACCCTACACGTGCGCTGCCCCTCACAGCCCCTGCCTTCCCCTTGCACCGCTGGGGTTGTCCACTCTCACCTGACTCAAACGACTTAAATAAAAGTGTCATTCACAATGATTTTAAAATGCTTTATAATTTAATATACTTTATATTATTATCTTACAAACTCTGTCATCAAAATTCCTGAAGCAGTAGAGAGAGAAAATATTAAGAGAAAAACTCCTGGCTGTGCACCAGCATAGCCCAGCTAGTATTGTGCTCCTTCTGTTTTTCTTGTTTAATGAAGGTTGACGGAATGTAGCCTGGTTGTATACACATGAAAACTGTATCTTATTAATTGATAACCCTTATAAATGTGTCAAAGACTATAACTTTTAGTAATGTGCTAAGGAAAGACTTCTATAATCATTACAAGATAATGAAGACATTGTAATCTCTGTTAAATCTTCTAGGAAAATCAGATGAGGCAAAATTAACTCAAAAATTAGAAGGTTATGACTCTTGAGAGTTTGAAAAATGTAATGTCGTACGAGCAATGTCCAGACAATCTAACAAAATGAAATTTGAATAGTATTTGCACACCAAGAAAAGGCAGAGAGCTCTACTTCAAAATGAAAAATAGCAAATTACAGATTTCCATGAGTTCTAGAGCAATGAGAATAGTAACAAGATACTTGAGAGGAAAGGAATAAAAGTGGAAGAAATTAATTTCTTAGATCCTTATGATACAAAGCTTTGCATGCAGTTTTTCTGGTTGTACCAGCATGTTTCTGGGATGTGCATATTTTTTCTTTTTTCTTTT
>Ga0181612_108369_pt1 | contig 17448 bp, 8 predicted proteins | sample HoacroProtozoa21_FD_119630 | JGI IMG/M metagenome (GOLD analysis project Ga0181612, IMG submission 119630) | Hoatzin crop microbial communities from Cojedes, Venezuel. Combined Assembly of Gp0051906, Gp0051904, Gp0051908 | reverse complement strand
GTTGAAATGAAGAAAGTTTAATAAGACAATGTAAATACTACTACTAATGACAATAATAAATTTGCAAAACAAACTATATGCAATACATTTTTTTCCACTGCTCAACAACTGATTTACAATCAGTCCCCGAGCAGTGATCACAGAACCTGCGGGTTTCCCAGAGCCCACAAATTTCACATAACTCAGTCACAGAAAAAACCCCAAATCCCAGAAAAGTGAACTCCTGGAAGAGAGAGTATTTGAACTCACAGGAAAGAGAGGAGCTTCCCGATGCCTAGCCAACCCTCATTCATAAACTGAGCATGACCTTCATGGTATGGAGCATTTCTGTTGGTCAGCTTGGGCTGGCTGCCTGGCTGTACTCCCTCCCAGTTCCTGCACACCTCCTCATTAGCTGAATATGAGAAACTGGAAAAGAGTCCTTGATTTCATAGCAACAACTGAAAACATCAGTGTTATCAACATTCTTCTCATACAAAATCCAAAACACAGGAGCTACTGGGAGGGAAATTAACTCTATCCCAGATAAAACCAGGACCCATATGAAATTAGAGTCAACCAGCCTGGCCAAATATCCAATTTACTAAAACAATTTTTTTAAACTAAGAAGAAATCTGTGTGATCAATCTGTTGCTACTATCCTAGCTTGATTACGCCCACACGAGCGGAAGCAACTGCAGATTAAATATATACTAAATTAATCTTTGGCAAGGAAGATGAGTGCTCTACTTGGAAAGACATCTATTACTACTCAAAGAGCTGAAACTTCCTAGATAAGATTTCTATTCTTTTACCCAGAAAAAGAGACTCAGAACACTTTTCTAACCTTTAACATAGCTGCAAAATATGTCCATCCTTTCCATAAAATGGGCACTAAAACATAGAGTTTTGTTAAGTTTTGGTATTATGTTAATTAAATAAGCATGTTCTGCCTCATTCAGATTTTATCTCCTAAAGTCAGAAAATAAACAATGTCAGATTACTTTTGACAGAAAAATCTGATTTGTTTAAACACCTCAAGGCTCTTCATGTGAATGTAAACTTTGAAAAAGGTACCTGTGTTCAAGTTAAGTCTTCATTGTTTCGAAAATCCTTTTATTGCTATGAGTTATCATTAAAAAGTCAACCAAAATATTTCTACTGCTCTACAGACAGAACTACAACATAAAGGGATTCATACAACAGCCTTTTTTAGGACAAAAATTAGGCACCTTACAGATGCAGTTTCTTTGGTATTTAATAGAAGCCCACTTCCTTACTAATTGTCATGGTTCTGTGACTGAAAACTGCAATTAGTTATGCTTCACTAACACACACATGAATCCTTCTGTGGTTATACTACTCAACCTGAACATTAATAAGCAGGACTGCTAAAAGTTCTAAGGGATTGCACCACCACCCTTATTTTATTAAGCCATTTGTGGCAAGAGACAGTCAAATACAGTATTCTAGCTAGGAAAACATTAGTCTGCCACACGAATTAAACAAGTCAAGAAACCAAAAACCAAGTAATACTACTGTTTAATTTGTGCAATCAGTGCTTAATTTTTAAGATCATATTGAATATGAAAAAATATAATGCATTACTGTTTTATTTTCAAATGGATCTCATAGTTACAAACGAGTGTCACTAGAGAAATAAAACTGACAGAAAAAAACCAAAGGAAAACAATTTTCATTACTTCAGAAGAAACTAACAAGGCCTACAAGCATTAAGAACCTGACTTCTTTAAAATCCAAAATTAATCTCCTCTCCTGACCTTTATAGAGCTCAAGAGGCATACGTATACCGAATAAACAAAATAATTTGAAAGCAAATTCACTGAGTGTGCCTGACCTTTGAAACAGCACAGATAATTTTAATCAGATTTGCACAGTTAGTCTGTCTCAGCTTCCATGTAGCAACACAAAGATGAAAAAACTACTTAAGGAAAAAAGACAACATTTTAACAAAATAAAAGCATCATTAAATATTATTTTAAATAGCCAACAGCCCTAAGTCTCAGGTTCAGGACAGATTCCTGTGAAATTCTACTCCCTCAGTGTCCAGCTAAAGCTGCACAATTCAGCGCTACAGAGAAAAGCCCTTTCTACCAGTTATGCAAGTTTCAGACAGTTAAGTTGAAGAGGTGACACTCAAAAGTAAAAAGTTACAAAAACTAATTTTTAAAATGTGCGTAGGAGTGGACAGTAGTTGCCTCCTTGATCACCTAGCATACAGTAGGCTACTTACAGCTTCTCAGTTACGTTTATTAGCTTAGATTTTCAGAGATAATGAATTAAAAAAAAATCAAGATTTGCAGCATAAATAATCTGACAAGCAATGCTGGCTAGTAAAAATCTCTAGTTACAAAGAACAGAAGTTCTCAGAACTATACACAAATTAGCTTTAGCTGAAACTAGCTGACAATACCTTCTTTTTTGGAAGTACATTATGTTACAACAAGAATTATAAACCACTTTCAGCCACCAAAGCTGACTACTGCTTGTAACACTCAGAAAACAAAGAACGAAACTCCAAAATAGTTTACAGCAACTATAGTTGTATTACTAATACCTGATGAAATGAGGGGAATTAACGTGCAGAGCTGAAAGCCCCGTTTAGATTCAGAATGTGCAACCTCCATCAGATTAGACCTTCCACACTGCCAGTGACAACAGGGTTCTGACCAAGCTGAAAAACATAGTGTGAGAGTAAAATACAACTAGCTAAACAAATACATTTTTGAAATGCTGAAGTTTGGCTTTGGTACTTTTGAGAAAAGAACAACAGTGAATAGAACTCATTAATTTAGTATTCACCCAAAACTACACTCTATTTGAGGGATGCAATAGGACAATATAGCTTTGTCAAATAATGCGCTTTTATCTAACAGCACTCATTCATATTACTTCCAGCCTAGTTTGTTTTAAAGATTAACTTCTTAGCATTTACAGGGAGATCTTCAGTTTAACAAATCACTGGGCTATCAGAACAGCCGGAAACGAAGTATGAAATATATACAGGTAACTACATGAATTTGTAACCATGCATGGCTCACAAATGAATTCTATACATTGGCTGTTTCCTTCCAGAACCACCATCACCCTTGTAACATCTATGAGGAGCAAGGTGAGCCACATGTGTTTCTAAAGACAGAATTTGGTCACTTTATCCACACTCAGATCATTAAGAGCAAATGTCATAACATTTAACATAGCCTGAGACAATAAGCAACAGAACAGAGTTTACAAATAATTTGAAAATAAGCATTGCTGAGAGCTAACACATTAAGATAGGATCACGAACAAGACAGTTTTCCAGAACGGCAATCCACCATTTCTGCGTCACTGATTCATTATGTGACTTTGTTGTAGGCCAGCCAACACTTTTTGATTATGGCAATCACATTCCTCTTCTGCCAGACCATTTTGGTCTTTTTCTCTCTCCTTTGCTCACAGTGGATTTTATCCTAGAGCTTGTCTTTTGCCCCAGCTATCTGATATCCTCATCTATTCACAATAAGGAGTTTAACTTATTCAGCTTATCAGGAAGCTTGAGAAGCGAGCTGATCACTGTGTACAGACACTTGCACAGTCTGACAATGTAAAGCATGATCTTGCAGAGTCATACAGGACCTGGCACTTGGAAATGAACATTAGAGTAACTGAAACTTGAGTAAGGCCCAATTTCCAGACACTGGAAGTAATTTTAAATGAGCTGGAAAAAAATGTAAATAAGTATTGAAGTAACTTATGACTGTGTTATTGCATTACTATTTATTAGCATGAAATGGAAGTTATCACTCTGCTGTAAAGTAAATCCCAGCCTTGCTTTATTTGGAGTATGAGAAGGAAGCTTACACGTACCACTGATTACTATAGTTTCAATTAGGAAAGCTCCAATCTATGGAATGTTCATCAGAGTTTAGCAGAAAAAAAGTATTAGTTCAATCATTCATATCATTGAAGGAAAAAGAATGTTTCTTACAAAGATGTAAAAAGATGCAATGCTCTGTTCAATTGCACTTTCAGGGTAAGCTCATTCAGCCAAAACCCACTCTTTTTTCTTCAAGACTTTTTTAAACAAATTTAGAAAAATTTACACCCCAGCCTTGATCTGTTTATTAGTTAAAATTGTTTTTCTCTTTTTTCAGCTACAGCTTTCAAGATTTTTTCTAACATCCTTAAAAAAATCAAAATGGACAATTACATGTTTCACTGTTTTCAATAGGAAACACTAACAGCAACATCTGCTAAGCAGCAACACCTATCTTGACCAGGGCGGGGGGCAAAGAGACTTCACTGTATACATTCACTCAAATTTAACTTCATTGTAAGTTTTCCTAAACTGTCAGGCAAAGTTTAAAGTAAGAAATTTCTCCTAGGAACACCAAATATTTATAGTCACAGGTGTTTCAAGCAATAGATTTTAAGGCAGTGTTTATTTCAAATTTTTAACAAACTTTTAATTCAATATATACACTGTACTGAATGCTAAAGGTATATAAGGAGAAAATGATTCAGAAAGCATATCCAGGAAAAACTGTTGACTCACTAAATGTAGGTTGAGGATCTATCCATGCCCTATTTGACCAGTTAAATTTACAATGCAGAACTTGTGTGATCTGTGATAAACACTAATAAAATACATTTTTAATGCTGAACTGCTGTACAATATTTTTATGCCAATACATAATTCTTTAAGGTATATTTTTATGCCAATACTTCTGTACATGGTACAGCAACTCAGCTGCTGATCCATTACAACATGGCCACACCCTAGTTTGATGCCAATATTGGATAAATCCAGTTTTGATGCAGTGCCTGTATGGCTGGAAATCTGTAAACAGTACCTGCAAAGAAATGACAGCATTCAGCTTATCTCTAAAATTGACTGTAAGCGTCTCTCTCATCAAGAGCTAAGCAGCAGCAGCCACCTTTCAACAGAGAAATCCAATAATAGATGAATGATTACCTACTTTCGATTCTAATCAAACTGGTTTAAATGCACCTTCTGAACTCATGGAAGCATTTGCAGTACGGCTAGAATGAAAAGGCTGTTTAGAAATTTTTCCTTTTCACCTCAGTTTGGACAACGCACAAATACAGTAGCACTTTGTCTATACTACTGCAGTGTAAATCTGGTTCAGAGGATGAGGCACACTCAGTTACCCCTTGTTTCCAACACAGTTTTCTGGGTGGTAAGGCTAGGAATTCTTCCACCTAAAGCAACTCCCGCTTCTCTCTCCGGACCTTGCATAAGCTCATGTGAGCAACTGTCTGTAGCCTGTGCAATGAATCGGAACAATGAATTTTTTAAGTTTGTCAAGGTTGAAAACAACCCGTTTTTATATAGGCTGTTTGCTGAGATGTCTCCACTGGTCTGACTCACCACACAATCCAAGAAACAGCTGTACCAGGATAACAAATGCATTACACATGGGAAAGAAAACCAGCAGCTGAGATGGAGTTGCTTGATCTGGAGTTCCTTGAGTTGGTTATGCTATTGAAATTAAAATTAAAAAAAAAAAAAAGAACGCTTCTATTAATAAGTCCTACTTTTGGTAGTGGTTAAATCTCATAAGACTTACTCTGTTCTAAAAAAACAGTAGTGCTTATGCTATTAGTTCACAGGCAGTTTAGAGACTGGTGTTTTTTGTTGTTTTTAAATCACTTCTCACTCAAATGATTACACAAGTATCTCTAGACAGACTCCTGTACCACTAGACAGACCCCTGTATCCAGACTCATGCACTAGCTCAGCACTTCTTGCACCTACATAGCAAACAGTTAGTCTTACAAGTACAGGGGTAGCTCACCCCTATTATCAAGCTATCTTTCCCACCTGTGTCTTTGAACATTTCTGCAGCTATTTGACATGGACTCAATCCACGCTAGCACAGCTTTGAAACTAGCAGTCACTTCCATTGCCTATATGGCTGTATCCTTCTAGATGCTAGTACTGTAGCAACATCACATTTGGCCTGGCAACAGCAGTCTCAGAAACATATTCTTATTTGAATGATTAAAATGTGATTTCAACCTCTTATGCTTAGAGGAAAAGCATATAGTATCCTCTGATCACCATCAGTCCCAAAGTATCCATCACATGTTTTCATAAGCTAGTATAGGGCAAAAGTATTTGTGAATTAACAGCTCTAGAATAGGTGGTATCTTATAACATTATTTGACAGTTCCCATAAAAATATCTATACTAATATGCACTACTTTGTTTAACATTAGAGTACTTGGAATTGTATCCCAAGTTCAAAATAAAAAAAACAGTAAGATTCTTTGCACTGTGTTGCCTGAATATCCAACTGCCACTAAGTCTTTCCTGGTTGAAATCCAGCACCTCGTATCCTCTTACAGAGCAACTGCAAAAACTAATTCTGACTTTTGGTACAAAGTTACAGGCCAGTAACTACTTACCATCCCACAATGCACAATTTAATTGCTACAGTCCAGCTGCCAAGAATACCCTTCCTCTTCCAATCCGTACTTAGTAGACAACTTACGATAAAGACATTTATAATAATTTATTATTAAAATAACATATTTAATAATACATATAAATAATAATAGAGTTCTTAACAGGTAGATGGCTACTCTTACACAAGACTGTAAAGATAACTGAACCAAAAATATTAGATAACCTGCATGCAGTAACATGCAAACAGGCACAACAGTTTGACAATCAACATTTTGTAGAACAATAATATTACTGTAGTTTCACAATAATTTAAATACAACTTCTATTAAAGCTTGCATAGCAATGGAGATGAAGTCCAGGGTTATAAAATTATCTATTTAAATACTGCGTACAATATTAGCTTTTCATTTGAGATGGGCTTGTCTGTATTTAATTTTTTCCATAAATACATGAACCTAATCATATTTTAAACAAAACTACACATTTTCCTCAGCAAAACATCTGCCTAGTCGAAAATATTTTTGAAGAGATTTATGAACCTTAGATTTAAGCAAGCTCCCTTCTGTCCTTCCCCCATCTTCTTCTAAAACTGAATGTTTTAAGGCCAAATTTGACCTGAACTTCTCTAGAAAGAAAAAAATTCTGCTAAAAATAGTATTCATCAAAACCATATAATTCTTAAATATTTAATAACACAACATGCACTAAAAAGAGACTGAAAGCCTAAAATCATTAGGAGATGTCCCAGCACAAGAAATAAAAAGGAGACATACATTTCTCTGCAAATGTAATTTCAAAGTCCTTTCACGCAGGGATCTAAAGACTGTCAGCTTGGTTGCTCTGCTGCTGTACATTAAATAAGCATGTAATGAAGCTACTGGGTTTGATTCGTTGAGATGCCAAAGATCATGGGTAAAGTATAAAAAAAGAATCATTAATTTTATAAAGTGTAATGTCAAGAAGGTGGTAAGAATCAGGTACAGCACCAAAAAAACGAAAATACTGTCAACAGAAAACAACAAAATCCAGCACCACTTCATTTTAGTGACTGTTTAGAAAAATAATAATGCACGAAAGCCATTTAAAAGCTTTTAACAAATCCAAAAAGACTATGAAATACTGTACTTCCTATCACTTCAGGGAACCATTATATTGTTTTTATTAACAGAACACTGCTTCCCAGTCTTAATACAAGCTAAATGTAAATTTGAGCCTTGTATGTTACCTAACACTTTCTAACATGCCTTCATTATCTCTTAGTTCTCAGTTAAGACTTGTACACAAATCCAGCAAAACAGTTTAGAAGGTACTTAATTTTCAGTATTTGCATAGAACGGGACAAATAATGTGCATATTTAGTACCAAATGTCAGTACTATGCCTATTTAAAGCCTTATTCGTTAACATTTTAGAAAGAATTTTGAAATCAAACAACATATGTAAACTACTCCAAGAAGTCAGTGTGCAATGACTTCTAAACAACAGAATCTCTTCCAAGGCCAATACCTACCAGACACATCAGATTTTTAGCAGCTTAAGACCTTGCTAAATCTGTGCAAATGCTAATGCTAAAAAACATTTATGTTCACAAGAATTAATATGTTTTTGACTATCCATGGACTAAGCCACAGCATTATTTTGATAGAGTAACAGGCAGCATTGCAGTGTCCATACAGAAGAAGCTGTATTTTGGAGTATCTAGAAATGGGAAGCTGATAAATGTAGTTGCTGAGTTGGTTGCATTACATTGCACATCTGATGAGCTATACTGCAGATATTCAGTACTGCAGTGAAAATTGATGAGTGGAAAAGTACACATTCTGATTAAAATTGGAAGATTTATTTACATCTCACAATTAGAACAATTCCTTTAGTGTTGCCCACAAGGTTAAAAATAGCTCTTTTACCAAGGCCTATTTATCATTTGTCAAGTTTACTACTAGAATAACCACACCACTTCCTAAAAGAGTAGGCCTTTAGAAGCACCATGTCATTTTGAAAATTTCCATGGTAATTTTAAACGTTTGAGAATGAGAGTTTGTTTTTGAAGAATCAGATTTAGCATTACCAAGATCTCTCTACCATCCAAGGATACTCTTGTTTCTTATCGCACAAAGGAATATAACACTTTCTCCTCAAAGGAAACAAAGTATACAGCATATCTGTTTTTTAACATAGGAAAACCAGATACTGGCTATCAATGATCTGTCTTGAATTCATTCATCATTACCTTGCTAGGCATGATCTGCACAAAGTCTACATTTTGCCCATCTATTCACTGTTGACCATTAAAATACGCCTGACCTTTCCAAGTTGCTTCTAAGAAGGAACAGAAAGCAAAAATTGCCAGGGGCTTCTGGCCATGACAATCTATTTGATTTTCAGCAAATCTCAATGCTTGATTCCATTATGGAGTTGCATGCTGATAATTATATTAAGCGATTCCTACACTTTTTTTTTTTTTTTTTAATGTGACAGGACTGTGTTTTTCTATGCAGATTTTCTAAGACCCGGGGGATCTGTGGCTCTTCTGGAGAAGACAATACTACAAACACCTTACTGTTCAAAAGTTTTCACTTACATGAAGACAAATCAGTATTCTGAATCCTTACAATACAATCACCATTTCTGTGCTGTTTATGTACATAGTAAGAATAAACTGTAGTCTAAGGATTCCTGCCAGAAGAGTGGCACCATGGCCAATAGACATACACCACTATTTATACAGCTACTTGTACTCCCAAGCTCTTCCTTTTTCTACAGAAGTCAGTGCCCTAACTTACTTTTACCTTAAGTATTTTAAAATATACATTCTGTACTCTTTTGTTTGCATTACAAATGTTTGCAAGGAGAACACTTCACTTGAAATGTACATTGGAACACTATATTGCCTGTCCTCTGCTCCAAGGAAGCTGAAGCCTGGTAACTTATACAGAACAACTTGCAGAAGAAAGCTGAAGTAATCTTGTAAGATCCGGAAAAGCAAGCAGGAGTGCAAAGGTCCAGTATCAGCAGCTGATATGAACAAGGATAAACTGTCAGCAAAGGAAAAATAAGTGCAAAAATAGTGTTAGCTGTTTCATCTAATCATTATGAAAACTTGCTTTTTTTTGAACTCTACTTGGTCCACAACACCACTCTATATAAGAAATAAGATGGGAGGAAAAAGAAATTTCTCATTACTGTAGTAAAAATGAGTCCGGTCAACAAGGCATTTCCTTCGAAATGTCAGTAATCTACTGTCCACAATTATAATAATCTGATTACTGCAACACATGCCTCCAGAATGCTAGTCTTGCTATATTTGAATAATTGCTATGCTGATCAAGGTCCTCTTCAACATCACCTCAAGCTAAAGTGTAACCAGACTAAGAATCAAGGATGATTCCTCACTGTTCCATTTGCCGATCAAAGAAAATTCTCTGGCTGAGTACAGATAACAATTCTATTAAAACGTAGCTAATGAATTATCTGATTACTGTCCCAATCCTTGAAATTCAGCACAGTGATATCCACTTCTGGTGGAATATCACAACAGTAGCAAAAGATTAAGGTAAGTAGAATCGAATATCCATTAAAATATTCACAAAGTTTGTAATGTTTATCTCCTGTACTTCACCTGAAGATAGGAGAAACAAGTAAAACAGAAAATACACCTTCAATACATTATGCTATCTAGCTATAGTATGTCTTACATTAATGATTTCATCTTTCAGGGGTGGGGTGGTATTTTTCAAAATAACAAAGTCCAATGTACTCAAAACCAGTCCCTTCTTCCACCCTGTTACCAGAAGCATCTGCAGAACCTATCCACGTACCTGGCTCCTCTCTGAAGGTAACCTCAGGCCCTCCCGTGCCAATACACCTCCCTGAGGGATTACATTCTGTTGAACCTCAATTTAGGTCCTTTAATAGCACTGGATTCCTTCTCAAAATCTAAGCACTTGTAGAGGAGTGCTCTTTTTAAGAACTCTCTAATCTGTTCCTTGTAGGAATACAATTAACATATCTACTGTCTTGAAAATTGGAGATGGGGATTAGTCTTAATTAAGGACTTCTGCAGAGGCTCTTCCAGCAGCTGAGTCACTTACTAACTTTTGACAGAACAAGCAAATTTTAATTGCATACTCACCAACCAGACTGCATCAACATACCAAGTGATGCATTAGTCAGAAACAGGACTAGATCTAGGTTATAGATACAATCAAAAAAAGCATGGGAATCAAGTTCACCTAGCACAAGTTTCATTTTTAATAGTAAAGCTTTCTAAATGCTGAAGCATTATGAAGCTGCTTTTCATACAACCCAATTTTATCCTTATTTTGTATGCACACTATTATGTAAAGAGTTAACTACTTCACTAGAAAAACTTTAAAACACTCAGAAGTGAATGACAGCTATTCATAATTACCCTGTAGCTTTAAGGACAATTACATTACCCTCACATAGACTCAGCCACCCAAAGGAACCCAGTAGGCATTTTATCACCAAATAAACCAGACTCAGATTTGGTTAGGCTCTTTTTTTTAAAAAAAAAAAAAAAAAAAAAAAAATCCCATTAGATACCCACTTTAATGTTGCACTCCGAAAACAGGAGTTATAAACTACAAGGATGCACAAATAACACATTGTGCCAAACATATCTGATGGTTTTTATTTGGTAAAATACTGGTGTGGTAGAGAAAGACATGAAGAATGAACATTAAGACCTTCTTTAAAGTGTCCATCTTCCCCTAAGGCTTATGGAAATAACAAAACAACAAAAACTTGTAGCCCTGGAAGAATAATTTAAATGTAAGTGCAAAGAATCTATAGAAAGGCAAACAAGATACTTAAGCTATCATTTAAAAAAGGAGAAAATTGGGATACTGGTTCCACTTAAAAACAATTGATCTTAATGCACAAAATAAAACATTGTCTACATTGCACAAAATTATCTGGAAAAATCAAATCGCATTTCAGAATCATTCTCATACTAGGATTTCAGCTACAGAAGTTAACAACAGCCCTCTTGCAGACTTAACAAATCAACATTTGGGCCTCTGTAGTAAACATTATCAATTTGTCTGAAGCTGTTTATATACACAGTAATGGCATTCTATACACAAATCAGCTGACAAGGTTGAAAAGTGACAATATTTTTAACTTTTGCAGAAATAGACAAAATTATAAATACATAAAATTCTGTAAATAAACGTAACTAACATAAATGAAGCAGCAGACACTGGAGAAGAATTAATTACTCTGACATGTAAAACCAAACAATTCTATTTACTGCTAATTCACAAAAGGATTCATGTGACAGACGACAAAACAAATATGAGAGGATTACACATTGTAACTATAAAAAGGCAAATCCTATAAAGTACGTACACAGTTGTAATACGCAAGACAAGTGGATAATCCTCTTCTCAACATTAAGTTATATGAGTTGACCCAAGCCATTGTTTCCAACACCATCTCTATATCCTCCAGTTTTCCCAACATGTAAAAATATTATCTTGGTCTATGGTAAAGCCAACCGAAACTGCAAACATACAACTCAAACTAAAATATTTGACTATTACTACAGCCTTGGTTTAACACACTCTTCTCATTGAAATGGGAGATTGACACAAACCATAACAAAGGTAACAAAATTACAAGCAGCTGAACACAAACATCTGAAAAATGGATGCAACTAAAAAACCTGTTTAAAATCAGTAAATGTAAACAGGTAGGCTCCACAGTTTTCACATATTGCTGCCTTAATTCTTCTAAGTTTTCTCAAGACTGTAATACCAATTAAATAAACAGCATGTTTTGAAGAGATTTAATTAGAACTTGCATAAGAAGTGCTATACTTGGAAACGTAACAGCTTATGTTGAATGAAACTAGCAACATTTCTGCCCAGATATCTTACAAGGGAAAAAAAAAAATAAACAAGCTGAAAGAAATGCAACTAAAGGTTTCATAGTAAGTGGCAGAATTGACAAGTGAACTAAATTCAGCTTTTACCAGCGCTCTATGCCTAATACAGGAAAAAATATGTATATGTACAGAAAATCTCTTCAGCACACAGAATGTAACTTTCAAAGATAGCAATGGTACTCTGCTGTCATTCAAAGATTTAAAAATACTCAGAATATCTAAAAATGCATTTGAGGGGAATTATGAAAGCAGGTTATGGAATCAAGGGGCCTACTGCTTATTGGAGATGAGACATCTTGCCCTGAGGAAAAAAGCAAAGTATTTAACGCCATTTTTCCATTAGATATTTCAGGGATTCAATTTAAATTAAGTAGCCAAGATCTTAGCACATGCTCTGAAATTTCTTATTTGAATCACCAACATCCAACATTTGAAAATTAATTACTCAGAAAACTGCTCACAGGTGATACATTGTGTGCAATTATTCTGTGAACTGAACTTTATATTTTCCTCTTTAAGAATGTTATCATTTAAGATTTTTAATTATGTTAAACCCCACAAAAATAATTTAAGCCTAAGGCTGCTTTTCATCTCAAAAGCAACTTCCACCTGAACATCCCTGAGCTTTTTTCAGTTCTAGCCTAGAACCAAGAACAGAATGACTTTTTTTTTTTTTAGTTCTCCATCTTGATTTCTCTTATTTCTTAAGTGACTTAGTAAGAATCTGCAAAATTAATACATTCCCTGGACATGTGCCATTCTTAGAAAAACACAGCTGCCTTTGCTGTATGTATCTTCTAGTCACCCAGTCTACCCGGGTTCAGCTAAAACCCTTTATGAACTGGTGTAAGCGCATCAGATCAAGCACTTGGACAAAGCGTGTAAAGCACCTAAAATGATTTAAAGTGTTACTACATTACACACACATTTAAATTCAAGTGATCGGCCAGATTCTCTGTGATCCTACCGCAGGCAGTTTGTTGCAGTGACTGATTTGGTTGCACTGGGGCGTAAAGATCAAAAAATTTACTTTAACCCACCGCACTTCTACTCAGAAAGTGCGTTCCCCCGCCTCTCCCGCTGATCTCCGAGCTCAGAGGCAAGCGTGTACGGAAGAGACAGCAAAATGCCACCCCCGGCAGCGAGCGCGCTGCCCGCACAACCGCCAAACGCCAGCCCCAAGCCAGGGGAGAGGGCCATGCGGTCCCGCCACATGAAAGGCTTAAACTAGCGCCAAATGCTCCCACAACGCGCTTTCAATCTCCAGCCGGGAGGAGGAGGGGGGAAGAAAGGGCCGGTGAGCCGGCCCCAGCCCAGGCGCAAGGCAGCGGGCGCTGAGGGAACAGAAAGCGGCGCGGGCAGCAGCCGCCACAGGGAGGGCGCGGCCACCCCTGAGGTAAAGCGGCGGGTGACGGCACGGCTCGGCGCTCCCCTCCCTGCGCTCCTCAGCGGCCGCTGCCGCCTCCTCCCCGCTGGAAAGCTCAGCAGCACTAGAACGGGGGGAAGAGGGAAATGAACACGAAAACGACACTTACACTCCCTCTCCTAACGCGCATGCGTTCCGGCGGCGACAAGGGGCGGGCCAGCACACCAACACCAGCCTATAGCAGCCAAGGGGCGGGCGAGGAGGAGGGTTCGCCACTGAAGTAATGCCCGCGGCGTGGCCCGTGCGCATGCGCCCTCTGGTGTTGCCGCTCTTGTGCCAAGAGCGCGGGGGGGGAGGGGGGGTGTCTCTCACTTTGGTGAGGAGGAGGAGGGGTGCTTAGTTATGGCAGCCACCCCACAGCTGGCCTCGGGATTCAGCCCTCAAGAGGCAAGTTACGGCTGGTGAGTTGAGGAGCGCATCTGGGGCTCTGCGGTTACTGGTTTCAGCTGTGCCCAGAGCGAGTTGGTGGGGAAAACTCTCACAAGTTGTGTGGGGGTCCCCCTTGCCTCAGCATTACAAGCCGGTCATGCTGTTACAAGTAGGGAAGGTAGTGTCACGGTGTGTATCTCGTGCTTATGCTGTTGCTCAGGTACCCTCTTTTTGGAGATAAGTTGCAACACTGCCATTAATTTTCCTTCCCTCTTGTGACTTTAATTTTTAGTTTCTGTTTGGTGACAGTGAGCCTTTGTCCCTCCCTACCTCAGTGCGGGCAGTGGTAATGTCACTGTTGAATTCTCTGCCACAGCCATGGGTGCTGATGCTCCTCAGTTCAGTATCAGGGTTATACAAGGCTCTTTACAGCAGTGGGCAACTAAGCATCTGCCATGATTTCTCCCTCCACCATTTTCCTAAAGAGAAAAACTTGCTTTAGTTCAGTTGGACTGGGTTTTTTAGTGAAGACAAGCTCTTACAGTAGAAAGCCGGGTTTCTAGTAGATCTTTGGTTCATAGGAGAGTTAATTTTCAGTCTGGTATCTAAGCAAGCTCCCTTACATAGATACTTTCATGCAGACCCTCTTGCTGAACGTTACTGTCAAGTGCTTCAGGGAATCTGGTATGCTGGGCTCAAGCCCAAACCTTGAACTTTAATTTATATTCTAAAAGAAATTAGTATAACAAATGGAAGACAGTTTTGATGTATTTGCTGAAGCCAATACCATGGAGAGTTAATACAAGGCATTCTTCTTATTGCAGTATTAATGAACACTGCCATAAATAATGACCAATACTGCAAGTATCATAGTTTATCCTGTACACTCATATTGAAGACGTTGTCACCAACCCATGAACGTGGTATCAAGTGTCACTATTACTTAATATCAACAGAGAGCCAAGATGGCCGCTTGATGCCACTGCCATGGATGATGCCTTGGTATCTGTACTTCCATACAGCAAAGTCCCCTGCATAATGCCCAAAATCACTCCATCCTGAAGTGACAGCATTAATTCCCCCTGCTGTTATAGACTTTTTGCCAGCCCTTTGTGACAGTGCACAGTGACATCTCCCTTGTGTCAGTTGCCTGCAAAGCTACCCCAGATATGTCCCTTTTACAGTACATACACCTGTCTTCTAGGATTATAGAATTTATAATCCAGTACTGGCTGCTCTTCCTATACCCCCTTGATCCTAAGAAACATACTGAGTGTGCATTTTTTTTACAAAAGCAAACACAGTGTGTACAGTTCCCATATCTAGTGCAAGTATTTTGCCATCGTAGGGTCACTTTTGTATATTTCTTAATTATTAACTTCTGCAGTCACACCCTGGATGGCAGACAGACCTTTTCCTCAAATTACCAGGTCATTGCGAATGCAGATTTCTGTTAGTAATTTTGACTCTCTAAAGATTGCTTTGTACTTTCCTGAAGTCCTAGCATGAAGTCCTAGTATTTTTAATGACATTACAGTTGTCGATTGATTTTATTACCTTGCACTGATTTGGTAGTTTTCCTCATGTCTTATTGATCACACACTGCACGAAGTTAATATATAATAGTACAACAGGCAAACAGCAGCAACTCTGTTTCACCAAATTGACTCAATTTGTCATTAAGGAACACAAAGACAGTGGACTCTGTCTCTTCAACAGCCTAATCTGCATCACCTTGCTGCCTTTAAGTTATTTGACTTTTCTGGTCATCCCACCCTGTAGGGATTTTACCTTTCCCTTCATGACATGCTTTACTGCCATTAATTGGTAAGGAGACTATATCACTAGTAGAAGCAAAGACCATCAGACACTGCCATTTTCAGATGGAACTCAATTCAAATCAAGGCGTACTGTGTGAGATGCTGTGCTCATCACACCCTGATGAAAATACACTCATTTATCCTTTTACGTGTGTTGGCCCTTGTTTTCTACTCAGTATTTTAACATAGTATTCAAAAACATTCCCTCTTTTGAGGTCTGCAAACAGACAAAGATAAAAATTTAAGACTCTTTCGTTGTCCCAGGCACCCACTTGTGATACTGTGAAAACAAACACTAGATACTGAATATATGCTGAAAAGAACAGATTTCAGTAAAGCAGCACATCAGAAAATCTGCTTAAATATGTCAGGAAGTTTTAAAACCAACAAAAGGAAAAAAAACCCTGAATGTTATTCAGCAGTGTTGAAAACAAACTGCAAATCCTAATCTCTTTGAATGGCTCTAGTCATAATTCTCAATTTCTAACATTGCAACCTCTGTCTTTAACCAGACATTATGTGTTACATAAATACTTGTAACTGCTAAAGTATGTAAAAAGCACATGAAGAGGTGGGTTACTGCTACAGCAGAAGCCTTTGCTTACCAAAAAATATTTAATATTCTGTTATTAACAGAGAAAAACAAATGCAATACATAAGCAAAAGTGAAATGGGTTTCTAGATAATCTGCTTCTAACATTCAGCTGAGCATGAAATCTCCTCTTGAAGAAAAGCTGGGTAGAGATCCCAGGAAAACATTCTTTTAGCTCACTAATGCTTATTTGTTCGATGGGACAGTTCACTTCGTTCGTTTATACTGAGCTGCTTTATACTTACACAGAAACAAAATTTTTACTCCCTCTAATCCTTAGCAGGAGCATGAGCCCTTAATATCTTGTCTTTTCCAATCTCACAGTTTCAGTAAGTCACGTCCTTATAAAAGCTGTTTTAGCTGCAAAGCCATACGTGAGAGTTCTATCCGACTCTGTGAAGCATGGGAATTGTAGTTTATTTTTCAGTGAATTCTGTGGTTTCCACAATGAAACTACTTCTATCTTAAATTACAAGTCCTAGAGCTGTGATGTTATATAGCATATATTTTCAAACAAACTTTATTTTCCTTTTTGCTGTAATATTTGGTGTCCAAGAAGTAGGAACATAGTAGTTCTGAAGAAGTAACAATTGTGTTAGTGAATCAAAATCTTGCAGTTTTGACATCCTTCATATAAGAAGGTGATTCTTCTTACAGTTTGTTTCTGCTGAGTTCTGAGATTTAAAGTGTATGTCTATTTCTTCTTTCTATGTGAAATGACATTATTCACAATCTTCAAACATCTGTGAGAAGAGAGACCTTAGTGTATAACTAACAAAGCATCCTAGGACTTTTGTAAGAAGTTTTCATTATTTTATTTTTTCAGTATTCAATCCTAAAGCTATCTTTTGTTGGTTTTATTTAGGTGGAATCCAGAGAATATCCTGTGCTGGATTACCACTATTTTAAGGAGGCT
>Ga0181612_150039_pt1 | contig 17449 bp, 3 predicted proteins | sample HoacroProtozoa21_FD_119630 | JGI IMG/M metagenome (GOLD analysis project Ga0181612, IMG submission 119630) | Hoatzin crop microbial communities from Cojedes, Venezuel. Combined Assembly of Gp0051906, Gp0051904, Gp0051908 | reverse complement strand
TTTAATGAACAATTCAAAGAAAATCTCTAGCCAAATTAGGGCAATATTGTACCAATATTCCTTTTTACTGATTTAAGACAATTTAGAATTAACCACTGGCATGAGACTTCAGTGAAGCAAGCTAGTAACATTTGGAAGAAGTTTGGATAGAAATGTGGTTATACTATTGCAGATTCTTTTCTTAGGGTTGTATTTGCTGAGAATGTTAACCACTGGGCATTAGTACATCTAGTCAGCCTGAGGGACACATTCCAATGCAATGTGTATACTTCCAAATCAATGCAATGTATACTTCTTTGGGTGTGACAGAAAGAAAACTCACTTTCTGTGGAGCATCTCAAATAAGAAAATGAGATACTGAAGTGATGGTCTATTGACTTATTCTGAATTCAATTTTTCTTTTTATAGCTGGAACAACTCCAGGAAGCTAAGGCTGTTGTTTGGGTTTTTTGTGTATATACAAACACACACACACACATATCTATGTATGTTTTATATATTTACGTATAAGCAGAAAATACATTTATTCTTAAGATCTTATTTTTATTTATTGGAAAATAGAGGCAGATACACCAATAAATCTATATCTATCTATATATTTGATACTTTAAGAACTTTTTTGAGAGCCATCTTCTGTTTGGATTTGTACCATATCCCTCTTCTAATATTTACGTATTGAGCAGATAAGCAGTGCCAACTATTCTAGACAGATGTAATGCTCCCTGAATCTAGCAAATGCCTTATCTGAAAGAATATATTTTAAACTAAGAAGATTCTTTACCAGAAAAGCAGCAGTGATGCTTTCTTCCCTACTACTGCAGTGTCAAAAACTGGTGTAAGCTGTAGCTCATACATTAAGGTCAAGAATAACTGTTACAATTTAATGCAGGAGCAGATGTGCCCACCTCTCTCCAAGTAATTGTGTTGTATGCTGAGGTCCTTGCAGCCTGTGGTCAAAATATTTGCCTAAATAAACATAGGTATTTCATTTTCAGTTCTTGGAAAGCTTTCACTAGACACGACATATTTCTGGGCTAACAGCATCTCAATGAAACCTTGAAAAAGATTTTAAAGGGTATCTTGGGTGTAGGATGATAATCTACTAGATAAATACACAGATTTGTATTTGGAGATTAGAGACTGTTCTCTATGAGCTGGCTGAACTCTTGCAGTCATAAGCAGCTAGAGTCTTGCCTGCTCTCCAACTCTGACTTTTCCACAAGGAGCTGGCTCTGTACTTTAGTTTATTGGGGTTTTTCTTGTTTGGTTGGGGTTTTTTTGGGGGGGTGGGTGGAGAAGTGTTGGTATTGTTTTTGTGTTTTGGTTTTTTTTAATGTGAAAGAAGGTTTGTCTAGTTATGAATAAGGAAGAATCCTAGCAGTGTAATTTGTCACATGGAAACTTTGTGCTATATTTTCATTGTGAATATCTACTTTTTCACCAGTGCTTTCCAGTCATTTTCTCGGCGAGACAGAAGTGATCCCACACAACCCCCATATCCTGGATCTCTCTGACACTTGTGATTTATGGTACAATAGAAATAGGTTTTGATTATTTCGTGTGAACGAGTAAAACAATCACAAATGTAGGCACATGGTAGAATTAAGTTTACTCTTTCTAAAGCACAACAGTGGCCACTGATTTGTCTGATTTCCCCAATCAGTGTGGCACAGGTTGTCCCATTATGTGATAGCTATGTCATGGAAATTGGAGCTAGATGACTTTTTATGATGCTTCAGAGTAAAATAAAGCAGCTTAGGAATGGTGTCATAATTCTCCACTCCCTCATGCCTCTGAAGCTCTAGTAGGACTATAACAACTGAGCCTTGATTGAAGATTTCGACAGGCCCATCATCTGTAAGAGGAAAATGGACACACTTTAAATTCTGACAGCATAATAAAACTGCCAAGTTAAGTAATGAAGAGGGTCATGCCCTGTCAATATTGCAATAGCATTCATATTCTGTGGCAGTCGTATCAGTGTCTATGGTAGTTTAGATATAGTTTTCTTACAGAGCTATGGGTTTTTGTTGTGTAATTTTATGACACTTAAAAGGAAATGAGGGAGGTAAGAAGGTCTTTCTGTATATAAGAAGTGGAGATGGTTTCACCTTGATTTTTCTTGGGCCAGTGCCTAGTGTCCCAGAAGCTGCACTGAGGTAGAGAGCACAAAACATCTATAACCTACTTATCCCCTTGCACATATAGCTGGGAAGGAAACAGTCTTCCCATTTCAGGAGAGAAAAAGGAGACTTTTTTTTCCTTTTCTTTTCTATTTTCCTTTTAACAGTGGCAAAATGCTGGAAGCTTGAAAATTCACAGCTGACATCCACAGTATTTTTTCTCAAAATTAAATGACTTTTTTGTTAATAATTTCTGTTGGACACTAGAAGATGTACTGAGCTCACCAACAACAGACAAGCAACTACAGTTCAGATCTGGTTTGTACCTCGTTATCTCTGAATACTGGTGGAATAGATGAGCAGATTGTTGTTATGATTAAGTTAAAACTGGACTTTTTTTACTACTGTTAATCAGAAAAGGGCAACCACAAAAACCCATCTGTTTTTGAGACCTGTTCTGGTCTTTGAGACAGGAGTATCCACAGTTGATACCTCTGACTGGTGAAAGTCGTGAGATGAGAGATTTCCCTCAGCACCTTGCCTCAGAAATGCACTTAATTACATAGTTTCTTATTTTCTTTGACCAAGGCATTTGCAGTATTATAAAATAATAACACAAAAAAAAAATCCCTGGAGCCTTACAAACTGCCCTGTTTCCATTATGTGTAATGCAGAGGATTATGCTGTGAAGTTGCAATGACTACACTGGGTGGTACACTCCATACACTTTCTGTATTCTATATATTCTGGTTTTGATTGCAATATTGATTGCCATCTGATCAAAGCCACAGTCATGCTGGTAGTTAACCCCATCAACGCTGAAACAGGAAATTAAACAGAAAATCTGCCAACTGTTTACAAGAGCCTTTTACCACTCTAAGAAGTGTACCTAAAAGTGCAGCTAAATTTATCTATTTATAGCGTGTATTGAATTTGCTTATGTCATTTGCGACATACTCTTAGTCTATTCAAAGATGAGGAATATTTTCCCCAAGTGTGTGCGAGGATGTGCATTTTTCAGTTTAATCTATATGGAGTATGGTTAGGCTTTTTTTGAAGCAGGAAGGCACTGTCAGGAAAATTTGGTGAGGTGTTTATTTGATTTTTATCTGTTTCTGAAATCAACACAGAAAATAATCTTCAGTGAATTGCCCTGAATTACTCTATACATTTGTCTGAATCTGAAATGGAAATTTGTCAAGGGACTGATGAAAGATGAAAAACGGGGAGGAGGAAAGAGTAACTGGCATAGCTGATCAAAGTGTATCAATTCATAAATAAGGAATGTAGCAGGTTCTGAAGATCTGAGCTTGTAGCTCAGACCCCTGGGAAGAGTGGGCTGCAATGATTGGCACAACATCTCAGATAATAAGCTGGCATAGTAAAGACCTGGTTTTATAACAAATTAAATATTCCATACTACCTTGTAGCAGAATTAACTTGTGTATTTTGGGACTTCATTTCAAAAGATGCATTATATGCAATTTGTCTCTGCCTATCAGCTCTCTGCCATACATTCAAATTCTCATTGTTTTCTCCTCTCCTTATAAAGAAAGGGAAATTTGGAAGAAAATTCTGTACTGAATCACAGTGATGAGCTGTAGGCTTTAGGTTGTGTGTGTGTGTATGTGTATTTTTTGTTGTTGTTAATACAAGAGTAGAGATTTTATGTCAAACCGTTAAAGCTATCAGGCAGTTCTTAATATTCCTCCTGAAAACTACTGAGTGTTGGAAAAATTTGCTTTTTTGTCTTTCAGTATTCACACATCTAATTAAAATCTCCTGACTCATTGTGGCAGCATGGACACTGGATTAAAAGGCGATAGTTAACAAACACAGTTTGTTGATCTGGCGTCCCTGTATTTTTTATAAAGACCTGTCACCCCAACTTGTTTTTATTTGTTGTGCTTTGGAGTCCTTTTCTTTAAGTGATGTTGATAGGATTACAGAAGGATAGTTTGCAACAAGAATGTCATAAAATTATCTCAGTAGGTGTGGAATTTTAAAAAAAACTATTCTCAGCCTTTATCCAGAGGAGCCTTTTACTTGCTTTAAGATACAGCAACAGAAAAGGAGATGACGGTGAGTGGTTATGGAGGCAAGGCTCTTAACCATTCTATACGTGTAGTATCCTCCTTGGTTTTCAGAGTATAGTGGTAATTTATTTCATTTTTACACATGTCAAAGCATGTCAGTGTTGCCATGCGACACAGAAACAGAGTTAGTTTTGAACAACAAGCCATGGGTACAAGAATAAGTCTAACTTGGTTTGGTGTTGTCCTCATAGAGTAAGCTAAACCTGCACGGCTGTTGTGTATGCTGTTTCTTTTAATGTAATTCAGACTCAAATGTCATAACCTTTTTCCCCATTTCTTTCTGTAACCATGTTGTGTGTTAAAATTGTATCCTTCTGATCAGAATGTGTTCATAGGTTTTCTGTTACTCACTGAGCATGGAGATTCAGAATTGGGGGTGTTTGGTTTGGTTCGGGTTTTTTTTTGTTTTTGTTTTCTTGGTATTAATGGCTTGTTTCTGTTCTTTCAAACAAAATACAAGCAGTGTATTACTTTTAGGGACTTAATGTCTAAGAACTAAATGGTTGCTCTTCTCTAAATACTGGAAGAGTGATAAAATATGAAGATGCTGAACACAGCAAACAAGAGGTTTAACGTAACACTGATTAAGCTAGGGTATTTCAAGGAGTTCAGGAGGTGAGGAGGAAGGATGAGGAGAAGGGCTGCATCTCTTAGCATTTTAGAAAATTGTAATTTAGTGTCCTAAATGGGGCCATTTATTTATTTGAAGGCTGTGGTTAAAATTTTCAGTAATCGCTAATGACTTAAGATTTTTCTTTTGAAAATAGGGCACTTTGATTTCCAGGTTTGGGGTAGGCTGTAAATGTTAAGTTTTAGGGAAAGACTACTCCTACTTGACTGAGTACGTGGGAAACTTGGAAAGGTGGTCTGTAACAGTTTGGTGCAGACTGTCTTACTTTTTCCTTTAAAACAAGGTAGTTTTCACCATAGGAGGTGGCATAGACAGTTGCCAGTGTTTCTTTTAGCTCTGCAGTTCTTAAGGCTCTGAAATTGCATCTTTTTAACTTCACTTATATCAAGAAAGAGCTACTGAAGAGAAGGCTTCCTCAACTTGCAGTTTATCTGTCCGACTTCTGGAGCTGTTTAAAATGGTGCATAACTGCACCCAGCAGTACTCTGAAGATACTGATTAGTGCTTGCTGAAGTGGCACAGATTTCTCCAGGGCTTCCCAAAAGTCATGCCAATTTAGAGCACAGAATCATCCTGAATACTAGCTTTCGGTTATGATGAGTTTTGTACTAATTTCTGTAGGAAGTTTTGAAGTTCAGACTGTTCTTTTCTCATTTCCTAAAGACTATGCACGATTTAATTCATCTATAGGATTTTGCAGTTCATCAGAAAGAACAGTTGAATTGCTTTCAACTGAAGATCAAACAAAAGTTCTGCTTGAAAGATTGTGAGGCTTTTTCCTTTATATTTTAGTATTCTATAGAAAGTTCTTGCTTTCCACACTCAGCATTGGAGATATTTGAGTGCCTTTGTACTGATCTCATCTGTGCATGTGCTTTTCAGAATCTTTATCGTTTTCTGTGAAAAGTATTTTTACTTCTCATGTTTTGATGTAGAAGTATGACTGTTAATACATTGACAAGTGTAAACATTAACAAGACAGGCTAGCCTGTAGCATGTAGAGTATCTACATTATTAATTTACAAGGAAAGCTATTAATCAGCAGAATTCCTTGAATACGCATTATGAAGCTTTGTTTAGGGATCACATAGCCACTGGTATGGAATCAGAAGCTGAGGATAACAGCCTTTCTTTAAGTGCGAAGAATGAAAGAGGACAGATGAGTTTTATATGTCAGTAGCAAAAACATTCCTCTAAGATACCAGTTTTCTAAAGCGTGTTTCAGTAACTTTGCATTATGCACATTTCATAGGCTGATGCACAATCCAAAATGTAATTATCTACCAAAAGTCTTATAATGCTCAGCACTTTCTAGGATCGATGTTTAGTAGATAGGAAAAGAAAGATTTCTGGTCTTTTTTTCTTCTTCATGTGCTTGTTCATTCAGAGCTGGAAGAGACTGGCTGCTGTGCCATGCATCTATATCCCCCATTTAGATGGAGATGGCATTGATTAGGCACTCACAGAAAAGTGATGAATATTTTAATTTGCTATCCAGGCAGTCTGCAGCACTGAACAGGGACAAATTATTTGTTGGATTGCGAAGTAGATGGGGAAACTGATAGGTTTTCCTTTGTATTCAAAGGTATTTCTAGATCTGAACAGTAAAGTTTGCGCCTTGAATATTTTGCATCCACTATATCGAGCCACCTGGAATTGTCAAAAATGGTGGTCTCCCATCTGTGCCATGTCACCACCAGCAGCACTAACTTCACAAACAGATTATGTATCATTTGAACTAATCAAGATTCAGGAGGAATGGAAATTTTGTGGCTGTCTGGAGTTCAGACTGAGTCTGATTCTTGTAATTTCTGACAGACTTGATGAGTGACCTTGGCCAAGTTATTTCCCCAATCTGTGCTTTGTTTATGGGTTTTTTTGTTGTTTTTTTTGGTTGGGTGTTTTTTTCTGTCAAGATGATAATTGTCAGCCTGACAGGTATATGGGAGATTAGGTAACTGTAGTCTACAGAGGGAAGTGAAGTGTTCTGGTGGAAGGCACCACAGGAGCACAGAACTAGGTTCTCAAATGCTGCAGGACGGGGACCCTGGGTTTTTATCATCATTAATTGAGGGTGTTTTTCTGAAGGCCTGGTACTTGGAGCAGGACACAGAGTAAAAGTAATTTTTCTGAACTGGGAGTCATGCACTGTTTTCTTCTCAGCTTCCCAGAAGGTGCTTTTCTCTCCTGTCTTTCATAAGTTATCTAAAAGAAAATGAAACTACTAGCCAGAAGAAACAGAAATGCTAAAGAAAAGCAGAGTGTATACTACACATACAGGTTCTTATCTTCATGCTTTCTTATCATAAGTAGACTCAGTGCTGTCTGTACAACTGTCTGTACCCATCAAAAGTCAAGTTCTTTAGTAGCAAATACTGGCAGATACTAACTGCTTGCTTTTGCTGCTGTGAAGAATACTTTTTCCACAGATCATGCTGAATGCAAAAGGCTTCACAGGTGAATGAGGAAGGAGGAACTGGTGTTTTGCAGCTGTTTAAAGGTGCATGAGATTCTCAAGACCTGTAGTTTACAAGTCACAGTCCATGTACAGTTTGTGTTACTGCTATTAAATTGACTCTCAAGAGTATAATACAATGCATTTCCCTTGATGCCGTTCCTGCATATTTATTTGTTTAACTTTAAAGCTCCTTGGATGAAGAAAGCTTTTCCCACAGGTTAGGGTTGTTTTTTTTCTCCTTCTTTCCCTTTTTTTCTTCCTTCTTTACATATATGGTCTCCACCCATGTGGCTTAGAATTTGTTTTTCAAATTGATTTGTAAAAAAGAATTTTCAAATTCTTTTGTTGCAACTCTACCTTTCTTAAATTCTTTAAGGACATTCATGGAATAAATTGTGAAAATACACATGAGGAACACAGGGGAAGAAAGCTGATGCCTTCATAACTTAGGGCGTTGTATGGAAGGTGACTGTCTTCAAGTGCATGTTTTTTCATTTTTGGACTCCTGTCGGCCTCCCTTCTGAGTGTTTCTCACTAAGAATAGTAAAGTTGTATTTACATCTTGCTTTAATGCCAAAGACAAGTAAAAGCCTACATTTCTAGCCTGCCCTTTTGAGATCCTGTTAATTTCGGGAATGAATTGCATAGGAAATCCATCATAAACTTTCACGTATGAGCACAGTGGGTAAAAAAATAAAGGATGGGGAAACTATTTATTAAAAGAGTAAATTGGAGGGGAATAAGCTATTTGTTTTGTTCCATGTCTCAGATGAAAATAATTGTCTCATTAATCACAATATCAGCTTGGTCATTTCAGGAAGGTCAGGCTGAAGAATGAATACAAACAAGGCACACGATTTTAGAATTTAAAAAGCAGATATTAAGGATGTCAGTGAAAGAAACTTCAGTGAAAAGCCCTTGACACCTTGTTACTTTACATAAGCAAAGTTTTAGGATTAAATGCATTTCATGCTTTTTTTTCCCCCTTTTTTTTTCCCTGAGCTCATTTAGAAATATACACTGAAAACATATATGTATATATGTGTGTACACACATATACATTGAGACAATATAACGAAAATTAATATTGATTTCTTGCCTTCAGATTTTTCTGGATGAGTAAATATTGTGTTATTATTTTTATGTTTTTTATTAAATTAAAAAATTAAAATACTTTGGAAAATCTCATCTGAATACATAGAAGCCAGAGATTTCATACATTGAATAGCTTTTCATATGATGTTTAGAACCGATGCCATGCTTTAGAAAGCTTTCAGATGGGGATGGCAGGATCATTTGTCTCTCTCCTTTACTGGGTCTAATCTATCTGTATTTTCTTCCCTGAATCTACACCATAGTATTATTCTCTGAGATCATAGTCTCCAGAGCAACATAAACCCTGGAGCTGCAGCACCGCAGATTTCTAACTACAGCATATCTCATGGTTGCTCACTTCTGCTTACTGTTGTTTGGGTAAGCTCAATACCTTTCTGTTCAGTCACATGTAACTTCAAAGGATGACTATAGACATATGCAGCATACCAACACACAGTAGGCCAGTATAATGGATGCCAAGTTGAGATCCTAGTTCTGCTATAGCTGGTAGGATTTTTGGCAGACAGAATTTTGCAGTTGATCAGTACACAGTGGAAGAGGCTTTTTCCTTTTGCAATAACTTAACAGACACTCTGGAAATACTTGTGCCACAACTAAATATTGTCCTGAGGTATAGACAGAGAAGAGATTTTTGCTTAAATTACTGCGCATGTGCAATCATCTGTCATGAGAAGAGATACACATGATTAAAAACCTTCAATTTTGACATTCATTGGATTATGAGTGCTTCTGAAAGCTTCTGGAATCAGCTCAATTAAATCATCATTTGTTTCTCCTTAAGCTATGTGTAGCTACATGGATGCATTCCTAACCCTGATTTTTATCTGCATAAAAGATTATGAACTAATGTTTTAAGGCTAGATAATTCTTAGTCCCCAATGGATGCATGCTTAAATACTCCATGTAACTTTCAATGAAGTATACCAGACTGTGTGCCTAAGTCCTATGCATATACTGATATATTCACAAATGTTTACTTGATTGGGAATGAGTGCTATCTAAATTGGCTATTTTTTTAATAGAGATTCCCTGAAAGAAAGACCTGAGATTTCAAAGATGGAGAGTGTTGTAGTATTCTGTTTATGGAGCAGCAGTACCTACACGCTGCTGTAAAAATATTGTGTTCCTTGAGATTCCCCTAGCAAAATCTAAATGAAGTCCAAGGCTGTGCTATTTGATGTATTCCTTCTAAATTGCTCATTTATAGGAGAAAAACTACAAAAAGGCTGTGTATGCTCTATGTGAAATAACGTTGTTATTGATGATTACTGTCAAATTAGTTTATGGCACTATACCTGCTATTCTTCATCTGAAAACTAAAGAGAAAACAACTGATAACCTAATATTTTATGTATCTGTGCAGAATAATTGTTTACTTTGTATTTGAAATTAGTGAGTCCAGTCATGGATGAAAATGGCTAATTGGTGCCATATGTGTGCTAACTGAGGAGCTAAGAAGGTGGTATGGTATAGCAGAAGAGAAGTACGAGACCTTCCTATGATTAATCCATTGATTTTTAACTGTCATTAGTCTAGCTGCAGGACTAATGACAGTTTTGAACATGTTACAATAATAAGTTGAAACTTAGACTGGTATGGGAAAGGCCTGCTTCTGTACTAAGCGCACAGAACACCAGTGCATGAATCAGGATATTTGTATTCTGAGGCTTCAAACAACTTTGCAGGTGAGCCATGTTTTGCAAAGGATAAAAGGCAATTTTTAGTAGGCGATTTATAAGCAAACCAAGAGAGAATAATGGAGTTAGATAAAAAGAAGAGATATGGGAATTTTGCAAACAATAGTAATAATGATGTTAGAATTCCTGGGTGAAGTGGAAGATAACCTATAGAGCCTGTGATGAGGAGTTCTGCTTTAAGCTCTGCTAAATGGCAAAGGAAAAACAGTCACCTTTTGATATTCTGTTTTCTCAGAGAGGAAGGGAAGTGCCCAAAGTAGGACATACAGGATATTCTCTGCAAGTGTACGTACTGAATTCTTTTTTGGAAAAGGACAAGAAATGGGCTGATTGTCAGCTGCCAAAAGTAGCTCCAACAATGAACTTACTTCTGTGCTGTGTAACATTTTTCTCCCTTCCTCCATCGGAGTCCAGAAGTCTATTTCTGATGGGAGTATTGCTCATTCTTCACTGGTTGGAACATCAGGGTTCAGTTCTTCTCTGTTAATGAACCAAGCTTAATGTGTGATAGGGTGAATCAACTGGTAATGGGTTTTTCTACACCTGCAAGGGCTGTAACTTGTTTTCATTACTCTCTTCCTTTCATTTTTATTCTCTGGTTTTTCACTTTCTTACTGTCTCTCCTTTCAAATATATCTCGAAAAAACCTGATGAGGGTCTTGCATGTCTGAAAGAAGTGTTCATCCACTCTTGCATATGGTATCATTTAGTGAATGAGACATGACCTTTTACTTTCCTAACCTTCCTTGAAGTAAAGTCATCACGATAAAACTACGCTTAATGTAAGCTTTATTTTACACAGAAAAAACAAAACAAAAAACAGACAATAGAGGAGCACCTAAAAATCAGGGCCATTTACTTGAGAAATCTAAGTTAGAAGCCTGTTTTTGAAATTGCCGAGTACCTATTACCTCTCACCTGGCAATGGCCAGGACTCTGAAAACTGCCTGGACTTCCTGATATCAAGGAACACTTTTTATGTAAGTGTGAATTTCACCCACAGTGAGATCTTCCAGGCTTGGGGACTGCTCTGGAAGTCATCGCAGTGGCTCTCCCACAGTGTGGAAAGGAGGAATGTGTGGCCTCCTCAAGTAAAGCACATTTGAAATCAACATCAATTCTGCTAAAGCTGAGCTTATAATAGAATTTGCCAGTTCAGCTATGACAAGGTTGGCAGTATTTGGGTCAGATCAAAGCTTTTATTCTGTTATTAATTCTTCATGGGTTTGTTTGTTTTTTAAACATTTCTGTCTCTCTTATTCTTAAGTTTACCTAACTTGGGACGCTTCTAGTGCATGGACCTCTATTAACTGCTGTCATCTGGTCTTCAGTTTAGAACCTACATAAGGACAAAATCTCGCATGATGGAAAAGGACTGGTTTTGTTTTCTTCTTCTTTTAAAAGCAACTTGTAAGTCTGGAAATTTGAGGAATTTGGAACACATGGATGAAGGCCAGGGAGTTTTGACAATTCACTTTGCAGGTGTGACAAATTAGTCCAAAATGGGACAGTGTGCTTTTTCTTTTATCCTCTGGTTAACCACTGTAGTGTAAATTGAAACTAAAGAACTCTTTTTTGAGAATGAACTCTAAGACATGTGAAAAATAAACGGCTGCAATTTAGTTTAAAACCTTCCCTATCACATTCCTCATGTCTGGATGGAATATAAACCCATTGAAAATATTGAAAAATGTGTGTATCTCAAATAAGGTCACTACAGTACAGACTCTAGGGGCACCTTTCAATTCTTTATTAGTAATGGCTGTTACCTTTGGTGAAGGAAATCCTGTCTAATGACAGGAAGTTTCATATTAACCAACCGGTTGGTTCCTTCTTTCTGATTTTCATTCAAGAAGACTGTAGAGGACAGGACTGTATTTAGCAGGAGATGTTTATGTACGTAAATGATTTGGAGAAACATCTGGAAATTTTTAAGATCAAAGTGTTCCAGCAATTGTTTAGCCAGTTTCCATGTAAAGATTGTATTACTGCATTTTGCCATTGGTCATAACAGTGAAATGAAGAGGAGATTATCAGAAAAATACTTAACTATTTTATATTAATTCTATTGTGTTTGTTGCTTCTATTGATTGACCAAGCATTCAAAGTAGGGTCCTCATGACCAATTTCAAAGTAGCTTTTCCTAGTCTCTTGACAAACCTTATCTGATCATTTCTTTAGTGAAGATCATGAGAATACACAGCAGATTCTGTTTGGGCACATAATTTCCCAGTCACAGAAGCCTGAGTATTTAGAAAACTTTGTGCCAAGAGGATTTACATTAAATTCTTTAGCAACTTGGCAATTTTTCAGAAATAGTATGGCTGACATTATATGGATTCTTCTTGAATCCTGAAAGTTAATGTTTCTAGATTAGGATTTTGAAAGGACTGTAAATATGTCAGGTGCTCAGACAGCAGCCCCAACTTTCACATTTCCTGACCGTGCTTAGGCTGAGTTTGAACTTAAGAACTTCATGTCAACTAGTAGCTTGTCTGCATCAGTATGTGTCATGTTGCCAACAGTTTCCCTAACAAAAGTAAGCTAAGGTAGTCTGTAATATTTTCTCCCCAAACCAAACTGCTATTGTTTTATAATGAGGTTCATTTTTCATCTGGGCATTCAAGTTGATTAGGTTTATATTGTTCCACTTTTTATGATTTTTCTTGTTAGTAAAATTACCCAAATAGTACATATTAACACTGAAAGCTATTTCTGAAGTGGAATTAGGAAGTTCACTATTTCGTGCTACAGAGATGTATTCCACATAGTTCTACCATCAGTGCATCTCAAAGGGAAAAGAAATCTGATTATTTTCCTCCATAGATGGAATAGCTTTCAAAGAACTCTTAATGCTGATGACTTCATAAAGCATTTATCATGCCCAAATCTTTCTTATCGGAAACCTAACTTAAAAGTAAAAAAAGAAAATTAATTACTAGTATTTGTGTTTAAAAAACAGATAAAAATGCTACTGGAGATTACACTCCATGTGCGCAGCTTTTTTTGGAGAAACTAGCTTTGAAGAATGGTTTTCTGCAGTTGTTTCAAATGGAAGTGCTTTGAGCTGATTACAATGGGACCCCCAGAATTGACACTTACCTTTCATCCTTTACTTGAGTTTTTCTCAGCTCTAGAATATTCAAATGATTGCTTGTGAACTCTGAAACATACATATGGAGTTCTGCAGCATTTCTAGTCCACAGCATCTAATAATGTTATGTGAAGGATGAGGCTTTCTCAAGAGGGGGAAAATAAGATGAATCCTAGGGCAAAAAACTGTTGGAGTAAACCTGCATTTTTAAAGATTTGTCCCTAGGGGGTAACATAAACAAGACTGGCAGAGAGCCAGTACAGATACAGTGCATGGATTCCATGCTTTTGCACTTAGGTGAATAATCCTGTAGATATCAGTCAGATGTATCCTGCTCCGCTTCTGTCTTCATTTCCTCTGAAATTCCAGAGATGTTCCTTCACTGTAGTGTATCATCTTTCTCTGTGTGTAATAAATAAACAAATAAATTCTCAGAGGAACTGTCTTGCTTGAACCCTTAGCAGATGCAGGCATGATAGGACAGACACCAGAAGACTTCCAATTGCTTTGTATTGCAAGTAGCCATTTCAGTGAAGTGAAATAATACAAGAAGTTCATAAACATGTAATTTGTTGTAAATGGTTGTCTAAAACAGAATATTTCCATGGATTTCTGTGGGGTTTCATTGATACACAAAATGAGAATGCAATTTTAAGATGCTTTTTCCTTTAGATGAGCCTGATACTTACTATTTAACAGCAGTTTGCGGTTTGTATTAGTCCTCTTACCCACTAGCACTTGTTGTAGATTTCACAAAAGATGTAGCAACTCCTTGGAGGTAAAAGGGACATGGTAAAAGCTGCATGTAAAAAAACTTGTATGTGCTGAGAAATAAAGTCTGAGCAGAATAATCTAGCTCAGGACACTTGGCATATCAAAATATGACTGCTGGCATCTGCAGCACCAGACTTTCCTAAATACCTCTGAACATTCAGTTTTTGTTCCCAGCCCATATTTGAACTTCAAGTTTTCAAGTGAGGCAACTGTAAAATCTTTGTTCACATGAGCATTCTCTATCTGGGATTAAGTAAAGTAGGTAAGGTCTACTTGTGCCAAAATTTTTTTAATCAGTCCCCTTTCCTCACAATGTATAAATGTCTCTGTACTTTGACATAGCTGATGTATCCAATGGACATTTTAATACAAGTAATTTTCTGAGGTTTAAGTGCTCCATTTCTCAACCTTCATTCTGCCTTTTTTTTTTTTTTATGGAACATTAAATCAGGTGTCATTGGTTGATGTCCTCAGAGGGTCTGACTGCAAACAGGAAACTCTTGTTGAGATAACCACAGAGCATTCACTTTTAGAATTTTTGTTTGTGCATGTGTTCTGGGTTGTTTTTTTTTTCTTGTTTGGTTTTTAAAAATATGCTATTTGTCAGGTACAGGCAAGCTTTGTCTTTATCCAGAGTCTTATGCATTGTCCATATACTGCACTGTAGTCCAGAGATGTTTCATCTTTGATCCCTTTTAGTCAGGGATTTTGATGGCTAGTGCAGTCTCTGTAACTGTATTCATTTTTATGTAGCTCAGCAAGTCAAGACTTTATGGCTACTGCGAGTACATCTACAAGAGATATTATTTAAATAAAACTTGCATTCTATTTTTGAATGTGCGTTTGCCTAAATAGACTGGTCATTTTTTTTTCTTCAAAATTATAGTTTGACTGTGTATCTTCAGATTCTGTTCTGTCTCCATTCCTGCAATTACCATTCCTAAGCAAAACAAGAGATGTCTAATGCCAAATTATGCACTGTATCGAAAATGCGAGGGGATGCTTCCACTCTCACCTTTGTTTCATTTGGAATTCCTTTTGGCTGAACTGTATTAAAGGAACAATGGGCATGGTCCAACACACTGAGCTTGCTGAGCGAGATTCTGTTCTGGCATCACCCATGGGTCCATGCTAAAGAAATTCTAGGGTGACAGTCTTCGTTTGTGCCCTATTGACAAGCTAATCATTCTTCCTGAGATGTTGTAAGCTGGAGAAAGTAACTGGATGGAGTTCTCAGAGTTGCTATTTATGCTTTGTGCTCCTTAGTGTTACTTACCTCTTCTAGCTGGCAGATCTTCAAACAGACTTATTCCCTATTCTGTTTTGATCGCTTGCTTGTTTAGCGTAGTGAACCACTGGAAATACTTATGATTATTTACTCTGTTATGTAGTATTATGCCTAGAGGTCAAATTGGAACACTACTGTTCTAGATGCTTATAGCTTAACAAGGCATCACAGATAGAGGAGGCATTTTGGCAGCACATGGAGGTGGGGGTAGCAGGATGTTCAAGTGCTGGATGAAGTTGTTTATGAACAGTCTTAGATTAAAAGACGACAATTCCCTCATGTCACATCTGTAAATCAGACATACTGTTTTCTTTTGAGGTTTGTAATGCTTTGCAGGTTTGTGTTAAGTCTGTGCTGTTGACCCTTGTCCTAGTTAGGGTGGCACTGAGTGACAAAAGTTGAGTTCTTTAGGGGAGGGAAAAAACTTTGGCTTATCTTCTCAGTCCAGGGAACTGTGAAAAGGTGTAGTTCAAAGATCAATAGCTCTAATTATGAACGAGATTCCCATTTTTCTCAACAGTGGAGGGCTGCAAGAGTAAATCATTTCTTTGTAAGATGTTCCTTGTAAGTCCAGACAGACCAACTTAAGTTTCAATAGACAAACTCATGACTGCTGATAACGATGATTCTTTGAAGACTTCAGATTTTACAGATAGAGGTGAATGTGTATTTCTCCACATAAAAAGAACACTTTGAAGAAGCCAGTTGTGATGATAACTAGAAGATCATGCTACCTGGGAAATGGTACACACAGCAGAAAACAAAATTAATTCCACAGGGAGATTGTCATCATCCCATAACAATGAACAAAAGAATCAGACAGACAGAGTACATTCACTATCAGTTCTTCTGTCCCTACCTTATTTATGATCATCTGCAGTTACTAGCAAGAATAAAGCATAAGAACTGCAGTTTCTACTGATACATAGGGTTTGGTCATGCATTATGGATCTATTAAAGATTGTAGCAATAGAAAATGTCCCTTAGTACAGTCAGTAAACTTGCATTCTGTTCTGAAGGTCCTCTGTTTAATCCTTGGAGGTGTTCAAAATTTTGGTGAGATATTTTGTCCTGCTCTTCGCATAAGATGGCAACTGTGCTACTACTGTAGCAGTAGGGCACCCTAGGCACACTCTAGGGTTTTGGTATGGTGGGGTATAAGCAATAAAATGTTTTGGCAAAAGTCTGTTAACATTTTTGCTTATCTTAGACCAGACTGAGAAATTACTGAATTTTCTGCTTATTTCTCTGTCCTCTCCCTTCCATCTTCTAACGGTTCTCATTTCTGATCTCAGAGGGCTTGACAGACTTTTCTAAAAGGAAACGCAAACGCAATTGACTGACAACCTGAATTGACAGTACAACCTGAATGTGGAATCCCTATCTCGTAGCTGTTTTGCGGCTGTGCAGAACAGCTAACAAACGAGACTCTGTGATACTTGTAAACTCCACTTCTCTGACTGGGTTAGGCAACAGCAGAAAAAGTGAAAAAGAATATCGAAACCCATTTTAGCTTTGTATTTTCTAATTATTAGTGCTGTAATTCAACATTTAGCTTATGGAAATTAAACTGCATGAAAACCATTTTTTATTACAAAGTTCAGACCATGTACCCCACTTGGTGTTATCTGAAACAACTAGGGGGAAAAAAAAAACACCAGAAAAAAAATCACTCTGTGGTGTTTGTACTGGTTCTCATTGGACTCCTAATGATGTTGTATGATTTAAGGATAATTCTAGATTTATGTTTTTGTCTCAGCAGACGTTTGATGGTGCTTAGGACATTCTATTACGCCATGCTACATTTATGTGTCAGAACATACTGTTGCTTAGTTGTACCTGATATGCTTTACGTGTTTTATTATTTAGGATAATAGCAAGCTACTGCCTTCCTGGCGCAGTAAAGTAGAACATTCAAGACTGTAGACCAGTAGGTTTTCAGATTTTGTATGCTTGGTTTTTTTGATAGTGTCTTATTAGAAACTGTGCATATGGGAAAATAAGGATGAGTGGACCATGGCCCTTTGGTTATGCTTTTGCTTGATTATTTTTTCTTTCCTTTCTCTCCTATGACATCTTTTTGTATCAGTGATTGTGCACAGCCAAAAAAAATCAGTCAAGTATTTCTTTTTGCTTGAGAAGCACAAAGTTATCTATTCCAGCTCTCAGAAC
>Ga0181612_162018_pt1 | contig 17450 bp, 12 predicted proteins | sample HoacroProtozoa21_FD_119630 | JGI IMG/M metagenome (GOLD analysis project Ga0181612, IMG submission 119630) | Hoatzin crop microbial communities from Cojedes, Venezuel. Combined Assembly of Gp0051906, Gp0051904, Gp0051908 | reverse complement strand
CATAAGCAAACAACACTAAAAAACACATGTACTTCTGATCAGCTGTGTCTTCCACACTTCAAGAATCTGAGAAAATGCGGGGGGGGGGGAAGACTCCATAAGCAAACAACACTAAAAAACACATGTACTTCTGATCAGCTGTGTCTTCCAGGAATATTTGTAAGTACCTTTGGCAACAACGGGGATTATATTCCCACCTGGTTACAGCACCCAAGTCTGTTAAGAATCCAAATGACAAGTGCTGGAGTACAGAGAAGAAATCAAATTGCCACACATACAGAAACTGTGCAGGAATCGCTGCCTCCGCTCCTTTCTATAGGTTTGCTCACAACCTCAAGAGTCAAGCACAGTCCTGCCCACCACAGCAGTGAAAGCTTTCCTCTGGCCCCTAGATAATCATCAAATTTGCAGCAATTTCACCTCAAGAGCCTGGAAAAGCACACCCAGACCACTCTGCGCAGTTCAAGGCTGTTTAGAATGAGAAGGAAAAAGGAGAGGTGCTGCACTGGAGATCTGAAGGGCAAGAGAAAGAGTTGTTTCCAAGAAATACACGGAAATTGGAGATAAATCACATGCCTTTAACTGAAATGCCCTGCATCCTATCAGTAGCTTACAGACCAACCACCTCCAAACACACGCACGCTGAGCAAACGGTTAAGTTCAGTGGGACCAGTCACACGTGTGCAGTGGCTCTTGCGCTTCAAGAAAAAATTTCCAGTAGTGGTGTGAGCTACAGCAAGCGACTTTCACTGGAATTTACAAGCAAGTATTTCTGCAGCAATCATGACAGTCCACTATGCTCATACAGCACCAATTACCGAAGAGAAAAACAAAAGTGCACACACAACGTCACTAGTGCTTTTAAAAAACATAAAACCTTTCAGTATGTTTGATTGTGACAAAACTATAGCACAAATAAAATTTAACTTGATAACTTTCAGAAATTAAGTAGGTAATATATTCTTGGTCTCAAAGTTCCTTTATTTTGCCCTGCAGACAATATGCATGCTGAGATCTACATTTTTTTAAAGCTCCTGTCATCTTTGCCATTTGATAAAAATACAAAATAACCTGATCCTGTCCTCAAAAACACAGATGAAGATACTTCTGTGTGGGCTGAAGAGCCTAAGGCTCAATTTATCCCACCAAAACAAGCATGAAGGAAGGGAAAGATGTAGTTGCTGTGGAACCAAAGGGCCCTTTAGGTATTTTTTAACTGAAAGTCTGACATAGACAACACATTCCACAAGAAACTGGGGGTTGGCATTAGTCAAAATTCAGGAACGACTAAGCTGCTCAGAGACCTCCAGTGAACAAAAAGAAAACAGTATCTGTGATGTCAAATAACGAGTTTCAATGTGTTTCGGGTGTACCTTGAGATCTGTGCTTTTTTCAATTCTTTCAATGACATTAGTTGAAGTATTTACACACTGATATAACGACCGGACTCAGCTTCCATCACCAGCATTCGTGGTTGACCCTGAGGAATTGCAGCCCACCATTGCTGTCTACTTTATAAACACTCTGAACATCACGCTGGCAAGGAGACGGGAAACGACGCTTGTGTAGGGTGTATTTCTCTCTCTCCTCTCACAGAAATGAGACTTCAGAAGTTCAAGCAAAAACGCTGCAGTTCATTTCAGTGGGTCAAAAAGATAGTATAAAAGTGCTTAACTACTTTTATGTTTGAATTGCATGAAACTAAAAACCTATCAGCAGAAGCCTAATATTTCACGGAGTTTAACCCTTCCAAACACACAACAGGCAGCTGAGCAATAAACTCTGAAGTTACTGGACACTCCAACTTTATTACTGGTCATCTGTTCCCTAGAAATATCTCAAAATTGCTAATCTCTAAAATTACATCATCTCTCCTGGAAAGATCTGTGAAAGCAGCCAGAAAGGTACTTGGCAGGGTAAAAAACTGGGGCTGTCAGAAGAGTCCCAGCTGCCAGCACAACCTGAAAACTTAAATCGCTGAAGGAACTCGTTTTTTCTTGGCGTGGTGTGGCAGAAGAGCAAAGCAAGCCTGAACAGTTTCCACTGAACCAGATTTTTCAATTCTGTGCACGCAATTAAGAGTTCTGGAAATACACAAGCGTGTTCCCTCATCTCTCCTCCTTCACCCTTACCACCCTTCTGTGGCTTCTCCGATGAGTGGAAAGCATGAAGTCAAAATACATCTTCTGCAGTTTCCTTAACCAACCTTGGACTGAAGCTCAAGGCTACGGCTTCCCCTTCTGCACTAGCAAGCAGAGACAAGACTCAGTCTGCCGCTCCAGAGGACACAGTGTTTCCCATGCTATGATTTAGTCTGCCTAAGCTAAAAAAAACTCTCCCCTAGTTTTAAAAAATGTTAAATACCTTAATGATTATGCACTTTTATCAGCAAATTGATAAAGAAGCCTTAACTATACCAGCAGCATTTGCCTTATAACAGCATTAACTTACATCAAGTGGCCAGCTCTGTCACAGATGGAAATAAGAAAATGGTTAGGCACCCAAAAACGGTTATCCACTGTCACTTCAGCAGCCTAGCAAGCTAGAGGCATCCTTGGCTTGTCAGCCTTAATGCTTCCAAATAATCTTCCAGACCCTTACCGTTTTTCTTTTTTAGAGCTCCAACATGAAATGTAATTACCTAAGACTGCTGGGTCTTTCCAGCCTGGTTGAATCTCCTCCAAAAAGATGCATAATCAGGTTCATTTCTTTATTAAATGATCTGCACATGCAAAGCAAAGATCCACTGTCTCACTTTGGAAGAACACGTCGTTATTACTAGTACACAGTAAAAATGAATATACACGTTAAGCACGTGAGAATGGGTTTCTGAGAAAGCCATCAGCGCAGAACAACAGCATCATATCCACTTTCAAATAACCTGAACTCATTAGCTATCCAGCCATAAAATTCACCATCAAAATGCACAGAACCCTCAAGCTGTTTATTTTAGTATATAGTATAGCCATTTGGAAGAGACACAGGATGCACAATGGTGCAGATATTCAAAGCAGAACTGTTCCCTGATTATTTTTAGTTCACATAAAAATGAGAAGAAATTGTAACCTCCATATCCTAAACATTTGCTGAGCCCCATCTGAAAAGCACTAAGTTCCCAATCCAATTATTCTATAGTCAGATAATGCAAGACAGCATAAATAGCAATTTTTTTTAAAGCTTAAGTACAGCAAGCATACATGTAGACATGCAAAACGAAGGGCATAATATAGCTGAAAATCAAACAAAGTATTATCCAGGAAAAGACTTTCAGGATGACACAGAAACCAGCACACACTAAGTTCAGGCAAAAGGCAGGAGGCAAAGACAAGAAATGCTCTTCTTGGGCATACAAACAAGAAGCAGGAAAGGAAAACTAGCACTACTGGTGTCAACAGCATGAGCAGTAATATCCCCAGATGGTGACAATTAGAAAGGTTTATAGGAAAATTAGAAGAAATCAATCAAGCACTAGAAAACTTAGCGTATATTCAAAAGCTACAGAATTGACGTTTTAACAAAAAGCAGCCAGGAGATGACTCCATTCCTGCCCACAGGTACCTATGCAAGAATCACAACAGATTCACCCGGCAAGCAAACTGAGCTGTCACTCTCTCCAGTTTAGATTTGTCGTAGCCATCCCAGAACCTTACCGCCTGCCCTTAAAAGCAAAAATTACCCCAGTGACCTAGGGGAATTTCTACCATTTGAGATCTAAAAGATGCATGATAAAGAATATGCTGATACATCATCAAAGGGGACACTCAAAGGTGAATTTTGAAGACAAACAAAATTATCGCCCATCTTTGAGAGCTCCAACACCCCCACCATGCTGAACAGGACGAAGCCAAGATAAAAAATCTTGAAGCTTGGCTTTGTCCTAATTAAGCTCCAAGACGCTGGCCTCCAACAACCCAATGAAGACAAGAGGTATGTTCTCTGGAATTAAACCTGTAATTTAAAATTAGATCACAGCCGCTGTCGTATTTCAGGTGCCTTCTCCTTTTCATTCCTCCTAAACACACGTCTGAGTGAGACAGACACACACTTCCCATCATTAGACTGAATACCTTCTCTGTAACTTTACTCAGAGCCCTTTACTCATCCGTTCCACTCAAATTCCCTTTGTAAATCCTTCTCAGGGAAGGAAGGAGGGTTAATGATGCTACTAGGGTAGGAAGAGCACCACTTTATTTAAATATGAGTCTGCAATTTCTTACTCCGTGCTCAATTTTAACACATTGAGAAAATGCAGACCATTCTTCAGAAGGGAAAAAAGAGACAGAGAGACACATTTGACACCTTTACAGTCTCCAGATATTTGCGACCGTGCAATTCAGTGGCAAATTGGATACAGGTTGCTATTAATAACTGAACTATTTCCTTTCCTCTCTGAAAGCTGATTTGTGAAAAGGATGCAGGCATTCCATTTTAAAACACGCTAATTAGCCAAGGAGGAGTCAAGGAAGTCACCATTCAAGAACATACACGTAGCCTCTCTCAGAGAGGGGGAAAAACAGCGTAAGTCTATCCAAATAGTGCACGATGTCCCACTCCAAGCAGCAGTCTACAACCCCCTCAGCCAAGAAAATCACGTGTAGTCACACGAACATTACAACTGGAGACTGCAACAACTCAGATACAGGTTTCTCTTCCTAAGAATGCACAGGTCTCACTCGAAGGCTCCAAGCAGATACGTGCAGCCATTACCAGGCCTACATCACACTGCTGCCTGCCAGCGCAGCACACCTGGCTCCATGACCCAGGAGGTTCCCCAGAAGGTGATGTGAAAAGTGCAGTTGTTAAAATGCACTCAAGTCTTCAGTTTCTGGAGTTATGACAAGTGCTTTACAATCACCTCAAATTATATAGCAAGGAGAAACCGTAAAGGAAGCGCCTCCTTGATTTACACACGGCATCTCTCCCCTATTGTCTAGGTCCCAGCAAGTGAAGGTTGGAATAAAAAGATTCTTTAAAAATATCACATAAATTGAAAGCACCTACAGCTTCCACTGATTATTTTCTTTCCCCTTCTATTACAAGCCCTGAACAGGTCTAAGTAGCAGTCGCTATCATTAAAAAAGTTGCTCCCCTCCCATTTTCCATTCTCCTGAAAAACGAACACCCTGGCAGCACCGGGCTGCTGCAGTCTCACTTAGCTACAGACAGCAGGCCTGGAAAATGGTGAGAGGAGGGCACAGGCCACCTCAGCCACAAAGACTCACCGGAGAGCTTTAATAAAATAACAGAATGAGGAAGTCAAACGCCTGTCTGTGTGCAGTAGTGGTACCCCAGCTCCTCAGGAAGCGCTCGAGGGCTGCGGGTGAAGTCACTGGTTACAGCCCAGCAAAGCTGAGCAGGGAGCTCTCTGCCCCTGCTCAGCTGCGGGACCCCCTCGGGCCACTTCTGGAGCTCGCCCGTAAATCAGCTTCAGCCCAGCAGAAAACCTGCTCCCCGTCCCCTGCCTGCCAGTCTCCAGCTCCAGAAGGGGCTGGGTGGGCTCGTTGGTGTGGCCGGGAAGCGGCAGGCTGGGGAGCCTCCATCCCCCGGGGCAGCAGAGAGCCGGCTCCGGCTGCACCAAGCACCCACACCCCGAGAAAACCTACAAACGCCCAGTGCAAGGGCATATCTCTTCCTTCAGACATCGCCGTCCAGAGAAACGGCACAGAGGGTGGCAAGGCAAACACTCAGAGGACAAAAGGACAGAGTTAGGATTAAACCCAGTCCCTTGATCCCCAGCCAAATGGCCTACCCATAAGCCCACGCAACTTCCAGAGCCAATTTAAAATCCTGAGTGTGCTATACTTTAGGTTATAAAATCATATTTAGACACACATTGGAAGTATTCTTTGCTCTGCTGGTGGCTAAAAACAATTCCTTTGTCATCAAATCTTGCTTCAGCTAGCTGACGTGACGTTTTTAACTCAGGAAACAAGATAATTATGGTTCAAGGTAAACAACTACAACTGTGCATCACAAACAGTTTCTAATTTTAAGCCCGAGTCCCTCTAATGCCATCTATATTTTAAAGAAAGTTTCCTCACAAGTGGTTTAGGTTGCCTACATAGCTTGCAACCGAGCCCTGTCACTGGTTAGCACTAGCAGCAGATCTCCGAAAGCACGGGCGGGTGTAGCAGGTCACAGCCCAGCAGATGCAGCAGGTGAGCTCCTTGATCAAACCCACTCAAGGTAAGCCAGACATGAAAGGAGGAAAATAAGCTATTTCAGATTCAGAGTGAGAGAGGTAAAAACTGCGTCCCTCTTAGGAACGCACAGAAAACATTAAGCACCAAGACCAAAGCTACACACGCTTACGCAACGTTGGCTGCCAAGTCATTTTATACCCCAGACCTCAAACGCTTCACTGCAGCTTCCCCAGTGGCACAGACAGCAATAATTCAAGTTACAACTCGCTGCAAGAATATCAGCTACCGAGTTGTTCAACACAAGGCAGCACACTCACCTACAGCTATCTGCGCTGTGTCTAAACTAGCCCTTGTCCTACCGCTACCACAAAATACTCTCTAAAGTTACCTAGAAACAAAGCCTTACAATAAACAGAAGCATCACCGCTGAGACTTCGTAAGCCAGAAATGCTGAAGCACAACATCTGAATTTGTCTGGAACTACAATGAGGCATTGAGGGCAGCAAGCTGTCTGCCTCCAAGGTGAATCACTACACACGGAGGTAGCAATAACTCGAAGTACTGCTTCTGGGTATTAGCCTGGTAGGCTTTCAGTCTTCCTCATCCGCAGAAAAAAGAAGTACTAAATTACAAACAAATGAACACAGCTGAACGAGAATGCAGCAGAGCAAGCGAGGTCCGATACAGACAAAGCATTCTTAAACAGTTGCACTCAGAAGAGACAGAAGTGGCCAAAATTATTCCAGCAGCCAGTTGTGGGAACGGCGCCGTTCCTGCGGAAGGCTAAAGAGTAAAGAGGAATCACGTGGTGAAGCCCGGGCGGCTCGGGAGAGCTGGCTCTGCCTAAACTTTTCATCATTAAACATTTTCAAACCACCCCACCCCATTTTTGCTATTGTTGTCAGAGAGGGAATTCCAACCAGAACGATTCTTTCCACCACGTTTTTTCTGCTGGAAGAAGAAAAACGGTAACACTGCACAGCAGAAATACAATTTCTGCAGTAGTTCCTCTAGTAACAAAAGCCTCCTTCCTAAAGAAAAAAGGATTAACATGCCTTAAGCCCGTTGTGCAGCAGCAAGGATGTATTTTTAGATACAAACATTTGAAGGCAGCAATATGGTGGCAGTCTCCCAGGTTGAAGCTAGCCGTGGGAGGTTAATCTCCCTACACCCTGGAGAGGGCAGTTCATTAAGAGGCTGTTCAGCGCAGAAGGAAACAATTCACCCACTCCCTGAAGAAATCCCTCTTCCCACGACTGCACACCAGGCAGCTCCCCTGGACCCTCCACCGCCCCACGTCGCACCCCGATCTGCAGCATCTTCCTGGTAACAGCACCTGCCCAGGCTGTGTACGAAAGCACGCGTCCCTTCCAGAGTGCCACAGTTAATGGAGCTAAATTCAACGCTGTCTGTGAGGCACGACACGGGATGCAGAGTGGCTCGAGGTCAAGCCCAGTGTCCAAGAACAGGAGGGCACCCAACGATAGCTTGGCTTTATAATGTTTTATCTGCAATTAACACTCTCTCATGACTTCTGATAGGGTAACGTATTAGCTGCCAGACTAAAACAAAGTGCAAATAAGCGAACCCTAAAATAGTCTCAAAGTGAAGCTTCAGAAAGAGGGGAATACTTTCTCTGCCGCCAAAGCCTCTTCTCGCGCTAGCAAATGAATGTTTAACACAACTATTAGGTAAAGGAGTCTATCCAACGGGTCCACAAAAGATAACTTCGTCACCACATGCGTTAGCTTACACCTACAACTGTGCTCACACCGCGATTCACCCAGCAGCCCTTCAGGGCCACATCTTCGGAGAGGAACACCTCCAAGCTTTGCTGAGAGAGCTGCACCACACCCGGGAAGAAGACAAAAACCAAGCTGACCCCAAGTTTGCCATCACACACATCGCTTTACACACAGACTGTAGGGTCAGGTGCGGGTTGGTTGGTTCGTTTTAAAGCAGCAGACTGCCCAGCTACGCTCCACCAGTACAACGACATCTCTTGACTTGAACCACAGGCTAAACAGCCACCGTGCACCTCCACCTTCAGTCTCATATGAGGCTGTTCCTATGATACCTGGAAATATCAACTCAACAACAGCTCAAAAAATTGCTTCCTAATATCTTCTTATGCTATTACTTGTTTTTAATACTTAACTCTCAAATAAATTACTTCCAAATTATAAAGCATTTAGTGTGGAACACTTGGTTTTTGGGTAGTTGAAGTAAAGCAAAAATGGAATAAAATGCAGATAAACCTGTGAATTACCAAGAGTAAGTGTTCATTATTTCATAAATTGCCACCAACTCTGACTGTCCCATCTGAGAGCTTAGAGATGCTGTCATTGTCAGAAAGCATTACCTACCCCCTCTGCAGAGGTACATTTGAGTATCCCAAACACGTCACTAAAGAAAACAAATTGACAGCCATTTCTGAGCATTTATGCAACAACAAGTAGGAAAATCAGGAGAAATGCAAAAAGTCTCCAGGAGACCCAAAAGTCCCGAGTACAGCCAAGCCATTTTTCAGACTTTTGTTAAACTTTGACTGGTCTTTGACTATGATTCACATGTGCCTCTTGTAAACAGCAGAAGAGCACCAACATCATACAGTGAAAGACCCAGAAACACGCAAAGGGAAACAGAGGTAACATCTGTTAACAAGGCTACTCCATACCCACCACACACACACCACACTCTGCTTATACACCTCAAAAAAACAGCTCATTCATAATAGCTCACGGCTTTCACGGAAGGCAAGCAAACTTGTATTAAAATACGGCATGTAGGTATAAGAAAAATAAAGCTTGATTCAGCCCTGCCTCCCCTCCTTAGTCCTACCTCCTCCAAATGCTCTAAATAGGATGTTATCGCTACTTGTTTATACGCCATTGCAGAAAAAAATGCTTGGTTTCTTAATACTGCATTACAGAACAAAATGTTACTCAATTCTTTTTGTGAAGTACAGAGAAATAACTGTGAGACCATATGCATCTGACAGCGTCCACGTGCTGGAGTAATCCGGACTTACGTAACCAACAATTGGCACCTAACTGCGAAGAGCAGGAAGGAAAGGGCCGACATGCAAGCTTTCTTTAAGGCCTAAAAGCAAACTAAAAATTCATTTTGAGGAGTCCAATTTGAAGGCAAGTAAAACTCACATCTCTAAGTTACAATTTAAGATTTCTGCCATCAAAGTACACAGACAGAAGAGAACTTCATGTGGCTGATTTTCTCCCCTTTAGCTCATCCCATTAACCAAAAATGAATCACTTGCTAATTGATGAGTTCAATTTGAACCCATGCCACCATGATTCTTACCCCAATAGCTGGAAGGCAAGTCCTTCCAAGGTTTCACAAGCCATGGTCAAAGGCAGAGATCAGCATCCTTCAATTTTCTCAGTGCATCCCATAATGTCAGGCATGCGAGCACAGACGCTCCTGGAGATCATGCTGTACTTTTTACCCCCGAAGTCACAGAAAGAACAGCAATCACCCCACTCCCTCGTGCTTAGGGGATCCACTACAGCCCCCAGCCCCGTTCAGATGAGGGCAGAGCCCACCACCATGTGTCCTTTAACACAGGGGTGGTACCTAAAGCCCTAAATCACCTCTGCCTTGGGACAGCCCCGCTACCTTCAGCTGTGAAAGCAGCTTCCGTGCCAGCCGCAGTGGACATACAGAACACTCGCATCTGCATTTTCTGAGCCTGGGGGCTCACGGGTGGAAGTAAATCCAAGGGAAACATGGGCACGGTTCAGAGGAACAGCAGCTGTGGAATGAGGTGGCCAAAAACGAGAGGCACACAAGAGACCCAAAATCCACAGACAGGCCACAAATGTGATTCAAATGCATCCTCCTCCCTTTTCATCTGCTCTTAGCCAAAAGGAAACATTTTTTTTCCCCCTATAACCATGATTAAGTGCTTTGGTATCAGTGTTAGACAAAGCTCACTGTTCTTCGGTGCACGGCTTGCAGCGGAAGAGAAGGTGTTTGCCCAGCTGCAACCACCCCCGTGAAGACACAGACTCATTATTATGAAAAGCAAGTCAACTTTTTATGCACAGATAAGGATCACAAATGTTTTCACTGCTATGTTTCAAACGTTTAAGATCTTCAACTGAACCATAGGAAAGAGTGCTACTCACCCGGTTATTACAGCAAATGAAACAAAAACTGAAAACGAAGTCTAACTGACATTAAATTTAAGTCAGTATCTATCAATTCCACAATCACCCTAATGCACAGGCAGTTCTTCTCACAAAACTTCTGCAGAACAGAAGAGCACCCTTGATAACTCTGAATGTTAAGCTGAGGTACCACAGGCATCCTACAGTTTACATAAATAAAGTGCCTCCTGCAAATAATCATGGTTCCTTCAGTGAAAACTGCAGCGTGATTAACAGAGGTCCATTATAAAGGCAATGCATAACCTAGCTCCTGCGAGTAGTCACTGCCACATCGGACTGCGTTTCTATGGCAACCAGGGAGGAAAATATAAAGCAAATTACAGTTAAATGAAAATTATTCTCCATGACAATATATGTTAATGCAGGAACATTTGCAAGGCCACTCTGGATAAAATGTTTACATTCACACATCTGTTTACAAAAATAAATAAAAGGCAGGCTATAACAGCTAACGGATCATCTAAAGGTAAGGATTTTTTTTTTCAAGTTTTAATGTACTCAGAATAAAATTCTACAAGCTAACAGAATGGAAAACAAACCACCTTAACAAAGGTATCTGCATATTTAGATGAAGTATGCATTCTTTAAGAAACCGTTTTTCAGAAGATCTAACGTGTACGTTTTTGAATGTTGTGATCCTTTAATTTTCCTGGCTGCAAACAAAGAGCACATTTATACCTCCTCATCCCAGGAGAAAATGTTTTAAACGAGAGGCTAAGTCACTCAGAATATTTATAGAGATCTGACTGAAACTGGAATAGGGACTTCTTTTAATCAGCTATAACTTACTTCTTGAAAACTGTGAAGTGTTCTATACCTCAGAATTTGCTGTGTTGACTCTACAGCTCGGAGACCCTTATACCTCACCAGGGTGAACCCGTTGTCAGATACTTTTATAAAAGAACGCGATTAAGGCTTTAAAAGGTTACCCTGCTCTCCCACCATGATCTCTTAGCTTCAACAGTTGTTTTTTAAGGGAACGTATCTCAGTTTTTAAATATCTTCTGAAGCATGAGTGAAGTTAATTGGAATGAGGCTCGTTCAGCAGGCAGCCACTTATTTTTTTCATTCACTTGGCTCGTACCATAAAGAAAACCCCAAAGAAAGAAAGTAGGTTATAAACTGACTTACAGTCTCTTTTCCACTCTAAAGTGCCACGTTTTAAGAACAGTCTAAAATACTGCATTGGAAAAAAGCACCCCTCTCAGCCGCGTTTCACGGTTCCCCCTGCCAAGTTCCTTTCCCATGGAAATGGCCTGCCTGTTCCGCGAGTAACACAGGTGCAGGCTTCTTAGGAAGACCCAGAAAGAGCACAAGGCACTTTTTGAACCCATTTCAGCGAGCTGGGAACACAGAAGACGGCATTCACTCCGCTGGCACATCTGAACTTACTCCGTACACGCTCCCACTGACCTCTGCATCTGTCTCTTGCCTCCACCTACAGAACAATACTTGAATCATGAGGATCATAACTTTTTATGACAGTGGGAAAACTGCAATATTCTCCACAAGTTCACTCCACCCTGCACATAAAACTGCTCATAGGTTCAACCATAAAGCAAACTACCGTCTTTGAAGTTCGACTTAAAGCCCTGCGCACGTTATAAAGCTGATCTGAAAAAAATGCAGCGTATTAACGTTTTACGTAACCCCACTCACGGAAGGCATCGTTCGTTAATCGTTTGGTGCGACTGTTGACAAAAGCAAGTTAGGTCAGAAAGTATCTGGGTAACAAAACTCTCTACAGGTGAGCTCAGGTTACCCACAAACACCAAATTCACATACCATCACATACATTCCGGTCATGCTCCACTTTCCCTGCGGATCGCTTGCTGCAGAGCCCACAGGAGCATTACCATTATCACTTCAACCAATTTAGTCACTGATCTCAGCACAACCACGATTGCCTCCACCTTTCTCTCTACAGCGACATGCAGACTTCTCTCCATACAATGCAAAGAAAACAGCTACAAACCTTAGGCTAAAAAAATTTAAATCTGCAAATCGAACTTCAGTAGCAGTTGCTAGGTTCCTCTGAAAGCCTTCCCTAATTGCTAGGATTGGGTTTCTGCTGAAGCTCCTTCCTGCAGTGGTGGAGGGGTTGAATGCTGTTTTCACAAAAGAACTTCTAAAACCACAGGCTGCATGTCTGCCACAGCAAGTATTTATATTCTGTGCACAAATCAGATTACGTGCACGCACACCATCCTCGCTAGTCTTCAAGCAGATGAACCCCACCAGGCCAAGCTACCTTTCCGGCTGCCAGAGGTATCAGGCTGGGTACCCTGCCTTCCGCTGACGCACGCTCCATCCTTCTGCGGAGAACTGGCTTACCGTGGCAAAATGCATCTGCATTAGGAAAATAATTTTCTCTGTGAACGTAAGCAAATGCATGCTAACATGCAGTAAAATTCTAGAGCAAACCACGCAGCTTGCAGCTCCCATGCCCTAGCAAACGGCAGGAGGTTCAGGGGAAAGCCAGGCTACTACTAGGCAGCACGAAGCATGCAGCATTGCCAGCAGACCTCCCATGCACCCTTCTCCGTTGCAAGCTGCATCAAGTGAATTAGCACCAGATGGACAAGATAACAGCTCTGAAGAGACTATCAGAAGGATTCTCGCAGATTTCCATTACCTGCACTGCTCCGTAAATCCTCCCTACAACTACCACTGGTACTGTTGTGGCAAAGAGCCCCATCGTTCAAATACAGGACGAGTACCAAAACAGCGAGACTCAAAGAGCTGATCTAACCAGAGACAGCAAGCAGTGATGATGATGCAGAAGAGGTAACGAGCTGTTACTGGTAAGCACAACAGGCACACCACAGCAGACCCAACGCTGCCAGCATCCCACACTCCCACCCCTGGCAGAAGTCTCCCTGCCCTCACAGCCTTCACCTCTCCATGCCAGTGCAGCTTCGCCCTGTTTTCAAGCGCTTTCCTCCCACCATGCAAAAACAAGGCCCAGATCTCGAGAGGGAGATGAAGACGCAGGATGATCTCAGAGAAAAGGAGAAAGGCAGGAACAGACGGGAGGCAACATCAAAAGGCAGACGGGCTAAAATTAGAGACAAGAATCCTGCATGAGGAGGACCAAGGCGAGAGCAGAGCGCCGAGCAGAACCCCCATCAGATCAGGCTCCCAGGAAGGGGGAGGGACAGACAGAAGGGAGAAGAAATATTATGGTGGCTGAAACAGGGGAAGCTAGCAGACAGAACAGACTGCAGAAGTAAATTCAGCATTTGAAGACTGCAACCTGTAGCTTTCTAACTGAGGAGCACTACTCAGCACACCAGGAAAAAGCCACAAAGTTAACTTCTCGTCTGATCTCTGGATAAGGACTAACTCAAAGGCAATTCAGCTCTCACCACAGAACAAGTTTAACACCCCGGTACCAGTGCCGTTCACAGGGGAAAGCAATTTAATTCGCCACCATCACCCACAACAGAGAGCAGCTCTGAGTAACGCTGGGCATGCAAGATCCCAGCCAGGAAGCCAGAAGCCTTCTGGGCTGCTCGCAAAGTGGACAGTGTCAGACAGACCAGGGACCAGGCAGCCACCACGCCGTACCTCGACGTGTGCCGAGACAGGCCATGGCAGGCAAGGAGACTGGAGAAGACATAGCAGTTCCCAGCTATCCTACTTCTTAAAACTAGCATATTCTCACGTGTCCTTTCTGAGTTGGTGGGACAAGAAACCTCACAAGTTGGAATAAAAAGGTCAACATTCAAGGCAAACAGGCTTTCATCTTCAAACCCGGCTAGCACATTCAACTCTCGGACTGCTCAGAAAGGTAAAGTTTTACACACAAAAATACCCAGGCTTGCTCACTACAGACCCGTGATCTAGTTCGGATAAACGTATCTGCCTGTGCCTAGCTGCAAGATGAAACCAAGGAGACAGCTAGCTATGGGAAGCAGCCAAACACTGTAACTGGAGCACCAGCTCACCCAGCGGTATTTAAACAATCATAGCACAGCCATGAGCAGGATGTTTGCTCCCTCACACACACCCCCCTTCCCCGCATCCACCTCTATCGCTTCCCAGCATCGGCATGGCTAATCTCAGCCATCTATCTAAAGATATAACTATAGCAGCACTTTATAAATAGGCTTACATCTTCAGTCCATCCAAGACCTGACGCAACAGCAGAACGACAGTCGGTGCAGCAAGCGCTGTGTGTTGTTACGACAACACTGACATTTCACAATCTGCAACAGCCATCATCGCGCAGAACGTGGAAAACGCCAGACCGAGAGCATGAAGTCTACCCAAGAGATCGCTGCCTTTTCACAGGACACGGTCACTGCCGCAGCCAGCAAGATATCAGCTCTGTTACCCCCTCCCTGCAGAAGGCAGCTATCAGGAGACCATTCCCAACGGAGAACTTCTTGGAACTTTATCTTGGCTCCTCCTGGACCTGCGGGCCTGCAGAAAACCCGGCTACTTACTAGTAATTTGGAGCTCCTGGTACAACTTGTTTACACAGAGCAGGTCAGAGGATAGGCTGGAAGGTGTAAGCAGGATATAGTTTTTATGGCTCTGAACTCCTGCCCAGATAAGCTGATAACGCTCCGTGCTCAGGGGGAGGGGAGCACTTTCATGCCTGCTTTATTTTAAACGAAGATGCACCATGAACTGCAGTTAAACGTTTATACTTGATAATGCAGCTTCCATTCACCTTCTTTTCCTTTAAAGCTATTTAACGTATTTTTTTAGGAGCTCCTAATCACACGTACTTTCATTTCACACCAAGACATGCAAAGCAGTGGAGTATTTTCAAACCCTAGCTCTTCAGCCTCTTGCTGCACAGGCTGTCAAGCCTTCAGGGACAGGCTGCCTCTGGACTGTGGTGATTTTTTTAGTGGGCAACATCTCCCTTCTTGCTATGCCTGTGATACAATTTTAGTAGCTTTATGCTGCTCTAAAGGTAAATTATTTTAGACCTTTTCTACACTGTAAAGTTCTCAGTCTCAAAAAAAACCACACAGAGCCAGCTCCCTTCAGTGTTAGCCTCCCCTGCCTCCCTCCCCGATGACCCCCAGCCATTTAACCACCCCCAGACGCCAACATTCCCAGCTGCGGACCCGAAGCCCACCACTAGAACAAGGACCACCTCAACATCCTTCTCAGCACAAATCCAGTACGACGCAGGAGGAAAGCAGATGCTTTCTCACCGCTCGTATTGTGAGAAAAACATCAGTTCCCTCAGCACACAGCTGAGACAAAGCTTCTTTTACACATGCTAAAAACTTTTCTACCCTTTCCATTTCCAAAGCCTGTAAATTTTGCTGCTAGAGAAACAGGCATGCATTTTACTCACATATGAACCTAGCGCCAGCATAAGCACTCTTGCACCTACCAGCAGAATTAATATTTCAATGTTTCCACAAAATATCAGATGTTGTAACCTTTGGCTTACTAATACAAATGCCATATACAATCAATAGTTTGCTCCTGCCACCGCAATGATTTGCAGTGGAAGGTTTATTTTTAAAATACTAATCGGCTAAATTTGGTTTTCTTAGAGACAGGGGAAGAAAGGCTGCCTACAGATTTTTAGAGGATAAATAATTCAAGGCATGAATGCCAAGGGCAGTACCGCACACATCCATATGGCAGGGACAATGCAGACAGTAATATATGCTTCACATCACCACCCTGACAGGGCCTTCAACCCTGACCTAAAAAAAAAAACATCACTTTCTTCTGGCTACAACAGCTAATTCACTCTCCGTCATTGCTACCCCACCACACTAAGGACCGCTGCACGCTTTTTGTTCAATTTAGGGCAGCGTCTCGGCCTTCGCAGGCTGCAATTTCAGCCTTTGCTTACAAGAGATACACTGCAATGAGTACCACTTACTCACATGATGAACTTGAGAAAATGAAAAATAACCAGGAGAGACACAGGTTTCAGAAGCCCCCTTTAGGAGCTGACGCCTTTTCACCACCAAAACTGAAAGGGGCAGGAGAACCCAGGCAGGTTTCTCGCAGGCGAGGTCTAGCGAGAGTCCGGCCGGCCCCCATCGCCTGCCCGGGGTGCTCCGACCCCGCGCTCGGCGAGCAGAGGGCCACGTCAGCCGTGTCCGAGCCCACACCAACGCCGAGGAGCAAAGGGGCTGCTCAACGGGGAAGCCTCCCCTCCTCTCCTCCACGGCCCTCATGGCCAGCAAGCCCGCAGCTGCGCTCATCTCACTCCCAAAATTAACTGTGCAGACACCCCCCTGCCCCACCGTCCTATTTTGGTGGCGATTTGATAGTTTCTCTACATCCTACAGTTTGGGGAAAACATTAAAGAATCAAGAGGTACAATTCTGGAGCCCAAAATATCTGATATAATTAACTGCACCTTCTCACAGGATTATTTCCTTTCCTGACCCCAATTACTCCTTCAGTTTATTAAAGAGAACTCACATACACAGAAATGTTAACACCCGAAAGAGTCACGTAAACAAAAAAAGTCTGAGGGCACCATTATAAACAGAGTTAATGGAATCCAGTGATTGGAAATGGATCTTGAAAGCTGTCAGATCAAAGCAAGATCTTCCTCGTGTAAGGACTGCATTACCCTTGGAGCCACAGAGCTAATACCATCCATAAAAATATTTTGCTCAAGTAAGTTAAGAACAGCAGCGTTTCATCTGTCAAAAGGTGCGAGGCTTTTAGGGGATTAGCCATTCCACACACAGCATAAAAATTAGAACAGATTTTTAAAAGCCCTCAGCCGGGCTGACGGAGACCACACAGACCAACGTGTGGGCCTGCTTTCTTCACGCACACTACATGCCAAACAGATTTTTCCCTGCTATTAGCATTTAAGCTTCTTTTTTTTTTTTTTATACACTTGTAAGGGATTACAAATTGCCATCACCTATAACCAGCCACAGATGAAGCCAGCACCACCGCTCAAGACACAGATAAATTGAGATTTTTAAATACCCAACCATTCCACGAGAAAACACACCAGAAAACTCCCGTTCTCACACGGGAAAGCTTGAAAAATCCAGGTGCAGTCAAATGTGCTCAAAACCAGCCTCCAGACTACAGCGCTGACAGCCTCCTACCCCCTCCACGACAACGTTTTGCCCAAGCACACTTTATTAAGGTGCTAGCT